>OKSB01000250.1_pt1 | contig 60621 bp, 58 predicted proteins | sample 1601171 | NCBI WGS metagenome assembly OKSB01 (sample SAMEA3541496, study PRJEB24748) | human gut metagenome | biome: human gut; feature: human-associated habitat; material: faeces | place: China | collected 2012 | reverse complement strand
CATAGGGCTTCGCCCGTCTAAGAAATACCCCCGGCTAGGCCGGGGGATATTTATTGTGCGGCGCTTGACAGGCCTCCTTCGCTGCGGTATGCTAAAAGAAACTTAAAGTTACTCACTGTGCTGCAACCTAAAGCGCGCTTTCATTTCAGGAGGATTTCATGGTCTACACAGTCGGCGAGATGGCGAAAAAGCTGGACGTCCCCGCTTCCACGCTGCGCTATTACGATAAGGAGGGTCTGCTGCCCTTTGTGGAGCGCTCGTCCGGCGGCATCCGCATGTTTCAGGAGTCGGACTTCGAGTGGTTACAGGTCATCGGCTGCATGAAAAAGGCCGGCATGTCCATCAGGGACATCCGCCAGTACATCGAGCTCGCCCTGCGCGGCGACGACACCATCGACACGCGCCTCAAGATGTTCACGCACCAGCGCGACGTGCTGCTCGCGCAGATGGATGAGATGCGCCACACGCTCGAGACCGTGGAGTACAAATGCTGGTATTATGAAACTGCAAAGGCCGCGGGCACGATCGACGTCCCAAGGGATATGGCGGACGAGGACGTGCCCGAGCGCTTCCGCGCCATCCGGCGCGAACTCAAGACGATTCCGCAGGAGTAAAGGTAAACTACTTTTCTGCCGGCAAGCAGGAAAAGGATAAGAATAGGAAAGTAAACTATGGATCGGATCAAGAAGAATTTTGGCTTTGGCTGCATGCGCCTGCCGATGATCGGCGAAGAGGTGGATATCGAGCAGACCAAGCAGATGGTGGACGCGTTTTTAGACGCGGGCTTCAACTATTTTGACACTGCGCACGGCTACATCCAGGGCAAGAGCGAAAAGGCGCTCAAGACCTGCCTGACAAGCCGCTATCCGCGCGAGAAGTACATCCTGACCGACAAGCTGACGGCGAACTATTTCAAGACCGAGGCAGACATCCGCCCGTTTTTCGAGAGCCAGCTCAAGATCTGCGGCGTCGAGTATTTCGACTTCTATCTGATGCACGCGCAGGGTCTTGTCAACTATGACCACTTCAAGGAGTGCCGCGCGTATGAAACGGCGTTCGAGCTCAAAAAAGAGGGCAAAATTCGCCACGTCGGCATTTCCTTCCACGACCGCGCCGAGGTGCTCGAGCGCATTCTGACCGAATATCCCGAGATCGAAGTTGTCCAGATCCAGTTCAACTACGTCGACTACGACGATCCCGCGGTGCAGAGCCGCAAGTGCTATGAGGTCTGCCGCAAATTCAATAAGCCCGTCATCGTCATGGAGCCCGTCAAGGGCGGCAACCTCGTGAACCTGCCTGAGGACGCAAAGGCCGTGCTTGAAGACCTGCACGGCGGCAGCCCCGTGAGCTACGCCATCCGCTTTGTCGCGGGCTTCCCCGGCATGATGATGGTGCTCTCCGGCATGAGCAACATGGAGCAGATGCAGGACAACATCTCGTTCATGCGGGACTTCAAGCCCCTCGACGAGACCGAGCGCGCCGCGGTGGAAAAGGTGCAGGAGATCTTCCACAGCAAGGACCTCATCCCCTGCACGGCCTGCCGCTACTGCACGGACGGCTGCCCCAAGCACATCTCTATCCCTGACCTCTTCGCCATTATGAACGCCAAGCAGATTCACCACGACTGGAACGCGGACTGCTACTATGAAGATGTCCACACCGCGCCGGGCCGCAAGGCGTCCGACTGCTTAAAGTGCGGCAAGTGCGAAAAGGTCTGCCCGCAGCACCTCCCCATCCGCAAACTGCTCGAGCAGGTCGCGGCAGAATTTGAAAAGGCCCCCGCAGCGAATTAAGCTCAAAATGTAAAATGCAGCACCGGCGAGAGAAAGATGGAAAACTCTCGCCGGTGCTGTTTGCTTGCACTGATCCTTGATCTTTATCATAACACCGCGCCGCGGTGGTTTTCTTGGTCTGCCGCTTTGGCCGTTCGGCGAGGCGGACAGTGGACCCCAGAATTTTTTGTTTGTCGCCCTTTGTTTTAGGCTATGGCTGAAGTATAACGCGGATTCTTTAAGCAAGCCTAAATTTGGTGTAAATAAAGTATGAACAATTCTCGTATCGCGCGGGAAAAATATAGGTAAAAAAGCGGCGCATTTTGCGTAAATTTCGCACGCGATCTTGCCGCGCGCTGCTCCTCCACATTCCGAAAGAGCGCGGCGGCACCATCGGATCAAGGAAGAAAATCATGCAGAAAAAACGAGTGCTCAGCCTGATTTTAGCGTTGAGCTGCACGGCGGCGCTGCTTGGCGGCTGTGCCGGCAGTGACACAAGTGACGACAATGCCGCCTCCGGCGAGCATGAGGTCATCACCATGAACGCGCCTTACCGCAATATGTCCCAGTTCTACGATCTGGTGCATGAAAAGGATCCGGAGATCAATCTCGAGATCATCCCCTACAACGGGGAAAACACCTCTTCCTAATACTGCGCGTTTGCCTTCACCTTGTTGGTCAGGCGCGCATAGGACTTTTTCCCCTGATTGAACACCTTGATGACCTCAATGCCGTTGATATACTCGATCATCGCGCCGCTCCTCATCATTTCCTCGGTCGCCGTCTATCAAGGCGAAGCCTTCACCGCCATTGAGACGGCGCGGCTGCTGCAAAACTGCATGCTCATCGCCGGTATCGGCACGCTTTTGCAGCTCTGCCCCATCTGGAAGATCGGCTCAGGTCTGCCGGTCGTCATGGGCATCAGCTTCACGTTCCTCGCCGCCTGTCTTGCGACGGCCTCGCAGGATTACGGCATCATGGTCGGCGCGATCATCGTCGGCGGCTGCTTTGAAGGCGTGCTGGGCCTGACGGCCAAGTACTGGCGCAAGATCATCTCCCCCATCGTCTCGGCCTGCGTGGTCGTCTCGATCGGTCTGAGCATTCTGAATGTCGGCGTTTCGTCGTTCGGCTCTTCGTCGGCGTATCCGCTCGGCTCGTGGCAGAATCTTCTCGTCGCCACCATCACGCTTGCCGCCGCGCTCTCTGGCGGCGTATTCGGCTGCTCGCCCATCACGTCGTTCAGCCAGAACGTCGGCCTCATTTCGATGACCCATGTCGTCAACCGCTTTACGATCATGTTCGGCGCGCTGGCGATGATCCTCGGCGGTCTGTTCCCGCCCATCGGCGCGTTCTTCACGACGCTGCCCGACTGCGTGCTCGGCGGCTGCACGGTCATCATGTTCGGCTCTATTATGATGTCCGGCGTGCGCATGATGCACGACGCAGGCATGGACCAGCGCAACACGCTCATCGCCGCAACCTCCATCTGCCTCGGCGTCGGCGTCACGCAGGTCGACGGCTTTTTCAACGAGCTGCCGAGCTTTATCGGCGACATTTTTCGCGGGCAATATGGTCGCGGGCGTGTTCGTCGTGGGCCTGATCCTCGATCTGTGTCTGCCGCGCGACCCAGCCACTATACCAGCATGTGACCCAAATTTTTGGCATACAAAAAGGCTCCTGAGGAAATTCCTCAGGAGCCTTTTTTATATACAACTCAGTGCACCGGCGTCAGCACGCCGAAGCGGTCTTTGATGACATGGCGCGGGCAGACCACCGCGCACGCCCCGCAGCTCAGGCAGCGCGCCGCGTCGATCACAGCGTGGAACTGCTCAATATGAATGGTGTCTGCGGAACAATTCTTCACGCACAGGCCACAGCCGATGCAGCCGTACGCGCACAGGAGCGCGCCGTCCTCATCCTTTTTTGCGCGGCAGCCGCCGCTGCAATAGACCGTCGCCACGCGGGGCGGGAATTTGCGTTTGATTGCCATTGCGTCTCCTCCCCTGTTCCATTCTGATATTGCCGCCCTCCGCGGCACAAAATTTCTCTGCTTACGCCCGATAGCCGAGCGCCGTTGAGATCTGCGCCGCCGCGGCGCAGGTCAAGTCAATATCGCGCTGGAAAGCCGGCGAACGCACACTGTCGAACATGCCGACAACGCCGACGGCGCAGCGCACCGCGCCGGAGCTGTCGCGCACGGGCGCGGAGGGTGAGCACAGGCCGAAGCGGTACTCGCCCTCCTCCACGGCATAGCCGTTTTCACGCGCGGCCTGCATCACACGGAAGAGCTCCTCCCACGTGACGAGGGCCTTGGGCGTATAGGGATCCAATGTGCGGCGCGGCAGGACGCGCTTCGCCTCGTGGTCGGCCATCGCGGATAGAAACACCTTGCCCTGCGAGGTGCAGTGCAGCGGCAGACGCGTCCCGACCTCCGACACGACGCGCAGTCCCGCGCGGGACTGCACCTGTTCGATGGTGATGACCTCTGACCGATTCAACATCGAGAGGAACACCGACTGCCCTGTCACGCTTGCCAAATGCTGCAAATGCGGCTTTGCCAGGTCTGAAACGCTCCAGCTTGCGCCCACGGCGCAGCCGTACTCAAAAAGCCGCACGCCGAGGCAGTAGCGCCCGTCGCTCTGCTGGTCCACGACCGCGCTCTCGCGCATCGTGCTCAAAAGGCCGTGGATCGTGCTCTTCGGCCAGCCGGTCTGCTCGCTCAGCGCGGCCAGCGTGAGCGGCTGGTGCGCCTCCATCAGCAGGCCGAGCAGCCGCAGCGCCTTGGCAACGGACTGTACGGGACCGTTTTCATTGGACATCGCCTTCCCTCCTCTCGATTCGTCATTGCCGGATGAGCCGCCGTCATTTTCTTGATGACAGTATCGCGCAGGTTCAAACAAAAGAAAAGGGCAATTTCCGCAAATCGCACAAATTCCATCAGCTAGACTATCGATTTTCCGTCAAAAAAGCCCGCCGTCGCATCTGCGACGGCGGCCTTGCATTTTCAGTTACTTCTCTTCGCCGTGGATGATATCGCCGAAGTAGGTGCCGCGGACGATCTCCTCCACGTCCTCTCCCTCGTGTCCCCTGAGGATCTCAAGGAGCTTGCTGTGCGCGGCGACGAGCTCGTCGCCTCTGCCGCTCGTGATCATCGTGCTGACGGTCTCGTAGCGGACGGCGTGCGTCAGCGTGCGCACGACGCGGCTGATCTTGTCGGCCAGCGGATTTTTGCCCATCTGCGAGATCAGGTCGTGGAACTCGTTGTCCACGGCGAAGAAGCGGTCGACCTCGTTGTCACCGCTGTGGACGATCTCTTTCATCTGTTCGAGCATCGCCTCGAGCGCATGGCCATCCTCCTCGTCATACTTCTGGCTGGCAAGGCGCATGATGCCGGCCTCGACCATCTCACGCAGCTCCATCAGATTGTCGAAGGAATCCTGATTCAGGATGATGCCGTAGATCATCGGATCGATCATGCTCTCCTGGAAACCGCTGCAAACAAAGGTCCCCTCTGAACGCTTGCTCTCCAGCACGCCGAGGTAGGAGAGGATTTTGATGGCCTCACGTACGGAACTGCGGGCAACGCCCATCGACGCGGCCAGCTCCGGCTCGGGCGGGATGCGGTCGCCGGGCTTGAGCTCTTTATTGCGCATGGCGTCTGTCAGGCAGTTGATGACACTCTGCACCACAGACTCTTTTTTCAAATTTTTCACATATCCGGGCGTATCATTCATAATTTTCTCCTTTTATGCCTGACAATATGATTCCTATGTATAACATAATACAAAGTTGAGGTTTCGTCAATGAAAACCGTCTTTCATAAAAGCGGCGGGCGGCAGATGTACCAGTCCGCCGCCCGCTCATTCAGGAAGGAATCAACGGCAAGCTGCCGTTTTTTGCAGGAATTCATATGGGCGCAGGCTGCGCGAGCCGCTTTGCGTCGTTTGCCGCGGCACAGCGCCGCACAGCTTTTTTTACCGGCCGAGGTAGATAGACTGCTTGGCCAGCACGAGCTGGAGCATCAGGTCGTTGCAGGGCGTGGGAATGCCGTGCTCACGGCCGAGGCGGCAGACAGCGCCGGTGATGATACGGATCTCGGTCTCGCGGTGATGCGTGACGTCCTGCACCATGGAGCTGATGGTCTCATCAGTCATGCGAGAGACCTCATAGGCGTGCTCCAGCTCGGCGTCATGGTCGAGCGTGCAGCCGCAGGCGTTCGCCACGACGATGGCCTCTTCTACCAGCATGCGGGCTGCCTCGTGGGCGTACTGGTTGCCGTTGACAAAGCCGTTCTTGGTCTCGAGCAGGGCGCTCATGCCGTTGATGGCGACGTTCGCCAGCAGCTTGTGCCAGATGGCGTTCATCACGTTCTCGTGGACCTGGACCTCAAGACCGGCGGCGCGCAGGCCCTCGGCCATTTCCTCGACCTTGGCCATGGGGGCCTTCAGCGAGCCAAGGTTCGTCACACCGGTACCGGTGTGCTTAACGTGGCCGGGGCCGACGGGCGTGGAGCCGAACGCCGTGTTGCCGATGATGATCTGCTCTTCGGGCACGACCTTGGCGATCTCATCGTAGTTGCCAAGGCCGTTCTGCAGGCAGAGGACCATGGTGTGCTTGTCGATCATCGGCAGCGCATTGCGCACAGCCGCTTCAAGATACTGATAGTGGACGAACACGATCAGAAGATCCACAACGCCGATCTCCTTGGGGTCGGTCGTCGCCATGGCGGGATGGAAGACGACGGTCTCGCCGGTGCCCGTGCCGGGCACGCACTCGTCGACGAGAATGCCGTTTTTCTTGATGGACTCGATGACCGGAGCATAGGTATCCAGCACGCAGACCTCATGCTCGCGGGACAGATAGCTTGCATAGCAGCTGCCGATCGCGCCGCAGCCGACAAATCCGATTTTCATGGTAAATAACCTCCTGTATCAGATAATTCTATGATGAATGTTATTTAACTGGTTTTTCTCAGCCCTTGACGAGCGTCTCGGCGATCTCGGTGATGTTCTCGACCGTCACGCCGTTCATGGCGAGCAGGCGCTCATAGGGCGCGGACTGGCCGAACTGGTCCTGAATGCCGACTCTCTTGACGATGCCCTTGCCCATCTCGGCGGCGACCTCGCACACGGCGGAGCCGAGACCGTTGAGGATGTTGTGGTCCTCGACCGTGATGATCTTGCCGACCTCGTTGATCGCGGCAGTCACAGCCTCCACGTCGAGTGGCTTGATGGTGTGCATGTCGAGCACGCGGGCGGAAATGCCCTTGCCCTCGAGCACCTTGGCGGCCTCGATCGCGAGACGGACGGTATCGCCGTTGGCGATGATAACGACGTCCTTGCCGTCCTGGATCTGGTGGGCCTTGCCGATGGTGAACTCCACATCCTCGTCGTAGATCTGGGGGATGGCGTCACGGGTGAAGCGCAGATACACGGGGCCGTAGACCTCAGCGGCCTGACGGACGAGCTTGCGGGCGGAGTTGTAGTCCGCGGGCATGATGACGGTCATGTTGGGGATGGTGCGCAGAACGCCCATATCCTCAATGGCCTGATGGGAAGCGCCGTCGTTGGCGGGGGTCACGCCGCCGTGGGAACAGGCGATCTTTACGTTCAGGTTGGGGTAGCAGATCTCCTGGCGGATCATTTCGCACATATGCCTGTTTTCGGCATTTTCCATGCATGTCTGCCGCCTTTTTCTTCCCTGCTGTGCGCTGTTTCTTCGTCCGATGCATAGGATAAAGCACCGATATCATGTCAGAGGGAGACGTCTATGAATTACTACACGGGGTCCTGCCGCGGGAACGGCTGCTGCCCGTCCGATCCGTATAGCCATGTCACGATCCAGGGGCCGACCGCGGTCCCGTCGGCCCAAAGGGCGATCCCGGCCCGCAGGGACCCATTGGTCCCCGAGGCGAGCGTGGAGAAAAAGGCGAACAGGGCATCCAAGGCGAGAAAGGCGACACCGGCGAAACGCCGGTCGTCACCGTCGCGTAGGACACCCCACTGAGCTACAAGCTGCACTTCCAAACCAGCGAGCAGGAGTTGACGACGCCTAATCTATTCGCACCGTCCACCGAGTACCATGTCGACCTCTCCGCGGCAGACAGCACGCTGAATATTCCGCTCAAGGACCTGATTTTGACCTATCAGCGCGCGTCGGCCAGCGCGCTGCGCATCAGCATCGTGCCGAAGAACACCGCCGCGCCCGTTTTGGTCGACCTGCGCAGAACGACCATCTACGACGGCAGCACGATCGAGACACAGACACTCAACGGCAGCAGCATTTCCGCAAGCATTGCGATCGACGGCACCGTGTACACAAACTCGCAGGAGACGCACAACATGCGCATCCGCCAGCAGGATCCCGTCACGAAGCTCCGGTCGATGTGTGAGATCAATTCGTTCCTTTCCGCGGGCGGCGCACGCTGCTCCATCCGCATCCAGTGGAGCGAGTACGACGCGGCCTACGCCGCGCCGACGGTGTAACCACACCGATACCATATAAAGACACCGCCCGCATTCCGGAAAGATATCCGGAATGCGGGCGGTGTTCACTATTTGATCTGAATTGTTTCTCCGTCATACACGCCTTGCAGGCATTCGCCGTTTCCGATGTGGTAGGCATAAAAGTCCTTCTTCGGACGCGCATAGGCCTCCATGATCGCCATGATGACGCCGCCGTGGACGACGAATCCCACGCGAGAGCCGTCCGGCACATTTTTGATCGTCTCTGCAAACGCCTCGCAGCAACGCGTTTTGAAGTCCGTCACGCTCTCACCCTTGGGGATGGGCGTCAGGCACATCGCGTCGACCCACGCCTGATAGGCGGGGTCGCCCGAAAGCTTGTCGGCGGACTTCCCCTCAAAGCGGCCAAAATCCGTCTCAATCAAGCCGTCCACGACGGTATAGTGCATCTTCGGAAAAAGAATGTCCGCCGTCTGCCGCGTGCGCAGCATGGGGCTGACAAAAAGCCGATCGACTGAAAGTCCCCGCTTTTGCAGCGCTTTGACCTGTGCGATGCCCGCCTCGCACAGCGGCTCGTCCGTGCGGCCGATGTAGCGGCGGCGGAGGTTGCCCTCTGTCGCGCCGTGGCGGATGAAGAAAATGTCGATCACAGCAGCCCTCCGATCCAGACGCCGATCAGGCCGCAGAGCTCGCAGAGCTGCAAAAAGAAGCCCGACGTGTCCCCTGTCACGCCGCCAAACTGTGCCAGCGCGAATCTGCGATACTTGAGCGCGGAAACCACCACAAACGCCGCCGCCATCCCGCCAGCCGTGGGAGACATCCAGACCATCCCCGCCGCGGCGGCGAGGCCGGCGAGCGTGAGCGCGACTGTCGCCGTGCGGCGCTGGACGCCGCTTGTGAAGGTGCAGAGCATGCCGGACTTTCGCGCATTCGGCAGATTCACCGCGCACAGGCCCGACAGCGCGCGAGAGAGCACGAACAGCGGGCAAATCAGCAAAATATGCCCCGCGGCGAACACCTCGTAGGCAAAGCCCGCGTAGGCGAGCAGGTACACGCCGCCGTAAATGACCGCGAACGCGCCGCAGTTGGCATCCTTCATGATCGCGAGCTTTTTCTCGCACGTCTGGTGCGACGAGAGTGCGTCCACCGTGTCGAGATAACCGTCCATGTGGATGCCGCCTGTCACTAAAATCGGCAGGCACGCCGCGATTGCCGCGAACAGCACGCCGCTCATGCCCGTCGCCTGCGCAAGTACAGCCCACAGCCAGAGCGCCGCGCCGCAGAGAACACCCACCGCGGGGAAAAAGCAGATCGCGTAGCGCATATTTTTTTCGTTCCAATCAAGCTGCGGAACGGGCACCGCGCTGTACGTCGACAGCGCGATCAAAAGCGATTCAAATAATCTCATCGAGGTCTCCCTTTTCGGCAAACGGCGCGCCGTCTTTCATTGCGACCGCCGCCGCGGCGCGGTCGTACAGTCTTTGATTCAGGCCGTTCAGCGCGCGGATGTAAGCCGCCGTCTCGCCGTCGTAGCCGTCGGCGCGCAGGCCTGTGATCGTCACGGCGACGAGCAGACGACAGCGCGAGCACAGCGCTTCAATGTCCGCGTACACGCTTGCTTTATCCCCGCCGCGCTCGAACATCGCGTTTGCCAGCAGATTCGACACATCCTCAAGCAGCACGACGCCGTCCCTTTCGACCGCCGCCGCGCCGACCTGATATGGGCATTCGAGCGTCGTAAATTGCAGGTCCTTTCGCTGCTCGCGGTGCTTTTCGATGCGCTGCAAATTTTCCTCCGAGCAGGGGCGCATCGTGGCGATGTAATAGCGCTCGCCTGTCGTGCGCGCGACGATGCGCTCGGCATAACGGCTCTTGCCGCTGCCGTTTGCACCGGAGATCATGATCAGCGTTCCCATGCGCGTTCCCTTCTCTCAGGGCGTGAACTGGCCGCCCCGGCGAATTTCGTCCAGATAGTCGTCGTTGATGCCCGCCTCGTCAAAGGTCGCCATGTCGTTGATGACAGCGCACGCAGCGTCGAGCACCTGAAAGGCGAGCGGACAGCCGCTCCCCTCGCCCAATCGCATGCCGAGGTCAAACAGCGGGCGCAGGTCCATCGCCTCCATCGCGAGGCGGTAGCCGATCTCAAACGAGGCGTGGCTCGGCACCAGGTAGCCGTGCACATTCGGGCACAGCCTGACGGCGCACAGCGCCGCCGCGGCGGAAATGAGGCCGTCGATGACCGCCGGCCGGCGTGCCGCCGCCGCGCCCAAAAATACGCCGCACATCGCCGCGAGGTCAAAGCCGCCGACCTTGGAAAGGACGCCGACAACGTCGTCCCTGTCCGGCCGATTTACCTCAATGGCGGTGCGGATGACCGCTTTCTTTTTGCGAAAGCTCTCTTCCGTGATACCGCCGCCGCGGCCCGTCACGGCCTCGACGTCCGCTCCCAGCAGCACGGCCAGCACCGCCGAAGAGGTCGTCGTGTTGCCGATGCCCATTTCGCCGACACCGATCACGTCCGCGTCGACCGTCCTTGCGATCTCTGCGCCGGTCAGGATGGCCTGTAAGGTTTGCTCCCGCGTCATCGCGGGGCCGGTGCAGATATTTTGCGTGCCGTAGGCGATCTTGCGGTTCAAAACGGTGCTCTCGTAAATATCGGCATTCACGCCGACATCGCACACGGTCAAGCCGCAGCCAAAGTGCTTTGCCAGCACCGCAGCTCCCGTCTTGCCCCGCATCAGGTTAATGGTCTGCTGCTTCGTCACGGACTGCGGCGCGCTGGAAACGCCCTCGGCCACCACGCCGTTGTCCGCAGCGAAGACGAGCAGCTGCTTTTTATTGAGCGCATTGTGCACCCGCCCTGTGATCCCCGCAAGCTGGATGGAGATCTCTTCGAGCCGCCCGAGGCTGCCGGGGGGCTTGGCAAGCCGCGCCTGATACTCTTCCGCCGCCGTCATCGCGCCGCGATCGAGCGGCGCGACTTCGCGCACGAGCGCGTCCAATTCCTTCTGCATGGCTCTCCCCTCCTTAAAATTCGACGCCGCGCCGCGCCGCGATCCCTCGGTCAAACGGGTGCTTGCGCTTTCGCATCTCCGTCACATAGTCGGCGGCGTCCAGCAAATGCTGCGACGGATCTCGCCCCGTCAGCACGACTTCAAGCGCTTTTGGTCTGCCGCGCAGAAAGTCGATCAGCGTTGCCTCTTCGATCAAGCCGTGGTTGCAGGCGGCGACCGCCTCGTCGAGCACGAACAGATCGACGCCGTCCGCGCTCTTTCGCATCACGTCTTCCAGCAGCGCGGAATAGGCCTTTTGCGCCGCCGCTTTCGTCTGCCCGTCCATCGCCTTGAAAAAGCCGAAGTTCTGCGTGCAGCACGCGACCTCAACATTTTGCAGCGCGCGCAGGACGTTCAGTTCCGACGAGCTGCCGTCCTTCAAAAACTGCGCAAACAGCACGCGCTTTCCAGCGCCCGCCGCGCGGACGCTCAGTCCGACCGCCGCGGTCGTCTTGCCCTTGCCGTCGCCGAAGTACAGATGAATAAGCCCCTGCATGCTCACACCTCCCGATTCAAAATGCGGTAGATGAGCGGCATATCGAGCCCCGCGCGCACCGCGTCTGCCAGCAGATCATACTGCCGCTCCTTGTAGGCCCTCGCGTCAAAGGTGCCGAGCGATTCAAAGGAAACGCCCTTTTTCGTGCACAGCGCTTTTAAGATCGTGTCGGCGACCTCTTGTTCATCGAAAATACCGTGGACATAGCTGCCGTAGACATTGCCCATGCCGAAGAGCGCGCCGCGCGCTTCTTCGCTGCGGCCCATGTGGATCTCGTAGCCCGCGTAGCGCTTGCCGTTCAGCTCAGAGAGCAGTCCCGCGACGCCGGAGAAGACGCCGTTTGTCTGCGTCTGCACCTTTTCGCCCTGAAATACTGTTTCGAGCGGCAGAAGGCCCATTCCGTCGATCTCCGTCACGCCCGCGGCCTCGACCTGTTCGGGGTCGGAAATGTGCCGCCCGAGCATCTGATAGCCGCCGCAGACGCCGAAAACCAGCGTGCCGCCGCTCGCAGCCTTTTGGATCGACGCCTCCAGCCCGCTCTGGCGGAGCCATTGGAGGTCGGCGATCGTACTCTTCGTACCGGGAATCACGATCATATCCGGCGCGCGCAGGTCCCGCGCCCGCTCCACATAGCGGAGCGAGACATTCTCGCAGCGCTCAAGCGGCGAAAAATCCGTAAAGTTCGAAATGCGCGGCAGGCGGATGACCGCAATGTCGATGAGCCGCGGCTCCTTATCCCGCCCGAAGCGTTCGCTCAAGCTATCCTCGTCGTCGATGTCGACATGGAGGTATGGCACAACGCCCGCCACGGGTACGCCGCAAAGCTTCTCAAGCGTTTTGAGCCCCGGTTCCAGAATGGCGCGGTCACCGCGGAATTTGTTGACAACAACGCCCTTGATGCGCCTTCTGTCCTCTTCACTTTGCAGCGCGACCGTGCCGTAGAGCTGGGCGAACACGCCGCCGCGGTCGATGTCGCCCACCAGCAGCACCGGCGCATCCACCATGCGGGCAAGACCCATGTTGACGATGTCGTTTTCCTGCAAATTGATTTCCGCGGGGCTGCCCGCGCCCTCGATGACGATGATGTCGTACTCGCGTGCCAAGCTCTCATAGGCCTCCATCACCGCGGGGATAAAGTCGCGCTTTCTGCGATAGTATTCCATCGCGGGCATATTGCCCTGTACGCGTCCGTTCACGATGACCTGACTGCCGACGTCCGTCGTCGGCTTCAGTAAAATCGGATTCATTCGCACGTCCGGCTTGATGCCCGCGGCCTCAGCCTGCACCACCTGCGCGCGCCCCATCTCGCCGCCATCTTTCGTGATGAACGAGTTGAGCGCCATATTCTGGCTCTTGAACGGGGCAACGCGATAGCCGTCCTGCTTCAAAACGCGGCAGAGCCCCGCGGCCAGCAGACTCTTGCCCGCGTTGGACATCGTCCCCTGGATCATGATAGTTTTTGCCATGCGCTCACTCCTTTCCCACGCTTCTGATTGCCGCGATAAGCTGTTCGTTTTCCTCGTACTGCCGGACCGCAACGCGATACCAGCCGGATGTCAGGCCCTCGAAATTTGCGCAGTCGCGGATCGCGACGCCGCGCGCTCGCAGCTGTTCCGTCAAGCCCACATCGCCACGGAATAAGATGTAGTTCACCTGCGATGGGCACACCCAAAAGCCGAATTTCCTCAGTTTTTCCTCGAGCCACGGGCGCTCCGCGCGGATGATCGCGCGGTTTCTCTCTAAGAGCTCCGCATCGCCCAGCGCAGCGACGCCCGCCGCCTGTGCAAGCGTCGAGACATTCCACGGCGGCACCGCCGCCGACATCTTCCGCAGCAATGCCTCGTCCGCGCTCAGGCCATATCCCAGCCGCAGCCCCGCCATGCCAAAGCTCTTCGTAAAGGCCTTGAGGATAAAAAGCTGCGGGACGTCAGATAGGGACGGCGTCAGATCAACGCCGCCGTCCGACAGGCTCAAAAAGCACTCGTCGACAAAAAGCGCGATATTTTTCTCGCGGCAGATGCGCAGAATTTCTTCCAGCAAATCGTCCGCAATGAGCCGTCCCGTCGGGTTGTTCGGGTTGCAGAGGAACAGCGCGTCGATCTTTTCGCGCGCAAGAAACGGCAAAAAGTTCTCCCGCAAGTCAAAGTTTTCCTCTTGCTTGAGCGCAAAGCGCACGACCTCGCAGCCTGTCCGCCGCAAGGCAAGCGAATACTCCGAAAACGTCGGTGCGAGCTCCATCGCGCGCTTGGGCCGCACGGCCACGCAATAGGCATAGATCAGCTCGGACGCGCCATTGCCGCAGAGGACAAAGTTCTTCGGCACCCCCTCATATTCCGAGATCGTCTGTACGAGTGTCCGGCAGTAGGGGTCTGGGTAGCGGTAGAGCTCGGGCAGCGCGCGTTCGATCGCGTCGGTCACGCTTCTAGGCGTGCCGAGCGGACTCACATTCGCCGAAAAGTCGAGCGCAATGCCGCCGTAGATATCTCCGCCGTGGCGGTTTTCCGTTTGATAAAGCATTCTCTTCCCTCACAGCGAAAAAATCAGCAGCCGGACCGCGCAGCCAAGCAGCAGCGCCAGAAGCGTCGTGCCGTACATCAGCCGGCAGGCGCGCGGGATATCCTCATGCTCGATCTGCCGCAGTGCGTCGCCGATGTACTCCTTTTTGTGCAGCACGCCGTGATACCACGCGTCGCCCGCGAGGCGCACATCCAAAAGGCCCGCGCAGACCGACTCCGTCTGCGCGGAGTTCGGGCTCGCGTGCTTGTAGCGGTCGCGGCGGAATATCTTCCAGCCGTTTTTCACGTCCATGCGCAGAAGTCCGCCCGCCGCGAGCATCAGCAGCGCGGAGATGCGCGCAGGCAGATAGTTCGCAATATCATCCGCCTTCGCAGGCATAAGGCCGATGTCCTTATACGGCGGCTCGACGTAGCCAAGCATCGAGTCCATCGTATTCACAGCCTTGTAGAAAAAGCCCAGCGGCGCGCCGCCGATGGCAAGGTACAGCAGCGGTGCGGCCACGCCGTCTGACGTGTTCTCCGCCACGGTCTCGACCGCGGCGCGCGTCACGCCCGCATCGTCGAGCGCCGCCGTGTCGCGTCCCACGATCATCGAAACGGCGCGGCGCGCGGATTCGATGCTGCCGTGCTCGAGTTCGTGATACACCTTCATGCTCTCATCCCGCAGCGACTTTGCCGCCAAGATCTGCCAGCACATGACGCTCTCGACCGCAAGGCGCAGCCACGGACTCACCCTGCCGCACAAACACAGAAGCAGCGCGGGCACCGCCGCCGCAAGAAACGAGACGATCCCCCACAGCACCGCGCCCGCCGCGCGCTCGCCGCGCGGCGTTTTGGGGAAAATCCTCCGCAGGACGCACTCCAGCGCGCTGATTGTCTTCCCGATCAGCACGACCGGATGCGGCAGGCTGTGCGGATCGCCCAGAATGCAGTCGATGCCAAAGCCGATGAGAAGCGGCAAAACGAGGCAAATCATGGTTTCTCCTCCGACTGCATCGTGAAGATATACACGGGGTTCTGCCCCGTCATCAGGTGATACGGTCCCGCCTTTTTGCCGCGGGCGATCTGGACGGAGACGGCCTCCGCCTCGGTAAAGGCAAAATCCTTCATGCACGCCGTCAGCTCGGCGATGCTCTCAAGCGAGACGGCCGTCGCCACGATGCGGACGTGCGGATTTTTGGCAAGCAGCATCGACAGAATATCACGCAGGTTGCCCGCGCTGCCGCCAATAAAGACGTGCGTCGGTGCAGGCAGATCGTGGCACGCCTCCGGCGCAGTGCCGGAAACGACCGTCAGGTTCTCCACATGGAACGCCGCTTGATTCTTTTTCAACAGCTCGACCGCATCGTCTCTGCGCTCAACGGCGTAGACATGACCGTGCTTCGCCTGAAGCGCCATCTCGATGGCGACCGAACCCGTTCCCGCGCCGATATCATAGCAGACGGCGCGCTCGGTCAGGCGGAGCTTCGAGAGCGCGACGGCGCGCACCTCGCTCTTGGTCATCGGCACAACGCCGCCCTCGCCCGCGCCTCGCAAAAACGCCTCGTCCGGCAGTCCGTGCGTCACGATGGCATCGGGATGGTCGTTTTCGATCAGCACGGCGCTCAAGGGCGCAAAGGCCTTACTTTGCAGTTCCTCCGCCATGCCGGTGGTAATGGTCTCGTCCTCGTAGCTCAGCTGTTCGCCGACGCTCACCGTCACGGTGCCGAGGCCGTTTTCCGCCAGCGTTCGGCACAGGTCGTTCACACCATTCTCGCCGCCGACGAGCGCGAAAACGCGCGCGTGCGCGCGCACGTCTTCCGTGATGTCGTGCGCGCGGCCATGCAGGCTGACGACATGAACGTCCTCATAGGACGTTTGCAGCTTTGCACAGAGGTAGGAAAGCGAGCTCAGGCCCGGCAGCACGCTGACCTCGCAGTCAGAAAGCAGCGGCAGCAGCTTCCTCGTGCCGCTGAAAAAGCCCGTGTCGCCCGACATCACGACTGCGCTTTGCCGGTATTCACAGTGCGCGTAAATGAAATCCGCGATCTCCTGTGGTGCGATGGCGGCATAAGTCTTCTGCCCGCCGCGCGCGGCGGCATCCAGCATGCGTCTCGCGCCGATGAGGCAGTCCGCCTCTTCGATCGCGCGGCGCGCCTCCTGCGTCATCGCATCCCTGCTGCCCGGCCCGATACCGACGATCTTCACACTCTGCGCGAATCGGAAACCAAAGCGGCACTCCAAGCTGTCCAACACCTGCGAAAAGGACTTCCCCTCCCGCTGCTTTGGCCGTCCGATCACGAGCACATTTGCCCCGGCCTTTCGCGCCGCGGCGACCTTGGCGGCAAAGCCGCCCGCCTCGCCGCCGTCCTTCGTCACGAGCCACTTAGCCGACACGGCGCGCAGCATGGCCGTGTCCATCTCCTCGGAAAACGGCCCCTGCATCGCTAAAATGTGCGACGGCTGCACGCCCGCCTCGCGACAGAGCGCGAGCGACGCGTCCAGCGGCAGCACGCGCGCATAGGCTCTATCTGTAAAGTCTTTTACCTTGCTATACGTTTTCAGATCCTTGCTGCCGGTCGTCAGCAGGATATTTCCGTCCGTCTTCGACAGGAACAGCGCTGCTGCTTCCGCATTCAACACGTAAGTAAAGTCAGATACCTTGTCAGACTCCTCGCGCAGAAGGCGCAGATATTCTGTTCCTGTCTCCGCACAGGCGCGCGCAACGCTCTCGGTGATCGATGCCGCGTAGGGGTGCGTCGCGTCGATCACCAAATCAAATTTCGTGTCGGAGAGCATTTGAATGATCCCGTCCACCGGGATACGCCCCGAGCGCACCGTCACGTTGCCCCCTTCGGGCAGGAGCGTTTCACCGTATTCCGTTGCTACGCAGGCTGTGACGGCAACATGCCGCTGCGTACTCAAAAGCTCCACGAGCCGGCGCGCCTCCGTCGTACCTGCGAAAATGCAGATCTTACACATTTTTGTACCCTCGCGGCGTGATGAGCCGCCCCGCAATTTCCTTCGTTGATACGTTGCCGACGATCACCGTGCAGAACATATCGACCTCTGCCTCTCTGAGCTCCCCGAGCGTCAGGATGCGCCAGCTTTCCCCCGCGCGGCCGATGCTGCGCGCGATGCCGCAGAGGCGGCTGTCCGGCAGGTCGCGCAGCAGGATATCACACGCACGCTTCAAATGTGCGGGCCGCGAACGGCTCGCGGGATTGTAAAGGGCGATGGTCAGGTCGGCCTTTGCCGCGTGCGTCAGGCGCTTTTCGATGGTCTCCCACGGCGTCAGGCGGTCGCTCAGGCTGATGACGGCAAAGTCGTGCGTCAGCGGCGCGCCCAAAAGCGCCGCGGCGCTGCATGCCGCCGTCAGGCCGGGGACGACCTCGATCTCAGGCTCTTCGCTCTCGCCGCGCAGCTCGTACACGAGCGCCGCCATGCCGTAAATGCCGCTGTCGCCCGAGCAGACCATGGCCGCGGTCTTGCCCGCGCGCGCAAATTCGAGCGCAAGCGCGCAGCGCTTTGCCTCCTGCGTCATGGGCGTTTCATAAAACGCCTTGTCCGGATAGCGCTCCTTCACAAGGTCAACATAAACTCCGTAGCCGACGATGGCGTCGCACGATTGCAGCGCGCGGTCGGCGCGGATCGTCATATCCTCATAGCTGCCGGGGCCGATGCCCACCACGATCACTTTACCCAAAGGTAACCTCCCAATGCTCCGCCGCCACGGCGACGGTCACGCCGTCCACCGCGGTTTTTTTCACCAATAATTTCTCCGCGCCGCGCATCGCCGCGCGCTCGCAGACGTTGCCGACGCCCGTCATCTCCTGCACGAAGGGGGAATCCGTAAATTCGCCCGGTACGCTGCGCAATTCCTCTGCCGTGTAAAATACCGTCGGCCAGTTGTGCTTCGCGCAGGCGGCAAGCAGCCCCGCCTCCTGCTGCTTTAAGTCAATGGAATAGACGCCCTTGACCGCGCTTGGATCCAGCTGATGCGCAGAAAGCACCGCCGCAACGGCGGCTTCAATGGTTTCCTGTGCAGTTTTCCTGCGGCAGCCGATGCCAACACGCAATACTCTCGGCGTGAGGCGCAGCGTTTCAGCAAACGGTTCTTTCGTGCAGTATCCGATCACAATTCCCAGCGCACCCTGCGTTTTTTCCACAATTCCGCCGGGCAATGCACCCTTGATCGGAAAATCGCTCACAAGCGGTACATCGCGCTCCAGAATCTCCGCTGCGACCTTTTTTGCAAGCAGCATGCTCGAGATGGCGCAGCCGTTTTTCGCCGCCCAGGCATCGGCGGCAAATTTACCGTTCACGTCCGTTGCCGTCGTGATGACCGCCGATGCGCCGAGCGCCGCGGCAAGGCGGCGCGCCAGATCGTTCGCCCCGCCGATATGACCGGAGAGCAGCGGAATGACAAACTGCATTTTCTCGTCGATGCAGAGCACCGCGGGATCGGTCTTTTTGCTCACAAGATACGGCGCGATCTCACGCACGGCGATACCGCACGCGCCGATGAAGATGAGCGCATCCATCGACGAAAAGCGCTCGCGGTAGATGTCCTTCGCAAGTGGCAGGAAGCCCGCTTCTTCCAATCGCGGTACCGCGTAGCAGACGGTTTCCGCCTCCGCCAGCACCTCGCGAACGCGCCGCGCTGCCGCGCAGCCGCCGTGGCTGTAGGCAAAAATTGCGATCTTCATGCCTTCCCCTTGCGGTATTCCGTCGTAAAGTCGGGATGGTAGAGCAGCGAGCGCAGATACTCGCCGCCAAGGCAGCCGCCCACCACGATCAACGCCGTCTTTTTCATGCCGGTTTCCGTCACCGTCTTATGCAGCGTGCCCACCGTGCAGCGGAAGATCTTCTCCTCCGGCCATGTCGCCTTGTAAACGACGGCCGCGGGCGTTGTCTCTCCATAGCCGCCCGCAAGGAGCTCGCCTTGCAGCTTTTCTGTGAGTGAGGTGCTCAAGAACAGCACCATCGTCGCCTGATGCGCGGCCAGGCTGCGGATGGACTCACGCTCGGGTACCGGCGTGCGGCCCGCCGTGCGCGTGATGATGACCGTCTGGCTCACATTCGGCAGCGTGTATTCCGCCCGCAGCGCCGCCGCCGCGCCGCAGAACGAGCTGACGCCGGGGCAGACATCAAAGTCGATGCCGCGCTCTGTGAGCGCGTCGAACTGCTCGCGCACCGCGCCGTAAATGCTCGGGTCGCCCGTGTGCAATCGCACGGTGATCTTTCCCTCGCGCTCCGCCCGCTCGATGAGGGCGATGACCTCTTCAAGCGTCAGCTTCGCGCTGTCGTGAACCTCGCAGCCCGGTTTCGTGAGTGTAAGCAGCTCGGGATTCACCAGCGAACCCGCGTAGATCACCACATCTGCTTCGCCAAGGAGCCTTGCACCCCGCAGCGTGATGAGATCGGGCGCGCCGCTTCCGGCGCCAACAAAATGTACCACGTTCAGCCCTCCCTGATCTGTTCGAGCAGTTCCTCCGCGCCTTCCGTTTCGCAGAGGAAACCGTATTCTTTCGAAAATAAGATTGCGCCGCTCTGGAGTTCGCCGCTCTTATAGCCGAGCATCGTGCCGATGCGCTGTCCCAGACGCACGAGGAAGGCATCCTTCAGCCCCTCTTCGTCCAGGATGCGCAGCGCGTCGTCGCAGGTGGCGCAGTGCAGAATTTCCTCCGTGCGTTCTGCGCGCAGGCCCAGCGCCGCGCTGTGCGAGGCGATGATCTCCATGCGGCAGTCGCCGAATTTCGAGTGCGTGTTCCACATGCCGCCCGCGAGCTTAACGAACTTACCAATGTGCCCGATGAGCAGCGCGCCGTGAAAACCGAATTCCTTGCAGAATTCCAGGCTGTCGCCGATGAAGTTCGACGTCAGCACCGCCGTCTTCGGGTCAAGCCCGATAAAATCGCGGATGTAGTCCGCGCCGTAGTTGCCGGGCGCAAGGAGGATGTAGTCCGCGCCGTTCTCGCGCCGCTGCCGCAGTTCCACGTGGATGGTGTCAAGCAATGCCTGCTCGCTCATCGGCTCGACGATGCCGGTCGTGCCCAGAATGGAGATGCCGCCCTCAATGCCGAGGCGCGGGTTGAAGGTCTTTTTCGCGAGCGCCTCGCCCTCCGGCGCGGAGATCGTCACGTCAATGCCGCCGTCGTATCCGACGAGCATGCAGACCTCCCGCACGTTCTCTTCGATCATCTGCCGCGGCACGGAGTTGATGGCCGCCTCGCCCACAGGCTGGTCGAGCCCCGGCTTCGTCACGCGGCCGACGCCCTCGCCGCCGTCGATGGTCACGCCGGGCGTGGCCGATTTTTTCACCGCGGCAAAAATGAGCGTGCCGCGCGTCACGTCGGGGTCGTCGCCGCTGTCCTTTTGAATGGCGCAGCGCACCTCGTCCGCGGACCGCTGAATGTCCAGCACGTCTAAATTGAGATCGATGCCTTTCGGCGTTTGCAGGCGGATCGTCTCTTTCTTCCTGTCCGTCAGCAGCATCCACGCCGCGGCCTTAGCCGCTGCCGCAGCGCACGAGCCGGTTGTGTAGCCGAGGCGCAGGCGCTTACCGTCCTTTACGAGATATTCTTCCATCTTTTTACCGCCTGATCTGATAGAGCAGGGCGTTGCAGATGGCCGCGGCCACGTTGCTGCCGCCCTTGCGTCCACGCGCGACGATGTACGGCGCGCGCGCCTTTTCGATGATGCGCTCCTTGCTCATCTCCACATTCACAAAGCCCACCGGCACGCCGATGATGAGCGCGGGGGCGGCTTTTTCCTCTTCCATCAGCTGCTCTAACGACAGCAGCGCCGTCGGTGCGTTGCCGATGGCGAAGATGCAGGGCTTTTCAAGCGCCGCCGCCTTTTCCATCGAGACGAACGCCCGCGTCACGCCGCGCGATCTCGCCTCCTGCGCGACATCGGGGTCGGACATGAAGCAGTGCACCTCGCCGCCGAGGCTCGCGAGGATCGTCTTGTTGATGCCCGCCTTTGCCATCTGCGTGTCGGTGACGATGTCGCAGCCGCTTTTCAGCGCGGCGATGCCCTTGTGCACCGCGTGGTCGGAAAACGTCAGATTGTCGGCATAGTCAAAATCTGCCGTCGTGTGGATGACGCGCTTGATGACAAGCTCGTTTTCGGGGTCGAGCACGCGGTCCCCCAGCAGCTCCGTGATAATCTCGAAGCTGCGCTGTTCAATTTCCATCGGCTTCATCGGCTCACTCATAGCGGTGTTTCTCCTTTCGGCAGGCTTCAACAAAGCGCACCGCGGCGCTCAGGTTTGCGTAAAAGTGGAAATGCGGATAGCCCGCGTAGAGCGTTTCGCCCGCATACGCGCAGCGCCAGCTTCTTCCGCTCGGCTTTTCCGCGAGGAAGTCCTCGCCCGGATCTTCCGCATCCCAGCGGTGGAACTCGTGCGCGGGGATCTGCTCGCCCGCGGCAAACAGCATCGAATCCCGCTGCGCCGTCAATGTCGCGCAGCCAAAGCGCGTCAGCTTCCCCGCGTCGAAGCAGCTGCCCGATAAAACACCCGCCATCGCATGTCCCGCGATGGACTGCGTCAGGTACATAAAGCCGCCGCACTCGGCGACGCAGGGCAGTCCCCTTTCCACCATCGCGCGGATAGAAGCGCGTATGGCGGCGTTTGCCTCCAACCGCTCCGCGTAGAGCTCGGGATAGCCGCCGCCGAGGTACAGGCCGTGCAGGTCTTCCGGCAAGCGTTCATCCGACAGCGGACTGAACGGCACAAGCTCCGCCCCTAAGCGGCGCAGGAGTTCCAGACTGTCTTCATAGTAAAAGCAAAATGCCCTGTCGCGCGCGACGCCGATGCGCACATGCTCGCCCGCCACCGGAATGTCCGGCGGCGTGAATGTAAGCGGCGGCGCGCTCTTCGCGATTTGCAGCAGCGCGTTCAAATCGATCGTCTCCTGCGCCTTAGCGGCGAGACGCTGCATCTTTTCTTTCAGATCATTCACCTCTGCCGCGGTGATGAGGCCAAGGTGACGACTCTCGAGCGAGCAGTCGGGCATTTGCGGCAGAAAGCCGCAGGCGCGCACGCCGAAGCGTTCTTCGATCGCCCGCGCAAGCGTCGGATAGCTCATCGCCGCACAGCCGTTCAGAATGACACCGCGGATGCGGTTTTCCGGCGCAAAGTGCAGAAAACCGTCGAGCACGGCCTGCACCGACAGTCCCGCGCCCTTCGCGTTCAGCACGAGCACGACGGGACTTTCCGTCCGCTGCGCGACCTCAAAGGTGCTCGCGCGCGAGGAATCAAGGCCGATGCCGTCGTAATAGCCCATCACGCCCTCGATGACCGTCACGTCCTTCCCTGCGCCGTTTTGCGCGAGGAGGAAGCGCAGCGTGTCGTCGTCAAAAAAGAAGGGGTCCAAATTGCTGCTCTTCGCGCCGATGATCTCGCGGTGGAACATGGGGTCAATGTAATCGGGACCGCACTTCGCCGCGGCGACAGAAACGCCGCCGTCGACAAGCGCCTGCAAGATCGCGCAGGTCACCGTCGTCTTGCCGCAGCCGCTGTTCGTTCCGGCAATGAGCAATCTCGGCGCTGCCTTCTGCATGGTCTCCCCTCCTTCTGCAATCTCTATAAAGCGTTTTTACTTGTATGCGCTACGGTACAAATTCCAAGGTGCTGAAGCACTCGTCGTACTTCCCGCGCTCCAAGTGATAGAGCTGCGCGATGTAGTCGCTCGTGAAGATCTCCTCCGGCGTGCCGATGCGGTCGATGCGGTCGCCCGCGACGCAGATGACTGTGTCCGAAATGCGCCGCGCCAGATCGAGCTCGTGGAGCGAGAGCAGCACGGCGAGGTCGTTTTCGCGCACCATGCGCTTGAGGACGGAGAGCAGTTCCAGTTTGTAGCGGATGTCCAAAAAGCTCGTCGGCTCGTCGAGCACGATAAGCTGCGGCTGCTGGCACAGGGCCCTTGCGAGCAGAATGCGCTGCCGCTGGCCGTCGCTGACGGCGGAAAACGGCGCGTCGGCGAATGCGAGCGCGTCCACCTGAGAAAGCGACTGCTCGACGATCTTCTTATCTTCGTCCCGCAGGACGCCGAGCCTTCCCGTGTAGGGATAGCGGCCCGAGCTGACCACATCGCGGCAGGTCATGAGCTCCGGTTCGACGCGCGCGGTCATCAAGATCGCCATGCGCCGCGCGACGTCGTTGCGGCTGCGCGAGCGCATCGTCTCGCCATCCAGATACACTGTGCCGGAAAGCTCCGGCAGCTGACCGATGACGGTTTTCAGGATCGTCGACTTGCCCGAGCCGTTCGGCCCGATCAGCGTAACGATCTTTCCCCTCTGCACGCAGAGGGACACATCCTCGATGAGGGGCTTGCCGTGGTAGCCGACGGATAAATTCTTTGTCTTCAAATAGCCGCTCATTCCCGCCCCGCCTTTCTGCGCACCATCATGTAGATGACGACCGGCGCGCCGAACACCGCCGTGACCGAGCTGATGCTGACTTCCGTGGGCGCAAAGGCCGTGCGCGCGATGAGATCACACGCAAGGCAGAAGATGCCCCCGCCGAGGAAGCTCGCCGGGATCAGCAAAAGCGGCTCCGCCGTCTTGAAAAGCGCCTTCATCAGGTGCGGCAGCGCGATGCCGACAAACGAGATGGGGCCGGCGAAGGCCGTCACGCAGGCAGATAACACGCTGGAGAGCAGGATGAGCGCCGCGCGGAACGCCTTGATCGGCACGCCCATGTTGCGCGCGTAGACCTCGCCGAGCTGGTAGGCGCGGATCGGCTTGGAGAGGAAAAATGTCAAAATCAGCGCGATCCTGCACACCCAGGCCATCGTCGTCACGTTTTCCCACTTCATGCCGGAAAACGAGCCGTTCGACCAGTTGTGCAGGTTCACGATGTTTGAATCGTCCGCGAACGTGACGAGAAAATCCGTCAGCGCTGAGCAGATGTAGCCGATCATCACACCGCAGACGACGAGAAGGCTCATCTGATTGACCCGCTGCGAGATGAGCAGGATGAGGCCCATCGAGAGCATCGCGCCGATGAACGCAGCGCCGATGAGCAGCGCCGACGATGATCTGACGCCGCGGCTGAGCAGAAAGATCATCACAAGCGAGACTGCGAGCTTCGCCCCCGACGAAATGCCCAGCACGAACGGCCCCGCGATGGGATTGTGGAAAAACGTTTGCAGAAGATACCCCGACACGGACAGCGCACCGCCTAAAATGAGCGCCGACGCCATGCGCGGCAATCTAATTTGCATAATGATCTGCTTTTGCGTCAGGTCATCCCCGCCGCCGAGCAGAATTTGTCCTATCTGAGACGCGGAGAGCTGCACGCTGCCCGCGAATAAATTCCAGATCAAAAAAACAGCCAAAAGGATGAGCAGCAGCAAAAAGCCGCACCACATCCGTGTTTTCCGCTTCTGCTCCATGCCCGTCCCTCCTGTCTGTTTCAACTTTCCAGTCAAAAATTATTGCAGCTTTGTCAAAAAACGGAGCGGCGTATCCGCCCCGCTCAAAACGGTGTGGAGATCCACGACGAGGTCGCTCAATTCGAGCGATTCCTGATAAAAGTCCTTCGTCAGGCACCAGACGTTTCCGTTCTGCACGGCCTTAAAGTCGCCGAGCAGCGGTTCGAGCGATAAAAGCTCATCGATCGTCGTAAGCCCGCCGTCGATGATGCTGTTGTAGATAAGCACATCCGCGTCGTGCGCGCCGCTGTAAAATGCCTCCATCTGGATGGTGACGGTGGACTGGGCGTTCTCCTCTTCCGTGTTGTCAAAGGAGACGTATTCCCCGCCCGCCATGGCGATGGATTTAGCGACATAGTCCGTCGACTTTCGCACATTGACCGCGCCGTTGCTCGTCACATAGAAGAATGTGACGGTCTTTCCCGTGGGCGCAGCGCCCAGAATGCCTGAAACGCTGTCCATTTTCTCCTCAAACAGCGCCGCGGCCTCGTTCTCCTTGCCGATGAGCGCACCGTAGAGCTTGACCCACTCCATGCGGCCAAACGGCTCGCTCTCGTAGCTGGACATTTCCACGAGCACGGGGATGCCCAGCGTTTCAAACTGCTCGATGACCTCGGGCGAGTGGTAGATCATCGTGTTTTCAAGCACCAGATCGCAGCCCTGCGACAAGATAAGCTCGTAATCAGGCTCGGAGTATTTGCCCGCGTAAAGCATGTCACCCGCGCTCATGGCCTCCTTCGCCTGCTCGATATACCAGTCCGACTCCTTGCGTCCACTGAAGCGGATGCTGTCGACCGCGTCCAACTGGGCAAAGCTGTCCATCGCCGCGCTGGCGACCAGATAAATTTCATCAAGCGGCTGCTGCAAAACTGTCACGCCCTCCGGCACGCCGCCGGGCACGGCCGCGCCCTCCGCCACGAGCAGGAATTCCTGATCCTGCCCGATGGTGATGCACTTGTACTCGTCACCCGCGTAGGAAACGGAAAACTGCGCGGCGTAGTCAAGCGGCATGGACCTGTCAAACGACAGAGCATCCCACGCGACCGCCGCGTCTTCGCCGTTCGAACCGTCCTGCGCTTTGTCCCCGCAGGCGCAGAGCGTCAGCACGGCCAACAGCGTGAGAAGCGCGCGCGGCAGGCGTCTCATCTGTTCACCTCGGCACTCGAGGCGTCGAACGTCAGCGTGTAGTCGATCTCGTGCGGCGTGCTCATGGCGGTGGTATCGCCGACCACGGCAAGCGGCGTATCCAGCGCGGCGACGGGGATCTCAAACGTCGAGCCGTTTTCGGTCGAGAGCACGTCGCAGCGCTCGCCGTCCACGAGCATATAGTCATAGTGGCTGCTGCTCCAGACGATGGTGGCGGTCATTTTGCCGTCCGCGACCGTCAGCGTACAGGGTGACTGGATGCTCGCCTTGCCGCTGCCGCCCTCGAGCGTCACGGCGATCGTGTAGGTGCCGTCGGCCAGCGTCTCGGCGGGCGCGGCGGCGTCGTCTTCCTTCAAAACGGCGTTCGTCACGGAGACCTTGTGGTCGTACCACTTGCCCTTCGTGCCGATGATGGCGACGTCGAACTCCTCGTCCAGTGCGGGCACGGGGATATCAAAGCCATTGACCTCCTCGCTCAGGCCGTCGGAATAGGTGACGGTGTCGGTCGTGGGCTGCAAGAGCGCCGCGCCGTCCTTCCGCGCGTCCTCCGCCGTGCCGCAGAAGAGGTTCAGAATGCTCTTGGACGGCAGGCTGATGTGGATCGTCATCTGGCCGTTTTCGACCGTCAGCGTCCCCTTGCCCTTGCATGCCTCGTTCACGTGGAACATGCTGCTGTCGGTGCTGAAATCCGCGGTGTAAACGCCGTCGGCAAGCGCGGGCTCGGTGTTCGTGTCCTGCGGATCGCCGTCCCCGCTCTTCTGCCCGCAGCCGAAAAGCAGCGTGCAGAGCATCAGCACGGTCAGTATCAGTGTCAGTGTTCTTTTCATTGGGAAGTACCTCCATCTGGAAAAGGCTCCGAAGCGGTGCACAATCGCTTCGAAGCCCCTTTTTGATCCTTTTTATGCGTTCAGGGCGTCAATGGCGGCCTGGGTGTGGGCGATGTACAGCGCCTGGATGTCGGCAATCTCGCCGAGGCCCGCGATCTGGCAGTCGACGGTGAAGTCGGCAGCCTCGAACATAGTCTTCCAGGAATCGTCGTCGCTGCCGGCCATGTCGTTGTTGGCGTGGTCACCCGCAACGACCATCAGCGGGCGCAGGATGACGTTGGTGTAGCCCGCGGCCTTGACGGCCTCGATGACGGACTCGCAGGAGGTCTCCTCCGGCTCGCCCTCGACCGTGCCGATGAAGACGTTCTCATAGCCAAGGTTCTGCATCTGGGTGCTCATCTGGCTGTAGCTGACCTTGGCGACGTGTGCGGTGCCGTGGCCCATGAAGACGAACGCGGCGCCAGCTTCCTTGGCAGCCTCGAGAGAGTCAAAGCCGCTTGCCTCGACCGCGGCGGCGGTGATGGCCTTGGCGACAACTTCCTTGTCGGCGTTGATGACGGTCGCGTCGCTGCCGACCTCGCCGAGCAGGGGTTCTGCAATGGAGACAGATTCGAACCGGTCGCGGTACTCGTCGATGGTAGCACACATTTCGTCATACTCCGCGCCGTGCATCAGGTGCGTCGGCTGCACAACGAGGTTCTTGACGCCGTTGGCCACAGCGCGGTCGAGCGCCTGGGTCATGTTGTCGATCTTCTCGCCGTCGCGGGCCTGAATGTGGTTGATAATGATCTGAGCCGTGAAAGCGCGGCGGACGGACCAGTCAGGATAGGCCTCCTGCAGGGCGTCCTCAATGTTCTTGATGTCCTTCACGCGGCTGTCGTTGTAGGACGTGCCGAAGGAAACGACCAGAAGCTCGTTCTCGCCGATGTCATCCTGGTTGCGGGGATCGTCCTTGGACGCATCGCCCGTGTCAAGGCCGAAATACTCGGGGCTCGCTTCCTCACCCTCGACCATGGACTTCTGCTCGTCGGTCAGCGCGTCCCAGGCAGCCTTGGCAGCCTCGCACTGCGCGTCGGTCTCATCGGTGCGCTCCTGAACATAGATCGCGTCAATGAGCGCGGCGACATTGTCGGCCGCGGCCTTGTCGGTGTCCTCCGTGTTCTGCGTGTCGTCGGCAGCGTCGTCCTTCTTGCTGCCGCAGGCGGTCAGCACGCCCAGCAGCATTACGGCTGTGAGCAGGATTGCAAGTGCTTTTTTCATGTTTCTCTTTACCTTCTTCTTCAAAAATCGTTCTGAAAGAAATATAAAAGCGGCCATGGTGACCCACAGCCGCTCTCACGATTCCAACCAGCAACACCGCGCCGCGAAAAAATCGCGCCGCGGGTAAACTCGCAGAAATATCAGCCTGTGTGCAGCGGGCTTGAGATTTCCCGCAGAGGCAGGTCTCCTGACTTCGTTCATCGCGGCGCTGCCCTTCCCAGTTTCCCAGTGGCTACGCAGGCCGTTCCCGTACACAGTGACTGCATCGTTCCGGATTCGCACCGGATTCTCTATTCTCCGCCTCGCGGCGGCACCTCTGCGATACAATTTTACATTTTTTCAGACATAGCAGATTATAGCATTCCCCGTCGAATTGTCAATGAGGAAAGCGCGGCGTCCCTTTTACCTTTTGTGTTGATGGTAAAAACTCCGTCGATTTCACCAAAAGCGTGCCCCAGATACCTAATTCCCGAGAGGATACCTATTTTTAGGGTATTCTCTTTCCTTTGCCTGCTGTCTTAAAACCAAGCTTACTGATATTCAGAAGAAAATAAGATTTTGAGGATGGTGTTCCTATGGAAGATCTATTTGACAGGTTCCAAGCCATAACAGGCATTTCCAGAAGAACAGAAGAGAAGGCAACACATAATAGACAATCAGATATATGGCTTCGCCACTTCTGGAATCGCAGCTACACTAGTAAGAAGGCAGTTGTATGATGACCCTACACTTGTAAAAAACATCCATTTCACAACTGCAAAGGACATAGTAAAAGAGATACAAGGAGCATTCAGCAATATGAAATTTGAAATCTTATCGGCGGTATGGATACAATCACACGATAGTTCTCCGCTGCAAGCAGGCGGATGAGCAGCGGCGAAAACGCGATGATACCGCCCGCGCAGAGGTAGATTGCGTACGGAAGTTTATGCTTCGTTCGCCTCTGAAAAGGTGAAGAAAATGCCTGCTGTCAAGAATGGTTTCAAAATTGAGATTTTTAATGTCCCGACATCGTGATCGTGGAGATGCAGCCCTATTACTTTGCTTTTCATCTTTCTGTTTGGAATTGCTTTTCAGCCTTCTGCCTGATATAATAATGGTAGCATAACGCGAGAAGCTTATCGATAGGATCGGGTGTATTTATGTGAACGCCAAGACCTGATCGGACAAAGAAAGGGTGGGGAGAATGTTATGTCAGAGATAATGCGGCACATCTGCATTTCGAGCATCTACACCCGTGACCGAGTTAGAATGCTTTCTACGATGGAAACGCTTTCATTGCGATTGTGGTCGGAATTCATTGATACTGTTATCTTTTTGAGCTTTGCTTATGGCTGGATACAAATGTTAAGGGAGATATTGATATGGCATTTTTAAATGAAAACGAATGGATACGCCTCAATGAGATCGCATACAATATTTCATTTATCTATACAGTAGAGGAAATGCAGCATGAAATTCTCAACCGATGGCTTCCTTTTTTGATTTCGTATGATAGCGCAATTTTTGCCCGAATCTCTACTGCGGAGAATGGATCCTATCAGTTTCAGGCCCCAGCGGCTTTTCATCTGCCTCAGCAGGCTGTCGATGTCTGGATGCAGGAAAGCCTGAATTCAGATGCTTTTCGCTGGGCGCTGTATACCTGTAAAGGCGGTGCTTTTCGGGAATCTATGGCATCTTCGGATGAACAGGTGAATAGCAGCGGAATCTACCGGAACTTCTATCTGCCCAATCACTTGGCATATTCCGTCGGCCTTTCCATCTCCTTTCGAGAAGAACCGGTCGGCTTATTGAAATTGTACCGGCAAGCTGATAAGCCTCCGTTTAGCGAACGGGATATGTTTGTATTGGAGCAGTTGCACAAGCACTTTGCATACCGTTTAGTATATGAAGCAAAAAAGGGAGACACCCGCTATTTTTACGCAAAAGGATATCATGAAAAGTTGTGCAGCCAGTACGGCTTGACCAGTCGAGAAGGGGAAATGTTAGATCTGGCCGTACACGGGCTGTCCAATGAAGATATCGCTCAAAAAATGAATATCAGTATCCATACGGTAAAAAAACACTTCCACAGCATATATACCAAAATGAATGTGCGTAACCGGGTACAGATGATCCAGAGTCTTCCTGTATCAACCAACAAGATTGATTTTGATGCGCTATAAATAAAACTCGGGAAAAATGTACCGCCTGCATTGGCTAAACTGCATTATCCTTTGGTAGTATATAAAGATTCGTTGGTCTTACATCGGGACACACAAGGCTTGTCTAAATAATATACAGACTACATAAAATGGAACTGGCGCTGAATTTTAACGCCGGTTCCATTTTGCTATATTTGGGGTACAAAAGTTGGGGGATGCATATGAAACGAAGCGATATTTGGTGGGCAGTTGCTTATGGGTTGTTGGCTGTGTTTACGGTACTCTTTTGCGTCACAGGAGGCTTTGCCAAGGTCAATATAGCGTATCCTTATCTGGCAGGTTTTGCGCAATTCGCTGTCTATGCTACGGCGGGTGAGTTGCTCTCCGGACGTCTGTTGGAGGGAACTTGGCAGATCAACCGGGCAACTTGGTTCAAAAGCCTGAGTTGGGGAATAGGAGGCGTCCTTGTCACGCTGGCCTTTACCGTGTTCAGCCAAGGTACCCGGCAAGCCATGGCAGCAGGTCTTCTTCCGGGATATGGAAATGCTCTGGCACAGGCCTTTTTTACCAGCTTGACCAATAATCTGTTTTTTGCTCCTATTCATTCCGCTCTGATGCGAGTATGTGGAAATTATGCTGAAATCCGCTTTTTGGCGGGACAGCATATCACTCCACGCCAAGCGGTGGACTCTGTAGATTGGGGAGAATTGATCGATTTTACTCTGTTTAAAACGATTCCTCTCTTTTGGATCCCCGTCAATACCGTGGGATTTCTTCTTCCGCAAGAATATCGTATCGTATTTGCAGCGGTGCTTTCCTTGGCATTTGGAATATTGATGACTGTTCTCAAATTAAGGGAACGGAAGAATCGGAGTAGAAAGGAGTTACCTATATGATTCAAATTTCAGACAACACTCAGCAGATCCAACCCTCCAAGATTCGAAAAATGTTCAATAAGGCGCTGGAGTACGATCATGTAATTAGTTTTACACTGGGAGAGCCGGATTTTACTGCCTCGCCGAACGTAGTGGAGGCTGGGTGCAGGGCCATTCGGGAAGGAAAGACCAAGTATTCAGAAAATGCAGGGCTGCTGGCTCTGCGCCAGGCGATTGCAGAGTATCTCCATCGCACAGAGGGACTCTCTTACGATCCCGCAAGCCAAATTGTGGTGACGCCTGGAGCCATGGGAGCCTTGTTTTTGGCGCTGAAAGTGCTGCTGAATCCTGGGGATGAGGTTATCGTCAACGAACCCTGCTGGACTAATTATGTCCAACAGATCCGGATGTGCGGCGGCGTGCCGGTGTCGGTGAAAACCAACGCACAACGGGGATTTGATTTGGATGTATCCGCTATTGCCGAAGCTGTTACCGATAAGACAAAGGCCATTATTCTAAACAGCCCATGCAACCCCACAGGAGCTGTAGCCAGCACTGAAACGCTGCTCCAACTGGCCGAATTGGCCCAGAAGCAGGACTTGGTGATCTTGGCTGATGAGGTGTATAAGCACATCCTCTTTGATGGAAGGACTTATACAAGCTTTGCTGCTCTGCCCGGAATGAAAGAACGGACCCTGGTTATTGACAGCCTTTCCAAAACCTATGCGATGACCGGTTGGCGTATCGGTTATGCTGCCGGACCGGAAAATGTGATCCGGAATATGGTCAAGCTGCAGGAAAATGTCAGTGCTTGTGCGGCCACTCCCTGCCAGGTCGCGGCTATTGAAGCTTTGGAAGGTCCACAAGACCACTTGAAGTATATGGTGGAGCAGTACCGCCTGCGCCGTGACTATGTGATGAAGCGGATATCTGAGATCCCTGGTTTGTCCTGCCATGCTCCGGCTGGGACTTTCTACGCATTTATTGACATCAGTCAACTGGGTATGCCTTGTGAAGAATTTGCCATGAAGCTGCTGGAAGAACGACAGGTGGTAGTGGTACCCGGTACGGCCTTTGGCGAATTTGGCGAGGGATATATCCGTCTGTCCTATGCGACATCCATGCAGTGCCTGGAGCAGGGGCTGCAGGAGCTGGAGGAGTTTGTCAGATCCCATGAGACTGAGGGGGACCCCGCATGAGTATGATCAACGGCACCCGCTTATATGATCATTTGACCCAACTTGGGCGAATCGGTTTTGTGCCGAAAGAAGGAACCACACGATTGCCGTATACCCCTGCCTATGACGAAGGACGAATCTATGTTCAACAGTGCATGGAACAGGCAGGACTTCAGACATCCGTCGATCCTGTAGGGAATCTGATCGGTACGCTTCCCGGTCAGGGAGAGATCATTTGCATTGGATCCCACATCGATACGGTGCCGGGGGGCGGGATTTACGACGGAACCTATGGTGTGTTGTCCGGAATCGAGTGTGTGCAGCGCCTTAAGGAGTTGGGATATCAAAATCGGCATCCCATCCAGGTGATTGCATTTACCGAGGAGGAAGGCAATGTCATTGGCGGAACTTTTGGAAGTAAGGCATTTACCGGCGGAGAGATCGATGAAGCTATGCGGCCAAATCTGGCCCTCCACGGACTTACAATGGAGCAGGTCGGCGCCTGCCGAAGAGATCTGACCCAATATCAGTGTTACTTGGAGTTACATATTGAGCAGGGCGGGGTATTAGAAGCTGAAAGAATGCAAATAGGCGTGGTTGATGGTATTGTGGGCATCGTGCGCTATCGCATGACGGTTTCCGGCTGTGCCAATCATGCAGGCAGCACACCCATGCATCTGCGGGATGACGCGCTGGTGAAAGCCTGCCGGATCATTACCCAGCTTATGGAACGGACTGAGGCCGCTTCGCCGGATATGGTCTGCACTGTAGGAACCCTTCAGGTGTTCCCAGGAGCGGTCAATGTGATTCCGGGCAAGGTGGAGTTTATTGTGGAACTGCGCAACCCAACGATGGAGCCCATGGATCAGGTCATTGACTCCGTGCTGAAAGAGCACCCGGAGCTGGTAGGCGAAGAATATATTCGCCAGTCGCCTACCCAGTGCAGTTCTAAGCTGATAAAGCTGAGCGAGACACTGTGCCGCAACCGCGGTATCCGTTTTCGCAGAATGTTCAGCGGTGCAGGACACGATCTGATGAATTGGGGAAAAGCGGTCCCCTCCATGCTTCTGTTCATTCCCAGCAAAGACGGGATTAGCCACTCTATCCGAGAATACAGCGCTCCTGAGGACTTGTACCAGGGAGCTGAGCTGCTGATGGAGATGGTTCAGGCTTTGGACCAAGAGGAGGGAAAATTGTGAAGATCAAAATCATCAATCCCAATACGACGCAATCCATGACTGAAAGTATAGAAAATTTAGCACGTCGAGTGGCACGCAGCGACACTCAGGTTTGGGCGGTTACTCCGGCATCCGGGCCGGACAGCATCGAATGTTATGTGGATGAGTATTTGGCTGTTCCGGGGGTCCTGAAAGAAGTGATCCGGGGAGACCGAGAGGAAGGCGCCGATGCATTTATCATCGCATGCTTTGGTGACCCTGGGCTTCAGGCAGCCAGAGAGGTCACCTCCAAGCCTGTGCTGGGTATCTGTGAGTCGGCCATTGCTGCTGCCAAATTTATAGCGCCGTACTTTTCTATCGTATCGGTGTTGGATCGGTCCCGCAAGGTTACAGAGGATGTGGTGTCCAACTATGGAGCGGAAAAGTTTTGCCGTTCTATCCGATCCACAGGTTTGAGCGTGCTGGAATTTGGCAGGGACCCCAAGAAGGGATTGGAAGCGTTAGCCTATCAGGGAAAGTTAGCCGTGCAGCAGGACGGCGCCGAATGTATTTTGCTGGGGTGCGCTGGTTTCGTGGACTTTGTTGAAGACCTGTCCGCCCAGCTGGGCGTTCCCGTGTTGGATGGGGTAATGCCAGCAGTTAAATTTGCGGAAGCCATGGTAGATATGGGGCTGCGTACCAGCAAGGTGTCTACTTGGGGCTTCCCAGAGCAGAAGAATATCGTAGGCTTTCCCATGTTTACCAAGCAAGAATTGATATTTTAGGAGATGACAGTATGCGTACCTTGATTAAAGGAGGCACAATTGTAACCGCAGAACAGGAGTATGTGGGGGATATCCTGGTGGAGGGCGATGTGATCCGCGCAATGGGGACACATTTGGATGAAGCTGCAGATCTTGTGATAGACGCCAAAGGTAAATATGTGTTTCCGGGAGGCGTAGACCAGCACACCCACTTTTCCGCCCTGTGTAATGTCGGCAACCGTGACACCGCCGGATATGAGACGACCGACTCTGCTATTGTAGGCGGCACGACCACCATTGTGGACTTTGCTCCGCAGGATCCGGATCGCGGACTGCTGGATTCCATTGATTATCGAATCAATGTGCGGGCGAAGGATAAGTCTTGTGTGGATTTTGCACTGCATTCCATGGTAACATATATTATGGACAGTATCTTTGATGAGATCGAAGAATTTCCTCGGAGAGGCATTTCCAGCATCAAGATTTTTATGGCCTACAACGGCTCTCCGCTTCATGTAGATGACGGTACTTTCTTCCGTATTCTGGAGAAGAGCCGACAGGTTGGCGCTACGGTATTTGTGCACGCAGAGAATGGAGAGATCCTGAATTTCCTCCGCAGCGAGTGTGTAAAGAAGGGCCAACTGACGCCGCATTACCATTATGTTTCCCGTCCGCCTTTTACTGAGGCGGAGGCGGTGCGCCGGGCTATTTATCTGGCTGGTCAGACCGATACGCCTCTTTATATTGCTCATATGACCTGTCGGGAGGCCATTGCCGAATTACAAAAGGCCAAGGGAACTGGTCAGCGGGTTTCCGGCGAGACTTGCACTCACTATCTGACCACCACTAAGGAAGTTCTGGATAATCCGGATTTCAATGAAGCGGCTAAGTTCGTTTGCTCCCCCGCTTTGCGGGATCGTGAGGACTGCGAGGCTCTTTGGCAGGCATTATCCGACGGACTGCTGACGGCGGTCTCATCCGACCACTGCGGTATAGATGTGGCAGAGCTCAAGCAGGCCGGCAGGAATGATTTTACTCAGATTCCAAACGGTTCCCCCGGCGCCGGCGATCGACTGCATATGGTGTGGACCGAAGGTGTATGCACGGGAAAGCTGACCCTCCAGAAATTTGTAGATGTTATTGCCACTCAGCCGGCAAAAATCAACGGTATCTATCCGAGAAAGGGAACGCTGGCGGTAGGTTCTGACGCAGATGTTGTCATTTTCGATCCCAATTATGAGGGAACAGTTCATCTGGCAGATAACCCTAACGGCGTGGACTACAACCTCTATGAGGGCCGTCGTCAGTCTGGTCGGGTGGAGACGGTTCTGCTGCGAGGCCAGGTTGTGGTGGAGAACGCCAAGTTTGTTGGCCGCTACGGCCAGGGAAAATTCATCCCTGCAAATATGTACGCATCCGGTTACGAAAACCGAAATTAACCAAGTGTGATCCGTAGTTACTCGCGCTGCCAAAACCGAAGATGTTGGGAGCGGTGGGAGGCTGGAAACCGGAGTGCGCAAAACGTTTGGTCTGTTCATGAAAATATACGGTATATCGTATGATCAGTCTCGTTCAAAGCTGATATGCCGTGTCTTGATTTTGCAAGACTTACGTTTTGCGCATCCCTGGACCGAGAAAGTGAGGAGGTGTGATTTGCAGATTCGGATAGGGCCTGTAGTTGCGGAAGCAGAGATTCCATGAAAAAAACCACAGATAATTTATAACAGGAGGCTTGTTATATGGATACTACATATGGAGTGTTGTGTCTCATTCCCCCCATCGTGGCAATCGGATTGGCCCTGTGGACCAAACAGACGATTTTCTCTTTATTCATCGCGGTTTGGTTGGGGTCCACAATGATGAACGGCTTTAACCCTTTGGTTGGTTTTGTCAAAATTATCTCGGACTATATGATCCCCTCTCTCAGCGGAAATGCATCTTTGATCATTTTGGTTACACTCTCCGGCGGTATGATCGCCATGCTCCGTACCACTGGTGCTGCAGAGGCCTTTGCTACCAGGGTGACAAAGGTTATCAATACTGCCAAGAAGGGGCAGATCGTTACTTGCCTAAGCGCTTTCATTTTCAGCTATACGGAACCCTGCCTCATGCTTGGTACTATCATGCGGCCCGTTACTGACATGGTGCGCATCTCTCGAGCAAAATTGGCTTATATCTTGGATTCCATGGGATGCAATTTAGCTGCGCTTTCTCCCATTAGCAGCTATGGTCCCTTTATCACGGGACTGATTGCCGCAGAGCTGTTGGCAAGCGGCGTTGAGGGCAACGAATGGGGCATCTGGTTGAATATGCTTCCGTTCAATCTGTATGGCGTATTTGCCATGATTTCTGTTTTGATCGTTGCTGCTTTCGGCTTGAACTTTGGCCCTATGTACAAGGAAGAAAAGCGGGCCAGAGAGACCGGAAAGCTGCTGGACGACGGGGTTCAGCCCTTGGTTCCAGAGGTGAAAAATGAACTGCCCGCAGATTATAAGCTTACTATGTGGAACTTTATTATCCCTATTGTTTGCCTGTTTGGTTCTCTCTTTGCCACCATTTTCTGGTCCGGCGATCTGGTTAACAACGGGTTGGTGGGATGCTTCCGCAATGCCAACATTACACTTGCTATTTGCATCGCCTTTATGGGTGGCGCGCTGGGTGCGGGCATCATGGGTGTAAGCACCAAGCTCTTCAGCGTGACCAAGGCGTTCGATACCTTTGTCAACGGTATGGCCGAACTGATCTCGGTTCCCTTTATTCTGGTGTGCGCATGGTCCTTGGGCTCTATCGTCAAGGGTATGGGGACCAGCGAGTTTCTGATCCATATTGTGGAGCATTACCTGACTCCCGGCATGGTTCCGGCTTTGGTATTCCTGTTTGGCGCACTCATTTCGTTTTCGACCGGTTCTTCTTGGGGCGTGTGGTCTATTATGATGCCCATTGCTTTCCCGATGGCCGTCGCCTTTGATATTTCCATTCCGTTTGTTGTTGGCGCCGTGATTGGCGGTGGCCTGTTCGGCGACCAGTGCTCCCCTATCTCCGATACGACTGTGCTCTCTTCTACCGGTGCTTCCTGCAACCATATCGTCCATGTTATGACGCAGATCCCCTACGGAATTACGGTTGGTATTTCGGCTTTCGTGGGATTCCTTTTTGGCGGACTGACCGGACAGTATGTCTTGAGTATTGCGGTTACTGCTGCTATTCTGACAGTGAGCCTGATTACTCTGACTCAGCTTACCAAACGGCGTTACCCTGAGAAGGTCCACTAACTGCTTTGCCGTTGGAATAGGAGACATTTATGAAAAAGATTGATACCATTGTGGTGGCCCCGCATTTCTATACGATGGAGGGTGCCGGCGTAGGCTATCATAGTGATGCCGCTATGGCTGTAGACGGAGGCAAAATCTTGAAGGTGGGCAACCGGCCTGAGATTTTAGCGGAATATACAGCTGAGGAAATGATCACCTTGGATCATCATATGGTGCTGCCTGGTTTTATCGATGGCCATATGCATACTGCATGCAATATTATGCGTGGATTGGCCCAAGACACCAACAGTTGGATGATGTTCGGCCTCCAGCCCTTTGACAACGCGGTTAATGACGAGGAACGGGATGTGGGCAGCCGAGTGGCCATTCTGGAGGCCGTCCGGGCAGGCACTACCACACTGGGCGACTATGAATCCAAAATGGAAAATGTGTGTGCTTTCATCGATAAGGTGGGCGCCCGAGGGAATATTGCACAGACGATTCGAGCGGCTAAACGACGGGTTTATCAACCGGGCGAACTCTATGAGTTTGATGATGCCATGGGAGAGGAGAGCCTGAATCGAAACATTGATCTGTATAATAAATGGAACAACAAGGCAGGGGGACGGATTAAGATCCTGTTTGGCCCGCAGGGCGCTGACTTTGTCAGCCCGGAGATGCTGTTGCGTATCCAAAAGGCGGTCAAGGAGCGGGGTACCAAAATCCATATGCATGTGCAGCAAGGAGATCGAGAGACCTATCAGATCGTCCAGCGCTATGGCAAGCGTCCTACAGCTTTTCTGGATGAGTTGGGCTATCTGGATGAATCTCTTATTGCAGTCCATCTTACTGACTGTACAGATGAGGAAGCTGCCCTTATTGCCAAACGAGGTGCCTCAATGATCGTTAATCCGGGTTCGATCGGCATCATTGATGGCATTGTCTGCCCAAGTGTTGTTTTCCAGCAGGCGGGCGGTGTGGTGGCCTTGGGTTCCGATCAGGCTCCGGGCAACAACTGCCATAACATCATCAATGAGATGAAAAATGTTTGCCTCTTCAACAAGATCAAGTATCAGAATCCGGAAGTTATGCCCGCCTGGAAAGCCCTGCGTATGGCCACCATTGAGGGTGCCCAAGCGATTGGCCTGGGCGATACCGTAGGCTCTCTTGAGCCTGGAAAACGCGCGGACTATATTGCTATAGATCTCAGTTGTCCCTCCATGTTGCCGGTGTACACCTACCCAATGCGCAACATGGTACCTAATCTGGTTTACAGTGCCAGGGGATCCGAGGTTTCGCTGGTTGCAGTGGACGGCAAGGTCATAATGCGAGACGGCGCGTTTACCAATGTAGATGAAAAAGAGTACTTGAATGAGATATCTAAGTACCCAGATGACATCGGTCGGCGTGCAGCAGATGAGTTCTTCTCCATTGATGGGACCAATGCTCATTTTATGCGTGAGGATAAGCTGTAAGCGCCTGTTTTGGGGCCTGAGGAAAATCTCCTCAGGCCCCCTTTTTATCAAGGTGGAAAGCTGTATGGCGGTCGGATATTGCGCGGTTGAATGGTTCGTCTCCAGCCATACAATTACGAGCGCTTTGTTCAGGCGGACCACTTGGAGTTTTCTTTCGGTGGCGAGGAAGCTAACGTAGCTGTTTCGCTGGCTAACTACGGCCTTGACGCCGTCTACGTCACCAAACTGCCCGCGCATGCCATCGGACAGGCTGCGGTCAACTCTCTGCGCCGCTACGGCGTGGATACCTCTATGATCGTGCGTGGAGGCGACCGTATCGGTATCTACTATAATGGAAAGGCGCGTCTCAGCGCGGTTCCGTTTGCATTTATGACCGGGCGCATTCTGCCATTCAGGAGTCCACTCCCTCCGACTTCGACTGGGATGTGATTTTTAAAGGCGCGGACTGGTTCCACTTTACCGGCATCACGCCTGCGCTCGGCCCCAACATGGTAGATGCCTGCCGTGACGCCTGCAAGGTGGCGAAGGCACACGGGGTCAGGATTAGCTGTGATCTCAACTACCGCGGCAAGCTGTGGAGCCGTCAGCAGGCACGGGAGGCCATGACTGATCTGTGTCAGTACGTGGACGTATGCATTTCCAACGAGGAGGATGCCAAGGATGTGTTCGGCATTGAGGCGGAGGCGACCGATATCTATGCCGGCGAGATCAACCGCAAGGGCTACAAGTCCGTTGCAAGACAGCTTGCTGATCGGTTTGGCTTTGAAAAGGTCGCTATCACGCTGCGCGAGTCCCGCTCGGCGTCCGACAACGGTTGGAGCGCCATGCTGTTTGACGCTGTCGGCAATGAATACCATTTCTCCAAAAAATATGACTTGCATATCGTTGACCGCGTGGGTGGCGGCGACAGCTTCGGCGGCGATCTGATTTACGCACTGCTCGCCGGTAAGGGCAATCAGCGGGCTGTGGAATTTGCCGTGGCGGCCTCCGCGCTCAAGCATACCGTCGAGGGCGATTATAACATGGTTACAGCGGCCGAGGTGGAAAAGTTGGCCGACGGCGATGGTTCCGGCCGCATCCAGCGCTGAATTGATTTTTAAAATATTCCCTGAATTTATAAAGTGTCATTGTAAGCTGCTGATCACTTCAAGATAGGGACTCTTGCGATTCTTCACCTTTCTTTCCTGAATACGGCATTGTTCGTTGGTGAAAGGGACTGATACCCTGCCAAAGCGACGAACAATGCCAAGGGAGCGCAATATTGGCAGACGAATAATAAGACCACGCAGCCCAGCGGGGCCGCGGTGCCAGAGGAAGCGGACGCACGCCAGAGGCGTGCATTCGCTTCCTCTGGCTTTTCTTTGCCCAAATGTGAGAGAGAAGTGAGATGCGCCAGGTAGCAGCAAAAGTGAAGCACCCATGCCTCGGTGTTCGAGTCACACCAGTTCATAAAATCAACCGGCTGCATCTCGAAAATGTCGCCTGTCGCGAGGAAAAACTGCTTTTTGAAAAACTGTTTTTAAAACTTTTTGCGGTGAAAAAGATGATAAATATGTGAAAACACCGCGCAAAAGCGCGGTGCTTTCTGTGCTGCATCTTTCATCAACACATTTTGGTATGCCCGACTGGATTCGAACCAGCGGCCTTCAGAGTCGGAGTTCTCAGGCCGTCAAGCCGGAAACCGTTGTGGTACAAGGGTTTGGTAGGAATTGCACAAATTTGCGGCATTTTATGAGAAAACCTCAGAAGCCTTGCGCCACAAGGCTTCTGAGGTTTTTCGCAGTAGTAGTCAAATAGTAGTCTGTGTGCCCCGCAGGTCATGCGACTCGGTTCATTTGTGCGACCTTATCGATGAACTCTTTCATATCCTCGATGTAGGTGTATGGCGCGTACTCAGAATAGATTTCGGGAGAATCCAGAATAACGATCTGCACCCCGTCTGCTCTCAGTGCCTCCAGCGTTCCGGGAAGGCAGCGGGCCTCGTTGGGCGTCTTGCAGAGGTAGGCAAGGCAGCCCTGCTGATCAAAGATTTTTGCAACGATGTATATCTTTTTATCGCCCATTGTCACACGCCTCCAATCTCTTTTGAAAGTCCTGCTCAGTTTTGATCAAACCGGCAATATACTCCTGATAAAGCTTTTTTCCGATTTCCGGGCTTTTGTACTTGTAGACATACTGGTGGCTCCAGAGGTTGAAGTAATAATCTTTGCCACACCATAGCTGCACTTCTATCGGGTATGCCAAATTATCCCGCTGGTAATAAAGATGGATCGCACGGTAACCATCATCCACCTGTTTCCCATTCCGCAAATCAACAACTCTGAAATAGTCTGGGAAGCTAACTGGATACTCATCAAAGCGAAGTCGAAAACCAAGCACATCATTAAAGCACTGCTTAAAGCCGCCGTGGTTGGCGAGTGTCTTTTCATATTTTCGCATGATGGAGTCATCGCTTTTGAAGCGAGAACCTATCAAATTCTCCTGAACGAGCGTATCAATGTATCCTGCTCTGTATTTCGCGATATCATCGAGAATCAAGTTGATTGGTGTTGCGCTCAGAGAAATTTGTTTCAGGCTTTGCCCAAGCGTTGAACGATAAGACAGTAAGTCCAGCGTTTCTTTTGGAATAAACAAATCCATATTAAAATACCTCTACTCAATACCTCTTCTATTGTTCACAGTATAGCATGAAATGTCCAAGAGTAAAAGGGATTTTACGCTTTCCCACACGAATTACTATTTTTTGCAAAGAACCCAGCCTTTAGAACAACATAAACCTCCTGCGGTGAATTACATACTGAGAGATCCGCAATATTTCCTACACTATTTTGAAGACGATGAACGATCAGCCCCCCATCTGCCCTCAGTGCCTTCGGCGTTCCGGGAACGCAGCGGGCTTCGTTGGGCGTCTTGCAGAGGCAGTACAAGCCCGCCCGATCTACTCAGGCAGGTTTGTGCTGCTCTGTTTTATGATTCAGTTCAGGGCAAAGACACGGATAGCTTCCGCCAGCGTCACCATCTCGCCGCGTGGGACATAGGCGACGCTCTTTCCGTCAACGACGGCCAGACATTTGCTGCCGTCGCAGCGGTACAGCGTGATCGTGAGTTCCGGTTCGTCCTCGTGATCCAAGTACAGCGTCAGGCTGATCTCCTGTTGGCCGGTGGCCTTTTCAGAGGTAAACTCCTCCGCGGTCAGCGCCTCCAGTGCGTCCTGCAAATCACCGATCTCGATTTCCGCTTCCTCGCAGAGCCATGTCCGCTCCTTGCCGTCCTTCTGAGAGGTGAGCGTATAGGTCTCACCGTCCAGCGTAACATCTATGCCGGTCACATCATCAAAGTTGCCGGAGAAGACCTCCTGATGCCGCAGGTCATTGTAGCCGGCAGCCATGAGCGAGCGATAGCTGCTGCCGGAGATCTGGTAAATGATTTTGGAATCGCCCACACGCGCATAGGCGGTAATGTCCAAGGCTTCCTCATCCTCCGCGTCCGCGGCGGATTTCTTCTCCGCAGGATCTCTGCTGATATGCAGCACAAAGGTGTCGGAGGTTCCGCCGTCCGTGTAATCCACGCTGACGCTCAGCTCGGGATCGTCCAGACCATAGGCGGACAGTTCTTCGTCCGTGACCTTGTAGGTCACATAGTCGGTGAGATCCAGATAGCGCAGGACGCTGATATAGGAGTTGACCCGGCTGGTATCCAGCGGCTTTCCGTCCGCGGTAAAGTAGACGTCATCGGCGCAGATACTCTCGCCGTCTTCGTCATAAATCACGCTGTAGTCCTCGCTTCCCGCAAAGCGGATCTGGCTGACCTCATCGAAATACGGCACATCGTCGTTGGCGATCAGGTCTTTCAGCTCTACATCGTATGCGTCCAGCGGATCGCTGGCGGCGAGATACACATTGCCGTCCCCAATGTCCATGTAGCGCTGGGAATCCATCGTGCTGTGATCTCCCAGCTTCACTGTGTAGGTTTTATCATCCGTAGTCAGGGTGATGGTGCAGGTCGGCGCATCCAAGCCGTACTGGCTGAGGTCTTCGGCATTTTCAATGGTGAATGATGCCCCGAAACCATAGAATTGCTCCAAAAGGGCGTCCATAGCGCTGTCGCTGACGGGAAATTCCGCGTCATCATCATACTGCCAGCCGTCATCGCCGCGGTGGAAGCTCAGCGTCGTCCCATCCTGCTCCCAGCTCAGTGCGGTCACCTTCGCAGGCTCAATGGATAAAACCGTTTCACCGCTGGTTTTGATCTCCTCCTTCTTCTCCTCCGAGAGCATTGCAGCCAGCGCTGCGAGGCAGACTGCAATGAGAATGCCCAAGAGGATACAAAGTTTTTTAGACCGCTTCATTTTGCTTCCTCCTTCTTGTCAGCACAACGTCCACGCCGATGCCGAGGTAAGCCAGCGGGAACGCGCCGATCATCAGCACCTTCAGCAGCGAAGCCGTCGAGCCGCTGATGGACAGGTAGTCATAGTTCAGCGACTTGCTGCGGATCGCCATGGCCTCGCTCTCGCCGATCATATCCGCCAGCGCATTCATAACAAGGTCGCCGTTGGCGCCGGAAGACGAGGCATTATAGGCGTCCTCGAGGAAATAGGACGAGGTGAACCACACCATTTCTCCGTCGCCGGGGCGCACAGAAACACCCGTGGCAAAGGGGCCGTCGATGTCGCCGTCCTCATAATCATAGGTTTCCATTGCATATCCAGCCGTCTTGCTGAACGAGGTATCCGAGGTGGTCAGCAGCTCCGTTACGGCGCCGCTATAGGGATCCTCCACAGTCAGGCCCAGTGCGATGGGCATGAGAACGGAGTAATTGGCGTCGATAAGAGAATCAGTGATGTCATTGCTGTGCAGCTCCGGCAAAATTGCTGCTGGACCGCTGAAAGCGGAATAGTAGTTGGAGTCGCTCTCGACCACGATCCCCTCCGCCGGCTCCACGCCGTAGTCAGAAAGCAGGCTGTACAGGTTTTCTAAAATTCCGTTCTCGCGGGTAGGCCCAGCAACTACCAGCAGCTTGCCGCCGCCTGCCACATAGTCCGCCAGCAAATTTTGCTCATCCTCTGACAGATCGCTTTCCGGAGCGTAGATCATCAGGCAGTCCGCGTCCTCCGGAATGGTTTCCGTATGGAGAAGGGACAGGCTTTCCGTTTCGATGTTGTCCTTTTCCACCTGCTCGGCAAAGGTGCTGGGGAGGTCGGCCTCGCCGTGGCCCTCCACGAGATAGAGCTTGGGCTGCTCCTCGTTTACCACATAGTCGATAGCCGAGGTGATGGCGCCCTCGCCGTCGAAGGAGGTGGAGTAATATGCGGAGAATGCTCCGCACAGGTGGTCCTCGTGCACCCGGTCTGACGCTCGCGCCGTCAGCAAAGGTATTCCAGTCACCGGATATGACCGCCTGGGCGGTGTTTTCAAGGTTCAGAAGATGGGGATACTTGTCCCTTCACCAATCATCTTTTTTCAGGCTTTTTCACAACCATTTTTGGACCCCTTTTCAAAAATTTTCTCGTTTTTTCAAAGCGGAAACCAGCAATTTAGACACAGCCTGCTGTGTGACACCTTCTGCTTCGGCGATTTCGCTCTCTGTTTTCCCTTCGATGCAATACTGCCGGAGTCTGTAAAACTGTGCCCCAGGCAGTATGCTTCTGATCCCAGAAACCGCCGCCTCCGTACAACGAATCTGATCTTCTCTGACCTGCCTTTCCTCTGCCAAAGCCTCCTCATTGGGAACAGCAAGGGCGGCTTCCGGAACCATGTCCATAGATGTGGTGCGGTCGCTTCCCTCCACATCGTTTTTGTCCTCTGCGCGAAAGTCCTGGTCCGACCACCTCTTCCAACGGCGAAACTCTGCTTCATCGGTGAAATCAGCGCAGGTCAGGCAGATCAGATTTCCATCGGCGTCCGGAAGTACAATGGCATCTGGATTTTTCTTGTTCAGTGTGTAGATGCTCCGTCTGTCATACATTTTTGGTTCCTACATATTCTGAAATCTGTTGGATGTAAATTTCAGAACATAGGAGGGCCACGGCAGCGGGGTCGCGCACAGGGCGCAAAAAAAGCCCACAGCGACACCGCTGTGGGCATAAGGATGTTCGAGGGTAACGATGGCGGACGGAGGCGGGGTATCCTCAAAAGGACGCAAAAAGTCAGGGCATCCGATGCCCGTACTTAGAGGGATGAGTGTGGGCTGCCTTTGGACAGCGTCGACAGTGCCGCAGATGTGAGGATGCCTCATAAGAACCGCCTGTCCCGGCTTGGAGCCATGTTTTTTCATTGTCGTACAGGTTCGGCCTCTCCGCTCAAAGCAGGAGATCACGGCAGAAAAGCGGAGAGATTGCTGTATCGCAGTCTCTCCGCTTTCGACATGGATGGCTGTTCAGAAGCTCTGAACAGGGGGAGGTATCAGATGGTGTGTTCTCAGTGGCCGAATGCCTACTGGATCTTTCTTAGCAGGGCAGCGCCGCCGACTCTCAGCTTCCAAACGCCGGTGCAGCAGTTCTGCGGTTTCTCTGTCCACAGCAGGGTCATCGTAGTTGCTTATTTGAAAAAGATACATGTGCTTCTCCTTTTTTGAAACCGGCCTCTTGAGCGTGTCAAAAAATTCGTTCACAGCATATCGGACTGCCGCCGGGCAGTCCGATATGCTGTGATGTGCTGATGGTGCTTTGTATGAGAATTGCCGACCGCTTGCGTCCTATTTTTCAAACAGATACAGCAGGTATCCGTAGCCCTCGGCCTCCATTTTTTCATAGGGGACGAAGCGCAGGGCTGCGCTGTTGATGCAGTAGCGTACGCCGTTCGGCGACTCCGGATCGCCGGTGAATACATGGCCGAGATGGGAGTCTCCGGCGCGGCTTCTGACCTCCGTGCGGCGCATTCCGTGGCTCAGATCCTCCTTCTCCACCACGGCGGGGCCCTCGATGGGCTTTGTAAAGGCGGGCCAGCCGCAGCCGCTCTCGTACTTATCCGTGGAGGAAAAGAGCGGCTCGCCGGTGACGACATCCACATAGATGCCCTTTTCAAACTTGTCCCAGAACTCGCCTGTGAAGGCGCGCTCCGTGCCGCTCTCCTGCGTGACGCGGTACTGCTCCGCCGTCAGCTTGTCCCGGATGGACTCCGCCGCAGGCTTCTGATAGTCGCCCGGGTCGATGCGCAGCTTGGAGAACAGCTCCATCTCCGCGCGCGGAATGTGGCAGTAGCCGTTCGGGTTCTTTTCGAGGTAGTTCTGGTGGTACTCCTCGGCGGGGTAGTAGTTCTTGAGTGGGCCGATCTCCACGAAGAACTTTTCACTGCGTCCCCGCTCGATCTCCGCGATGCGCTCCACCGTTTCCTTCGCGCTTTCGTTGGTGTAATAGACACCGGTCTGATACTGGCTGCCCCGGTCGTTGCCCTGCCGGTTCTCCACCGTGGGGTCGATCACATAGAAGTAGACCAGCAGCAGGGCGTCGAGGCTCACCTGCCCGGGGTCATACTCCACCCGCACGGTCTCCCGAAAGCCGGTGTTCCCTTTGCAGACGGTCTTGTAATCGGCGTCCGCCTCGCAGCTGCCGTTGGCGTAGCCGCTCTCAGCATCGAGGACGCGCGAGCGAAGCTGAAGGGTCTCGGCCACGACGCCGGCAGCATCGACGAGATCATGAACAACGCCCTCGCTTCGGTCAAGGGCACCGCCTACGGTCTGGGAGACGCGGCGACCACGGCATCCCAGCTCGTGGCATCGGGCGTGCAGCAGGGCGACCAGCTCACGAGCGTCCTCAAGACGGTCGGCGATTCCGCGCAAATCTCTGGTCGAGACTTCACGGAGATGGGCTCGATCTTCTCCAAGGTGGCTGCTTCAAATAAGCTCCAGGGCGAGCAGGTCAACCAGATTCTCGACTCGGGCATCCCGATTCTGCAGTTCCTGGCGAAGCACTACGGCATCACCGCCGAGGAAGCCCAGAAGATGGTGTCCTCCGGCAAGGTCGACTTCGAGAACTTCGCAGCCGCCATGCAGGAGAACCTCGGCGGCGCCGCACAGTCCGCCGGAACCACATTCAAGGGCGCGATGGCTAACGTCAAGGCCGCTTTCAGCCGTCTCGGCGAGAAGGCCATGACCCCCGTCCTCAACGGCCTGCGCGACATCTTCAATGCCGCCATCCCTCTGGTGGATGCCGTGACCACGAAGCTGACCCCCGTTTTCGAGCAGTGGGGTGACCTGGTCTCCAACACCATCGCGCCGAAGATCGTGGATGCTTTCGGCAAGATTACGGACGTTCTCAGCGGCGATAGCTTCTCGGGCTTCTCCAACGGAATTCTGGCGGCAATCCCCGTCGTCGGCTCCCTGGTCGCCGCCATGGGAGGCACCGGGCTTCTCGGCACCATCGGCGAGCAAGGCAAACTGACGCCTGAGTTGCGGCAACGCATCGATGCCACCTGGGATGCCACCGCTCTTGAAGATATCTACCTGCCCTACAAGCCCTTAAGGGCCTCGTGGGGGATTCCGCGCTTCTCGGCAACGCGCTCAAGCTGCTCGGCGGTCCTGTCGGTGTCGTGCTGTCGCTTCTCGCCGGTCTCGTGATGATCAGCCCGACATTGCAGCAAACCCTGAGTCAGGTCGCCGGCACCATCGGCTCATCGCTGATGGATGCCTTCAGCACGCTCGCCCCCATCGCGCAGGACATTCTCGGCAAGCTGTCTCAGGCGGCATCCGAGATCTTCCCCGTCCTCGAGGATTGTCTCGGTCAGCTCTTCTCGGCAATCGGCAATGTGGTGGCTCAGCTGGCTCCGGTCGCCGCCGAAATCCTGCAACCGCTGCTCGACTGCATATCCCAGCTCATCGAGCCGCTGACCAACATCCTGACGGTCATCCTGCCACCACTCACGAGCATCATCGACGGCGTGATAGTCCTAATCGGCAGCGTCCTGTCGTTTGTCGGCCAGCTGGTCGCGGGAATCGAGTCGCTGCTGCTGCCCATCATCACGGCGGTCATTCAGGGCATCTCCGACCTGCTGACCAAGTGCAGCCCTTGGCTCGACCAGCTCGGTTCCACCTTTGAGACCGTCATGGACCTCATCGGCGATGCGCTTGAGGTGGTCGGCAGCGCACTCAACCAATTCATGTCTGTCGCGGGCTACGTAATCGAGCAGGTCGTTCAGTTTTTGGTGAGCACCCTTGAGCCCGCCTTTGCGGCGATGGCCCCGTTTATCTCGGGAATCGTCGCATCCGTAAACCAGGTGATTAGCTCGATTGCCCAGATCGTTCAGGGCGTCGTCAATTTGGTTGCCGGGCTGATTTCGGGGAATTGGTCCCAGGTCTGGCAGAGCTGCCAGCAAATCGCCAGCGGCGCCGTCGGTGCGCTCGGCGGCATCCTGAGCGGAATCTACAACGCCGCGATGGCTGCGGTCTCTGGCGCGGGGACTTGGCTCTGGAATGCAGGCAGCCAGATCATCGCCGGTCTCTGGAACGGCATCTCGGGTGCCATCGGCGGCCTGTACAACAACATCAGGAATGCGCTTTCTGGCTTGGTCGACGAGGCGATGAGCGCACTCGGCATCCATTCGCCTTCGCGCGTCTTCCGCGACAAGGTCGGCAAGTTCATCCCGTCCGGTATCGGCGTCGGCATCAAGCGGAACACCCCGGCGCTGCTCTCAGATGCCGACAAGATGACCGATGCCCTCGTCGACCGCGTGAGCGGCGCGTCCGCGGCTGTTGACGTGGCTGCTGGTATGTCGCTCGCATCTGGCGCAAACGGCGCTCAGGGGGCATCTGGCGGCGCTGGCGGTCTATCCGTGGATGACATCGTGCTCGCAATCGTCACGGCACTCAGCAAGATCGGTGCGCTCAAGCTCGATGTCGACCTCAAGACGCTCGCCATGCTGCTCGCGCCTTGTATCGACTCTGAGCTCGGCAAGCGCGACGCAATGGAGGTCTAAATGGCTGATTCTAGGCTAGGTATCTACTCGCGCAGCAAGATGTTCGTCGATGACGGCACGGTCGCCGTGAACGGTACCAGGCTCGGCGACATGGGATGGTACCTGACCGCCGCGCCTGAAGTCGACTCCATCTCGTTCGACACGTCCTACACGACCGTCACCGGAGCCCATGGCTCCCGTGACCTTTCGCTGACAGACGGCAGCGGTCTCGCCTATGCCGGCAGGCGCACGGTGACGCTCCACCTGCGCACGGTCGGCACGTGGCAGGAGGCGGTCAAGTCCAAGGTCGCGCTCGGCTCCATCGTCGGTCGCGATGCTCGCATCACGTGGCGCGCGCTCCCCGGCGATTTTATCGGCAGGCTCGAATCGTCCAGTCCCAGTGAGGTCTGGCAGGGCGGCGTGTTCGCCTACTACGAAATCGACCTGACGATGAGCGCCATGCCCATGCTGTACGGCAGGAAAACGGCGGTGAGCGGTACCAAATTGACCGTGAACGGCAACTGCCGGGTGTTCCCGACATTCACCGCCACGCTCAAGGCCGAGAAGAAGCTGAAGATCTCCCGTGCGGACGGCGTGTTCATCGAGGTCGATGCCGAGAGGAACTTTACCGCCGGTGCCATCGCCACCATCGAGACCTCGCCGACCAAATCGCGCGGAGTGTACATCAATGGCGTCTTGACCTGCCCGACGCTCACATCGGATTTCTTCGACCTGCCAGTAGGGGACTCGACCATCACAGTGGTCGGTGCAAGCAGCATCACGACATCATTTGAGCCGCTCTGGCTCATCCCCTAGGAGACGGTCAGATGTCAAAGAGATTCATCCATTTCAACCGCTTCGGCGCATACCTCGGCGAGCTCACGCCAATGCAGGCCACGCGCACGCGAAATGTCGACCAGTGCGGCGTGGACAAGGTTGAGCTCGTCCTGCTGGACAACGGCGTCGACAAGTACGACCGCATCGTGTTCTGCGACTCCATGGGGCGCACGTGCGAGTGGATCGTCATGTCCTCGCGTGAGTCGAGGGCGAAGAGCGTGCCGGTCTGCACCGTCAACTGCTACGGCTCCATGCAGGAGCTATCACGACACTTCATGCCGACGCTACGCCGCGGCTCCAACGACACGCCCGATCAGGCTCTTGCAAAGGCGCTCGACGGCACCAGATGGTCGGTAGGCCAGTGCGATGAGGGTAGCGGCGAATACAGCGTCTATCACCAGTCCTCGCTGGCTTCTGTCCAGGATATTGCCGATGCCTACAAGATGGAGGTCGAGCCGGTAATCGAGTTGTCCACAGACGGCAACTCCATCGCCAAGCGCTCGGTCTGCCTTGTCAAACGTCTCGGTCGCGCCAACACCGCGCTGCGTCTTGATTACGGCAGCGGGCTGTCCGGCATCGACCGAGTGCTGTCCGCCGATGACGTGGTGACGCGCCTGTACTGCTACGGCAAGGGCGTGCAGACCACCGACGATGATGGCAACGCCACTGGCGGCTACTCGCGTAAGATCACGTTCGCCGACATCAACGGCGGCAAAGAGTACATCCAGGATGATTCCCTGCTTGAGGTCTGGGGTGTGCCCGGTCCCGATGGGTCGCTCATGCACACCGAGGGCATCTTCGAGGACGGCGATTGCGAGGACAAGGCGACGCTTCTCGCCGAGGGTAGGGCAGCGCTCGCCGAGCGCTCGAAGCCCATCGTGAGCTACGAGGGCACTGTCGAGGCCCTCGGTCGCGCGGGATTCGATGCCAACGCCTGCGACCTCGGGGACAACCTCCAGATGGTCGATACGACATTCCCCAAGCCGCTGCGCCTGAGCGGTCGCGTTTTGGAGATCGTGGAGGACCTGCTCGGTGACGGCTCGCCTTCCACCGTGAAGGTCGGCAACGTCATCGAGGGCATCGTCAAGCGCTCCGATCGCGTGCAGCAGACAATCGACCGCCTGACCAGCAGCGCCGGCAGCTGGGATAGCGCCGCCACCATCGGCAGCGCCTACCTCAATGGGCTTATCGACGGCCTGAACAAGGTGATGAACGAGACCGGCGGCTACACCTACATCAAGCCCGGCAAGGGCCTGTTCGTCTACGACAAACCGGAAGATGCCAACCCGACCATGTGCATCCAGATCGGCGGCGGCTACTTCCGCATCGCCGACGGCAAGAATTCGGACGGCACGTGGAACTTCCGCACGCTCGGCAACGGGCATGGTTTGGTGGCCGATGCGATCGTCTCCGGCACCATCAGCGCCAACCTGATCAAGGCCGGAACCATCCAGGACAAGAGCGGCAAGAACTACTGGAATCTTGATGCCAGCAAGGTTCATCTAGGCCCCGGCGCGACGCTCGATGACAAGGACATCGCCACGACCGACACCGTGGTCAAGTCCACGGTGAAGCTCTATGCGAAGAATCAGTCAGACACAGTGCCGCCTCTGAACATGCAGAATCCAGAACTGGGATGGTCGGAGGAAATCCCGCAATGGTCGAACGGCTATTTCATCTGGGAGATGGACCGCATTACCTACGGTGACGGTTCGGTCAATCATTCTTCGCCCGTCCTCGTGGCTGCGCTGAATAAAGCCAACCAGAGCGCGTACGACCTGAACAAGTCGCTCGGCGAACTCGACACCACGGTCAACGACCTCGCCACAGACGGCGTCGTGACTGAGGCCGAGAAGGCCGCGGTCAAGAAGATCCAGCAGACCATCGATAAGGAGAAGGATGAGCTGACAACGCAGTTCAACAGCCTGAAGTCCAACAAGTCGTTGAACCAATATTTCCTCGCCAACGTCCTGGGCCCTTCGTACAATTCTGCTTTCGGTACAGGCGGCTCATACGGCTCGCTCAACACCGCCATCTCGGATGTGCTCAAATGCACCACGAAAGAGGCGCTGGACAGCGCCATGTCTACCTACAAGTCCTGCTTTGAGATTCATTCAGGTAACGTCAATACATATGTTGCCGCAGCACGTCAGGCGCAGCATGCTATCGAGCAGCAGGATGCCAAGTCTATGGCGCAGGGCCTGCTCGACAGCTACGACGATGATTTGGACCAGCTCAAGATCTTCAACCGTCTGACCAACAACGGTACCGAGCAGGGCATCTACATGCAGGACAACAAGCTGTACATGAACGCCAGCTACCTTGCCGCAGGCATCATCGCAGATGTTACCAACACGAACAGCTGGAACCTCAAGACCGGTTATCTCAAGACGACGCGCGGCACCATCGGCGGATTCACGATCGACACATATAACATCTCCAACAACAGACTGTCGCTTCGGGACGACGGACTCCATTTCATCTATGACGGCAAAGACATCGGCTTCATCGGTAGCAACCATCTCGTCGACTATCCAAACGTATACGGACTCAACTTCAACCTGAAAGAGTCCGGCGGCTATATGTCTTGGGCTGCAATGAAGAACGCAAATGATCCGTATTACGCAATGAAGCTGACGTATGCGAACAAGCCAAACATCGGGTTCACGGCCTATGCGCTCAACGCCGGATGCGATCTGGACATGCACAACTGGTCGATTAAAAACATCGGCAACGGATGTACTAATACGCTTCGATTTACCGTTGTCACCAACGCTAACAAAGACGGAAGCTTCACGTTCTCGAACGGATGCAGCATGAAGTTCGAGGGCGGTTTGCTTACACACTTTGCATGGGCTGAGAACAACTATTCGTAGAGAAGAGAAGGGATCGCAATGGAGGATTTGAAGTACGTAATGGAATCAGGTGTTCCCACGGCAGGGGCCGGTGAGCCCGTTGAAGTCCAGGGGACCAGCACGACTTTGGCACGTGATGTCAAGCGCATCGATTCCAAGGTGAATCTGCTTTTGAAAGCCTTGGGAGTAAGCACAGCAAGCCTGGAGGACGATACCGTTGAAGCTAACTAACGAAAAGATAGCGGCAATGTGCCGAGACCTCGACAACGGCGTGCTGGATAACGTTGGTATCGTGGGCTACACCGCGGCGCGAAACTACCGCACTTTGCACGACGTGGCTGAACCATTCCTCAACCAGCGCAACAAGCTGATCGTGGAGTACGGAGAGGCGCAGTACGACGATGACGGCAATATCAACGACTACGTGGTCGACCCCAAATCGGAGAAGTTCGCCGAGTTCGCCGCGAAATACCAGGAGCTTGCCGACATCGAGTGCGAGGTCGAGATTCTGACCTTGCCAGAGGAGAAGGCGATTGACGCCATCAGTGGCGCTCAGCTGCTCCAGCTCGACTGGATGTTCGAGCGAGACCAAAGCTAATCTGGCGGGGGACAGCTGCCAGATTATTGACCACAGTAAGCAACTAAGGGGGTCAAGATGGCTCTAGACAACTTCCGTCGCATCACCATCAATGTGGACACGGCAAATGATTACATCCCGCCAGTGACGCTCTCCGGCGGCGATTCAAACGGTCGCACGCTTTTGGTCAAGCTTACGGACAACGGTAAGGCGATCACGTCCGCCGCCGGCATCACGGCGAAGCTGGCGTACGCCGATGGGTGCGGCAACAGCGGCTACAAGACGATGACCCCGGTCAGCGGTTATGAGACCGCCGCCTGGGAGTGCGCGGCACCCGGCAGCGTGTTAAAGACAGATTCAGCGCACCTTTGCGTACAGTTCTGGCAGGGCTCCGATGTGGTCTGCACACGTGTCTTCCATGCTTCGGTCGACCGAAATCTCGTATCGCTCGAATCCGGCACGACCAGCGGCGATGCGGTCAAGGAGCTTTACAACACGATCGCGAACCTCAATCAGGTCATTAACCGCGCCAACGCTTCAGCGAGTAAGGCCGATTCCTCTGCCGCTTCGGCAGACGCAAACGCCGACGCCGCGAACAGGGCGGCAAGCGCAGCCACCGCCGCAGCAAAGCAGGCCAACGCCGCGGCATCCGCGACCAAGCCATACTACATGCAGGCCGCGGAGCCCGCCCGCGACAAACGCGTGGACGGCATGCTCTGGATGCAGACCAACGAGAGCACCAAGAAGATCGCGGCATTCAACCGCTGGGATGCAGGGCTTCCCGGCACGGCGCTGTGGCCCGGCGCCACGACATTCCCCTCCGACAGCACATTCCCCGATGAAAAGGGCGCTTGGACCGCCTTCGGTATCTAACGAAAGGACACCATAATGGCATTCGAGAAAATCGTATTCGCAATGAAGACTTGGAAGGACAAGGTCTCCGGTAACACTCCCGTCACCGCCGCGGAGCTGAACCGAATCGAGAAGGGAATCAGCGACTGCGCGAAGCAGACCAATGCCCTCGGGGATTCCGTATCCCGAGTGTCGAGATTCTATGGAAACGTTGTCTCCACTATCTACAGCTCGTGGGGATCGGGCGAGGACACCTCTATCCAAGTGCAATTCTGTTTAAATGACGGTAAATCGCTTTACGTCACCATCTCGAAAGCAGAAGGCATCAAATTGCAGTACGGGACTAAAGGCAATGTCGAAACACTGTGGACTAAATAGCATTCCGTATCCCGTATTGACAACGGTGTCAGTCTTCACAAGGCATACCTTAGAAGTGCGTCAGTCTTGCATTTAACTGGGGCCAACTATCAATCGTATCTCATGATGAGCACCCAGGGCATATGTTTCATCGTCTCGCAAGGTTCCCGAGACCCAACCGTTGCCAAGCTGTCTGGCGTAGACGTGACCGCCAAGCGCGGAAGCGCGAATAACATTCTTGACGTGACTTTCAAAAATGGAGGTGTCACAGTACTTATTATCTCGCCTTCGGATTTTACGGTAACGGTCTCATAGGTTATTCCGTATCTCGAACAGCAAGAATGGGTACTACTTGCCACATGGCGCAAATCGACCAAACTGAGACCGATGTTATTAAAATCATTGTCAATGGCGAAGCCGGAAACTATGTGATGTGCTTACGTGAGAACAAAGAGATGGAGCTGTACGACAGGACGAATAGCCGCGTTCTGTGGGTGACTAAGCTTCCATAGCATTCCGTATCCCGCTGCGAGAAGTACGTTACGGCAACGGTCAAAAACGTGCGCTTCAGGCAGTCGAACAACAACACGACCGATGTGATCGTCGAGGTTACGATGTCCGACGATTCGGTCGTGACGCTCGGTTTTTCTGCCGACAAGTTCAGCTACATGAACAGCGCGACGGGTGCATCAACCAAGGTCGCGCTGTCGAAAATAGCCTAGCTAAGCTCTGCGCCCGTCTGGTCGGACGATGTGTTTATCGGTGTCAGCGTCACTTTTGCAACATTCTTCCCTCCACGCATGACGAATAGCTCACCATCCGACCAGGCCAGCCCTCGTCTATCCGCATCATTTTCGCTTTTCCCGATGACGAGCCAAGCCATGCCCGAATAATTTGCTTCCTGTATGTTCCCGACCTTTCGGGATACGGAATCACCACTCCATAGCAGCCGTATATGAATCACTCGCCCTAGCCACGACCGTGCGGAAACTCTGCAAATAGTGGCTCATAGCGGTGTTGACCGTGGAATGCCCCAGCGCCACGGCGATGTCCTCGATGGCGGCACCATGCTCCAGCGAGATCGTAGCCCACGAGTGGCGCAGGCATGTCATCGGCACGTGTGGCAAGTCAAAGCGGCGGCAGAAGGCGCGGAACTTGCGGGCTGCGGCGTTGGGGTCAAGCAGGCACAATCTGCCAGACCTGCGCGTCCCACGGATGGCACGCAGGCGCTCGAGCGCGAATCGCGGCAGTTTCAGCTTGCGGTCGCTGAGCTTGGTCTTGCATCCCGTCTCGATGACCTCGCCGCCGACCACGTGCAGGCCACGGCGCACATGCACCCATCCCGAGCGCCAGTCAATATCCTCGATGCGCACGGCGCACGCCTCGCAGCGGCGCAATCCCAGCGCGGCACCCAAGAGCACGGCTGCCTCGAAGGGCTGTCCGACTATCGCTTTGAGCGTCACACGCTCCTGTTCTGCCGTGAGCGTGGGTCGGCGCACCGTGGGCTTTTGCGGCAGCTCCACGCCTTGCGTCACGTCCCAGATTCTGAGCTGGTGGCGGCGAAGCACCCAGCGGTATATCTGGCGGAAAGTTTTGTACGCCTTTTCCGCCGCGCCGGGGAGGTCGAACGAATCCACCCAATCCTGTACCTCTTCAAAGCTGATCGTCTCTATCTCGCGCCCGCCCCACATCGGCATCAGATGGCAGCGGATGGCGCTTCGGTAGCCCTCCAACGTTGTCGCCCGCAGGCGCTTGCCCTTGTCGGCCATGTACTCGGTGACGGCGGTGGAAAACAGCATTTTGAACAATCCAATCTCTTAAAAATCCCAGACCTAACGAATGGTAGCCCGCCGCGTTTCGTCTGGGATTTTTGCCTTTAAAACGCGCGGGGGACAGCGACTTGATACTGCCGTGGAAGGGAGGTGATGCGATGGACGCAGTAATCATCAACTCGGCTCTGTCGTGGTGCGTTGCCGCTCTTTTGGGAGCCGTTCTGGTGGCGCTGAAGCGGCTCTACAGCCTAATCCTTGCCAACCAAGAGGGCACCAAGACCCTGCTCCGCAGCAGGCTCTACGACATCCATGAGCGCACGGTCGAGAAGGGCTATTGCCCTGATGAACGAAAACGCGAGACGGAGCAGGTGTACACGGCGTACCACGCGCTCGGCGGCAACGGTGTTGGCACGAAGTACTACCAAGAAATCCTAAATGCGCCAGTGTGCGCGGAAAGGGGGTAATCGTATGACTACCGAAGACATTATCCGCAAGCTGACCAGCCGCAAATTCTGGCTGTGTGCCGCAGCTTTTCTCGGCAGCATCGCCGCGAGCATCGCCGGAATCACTACAAGTAACGAGACTGTGGCTGTTATCGGCACGGTCTGTGGCGTAGCCAGCGCCGCGATCTACGCAGCAGCCGAGCAGGCGGTCGATGCAGCCCGTCTCAAAGCTGGTGATAAGCATGACTGAGCCTATGACCGTGCCTAAGCGCAAGCTGCCGCTCCGCAGTGCCTTTGCCGTTGTCCTCGCCCTTGTGGCAGCGCTCGCCGCCCCGCTCAGCGCCGAAGCCTACCAGAGCCAAGATGCCTACGTGAGCAATGGACACGGCTATCTCAACGCCCAGTACCTTGTTATCCACGAGACGGCGAACCCCGGCGCATCCGCGTGGAATCATGTGCTGTATTGGCGCGGCAATGATACGTATGCCGTACATCACGTCATGGAGCTGGACGGCTCCACCGTGTACAACACGGTGCCCGAGAACCGCCTGTGCTGGCACGTGGGCAATGGCAACTACGCCACGGTCGGTATCGAGCTTGCCCACGCCACCAATGCCAGCGACTTTGCCAAGCAGTGGAATGAAGCCGTGAAGTGGACGGGCGATGAACTGCGCTCCCGTGGCTGGGATACGTCCCGCCTTTTGAGCCACTATCAGGCAGCTCGAATCTGGGGCGGCAGCGATCACACCGATCCTAATGGGTATTTCGCCCAGTACGGCAAGAGCTGGAATGAGTTCGTGCAAGCGGTCGCTAGCTACTTGGGTAGCGGCTACATCGCGCCGACCGCCCCGACTGATGCCAACGGCGGCACGTATCAGCCGTCCACTTCTGCCACTCGCACGAGTTTCCCGAAGTCTACGGGCAAGAGCGTAAATATCCACTATGCCTTGCACAATCGCTACGGCGCGTGGAATGATGCCGTAACCAACTTCAACGATTCCAACAGCGAGGGCTTCGCGGGCATGCCCTACGGCTCCCACGACATGCTCATTGCTTGGGTGGATAGCGGAACGCTGCGCTATCGCGTCCATACCAAGGAAAGCGGCTGGCTTGATTGGGTGCAGACCGCCAATTACAACGACAGCGTGAACGGCATGGCAGGCATCTGGGGCCAGACTATCGACGGCGTGATGATGTACTACATCACCCCGTCTGGCGAGTACAAGCAGGTCTACTACCGTGCTCAGGACGTTGCACACGCAAACTGGCACGATGAGGTCTGCGATGACGGCTCCACCTACGGCGGCGATGACTACGCTGGCATCTATGGCTATGCGCTCGACCGCTTGCAGTGCTACGTGTCCGACGGTACCCGCCGATGATGGGCATCGTCGTAGCCTTTATCCTCGGCTCCACCTTCGGCAGCCTGATTTTCTTCATGGCTTTGTGCATTGTTGGCGCGTTCCGAGACGATTAAAATAAAGGCGCAATACAAACCTCGTTTGAGGTTATTGGCCCCGCTCCCGATTGATGGAAGTGGGGCCAATTTTTTATCTAGCGGTTACGCCCGCGTCCTAACTCAGACCATAAGTTCTGAAATATGCAGGTCTATGGAGACCTTACAAACCGTATAACTGCACTATGGAGCACTATGCTAACCTATGGGAGCCTTGGTATGTGTAACATCCAGTAGGATTTGTACATGCAAGGAGCGTCCTGCGCAGCGGGGCGCTCTTTTTGTGTAAGGGCGTGAACAATCACGCTCTGAAGCGTGGCGGGGGCAGGGGGCCCGCGTCACATGAGGAGCCTGCAGGCAAGGGGCCTGCGGGGTAAAGGAGAACAATGACACTCGTATCCAAGACCTTTGAGCTGTACGGCAAGACCTACACCTTTGAGTCGGGCGAGCTTGCCAAGCAGGCCACCGGCGCCTGCCTGGTCAAGCAGGGCGACACCACGATGCTCGACACCGTGGTTGTCTCCAAGGAGCGCAAGAACTACGACTTTTTCCCGCTGACCGTCGACTTCAACGAGAAGATGTACGCAGCCGGCCGCATCCCGGGTGGCTACCTCAAGCGTGAGGGCCGTCCCAGCGAGAAGGCCACGCTCACCGCGCGCATGATCGACCGTCCGATTCGCCCGAGCTTCCCGGACGGCTTCCGCAACGAGGTGCACATCGTCGCTACCTCGCTCGTCGCCGACCAGGTCAACCCCTTTGACGTCATCAACGTCATGGGTGCTTCCCTGGCCATGACGCTCGGCGGCGTGCCCTTCGAGGGCCCGCTTGCCTGCGTGCGCATCGGCCGCAACGTGGAGACCGGCGAGTTTATCGTTAACCCCACCTATGAGGAGCGCGAGAACTCCGATCTGGACCTGGAGCTGGGCGGCTCTGCCGACTTCATCTCGATGGTCGAGGCCGGCGCCGAGGAGATCTCCGAGGACGACATGCTCGCCGCCATGAAGTTTGGCCAGGAGGCCCTTGCTGCCTTCTGCCAGGCTCAGGACGAGTTTGTCGCCGAGTGGGAGCAGGTCAACGGCGCTATCGTCAAGAAGGAGTACCCGCTCGACCAGCCCGTCGAGGAGGTCCAGGAGCGCATCTTCGCCCACTACGACGAGATGGCAGCCGCCCTTCGCGACGCCGACAAGCTCTCCCGTATCGGCAAGGTCGAGGCTCTGAAGGAGTCCATCCGTGCCGAGTTCACCGAGGAGGAGCAGGCCGCTTGGGAGCGCGAGATTCCCGTGGCGCTCAAGAAGCTCGAGAAGAAGGCTATGCGTACCATGGTCGTCGAGACCGGCGAGCGCGTCGACGGCCGTGCCGCCGATGAGATTCGCCCCATCATGGTGAAGGATAACTACCTGCCGCTCGTTCACGGCTCCGGTCTGTTCCAGCGTGGCCAGACCCAGGTGCTTTCCGTCCTGTCGCTCGGTATGCTCAACGAGGGCCAGCGTCTGGATACCATCGAGCCCACCGAGGGCAAGCGCTATATGCACCACTACAACTTCCCGCCGTTCTGCACCGGCGAGACCGGTCGCATGGGCAGCCCCAAGCGCCGCGAGATCGGCCACGGCAACCTGGCCGAGCGCGCTCTGCTTCCGGTGCTTCCCGACGAGAACGAGTTCCCCTACGCCATCCGCGTGGTCTCCGAGGTCCTCAGCTCCAACGGCTCCACCTCCCAGGGCTCCATCTGCGGCTCCACCCTGGCCCTTATGGACGGCGGCGTGCCCATTAAACGCCCGGTCTCCGGTATCGCCATGGGCCTGATCCAGGAGGAGGGCAAGACCGTGGTCCTGTCCGACATCCAGGGTCTCGAGGACTTCCTTGGCGACATGGACTTTAAGGTCACCGGCACCACCGAGGGCATTACCGCTCTGCAGATGGACAACAAGGCCACCGGCCTTACCTTCGACATCCTGGCCCGCGCCCTGCAGCAGGCCAAGGAGGGCCGCGCCTTCATCCTGCAGAAGATGCTCGATGTGATCCCCGAGCCGCGCCACACCACGCGCAGCACCGCTCCGCGTATCGTCTCCATCCAGGTTCCGACCGATAAGATCCGTGACGTCATCGGTTCCGGCGGCAAGGTCATCCGCGGCATCCAGGACGAGACCGGTGCTTCGGTCGACATCCAGGAGGACGGCACCGTCTTTGTCGGCGGCACTGGCGAGTCTGTTGACCAGGCCGTCGAGCGCATTAAGCTCATCATCAAGGTTCCCGAGCCGGGCGAGGAGTACACCGGTCGCGTGGTCTCCATCCAGCCCTTCGGCGCCTTCGTCAACCTGCTGCCCGGTAAGGACGGCCTGCTGCACATCTCCCGCGTCGCCAAGGGCCGCGTGGAGAAGGTCGAGGATGTCCTCAACGTGGGCGATGAGGTCAAGGTCGTCGTCATCGAGGTCGACGATCGCGGTAAGATCTCGCTCGACCGTCTGGATAAACCCGAGGCCCCGGCTCGCGCCGAGGGTGCCTCTGAGAGCGACGGCGAGCACTTCCAGCGCCGTGAACGTCCGCGTCGCGAGCGCTCCGAGCGCAGCGACCGTCCGCGCCGTCCCGGCGACAACGGAGGCCGCAAGCCCCGCCGTCACCACGACGCCGAGTAACAGCTACACATAAGCAGCTCAACAAGGGCGACTCCACTGTGGGGTCGCCCTTTTGCTTGCGCCCGGGAGGGCCGCATATGAAGTTTCCTGCTCTACAGTCCTGCGCAAGACGGAAAGCACATTAAGTGCTTTCCTTTGCGTGCGGAACTC
>OKSB01000247.1_pt1 | contig 60764 bp, 59 predicted proteins | sample 1601171 | NCBI WGS metagenome assembly OKSB01 (sample SAMEA3541496, study PRJEB24748) | human gut metagenome | biome: human gut; feature: human-associated habitat; material: faeces | place: China | collected 2012 | reverse complement strand
CAATGGATTCTTCTTTATGATTGCCTTTCGGTCCTTTTCTCAAATGCAAGTCTATATATTTACGCTGTTCTTCAGCTTTATCACTATAATCATTAATTACAACCAAGCGTCCCTCATCAAAGATAAATTCATAAATTCTTTTATATGAAGCAATGGTATGAAACCCCATTTCAATAGCATAATACGGAACATAGTTATAACCGCCTAAAATCCTTCCTGTAAATGGCAAAGGCAAATTAACATTTAAGTAATTCCAATCAAATAAATTAAACGGCGTATTTTTCATTTCACTGCCTTTATACGGTTTATCACCATTTAAAATTTTTGCGTATTTATCAGGCACATTTATTAACAACTTATCTAATAATAACTTATTATGTTCCACTCTAAAGTGGTTAACATATCCAGTCCAGCAAGCAGAATAATGTGCGGTTATTTCTTTAAAACCATAATTTAGCGGGTCAAAAACTTTACTTGTTCTCGCAATAACGTAATATGGTTCATCTTTAAATCTTAAAAAGTTACCAATTTGCATAATAACTTCAGCTCCTTTTTGTTTATCTTTACCATAATCATAACACAAAGTTGCTGCTTACATGGATTTCGCGAAAGAAAAGTAGCAACGCCGCTATTTTTCTATAAACCACTTGCCTTCTTCGTCAAAAATACGTATTTCCCGGCCACAAACACGGCAGATATATCTAATGCCAACGCCTCCATATTTAGTACTGGCAGCCCTGCGAATATCTAAAATCCGGTCAATATCAAACTTTCGGCCATCGTCCCATATAATTGTTTTAGGTAATGCCCGGCCATCTTTTTCGTGTTGTACCAAAATAGTAATTTCAATCTTAGGCATAATGATTCTCCTGTCAGGTTGACAATGTTAAAGTATATATTTTAAACTTATTGTAGAAGATGTTTACTGTGGATTCTGGCCGGGTTTTGAATACCTGTTACCGAGGGCTAACGGCAAACATCTTCTATTTTTATTATCTAAAATAAGAAACCGGGTGTATGGTGTGTTCCTCTTTGGGATTAAACCCTGTGAGCCGGTTATCCAAAATAGCTGAAGCTCTTAGCACAGCGTTATGCCCGAAGCGTTTTCGCAGTCCATCAACCGTATGTGCCAGTTTTTCTTTAATAACATCTTGCTGCGGGTCATCAAATAAAGATAACTCTATACCGCTATGTTCGGTAACAAGGTTAATGCCGCTTAGTGCTAATGCCCGGACAGGCCGCCGCCAATCATAATTTAAATTAAATAACTTCATAGCTCCGGCCAGAATATCACTGCTTAAATACGTTGGTTTATCTAATTTGCTCTGCCGCGTCATATAGTAAAGGCTGCTGTCACGCACCATAATCTGAACCCCAGTGCATTTTAGGCCGTAATCTCTTAATCGTGCCGCTACTGATTCTGCCAAAACCGTAAAAACTAATTTAACATCTTCCTCCGTGGTTAAATCTCGTGGTGTAGTTGTACCATTACCAATACTTTTAACGGCTGCCGATTCATTAATTTTTCTAACCGATGCAGAATCCTTACCATTGGCAAATAACCACAATACTTCTCCCCATTTACCTAAAAGACGAGTTAAAACATCTATCGGGCATTTAGCAATACCGCCGATAGTTACAATACCAAGAGTGCGGAGCTTCCGTTCAGTTGCCCGGCCTACATATAATAAATCACCAGCAGGAAGCGGCCAGATAATTTCTTTAAAACCATCTGCCGGTATAACAGTTATTGCGTTCGGCTTCTTTAAATCTGAACCAAGCTTAGCGAAAATTTTATTAAAAGAAACGCCAATGCTTACGGTTACACCAAGTTCATCTTTAACACGCTGGCGGATTTGTTCGGCAATATCATAACCGCTGCCGAATAACTCAAGTGAACCCGTAACATCGCACCAATTCTCGTCTAACCCAAAAGCTTCTATCTGGTCAGTATAATCATATAAAATACCTCGCGCCAAACGCGAAAACCGTAAATACTTTTTAAAATCAGGTGGCACAGTTATAAGGTTAGGTGCTTTTATTTTAGCCTGCCAGATAGCCTCGCCGGTTTTTACGCCAAGTTTCTTAGCAATCATATTTTTAGCTAAAATAATACCATGACGGTTTAAAGGGTCGCCCGCTACTGCCACAGGATAATTGCGGATTTCTGGCCGGTACAAGCACTCTACCGAAGCATAAAAATTATTCATGTCCACATGTAAAATAGTTCTCATCATAAACGCCTCACATTAAAACGAACACATGTTTTAATTAAGTATAGCACGTTCGCATATATTTAACAAGCGAACACGCTATGAATTTTAAAAGAGAAGGTGAGAGGGTGGAGAGGATTTTTGCAAAAAAGTTTTCTGTATCACAAGTTATAAAATTTCTTTTTTCTATTAACACTTATCCACAATTTTTGAAATTACTTTTTATAAAAAATCTTCTCTATCCTCTCACCCTCTCTACCTATTAGTAAAAAATTATATATTAAACATGGTAGCACGCCAGCAGATTCATATTTACTGTGTTTTGAAAAACGAATTTAATACATAATATTTATTTTTAAACTTACTCTCTATGGGCGTTTACGGGCACGGCAATACAAAATTGCTTTCTTAATTGTGGATAAAACAAAAAATCACTGTAATAAAAGTTGGTTTAATATGGTTATAGATAACCACTTGACAATATGTGCCGCATGTGTTATCATATACTTACAAGGTTATTGATAACCATATTTTAAAACAGTTATTTAAAACCGCGAGGAGGTTTTGGAATTGCAAAACAAAGAATTTAGAACTCAAGTTGAAAACGCTGTATTTTCTCTCAACAGCAGATTAAGGAATTTGCCTGATGTTCTTACGAATGAAAAAGTTATAGCCGCGGCTTACCTTTTATACCTTACCGGTAAACAAAACTACGCTTTTGATAACGTTAATGAAATTATTGACAATGATTATTTTGCGGCAGAGAAAAAATATTTTATTACTAATTTTGTTAACGAGGAAGCTTGGCAATCTGTACAACCATTAGCACGTGAATATGCTTCCGATATATTTAAAGAAATTGTGCTGACATACGAAAACCCCAGTAAAAATGAACCTGATACATCAACACCCAGTTCTTTAACAAAACTAGCAATTAAAATTTTAAATATCCAGAATAATGAAAATGTAGTAGATTTGTGCAGCGGCAATGGCACATTCCTTTTAAATGCTGCAACAATCATTCCTGCCGCACATTACCACGGATATGATTTAAAAGCACCATGCAAGGACATCACTGATATTCGTGCTAATTTGCTCGGTGTTAATATTGAAACTGAAATCATTGATGTTTTTGAGTTAGCACAGCGCCAGTCTGCTATCCATAATTTTGATAAACTGTTTTCCAATTACCCGATAGGGCTTCATTGCCGAAACTTGGATAAAGCTGGCAAAGAATTTAGTGATACTTTAACTGATGTTAACCCTTATATTTTTCCCGGCACATCGCAAGACTGGATTTACAATTCCTTGTTATTGCGCTTAATGAAAGACGAAGGCAAAGCCGTTGCCATTATGACTAACGGTGCATGTTATAACCATGCTAATCTTCAAGCAAGGCGTTATTTTGTAGATAATTGCTTTGTTGAAGCGGTCATCAGTTTACCGGCTAAACTTTTTAATTTTACCGCACTGCCACTTACTATGATTGTATTTAGCAACAGAAAAAGCGCAGTTCGTATGGTAGACGCAACCCAAATGTTTACCAAAGGCCGCCGTACCAATATTCTCAGTGATAAAAATATTGAAGATATTTTGTTTGCTTATAACACCGATACCGAAAACAGCATTTCCATCGGCAACACCGAATTAAAAGTTAATGAATATGCTTTAAGCCCACAGCGTTTTCTGACCAAAAATATTACTTTTAATAACGGTGTAGCGTTTAAAGATATAATTAAAAAATTTAAACGAGCAACCCCTATCTCCGCGTCAGCATTAGATAAAATTTCCAGCAACGAAGAAACAAACATCAAATATTTGCGTCTGCAAGATATTCAGAACGGTATTATCAGTGATGATTTACATTGCCTTAAAGAGCTTGAACCGCGTCAGGCTCAGTACCTTTTAAAAGACGAAGATTTAATCTTAAGTAAAATCGGCTTTCCGTATAAAGTCGCTGTGGCAAAAATCATTCCTGGTCAATCGGTTTTACCGGTCGGCAACATGTATGCCATCGAATTAGATAGAACTAAAGTAAACCCGTATTACATTAAGTCGTTTTTTGAAAGCGAACAAGGTGCAGCCGCATTAAAAAGCATTACTACCGGTGAAACTATTCCTATCATCAGTGTTGACAGGTTAAAAAATTTACAAGTACCTGTACCTGATATGGCCGAACAAAATAAAATTGCTAATGAATATTTGGCTGTGCTTGATGAAATTCAGGTTTTAAAATTAAAACTGCAAAAAGCAACTGACCGTTTAAACAATGTATTTGATGAAATGAAGGAGGGGATTTAATTGCTGGGTGTTGTAGAATTAACCGAACTTGAACAAAAACTGCAAGATACATTAGCAGAGCGTTTACTGGAGATACTTACCCGCTTAAACCGTACCGATAAATTAAATACATGGCTGGAGCTGATGGAGCTGACAAATTTATTGCAGTCGGATACTTCCTACTTTACATATAGAAGTGCTAAAATATTGGTAATAGGCGAATCGCAAATAAAATTAAACGTACTAAAAGCTATAATTCAAAACCTTGGTATAGATTTTAAGCGTTTCGAACTTTGCCTTGATTATAACGACACTAAAAGCTTTAACTTTAATAAACTGCGCTATAATTCACAATACAGCCTTGTGTTAGTAGGAGCTATGCCTCATAAAACATCTGGAACTGGCGATTTTTCAAGTGCGATAGCGCGTATGGAACAAGAAGATGGTTTTCCACCTGTTGTGCGTTTTAAAGATTTGAAAATTACTAAAACCACTTTAAAAGAAGCACTTCAAGAATCATTAAATGCCGGTTATATTACGGCAGCATAAAATTTTATATAATAAAAAAAGCCGTTACTAAAAAATGTAACGGCTGAAAATAGCTATGTTAAATATACAGAATCACACGCGCAAAATTATTCTATTATTTTACATAGCTGCGACAAAGAATATTATTTTTTCTTTGTTTGAGAAAGTGCACTTCCGGCAACAGATTTTGAAGTCTTGCTGAAATTATTACTCTTCAAAATTTTAGATGCCTTAGAAGCAACACTTTTTGAAGTTTGCTTAACATTAGCCATAGTTATCACCTCGATTCTGTCCAATATTTATACAAAGGATTTGAAAATGAACTTCCGTTCGCTTTGTACGCAATAATTATAACCAATATATTGTATAAAGTCAAGCTCTTTCTACAATATATTGTGTATTATAAGCACGGTTATCACACATATAGTTGCAAAAGTATGTTTTAAAAGCATATAAATCGTTAATACACATCTAAACTTTATGTTATACTTAACTAATAATGAATAATTTGTTTTATCAAAGGAGCTGACAACCTTGCAGGAAAATAAAATTGACGTTATGTGGGACGACCGCCCCGTTGATGTTACTACCGAAGTAAACTTTATCTGGAGCATTGCCAACAAACTTCGCGGCACTTACCAGTCTGATAAGTATAAAGATGTTATTATTCCGATGACGATAATCCGCCGTTTTGAATGTGCGCTGGAAAAAACTAAAGAAGCCGTTGTTAAAAAGTTTAACGAGAACCCGAACTTTCCGCCCAAGGCCATGAACAGAATTTCCAGTTACAGCTTCTATAACACCAGCCCGTTCAGTTTAAAAGAGCTGTTAAATGATTCCAACAACATTGCCAGCAACTTTAAAGCTTATATTGCCGGTTTTTCTGCAAATGTGCAGGACATAATCCACAGCCTTGATTTTGAAAAACAAATAGATAAAATGGACGCTAACGACCGTTTATATAACGTTGTCGAAGCATTTTCCGAACTTGATTTAGACCCCGCTACTATCGACAACGTAAAAATGGGTTATATTTTTGAAGATTTAATCAGAAGATTTTCTGAAAACGCTGAAGCCGGTGACCATTACACAGGCCGCGACATCATTAAGTTAATGGTTAATATTCTTCTGGCCGAGGGGTGCCCGGATATTTTTGACGATGGCAAAGTAATAACAGTGCTCGACCAAGCCTGCGGCACCGGTGGTATGCTTTCTACCAGTTATAACTATATTAGGCGTTTAAACCCCACAGCCGATGTGCGCTTATTCGGTCAGGAAATTAACCCGGAATCCTACGCTATTTGCCTGGCCGAAATGCTTATTAAAGGCCAAAACGCTGAAAACATCCGTTACCGCGATACCATGAAGGAAGATTGCTTCTGCGACAGAAAAATGCGCTTTGTAATAGAAAATCCCCCGTTTGGTACGCCTTGGGGCGGAAAAGACGCTGGCACTGGCGTTGAAGCTGCCGTTAAAGAAGAATACGCAAAAGGAAAAGATGGACGCTTCCCCGCCGGATTACCCGGCAGCGGCGATATGCAGCTTTTATTTGTACAATCTGCCATTGATAAAATGGACGATGAAGTTGGCCGAGCCGCGATTATCGAAAACGGCAGCCCCTTATTTACCGGAGGCACAGCCAGCGGCGAAAGCCAGATTAGACGCTGGATTTTACACAATGATTTACTGGAGGCCATTATTGCCCTGCCAACCGATTTATTTTATAACACCGGCATCGCAACATACATTTGGGTACTTAGCAAAAATAAACGCGAAGAACGCAAAGGCAAGGTGCAGCTGATTGACGCTACCAGTTTTTATACCAAGCTGCGTAAAGCTCTTGGCAACAAGCGTAATGAGATTGGCCCGGAAGAACGTAAAACCATTACCGAACTTTATGCCAACTTTGCAGCTAACGAATACTGCAAAATTTTTGATAACGAAGATTTTATGTACCGTGAATACACCGTAATGCAACCGTTACAACGCAGCTACGCCATTACTAAAAAGCGCATTAGTAATATGCTTGCAAAAACTTCCATCAGCGATTATTTTAACGAAGCAAAAGTACGTGAATGGAAAGAAAACGAAGCACAACTTACAGCTAAAGAAGCTAAAAAGTATGATGAATACCTGGCAAAGAAACCAATTTATGATGATATGCTTACTATTTTAGAAGCTAATATCAGCGATAAGAAATATCTTTCACCGCAAGAATTTATTCCTGTTCTCGATGACCTTTTCTTGGGTACTGGTTTAAATAGCAAAGAAATTGCTGATATTGCCGATGGGCTTTCTGTGATGGATAAACAGGCAGAAATACAAAAAGATAAAAAAGGCAATGTACTTTATGATAAGGAAACCAAGGATACCGAGCTTGTACCCTATAAACAAGATATTGCCGATTACATGGAACGTGAAGTTTTACCTCATGTGCCGGACGCAAAAGCCTTTTTTGAAGAAGATTTAAGCAAAAAGAAACCTGTTGTTAAAACAGGCGCGGAGATACCCTTTACACGCTACTTTTATAAATACCAAAAACCGGAAGCAAGCGCGGATTTGGAAGCTAAGTTTTTAGAGTTGGAACAAACCGTTAATGACGGCATAGCCAAACTGTTTGGTGGTGATGAGCATTGACACGAACAATGAAAAATAGCGGTGTTGAATGGATTGGACAGATACCAGCGAGTTGGAAATCTGGAAGAATTAAGGATATTTTAAATGTATTAACTGATTATACAGCTAACGGTTCATTTGCCGATTTAGCAAAAAATGTAGAATATTTAGATTATGAATCATATGCACGTCTTGTACGATTAACCGATTTACGTTCTTTTTTACAAAATTATGACGCTGTATATGTAGATAAAAATTCTTATGATTATTTATCTAAATCAAAATTATTTGGTGGTGAAATATTAGTTGCCAATGTAGGTGCTTATGCTGGCCTTTTTTGCGAAATGCCAAAATTAAACATAAATGCTACATTAGGGCCTAATATGTTTTTAATAACTACTAATCAAAAAATGCTTCAACATTTTTTGTTCTATTTAGGCAATTCAGATATAATTTATAAACAGTTAAGTGCTAAAATGGCTTCTGCTGCACAACCTAAATTAAATAAGCAAGATATAAAAACTACATATCTACTTATCCCTCCCCTGCCCGAACAACAAGCTATTGCCGATTACCTTGACGATAAATGCGCGCAGATAGATAACATTACTGCCACTATCAACGAGCAGATTGAAGTACTGAAGCAATATAAAAAATCCGTTATCACCGAAGCTGTTACCAAAGGTCTTGACCCTAACGTGCCGATGAAAGGCAGCGGCGTTGAATGGATTGGGCAAATATCGGAAAAGTGGAATATCGAAAGATTTAAATATAATTTTACTTTTTCTAAGGGTCTACAAATAACCAAAGCTGATTTAAGAGAAGAAGGTTGCCCAGTAATTAGTTATGGTCAAATTCACTCAAAAATAAATAATGGTGTTAGTGTGAATTTAAAACTAATAAGATTTGTAGACGGTTCTTATCAAGAAGAAAAAAGTGCAATTACACAATATGGGGATATAATTTGGGCGGATACATCAGAAGATTATGATGGTATTGGAAATTCTATTTTTATAGATAGCAATAAGAACATTTTTGCTGGTTATCATACTATTATAACAAGACCTTTATTAGATAAGATTACGAAATATTTTGCTTATTTATTTCAAACGGATATATGGCGTTTACAATTAAGGAAACAAGCAACTGGAATTAAAGTATTTAGTATAACACAAAAAATGTTAAAAAATTGTAGTATTTTAATTCCACCACTTTGCGAACAACAAGCTATCGCTGACTACCTTGACGATAAATGCGCCCAGATTGACGCTGTTATTGCAGATAAGCAAACACAGCTGGAAACACTGGCTGCTTACAAAAAGTCCCTAATTTATGAATACGTTACCGGTAAAAAATCCGTACCCGGTTTTGAGGAGGCGTAATTGTGAACGATATTTTAACCGAAAAAGAATATCAACACTATATTATGGATGAACTGGTTAAACATGGTTATGTAATCCGTAACGCGAAAACGGATTATGACCGCGCGTTTGCTATGGACAGGGGTATGCTGTTTAAGTTTTTGCAGAATACCCAGCCGGAGGCCATGGACGCTTTAACCAAAATCTATAAAGATAAAACCGAAGATACTGTTATCAGCTTTTTAAACGCCGAGATGACAAAAGAGCGTGGCAGCCTTTTAAACGTGCTAAAAAATGGTATAGAAATCAGCAACCAAAAGTTAAACTTGTTATACCGCAAACCGGCAACCACGTTTAACAAAGAAGCCAACCGCCTGTATAACGAAAATATCTTTTCCGTGATGGAAGAAGTGGTTATCAGCGATAAAGAGCGCATTGACCTTGTTATTTTCGTCAACGGCCTTGCAGTTATCAGTATGGAACTAAAATGTAACCATGCCAAGCAAAGTTACCATGACGCTATAACTCAATACCGTACTGAACGTGACCCTAAAAACAGATTGTTCCGCTTTAAAGCCGGTTGCCTGGTAAACTTTGCAATGGATTTGGACGAAGTTTATATGGCAACTAAGCTTGATGGTGAATCTACATTCTTTTTACCATTTAACATGGGTAATGGCACCGGCATTGAAGCTGGCGCAGGCAACCCTATTTTTAAAGATAAATACAGTGTAAGTTACATGTGGGAAGATATTTTAACTAAAGATACCCTTGTAGAACTGATTACCCAGTTTGTATTTATTGACCGTACCGAAGAAAAAGACGAGGACACCGGCAGAAAAAAAGCTAAAGAAAAACTTATCTTCCCGCGTTTCCATCAGTTAGATGTTATCCGTAAGCTTTTGGCAGATATTTATGTTAATAAATCAAGCCTTAATTATTTAATCCAACATTCGGCCGGCAGCGGTAAAACAAATTCTATTGCGTGGCTGGCACATCGTTTAACATCGCTGCACGATGCTGACCAAAAGATAATTTTTGATAAAATCATCATCGTTACCGACCGTGTTGTTGTTGACCGTCAGCTGCAAAAAGCTGTAACCGGTATGGAACATAAAAGCGGTCTTATCCGAGTAATGGACGAAAAATGCACTTCTGCCGATTTGGCAGACGCTTTAAGCGGCAACACCAAAATTATTGCAACTACTATCCAAAAATTCCCATACATTGTAGATAACGTTAAAAATATGCAGAACCGTACTTTTGCGGTAATTATCGACGAAGCACATTCTTCTACTTCTGGCAAAGATATGGCTGCTGTAACCAAAGCGTTAAGCGCCGGTGAAGATGAAGCTATGGACGTTGAAGATATGCTGGTTGATGAAATCCGCCGCAGTGGTAAACAAAACAATGTTTCTATTTTCGCGTTTACAGCTACCCCTAAAGCGACAACGTTGCAGCAATTTGGGCGGCTTAACGATAAAGGACAATACCAGGCGTTCCATGTATATTCCATGAAGCAGGCCATTGAAGAAGGCTTTATTTTAGATGTACTGCAAAATTATGTGGAATATAACACGTTCTACCATATCAATAAAAAAATCCTTGATGACCCGGAAATGAAAACTTCGGACGCTAAACGCCAGATTGCCCGTTTTATCAAGCTGCACGAAACCAATATTGCCCAGCGCATTGAAATCATTATTGAGCATTTCCGTACCACGGTTATGAACGAACTTGGCGGCAAGGCTAAAGCTATGGTTATTACATCATCACGCGAAGAAGCGGTTAAATATAAACTGGCTTTTGAAGATTACATTAAGCGCAAAAATTACAACGATATTAAGGCGCTGGTAGCATTTTCAGGCAAGTTAAAATTAAAAAATGACGATACCGAATACAGCGAGGCCATGATGAACGGCTTTAGCGAAGATAAGCTGACCAGAGAGTTTGATAAAGACGATTATCAGGTGCTTCTGGTTGCCAATAAATACCAGACAGGTTTTGACCAGCCTAAACTGTGCGCAATGTATGTTCTAAAGAAATTGAAGAACGTGGCAGCAGTACAGACGCTCTCTCGCCTTAACCGTATTTGCCCGCCGTATACTAAAAAGACTTTTATTCTGGACTTTGTTAATAGCTGCGAAGATATGGAAAAGGCTTTTGCACCGTATTATACTACTACCCTGCTTTCTAACACGGTAACTCCACAAACCATTTACGAACTGGAAGCCAAAGTAGATGGATTTTACGTTGTTGACCCGGCTGATATTGAAGATTTTAGCCAACTGCTCTATTCCGGCGAAATTACCAGTAAAATTAAAACGCGCCTAAACTTTTTGTTAAATAAAAGCGTTAAACAGCTTGAAAAATACGAAGTGCTCAAGCAGCGCGAGTTTATAACCAACGTACGCCACTTTATCCGTTTCTATGAATTTTTGATTCAGGTTACCTGCTTTGAAGATGTGGAACTGCATAAAAAATATGTATATTTAACTCATCTGGAAGCGCGGCTTAATATCGGCGATAAAGGCGGCGGCTATAACCTTGACGGCAAGCTTCAGGCCACAAACTTTGTTCAAAAGAAAGAAAAAGAAACAAAGAATACTAAAATTACCGGTGCGCCGGTTGTTAAGCTGCCTGTACCCGGTGATGGAAGCATAACCGAAGCTGCTAAAGAAAAACTGTCGCAGATTATTGAAGAAATAAACAGCAAGATGGGCACCAAGTTTGATACTGATGTTGCCGTAAAATCCATGCTGCAAATTAAAGATTTGATGATGAAATCTGATTCTTTAAAAACCAGTGCCAAGAATAACACCGAGGCCGATTTTAAAGACAGCTTTTATTCTAACGTTGATGACGCGCTTATTGACGGTCTGGAACAAAATCAGGATTTTTACACATTGCTGTTAAACAACGATGAAGTAAAACGCAACGTACTGGATATTTTCGTGCCGGAAATTTATAATATGCTGAAGAAAGAACAACAAGCTCAGGAGTTATAACTTATGCCAGACGCAGAACATAAGGAAAATAATAATCTTTCAGCTCATCGTAAAAAAATTATAACCGAAGAAATTTTACCGTTACTCAAAAAAGGTACTGCACCTTGGGTAAAACCATGGGATATAAATAACAATAACCGCTTTATGATTCCTATCAACGGTGTTAGCGGCAAACGTTATAGAGGCGGCAATGTTATCCATCTTCAAGCTGTTGCCATAAACAATAATTATCATGACCCAAGGTGGTATACCTTCAATCAGGTAAAGAAAATTCCACGTGCTTATGTTCGCCGTGGTTCAAAGGGTACACGTATTTTCTTTTATCAGCCTAAAATAAAAGTATATCAAAGGCAGAGTGGCGAAAAAGTTAAGTTAGATGTCGGCGATGTAAGCATGTTTGTTGTATTTAACGCCGAACAAATAGAAGGATTGGGTAAATTTAACTATAATAGTTATCTGAATTTTGACCCCAACGAACGTGCCGAAAATATAGTTAAATTAAATAATGCTGATGTACTTTATCACGACGTGGACAAAGCTTTTTACGTTCCATCAAAAGATAAAATCTATTTGCCACCTAAAACGGCTTTCCCAACAGAAGAAAAGTATTATGCTACGCTTTTGCACGAAGTATCTCATTCAACAGGCCATGAAAGCAGATTAAACCGTGACCTCAGCGGTAAATTCGGCAGCGAAAATTACGCACGTGAAGAATTGGTAGCTGAAATTGCTTCGATGCTTCTATGCCATGATTTGGGAATTCGTGGTTGCAAAGATATTGAAAATCATACAGCTTATATTAAAAGCTGGATTTCAATGTTTGAAAAGGATACAAATGAATTATTTAAAGCTGCCACTAAAGCAGAACAAGTATGCACATATTTATTTGATTTAGAGAAGAAACAAGACAATACCCAGCAAAATGTGCCTGATGTGCCCAAAGTTATTCAGCCACAAGTTAAATCTGTATCAACTAAGCAAGATAGCATTGTAAAGCAGCCGCCAATGACTTTTTGGGATAAAGTTGTTGATTTTATCAAATTTTGTTTCAACGTTAAATAGTTTAAGCCTTTAGTCACTGATTATATAAAATGTGATTAAAGGCTTTTCTTTACTATTTTACTAATATCATTTATAATATTAGTAAAATAGTAAGGTGGTGAATATCTATGACCACAGCACAAGCTCTAAAAATTTTAGTTGATAAAAACAACGGAATTATTAAATCTTCGCAAGCACATAAAATTGGTATTTCAAAACCAGCTTTTTATGAATATGTAAAACAAAACCATTTAGTTAAAGCAGCTAACGGTATTTATCATGAACAAAATGCCTGGGCAGATTTATTATATTTTAATCATTTAAGATTTAAACAAGCTATCTTTTCGCACGAAACTGCATTGTACCTGCATGACCTAACTGACCGGGAACCGTTAAATTATTCTGTTACAGTTAAGACTGGTTATAATCCAACGCATTTAAAAAATGAAGGATTAAAAGTTTATACCATAAAAAAAGAACTGCATGCAATCGGTTTAACTTATATTAAAACAAATTTTAACAACGCAGTTCCTGTATATAATTTAGAAAGAACAGTCTGCGATATTGTACGTTCAAGAAATTCTATTGATTTTCAGGTATTTCAGGATACTTTAAAAAATTATGTGCGTCGCCGCGATAAAGATTTAACACTGTTAATGGAATATGCTGCATTATTTAAAGTTAAAAACATCTTAAAAAAATATTTAGAGGTATTGTTATGACTATAACATCAGGGACACAATTAAAAGATTTAATAAAAAATTTAGCACGTAAAAATTCTGCTGATTCGCAAATTTTATTAAGAAGCTATATTACAGAACGATTTTTAGAACGCCTTTCAGATTCTAATTATAAAAACAATTTTATAATTAAAGGCGGTATGCTTATTAGTGCAATGGTTGGAATAAAAAACCGTTCTACCATGGATTTAGACGCTTCTATTAAAGGATTCTCTTTAAATACGGACGAATTAAAATCTGTTGTTGAAAGCATTTGCTCCATCAATTTAAATGACGGTGTTACTTTTGAAATTAAAAGTTTAGCAGAAATTATGGACGAAGCAGATTATCCGGGAATCCGTATTTCTATGAACGGGTTTTATGATGGTATAAGAACACCGGTAAAATTAGATATTTCTACCGGTGATGTTATAACGCCTAATGAAATTGTTTTTAGTTATCAACTGATGTTTGAAAATAGGAAAATTAATTTATGGTCATATAACATCGAAACAGTCCTTGCCGAAAAATTAGAAAGTATGATTGCCAGAACCATAACCAATACCAGAATGAGGGATTTTTACGATGTTTATTTATTGACAAAAATATATTCTGAAGTAATTGACTATAAAATTCTAAATCTGGCATTAAAAGCAACATCAACAAAGCGTAATACAATTACACTTATGGACAATGCCGAAAAAGTTTTTGATGAATTACTTACAGATTCAGGAATAATTAATTTATGGCAGCGTTATCAATCAAATTATAATTACGCTAATGGAATTTCTTGGAATACTGTTGTTGATTCAGCTAAAAATTTATATCTAAAAATCAAATAAGAAAAGCCTTTAATCATTTTCTATATAGTACAGATATGATTAAAGGCTTAAATTATATTACTGTAAATTTAGAATAGCTAATTTTTGTTTTGCCCTAACTAACGTTGCCTTACTGATACCAGTTATTTCAACAACTTCTTTATAGCTATGATTCGATAGCAGTTCAAGAGCATGTTTTACTTTTATATCCGGAATTGGTGGCCGCCCCTCTCGAAAGCCAGCTTTCGTTCTAGCGATTTCTTTTCCGGCTTGGGTACGTTCTATTATCATGTTACGTTCAAGCTCTGCTACGGCCAAAAGCGTGGCTAAAAAGAAGTTTCCCATCGCCGTATTCTCCAGTAAACCAATATTTAAAACATGCACGCGAATATTTCTGTTAAATAACTGGCGAACCAAAATTATACCTTCCGGTACATTACGCGCTAACCGGTCTAACTTTGTAACCATCAAAGTATCACCCGCGCGTAATTTTTGAATCAGCTTATCTAATTTAGGCCGTTCCATTATTTTACCGGTATACTGTTCAACGGTAATTTCGGCACAGCCATTTTCATATAAAATTTTTTGTTGTTCCTCCAGACTATTCCCCTTCAATAATTGTGTTTTACTACTAACTCTCGCGTATCCGAATATCATTTTCACTTACTCCTTTTTGAATATAAGTTATGATTACGGACATACCCGCATGTTACCATTATTCAACATGCGGTATCAATGCTTAAGAGTTTTGAAACTTACGGCAAGACAAAATGTCCAAGAAAAATGTCCAGCATCACTTTTTTACCCAAATTTTTACCAATTTCGTACAATTTTTGAACAACTAAAACAATAGGATACCAACGCGGCGCAGCTATTTTTATTTAAATTATATAAATGAATTACTTTTCGGGTACAAGAGGCCGTGAGTTCGAATCTCGCCGCCCCGACCAACTAAAAAATTTAGAGCCGTTTTATAACGGCTCTTTTTTATTTTATTAACTGTAATTATTTACTCATTCATTCTTACTTTTAAAATTAACATTTTACAGTTCAAATAATTTCACAAAAATATTGCATTAGCATACTTTAGTAGTATAATATTTTCAGGACTAAAAGTTTTTATTTAGGAGGGTCTTTCTTGAATAATAAATTTAAAAAAATTGTTGCCGTACTGGCGGCGCTTGCAATTTTAACAAGCGGCTGGTATTTTTTTTACTGGCTGAAAACTCCGCAGCATTCCATTGCGCTTATAGCCGATGCAGTACGCCAGCATGATTTAAAAACTTTCGAAAAGCATGTCGATATGGACAATCTGTACAGCAAAGCCTATGACGATGTTGTTGCAGTAACCTTCGGTTCCGACAAGAATGCCAATCCCATTATTCTGGCTATTGTTAAAGGAATTAAGGGGCTTGCCGTACCGCTTTTAACAAGCGAAACCCGCAGCTACATTATTCACGGCGACAAGCCTGACGGCGATGCCGAAGTGCAGAAATCAATTCCCGCCGGCAACGAAAACGGAGCGGAAATTGTAGATAATTTAAAAAGCCGCACCGGTTTCGGCTCCTTAAAATATGAAGGCGTAGAAAACACAGATATTAATGACGATAACGCCATTGTAAGTATTAAACTGCGCGATGAAAAATTAAGCAGGGATTTTATTTTAAAAATAAAAATGCAGCAGCTTGACGATGGCTTGTGGCGCTTGCAGGAAATAACCAATTTGCAGGATTTTATGAAAGAACGTGAAGAAGCCGTTAAGGCAAAGCTTGCTGAATTAAACAAGCCGATTGCCGGACAGATTGACACCAACGTTAAGCTTGATAAAAAACTGCTGCAAATTACTTCCGTACACTATTCGGCCATTATCCGCATGCTTGAAACCGAAGTAACCCTTACCAACACCTCCGGCAAAAACGTTAATTATATAGCCGGTATGCTGGAGCTTTACGGTGATGACGGCAAAATTTTTTACAGCGGCAGTTTTGCCAGCAACGCTGTTTTAAGAAACGGCAGCAGCAAATTATATAAATTTGATTTTGAACTTAACCCGTATGTAAAAGAAGATGCCGCAGTTATCAGCAGCGATTTAAGCAAAGTAAAATGGAACGCTTATTTAACAAATGTAGCTTTTGACGACGGTTCATCATTTGATTACTTAACTGAACTGCCAAAATAAACTAAAAACACGAAGCATTAATCTGCTTCGTGTTTTTTATTGCCTTTATTGCTTTATGCTTTAACTTCCGCAGGCATCGGTTCTCCGTTTAATCCTGCCAGAATATTTTCTGCTGCCAGCTTTGCCATAGCATCGCGCGTTTCAACTGTTGAACTTGCAATATGCGGCGTAACCGTAATATTATCAAGCGTCAGCAGTTTATGCGTACCTGGCAATGGTTCAGGGTCGGTAACGTCAAGCGCGGCATAAGCAATATGCCCGCTGCTCAGCGCATCATAAAGCGCTTCCGTATCCACAATTTTGCCTCTGGCAATATTAATAAAACGCGCACCCCGCTTCATGGCTTCAAACTGCTTTTTGCCAAACATGCCTTCCGTTTCCCTGGTAAGCGGCACGGTAACCAGTACAAAATCAGATGTTTGCAGCAGTTCTTCAAAGCTTACATACGCAGCACCCAATGCGGCATCATCACTGCGGCGGTGCCGGTTATGGTAAATAACGCGCATATCGCTTGCCAAAGCACGTTTTACCACCCTGCTGCCTATATCTCCCATGCCTACAATACCCAAAGTTTTGCCTGCAAGGTCCACGCCAAAGCCAAGTCCCTTGCGCTCGCCCCACTTGCCGCTTGCAACATGCTGCCAGCCGCGCGCTATTTTGCGCGCACTGTCAATTATAAGCCCGTAAGCCAAATCTGCCACGGCAGGAGAAAGCACGCGCGGAGTATTGCCAACACGTATGCCGCGCGCATTGCATTCCGCAACGTCAATATTATCGTAACCAACGGAAGCCTGTGCGATTACTTTTAAATTAGGCGCTTTGTCAAGCAATGCGCCGTTAATTTTTATATTGCCAATAGAATATAAAGCATCTGCCTGTGCCAGCCAGCCGTCAAAAATGTCTGCCGGAGTGCGGCCGCTTTCCTTCCACGCCAAAAGATTGGTATTGGCGTCCAGCAGGTCATACGCCGTTTTACGCAGTTTGCCGCTGGTAACAACAGTTATGTTTTTTAATTCTGCCATACTTTCACGCCCCTTACTTATTTAAAGGCACAATTTCCAGCCAGTAGTTATCCGGGTCGGTAATAAAATAAATGCCCATTGCCGGATTTTCATAAACAATGCAGCCCATTTCTTTATGTTTGGCATGTGCTGCTTCGTAATCATCAACGCCAAAAGCGAGATGGAATTCGTTTTCGCCTAAATTATAGGGTTCTTTGCGGTCACGCAGCCAGGTCAGTTCAAGCTGATGCGGAGTCTGCCCATCGCCAAGGTACACAAGAATAAAGCTGCCGTCCTCTGCATTCATTCTTTTAACTTCTTTCAGTCCAAGCGCTTTTTCATAAAATGCCAGGCTTTTTTCTAAATCGAGCACATTAAAATTATTGTGTATAAACTTAAAATTCATTATACCCTCCTCAAGTATTTAAAAAGATTTGTTTCACAAGCAGTATCGCCATCGCCGCTGCCGCAACAACCTTGCCTATAATCGCAATAAATTGCAGCTTTGCCGCCTTCCACGCCAGTTCAAACGCATCGTCGCAATCCATCGTTTGCGAATACTCGTAAACAAACGCCATTACAAACGACCCCATAGCGCCGCCGAGCACGCTGCCGAACACAGGGAACACGCCCGTGCCGAGCACTGCGCCGATAAACGTGCCGATGCCGATAAGCCCTACCACGCTCCACGGCAATTTATGCCTGCGGATACCGAAAAACGATACTATAAATTCCCATAATTCACCAAAAACATAAATCAGCACCAATGCAGACAAAATACGTCCGTCAAAATATTTTGCTTCATCAAAACAGGCAAATCCTATCCCTGCCAAAAGCATCAGCGTATTGCCGGGCAGCCCAACCAGAGTTAAAAGCGGCCCCACGATAACGATAAAGGCTGCTGCCAATGCTTCCAAGAAATATTCCATACCCTGCCTCCTTATGTTAATTACTGCCAATATTATAACATAATCCGCACTGCTTTATTTGTAACTTTTGTGAATTATTGTTTTTAATCTGCCAAAATGATAAAATATTTATAAATAAACATGTTAAAAGGAGCTTATATGGAACAAATTATTGAAATTTTAACGCCGTGGGCAAAACCGTTTCTGGTTTTCTGCGGTTTTATGCTGATAAGATATCTTTACCGTACCGTAATTCTCCGCTTTTTGCAGCTTTTAAACAACAAAATGTCTTTTGAATACGGCGGCGATATTTTAGACGCTTTTGCCAAACCGATACATATTTTTCTTTTTATCCTAGGCGTTTATGCTGCCTTAAACTGCTCGCCCATTACTTTTGTTACCGACCATCCGGCAATTGATAAATTCCTGCGCAGCAGCTTTATTATTGCCATCTTTTGGGGCATTTACAATATCAGCGACATTACGCACGGCATTGCACTGAAAATTTTAACACGCGCCGAAATTAATATTGAAGATTCTCTTGCCAACATTCTTTCCACAATGTTCCGCATTCTAATTGTTGTTATCGCCACCTTAATGATTGCCAAGGAATGGAATTACGACATGAGCGGCCTTCTGGCAAGTTTAAGTATCGGCTCTTTAGCACTTGCCTTTGCCGCCAAAGATGCTTTGGCAAATGTATTCGGCAGCTTTGTAATTATTGTTGACAAACCCTTTAAAGTAGGCGACTGGATTTCGGCCAACGGCGTGGAAGGCACCGTTGAAAAAATTACTTTCCGCAGCACCTGCATACGCACCTTTCCGCAGGAACTTGTGTATGTTCCAAACTCGCTGCTTTCCAACACGCCAATTATTAACTACACCAAGCGCGAAAAACGCCGCATTGAGTTTTTGCTGGGTGTTACCTACGATACAACGCATGACCAGATGCAAAAACTGGTAGAAAATATACGCACCTACCTCACAAACAGCGAACTTGTATACAGCGACACGGTTATGGTTTACTTCCGCGATTATGCAGACAGCAGCCTGAACATTTTTATTGTATGTTACACCAAAGCCAGCGATACCAAAGGCTTTTTGGCTGCCCGCGAGCAGATTAACCTTGATATTATGAAAATACTGGAAGAAAACGGCGCTTCCTGCGCTTTCCCGAGCACCAGCGTTTATTTTGAAACGCCGCTTAAAAGCGAAACGAAAAACAACTGAATACAAAAATAAAAAGGCAACTTTTAAGGCTGCCTTTTTATTTTTGTGCGTCATTGCTTCTCTGGAACATTTTAAAAATCATTTTAAGCGTATCCGAAATTAATTTTTATCGCCGAACAAGTCATTTTCATTTTGTTCGGGCATCTTTAAATCTGTTTCAAAACTTTCAGCCTCATAAAGTTTTTTATTAATTACACGGCTGCGGCGTTCGGCAGCTTCAATATGCCCGCTTGCTTCCTGCAATTTTTTGCGTGTTTTGTCAAGCAGCGCTGCAAACACGGCAAAATCCTGCTTAACGCCTGCAATAATGCGCCATACTTCACCGGTACGTTTTTCTATGGCCAAAGTACGGAAACCAACCTGCAAGCTGTTTAAAAGTGCCGCCAGAGTTGTAGGCCCTGCAACGCAGACACGGTATTTGCGCTGCAGTTCTTCCAGCAGCCCGGTAATGTTTACCGCTTCAGCAAAAAGCCCTTCTGTCGGCAGGTACATAACCGCAAAATCAGTGCTGTAAGGCGGGCAGATATATTTACTGTTAATATCGGCAGCTTCGCTTTTAAAACGTTTTTCAAGCTGCTTTAACGCTGTTTCCGCCGCTGCGGCATCGGCATTTTCACGCGCCGCCAAAAGCCTCTGGTAATCCTCCTGCGGAAACTTGGCGTCTACCGGCAGCCATACGGTCTGTTCGCTTTTTCCCGGCAATTTAAGGGCAAATTCCACCCGCTCGGAAGCGCCCGGCTTTACGGCAACATTTTCGGCATACTGCTCCGGCGCCAGCATATCCTGCAAAAGTATTTTCAGCTGCATTTCGCCCCAGATGCCGCGGTTTTTAACATTGCTTAAAATGCGTTTTAAATCGCCTATTCCGCCGGCAAGGCTCTGCATTTCACCAAGCCCGCGGTGTACTTCTTCAAGCCTGCGGCTTACAAGGCTGAAGCTTTCGCCAAGCCTGCGTTCCAAAGTAGAATTTAACTTTTCATCTACAATAATGCGTATCTGCTCTAAATTTTTTTCAGTGCTCTCGCCTATTTTGTCAAAACGCTTGTCAAGCTGCTCCGACAAGCGGTCTGCAGCAGACTGGTTTTCCATACGCGCCGCGCGGGCAAGAGTTGCCTGTTCGCTGCGCAGGTCGCGCAGGCCTTCATACATGCGCCGTTCGGTTGCTTCAAAATGCCGCACAAGTTCAGCAAGGTCTTTTTCATCAACAGCACCGGCACGGCTGCGGTACAGCATAAAAATTACCGCCAGCTGTAAAATTATTATAAACACAAGTATTATTACAGTAAAATCCATAACGCACCTGCCTTTTTGCAATCTTAGTTTATAATACACTATTTTATTACACTGTGCCAGCATAATTTCGCAGCCTGTTTTTACAACAAAACTATTTTTTATCTTTTTTTACAAAATTTTATACTGCCAGGCAGGATTTTATATTTATTTAGCGAAGTTATAATCAATCAAACGATTGATTAATCTGATTCCATTTTCGGGAGGATTGTTATAAATGAAAAATTTTATGGAAAACCTGCACTTAACCCAAAAACAGTGGTATTATCTTGGCGCAGTTTTGGGCGTTTGTTTAATTTATTTTGCTTTTACTCATTTTAAAGGCAGCGAAGCTCCGCCAAAAACAATTCCTTATGTGCGCACGGTTACGGTAGGAACACAAACCGGCAGCAATTATGATGTTTACCCGGGTGAAGTACGCGGACGTTATGAAAGCAATCTTGCTTTTCAGGTTACCGGCAAAATAATCAGGCGCCAGGCCAACCTTGGCGATACCGTAAAAGCCGGTGATGTTTTAATGGAAATCGACCCGCGCGATGTTAACGAAAGCGTTAATTCCGCAAGAGCCGCCGTAAGCGCCGCTTCGGCAAACTTTCTGCTTGCTTCTGATAATGCCCAGCGTTACAGGACTTTATATACGCAGGGCGCCGTAAGCAAAGCAACGCTTGACCAGTACAACACCCAGCTTGAAGCACAGCAGGCGGCGTTAAATCAGGCCAAAGCGCAATATCAGGCGGCACTGAACCAGCTTAATTATACGCGCTTAACAAGCGACCACGATGGCGTTGTATCCTCCGTTACCGGCGAAGTTGGGCAGGTTGCTGCTGCAGGTACGCCTGTAATAACTGTTGTACAGTCCAGCGAAAAAGAAGTGCATATCTATATTCCCGAAAATAAACTTGCTTCAATTCACCCCGGACAGAGCGCAGTTATAGATTTCTGGGCGCTGCAAAACGTTACTGCCGAAGGGCAGATAAGAGAAATTGCACCGATGGCAGACCCTGCCACCCGTACTTACGAAGTAAAAGTAAGCATTAACAATATGCCGCCGCAGGCAAAGCTCGGCATGACAGCCAAAGTAAGCTTCACCGGTGGCACTTCTGATATTGTAACTCTCCCGAAATCAGCAATTTATCAAACCGAAAACACTCCCCAGGTATGGATAGTAAAAGATAACCATGTAACCCTTGTTCCGGTAGAAATTGCCGGTTACGAAAACAACAGCGTTAAAATTAAAAGCGGCCTGCAAAAAGGCGATATAATAGTAACAGGCGGTACAACAAAATTATCTGCCAATCAGGAAGTGCGGCTGGAAGGTGAGGAATAATGAAAAACGGCAATCTCGCTTCATGGTCTATTGAACATAAACAGATAATTTACTTTTTCATGTTTCTTTGCCTTGTTGCCGGTATTTATTCCTATAATATTCTCGGTCGCTCGGAAGACCCGGTATATACGGTTAAGCAAATGGTTATATCTGCTGCATGGCCCGGCGCAACAGCCAAAGAAATGGAAATGCAGGTTACAGATAAAATTGAAAAAGAAGCCCAGACCCTGCCGGATATTGATTACGTTACAAGTTATTCGCGCCCGGGGCAGTGCGTTGTTAATGTTTACCTTAAAGAGCATGTTCCAACCGATAAGGTGCGCAGCCACTGGCTGGAACTGCGCAATATTGTAAACGATATTAAAACAGACCTGCCGGAAGGCGTTTACGGGCCTTATTTTAATGACCGTTTCGACGATGTATACGGCAATATATACGCAATCACCTCCGAAAGTTTCGGTTACGAGGATATGCGTAAAGAAGCCGAAGAAATTAAACGCATTTTTTATACCGTGCCCGACGTAAAAAAAGTTGAACTTATCGGCGTACAGCCGGAAAAAATTTATCTGGAAGTATCCAACGATAAACTTTCTCAGCTTGGCATTTCGCTTGATACGCTTGCCAGCGCCATAAAATCGCAGTCCGCAGTTGTGCCCGCAGGTATGGCAGAAAGCACGGACAACAATGTTTACCTGCGCCTTACCGGTTTGCCGGATACACTGAAAGAAATCGGCAGCATCCCGGTTAATGCCAACGGGCGCATTTTCCGCCTTGATGACATTGCCAAAGTTACCCGCGGTTATGCCGACCCTCCCGAACCCAAAATTTATTTTAACGGGCAGCCTGCCATCGGCATTTCCATTTCCATGGAAGACGGCGGCAACAACATACGCCTCGGCGAAAACCTTGCCAAAACCGTAGCGCAAATAGAAAGCAGGCTGCCGCTGGGCTTTGAACTGCACCAGGTAGCCAACCAGCCGGAAGTTGTTAAAAACTCTATTGATGAATTTACCCAGAGCTTAAAGGAAGCCGTTATTATAGTTCTGGCAGTAAGCCTGTTCAGCCTTGGCAAACGCTGCGGCTATGTTATTTCCGTATGTATTCCGCTTGTGCTGCTCGGCACTTTTATCGGCATGTACGCACTTGGCATCGACCTGCACAAAGTATCGCTCGGGGCTTTAATTGTGGCCCTTGGCATGCTGGTTGATGATGCCATTGTTGTTGTGGAACTGATGGAAATAAAACTTGCCGAAGGCTGGGAACGCAAACGTGCGGCGGCTTATGCTTTTGAAACCTGCGCTTTTCCGCTTTTGACCGGTACAATTATAACCTGCGTAGGTTTTACGCCGATATATTTTTCACGCGGCAGCGTTGGCGAATTTGCAGGCAGCCTGTTTACCGTTATCAGCCTGGCACTGATGCTTTCATGGGTTGTATCGGCAACGGTAGCGCCCGTATTGGGTTACGAATGGGTTCACCCTAAAAAAATTGCCGAAGGCAGCGCATATACAACTCCGTTTTACCAAAAATTCCGCAGCCTGCTTACATGGTCGCTGGCGCACCGTTTAATGGTAATTGCCGTAACCATCGGCATTTTCTTCGGCTCGCTCTTTTTAAGCAAATTCATCAACAAAGAGTTCTTCCCGCCTTCCGTACGCCCGGAACTTTTAACCGAACTTAACCTGCCGGAAGGAACGAGCATTAAAACAACGGAAGAAATTGCCCTTAAAATTACATCCGAAATTAAAGATGACCCCGATATTGCAAGTGTAGCTACCTATATCGGCGAAAGCGCACCGCGTTTTGTGCTTGTTGCAGAGCCCGTACAGCCGCGCGAAAATTACGCACAGCTTGTCATTCTGGCAAAAGACGTAAAAGCCAAAGAACGTGTTTCGCAAAAAGTTTCCGCACTTATTAACCAAAAATATCCGGAGGTTTTAACTTACAGCAAATCCATCTCCCTTGGTCCTCCGTCCGAATATCCGGTTATGCTGCGCGTTTCTGCACCAACGGATGAACTTGCCAAAAGGTATGCACAAAAAGTACGCGAAGAAATGGAAAAACATCCTGCTGTTATCATGACCAGATTTAACTGGATGGAAAAAACTGTCGCGTTAAAAGTAGAAATTGACAACGACAAGCTGCGCCAGATGGGTATTGACCGCCAGACTGTATCCATGGCTTTGCAGGCAGAACTTTCCGGCTATACCGTAGCACAGTATTACGAAGGCGACCAGGCTATTGATATTGTTTTCCGCCTGCCTGAAAGCGACCGCGAAAAACTTTCAGATTTAAGAATGCTGACCATACCGACGCCTGGCGGCAGCGTATCTTTGGAACAGGTGGCAAACATCAGCTACGAAGCCGAAGACAATATGATCTGGCGGCGCAACCTTTTGCCGACAGTTACTGTTAATGCCGGTATCAGCGAAGGCTATACCGATAACGATGTTGCCCAGCAAATTTATGATTCCCTTGCGCCTCTGCGCGAAGAACTTCCGCCGGGTGTTGCTATTGATATCGGCGGTCCTTTGGAAAACAGCAATAAAGCACTTAACTATTTAATAGAACCTGTGCCTGCCATGTTTATCGTTATGATAATATTGCTGATTATGCAGCTTAAAGATGTGCGCAAAATGATTGTAATTGCCTGCACGGCGCCAATGGGCGTTATAGGCGTTATGATTGGCCTTTTGCTGTTCGGTTCATCGCTTGGTTTTTTAGCGGAACTTGGTATTTTGGCACTGACGGGCATTATCATACGCAATTCGGTTGTGCTGCTCGACCAGATTGACCAGCATCTCGAAGCAGGCATGCCGCCTTATGAAGCCGTTTTGGAATCTGCTATAGTGCGTTTCCGCCCCATTATGCTCGCGGCTCTTACAACGGTGCTTGGCCTTGTGCCGATGTTTACCAATCCGTTTTGGGAATCCATGGCAGTAGCCATTGCCTGCGGACTGACGGGTGCAACCCTGCTGACGCTTGTTGTACTGCCTGTAATTTATTCTTTAATGTTTAAAATAACAAAACCCTGAAATTATAAAGGAGCACTGTACTTATAAGGTATAGTGCTCCTGTTTTATTATAAGCATTACAAAAAGCAAAACAGCCTGTACTGTAAAGCAATAAACAAAAACTGCGGCGGCTAAAATAATTACGCTTTATACCGCAAGGTCAGCTGCGAAGCCTGACCGTTAGCGGAGGAGCCGCAGCATTTTTGTATTGCTGAAACAGTATTGGCTGTTTTGCTGCTGTTCAGTTATAAAATAATTACCCTGTCATTTGTTTTCCGGCAAAGCAGCCAGTGCACGCATGGCAAGAGCATAACCCATAAAGCCAAGCCCGCAAATCTGTCCCAGGCAGGCCGGAGCTGTTACAGATTTATGGCGGAACTCTTCACGCGCATGCACATTGCTTAAATGCACCTCAATGGCGGGCAGCGCCACACCTTTTAAGGCATCCAAAATTGCCACGCTGTAATGGGTATATGCGGCAGGGTTAATAACAATGCCGTCATATTTCCCGTATGCGTCCTGAATAAAACCTACCAACTCACCTTCGTAATTGCTCTGGCAGATTTTAACATTAACGCCGATTTCTTCTGCCTGCTGCAAAATAAAAGCGCACAAATCGGCATAATCTTTGGCGCCATATACGTTTTTTTCGCGGATGCCCAGCAAATTGATGTTAGGCCCGTTAATTACCAAAATATTTTTCATTTTTTCATCTCCCCGGCAATTTTTACAAGCTGGCTCAACACATTTTCTATGCTGTCTGCATTTTTTACAATGTAAGCGGCATATTTTCTGTAAAGTTCTATTCTTTCATCATAAAGCTCATAAACCCGCTGCGTTCCGGCAGCTAAAAGCGGCCTCGTTTTAATTTCAACGTCACTTACAATAGCGTCCGCCGGGCGGTCTATAAAAACTATAATGCCGTTTTTGGCATAAGCATCCATACTTGCCTCTTTTTTTACAACTCCGCCGCCTGCAGCAATAACGCAGTTTTCTTTACACGCCAAAAATTCAGCAGTCCGCTGCTCAGCTTCGCGGAAAACTTCTTCGCCCTGGGCAAAAAACTCTTTAATGCTGTAAGGCTCCCGCTGCTCCAAAACGTCGTCGGCGTCATAAAATTCCATTTTAAGCTTTGCTGCTAAAAGTTTGCCCAGCGTTGTTTTTCCGCAGCCGGGCATACCAATTAAAACTATATTTTTCATTATTTTTCTGCCAGCCTCTGCATAATTTTCACTGCCAAATCCGTACCAAGTTTGCGCTGCTGCCAAATTTCCTGCGCTGCCACGGCCTGCGCCGCCAGCATTAAAAGCCCGTTTACAGCTGTTTTTCCGCAGATGCGTGCCATACGCAAAAATTCGGTTTCAGCCGGATTATAAATTAAATCTGCCGCTGCGCCGAAATTTTTAATAACGGCTTCCGTTACGGGGCTTACACCTGTTTTTGGGTACATACCCACCGGCGTGCAGTTAATAATAATATCTCCCGTTTCTCCGGCAAGTTCCTCATAACTCAAACAACGTGTTTTGATATTTCCGCAGATTTCTACAACCTGCTGCGGAATTGCCTGCGGATTTCTTGACACCAGCAAAATTTCCTTTGCATTGCTTTTTGCAAGGTACTGCACCACTGCGCGCGAAGCGCCGCCAATGCCGAGCACGGCTGCTTTTTTGCCTTCTGTTTTAATGCCGTAATATTCCAGCATCATGCCAAAGCCGAGCCAGTCGGTATTATATCCGCAGCTTTTGCCGTTATTAAAGCTAATGGTATTTACGGCGCCAATAGCTGCTGCTTCAGCAGAGATACTGTCCAGAAACGGCATGACTTCTATTTTATGCGGAATAGTTACATTAACGCCTGTATAGCTTCGCGCCAGTTCCGGCACAGCTGTTTTTAATGCTTCTGCCGGAAGTTCCAGCAGCTTATAATCAGCAGCAATACCAAGTTCTTCAAAAATCATTCCGTGTATTTGCGGCGACAGGCTGTGCCCGAGTTTTGCTCCCAATAAGCCAAAATGCTGCATCACAATCTCTCCCGTCCCATATCGCTGCGGTAGTTGCCTAAAATTTTAAAATACGCGCAGTTATCTTTCAGCATACGCACTGTTTCCTGCACATTGGTATCGGCAAGGTTGCCCACCAAATCAATATGGAAAAAATATTCCCACGACTTGCCCTCAATCGGGCGCGATTCCAAATTGGTAAGGTTTAAACCGCTGTGGTAAAAATACCCCAATACACGGTACAGCGAGCCCGGCTCATGCTTAACTGCTATTACAAGTGTAATTTTATCGGCATCGGCACTGTGCTCCGCCTCATTGGCAATGATAATAAAACGCGTGGTATTATTGCCGTTATAGTTAATATTGGCAGCCAAAATCTCCAAGCCGTACAACTCGGCAGCCTGTTTGCCTGCAACGGCTGCTTTATGAAGGCTGCCGCTTTCTTTAACGGCTTCTGCGCTTTTAGACGTGCTGTAATACGGAATTAATTTCATCTGCGGATATTCTGCAAAAAAATCCTTGCACTGGGCAAAACCCTGCGGGTGTGAATACACTTCGGTAATTCCGCTTAGAACAGCCCCCGGCAGAGCCATTAAATTATGCTCTATCTTCACGCATTTTTCACCGGCAATATGGCAGTCATAGCGGCGCACAAGGTCATAAACTTCCGTAATGCCGCCAGTAGAAGAATTTTCAACCGGCAGGACGCCGTAACGGATTTCACCGTTTTTTACGGCTTTTACCACGTCTTCAAACACGGAATAGTAATGCCGGTTAATATTCTTTCCCGCAAAATATTCTTCCATAGCTTTATGGCTGTAAGAACCTTCCACGCCAAAACAGCCTACTTCAAGCGGCACTGTTTCAACAGGTTCAGCACTTATCTGCTGTTCTTCCATTTTGCGGGCAATGGTCATAATTTCTTCCATCAATCCGGCTACTGCTGGAGCGTAATTTTTGTTGCGGAGCTTGCCCTGTGCTTTTTCTATTACCTTCAGCTCTCTTGCCCTGTCGCGCACAGGCAGGTTATTTTGTTTTTTATATTCGGCAACCCGCAGCACTGCCTGCAAACGCCGTTCAAAAGCGTTTATTAAATTACTGTCGGCTTCGTCTATTTCCCGGCGGATGGCTTCCAAATCAAGTTTTTCTGTCATTTTATTTCTCTCCTGCCAGCAGCATATCTAAAATTACCCAGGCGGCAACACTTTCAATTACAGGCACGGCGCGCTGCACAATGCAGGGGTCATGCCTTCCTGTAATTACCAGTTCCGTATTGCTTTCCGTACTTAAATCAACCGTTTTCTGCACTTTGGCAATGCTCGGCGTAGGCTTTACGGCCGCCTTAAACAGCACCGGCATGCCGTTGGTAATACCGCCGGTAATACCGCCGTTGTTATTGGTGTAGGTTTTTACCACGCCGTTATCATAATACATCTGGTCATTGGCTTCGCTGCCCGGCATCTGTGCCAGCGCAAAACCTTTGCCAAACTCTATGCCTTTAACCGCAGGTACGCTGAACAAGGCATGTGCCAAACGGCTTTCCAGCGAATCGAAAAACGGCGCACCGATACCGGCAGGCAAGTTTATTGCCATGCACTCAATTACGCCGCCAACCGACTCACAGCTTTGTTTGGCAGCTAAAATCAGCTGCTGCATTTCATTTCCGGCAGCGTCATCCAGCACCGGAAAAGTTTTCTGTGCCAATTCAGAAAAAGTATCCACACTTTCGCCAAGCGGATTAAACGGCGTATCTTTTACGCCTGCAACTGCCGCTATATGCGCGCCAACGTAAATGCCACGCTGTGCCAGAATTTGTTTGGCTGCGGCACCCATAAAAACCAAAGGCGCAGTCAACCTTCCGGAAAAATGCCCGCCGCCGCGGTAATCATTAAAACCGTTATATTTTACTTTGCCGCTGTAATCGGCATGTCCCGGCCGCATTACATTTTTAAGTTTGCTGTAATCGCCGCTGTGCTGGTCGCTGTTGGGTATTAAAACACATAACGGCGTGCCAGTTGTTCTGCCTTCAAAAAAACCGCTTTCAATTATAAAAGCATCTTTCTCGTTCCGCGCTGTTGCAAGCGGGCTCTTGCCCGGCGCACGGCGCTGCATTTCTTTTTTTACAGCGTCAAGGTCTATTGCAAATCCCGGCGGCAAACCGTCTATTACACAGCCTATGCCAGGCCCGTGCGATTCACCGAAAATAGTAAGTTTTATTTTTTCACCCAAAGTTGCCGTCATAAATTTTCTCCCTGCTCATATTTGCCGCCCAAGCAGGAAAAATCCTGCCAAAAGGTTGGATATGATTTTTTTACGCTTTCGCTGCCTTCAATAATTACAGTCTCACGGCAGACAAGGCTTGCCACTGCCATGCTCATGGCTATGCGGTGGTCGTTCCATGCCGAAACAACTCCGCCGCGCAGCCCTTCCGGCTTACCGTGAACGATAAGGCTTTCGGCTTTTTCTTCAATATCTGCGCCTAATTTATTAAGTTCTTCACTAATGGCGTGCAGGCGGTCACATTCTTTAATGCGCAAACGCCCGGCGTTAATAATTTCCGTAGTTCCTTCCGCCACAGCGGCAGCTACGGTCAGCACCGGAATTATATCCGGGCAGTCGGCAGCATCAATAACAGTACCGTGCAGGCGGCTCGTTTCTGCCAAAAGCCCGCCGTCAACTGCGGATATTTTGCCGCCCATAGCTTGTAAAATATCTTTTACTGCCCTATCGCCCTGCAAAGAAGCAGGTTCCGCACCAGCGCAGATAATATTTCCGTTAAGGCACCCGGCAGCAAGCCAGAACGCAGCCTGCGACCAGTCGCCTTCTACAACGGCATTGCGGCATTGATATTTTTGCCCGCCGGGTACGGTAAATGTTTTATAATTATTGTTTACAACCTTTATGCCGTATTTTTTTAATGCGGCAAGCGTTAAATCAACATAACTCTGGGATTCCAGCGGCGTGGTAATAATAATTTCCGAATCACCTTCAAGCAGCGGCAGCGCAAACAGCAGACCGCTGATAAACTGCGAACTTACATTGCCTGGCAAAGTGAATTTACCGCTGTGCAGCCTGCCTTCAACGGTTACTGGCAGCCCCTGTGCCGGTGCGTATTTAACGCTTTGCATATCAAAAATATCATAATACGGTTTCAGCGGGCGTTCTCCCAAGCGCCCCGCGCCCGTAAAAGTAACAGGCGCAGCGCATAACGCGCCAAGCGGCAGCAAAAAACGCAGGGTAGAACCTGATTCACCGCAGTCACATTCATCACCAGTGGCTTTTACCGTGCCTTCACCGTAAATTTTAACGGCACTGCGCCCTTTAAATCGGCTTGCTGTAAGTTCCGACTGTACACCAAGCGCTTTTAAACAGCGCAGTGTTGCCTTTATATCATCCGACATGCTTATATTGTCTATAACGCTTATGCCCTGTGCCAACGCGGCGCAGATAATTTCGCGGTGCCCCATGCTTTTGGAAGAAGGCACATTTACAATTCCGCTTAACGCCCCCGGATATATCTTAACCTTAGCCATCTTTAACTCCGTTTAATATATTCAGGCAAATCCTGCCAGTTTGTCTTCTGCAAAAAACTCGTGCCGATATTTTTTAAAATAACCAGCGTAATGCTGCTGCCGCTTTTCTTTTTATCCATACCGGCAGCCTTCAAAAGTTCTTCATTGCCGTAATCAGCATCAACAGGTAAATTATATTTTTTCAGCACATCATAAATTGCTGCCGCAGTTCCGCTTTCCGTCAAGCCAAGCCGTTCCGTCTGCCTTGTTATCAGCAGCATACCTATGCCAACGGCTTCGCCATGAGTAAAACTTTCATAATTACTGCATTTTTCCACCGCATGCCCTATGGTATGCCCAAAATTAAGCACCATACGCTCGCCGGTATCAAACTCGTCATGCTCTACAATTTCTGCTTTTATTGCGCAGCAGCGTTCAACAATGCCGCCGATATTTTCCAAAAGTTCATCATCGTCACGCATGGCAGCAATTTTTTCAAACAACGCCCTGTCGCGTATGCAGCCATACTTAATTGCTTCCGCAAGCCCGTCGTGCAAAAAGCGCACCGGCAAAGTTTTTAAAAGCGTAATATCAATAAGCACCAGCTTAGGCTGATTAAAATTTCCTACAAGGTTCTTGCCGGCAGGTAAATCAACCGCTACTTTTCCGCCCACACTGCTGTCAATCTGTGCCAAAAGCGATGTAGGAATCTGCACATAATCAACGCCGCGCAGAAATGTTGCCGCCGCAAAGCCGCCAAGGTCACCCGTAACACCGCCGCCAAGCGCAACTACAAGGTCGCTGCGGGTAATGCCTGCTTCCGCAAGCCTGTCATAAATTCTGGCAAGTTCAGCTAAGCATTTGCTTTTTTCCCCGGCAGGAAAAACTATGCGCGTTACTTTAAAGCCGCTGCCTGCAAGCGCCGCCTGCAAGCGTTCTCCATAAAGCGCATCAACATTGCTGTCGCTGATAATGGCAGCATGCTGCGCCTTGCTGATGCTGCGGATTTTTTCTCCGGCAGCATCCAAAAGCCCTGCGGCAATTTCTATATTATAGGATTTTGCACCCAAATTCACCCTGATAATGCTCATAAAACAATTTCCTTCCTGTGGCAGGCTGCCTTTTGCAAAAACTCCTGCAAACCTTCACGGTTATTTTCGTTAATCAGCTTTTGCAGCGTTTCAATTTGCGTTCTAAAATTTTCCAGTTCGCTTAAAACATTTTCGCGGTTTTCCAAAAACAAATCGCTCCACAAACCTGCGTTAATATCGGCAATGCGCGTTACATCACGGAAACCGCCGCCAATAAACCAGCAGCTTTGCCCGCTGAACCTGTCGCTGTTAATAAGCGCCGCAGCAGCCGCATGCGGCAAATTGCTGGTATAGGCAATAATTTTGTCGTGGCTTTCAGGCGTTATTTCTTCCACATGGCCGCAGCCAAGGCAAAGCGCAAAATTTTTCAGCCAGTTAACTGCAGCTTTACTGTTTGCAGATGTAGGAACAACAATGTAATTGGCACCGTTAAAAATTTCTGCCTGCGACATATCATAACCATTGCCCTGGCGCCCCGCCATCGGGTGGCCGGAAATAAATTCCGCCCCTTCCGGCACAAGCTGCTGCGCCTCATAAGGCAGGCTGCCCTTTCTGCCCGATACATCCGTTATTACTGCGCCTTTTTTTATAAACGGCACTGCCTGCCGCAAAAATTCCGTAACTGCCTTGGGGTAGATGCAGCAGATAATTACATCTGCCTCGACCAGATACGCCCCGGCATTTTCGTAAGCGCGGTCTATAACTCCGTCTGCCAGTGCCTGCTGCAAAATATTTTTATTAACATCCACGCCGGTAATGTTTTTTACGCCCAGCCGTCTTAACGCTTTGGCATAAGAACCGCCTATCAGCCCCATGCCGATAATGGCAAAGCATTGTTCCTGCAATTTGCTGCAAAAGCCTGCGTCCACTAAAGTCACTCCTTCTATCCTTCCATACTACCAATTATACTGCATTTTACAGTTCTCTGCCCACAATCTTGGCAATGCCGCTCAGTTCACCCATCAAACGTGCGAAACGTTCCGGTTTAAGCGACTGCGCACCATCGCACAAAGCGTGTTCCGGGTCATTGTGTACTTCAATTATTAAACCGTCCGCGCCTGCTGCAACGGCAGCTTTTGCCATCGGCTCAACCATCCACCACAAACCTGCTGCATGGCTCGGGTCTACAATAACCGGCAGATGGCTTAATTTTTTAACTGCGGGAATCGCACTTAAATCAAGCGTGTTGCGGGTATAGGTTTCAAATGTGCGGATGCCGCGCTCACACAAAATTACGTTATCGTTGCCGCCGGCCATAATGTATTCAGCCGCCATCAGCCATTCTTCAATAGTTGCGGAAAGACCGCGTTTTAACAGCACCGGCACGTTGGTTCTGCCAAGTTCTTTTAAAAGTTCAAAGTTCTGCATATTGCGTGCGCCAACCTGAATCAAATCAACGTCTTCAACAAAACGTTCCAGCATTCTGGCAGACATAATTTCCGTTACAATCGGCAGCCCGGTTTCTTTACGTGCTATTTTTAAAAGGTCAAGCCCTTCTTCTTTTAACCCCTGGAAAGAGTATGGCGATGTGCGCGGTTTGAAAGCGCCGCCGCGCAGCAATGTTGCACCGGCAAGTTTTACGGATTTGGCAACACCGACAATCTGCTTTTCATTTTCAACGGAACAGGGGCCGGCAATAACCGCCAGCTTGCGCCCGCCTATTTTTACGCCGCTAACGTCGATAACGCTGTCTTCCGGGTGGAAGCTGCGGTTGGCACGTTTAAAAGGTTCCTGAACGCGCATTACTTTATCGACGCATTCGTTAACCTTCAACATATTCATATCCAGCGCGCTGGTATCGCCGATAACACCTAAAATAGTCTGGCCGCTGCCGACGATTTCATTAATTTGATAGCCTCTGCCTTCAAGATTTTCCTTAATTTTTTTCCATTCCTGTTCCGGCGTGCCGGGTTTCATTACAATTACCATATTTCTCTCCCCTTTAATAATATTTGAATTTTTGATTAAACCTATAAAAAAAATCAGGCCTCGTAAGAGAGCCTGATTACAAAAACTTGTTTAATTTACAGCCAACTGCTGAAGTCAAGGCATCTGTTTACGGTATAACTTCTATGAGATTTTGAGCATGCAAAACGGCCAGCGCTAAAGTAAAAATAGCCCTGGCTAAAGCCGAAAAAGTATGCACTTTTAGCATTTTGCTGCCAAATCTGTTCCATAAATACACACACCTTAAAGTTATTTGATGTTGTAATTTTAACCTGCCGGAATAAAGCCGTCAAGCAAAAATACAAATTTTGGCAAAAATATTTTTTGCGCAAATTATTTTGTAAACAATGTTACAGCAATTTACATAAGCACCGTTATGCCGCGGTATAATGCCGTGCAGGCGCCGATAACGACAAAGCCTTTGCTGAGCCGTATAAATAAGCGCTGGTTAATTTTATGAAAACAGCGTTCACCAAGCCACATGCCTAAAAGCAGCGGCAGTGCAGCATAAACTGCAAGCAGCATTAAATCAGCACTGATGAAACTTCCTGCTGCTAACAGCGATGCCATTGTGCCAAGGCTGCCGAAGGCAAAAATCCAGCACATATTGGCGCGCGTTACCGTTTTATCACGCCCTTCTGCCAAAAAGTACAGTGCTACCGGCGGGCCGCTGATACTCGTCATTGCCGCCGAAAAACCGCTTATAAATCCTGCTGCAATGCGCCCGGCAGTTTTATTCTGTATATTAATTTCAAATTTTCTGCCCATTAAAAGCATTACGGCAAACAGCATTATGCCAAGTAAAATTTGTAAATACGCCGCCGGTATGGCATTTAAAACGTAGCCGCCGGGAATGCTGCCCATAATGCTGCCAAAAACGGTTACTAAAACCGTATGCCACTCAAAATCGCGGCGCGTATTCCACAGCGCCACAACTTTGGCAAGAAACGTGCCGAAAATAATAAACACCACGGTTTCTTTAGGCCCTAAAACCGGCATTAAAAACGGCACCGCCACCAAAGAAAGCGTAAAGCCCGTAACGGCAAAAAACAAAGAAGCTATAAAAACACTTAACGAAATATATAAAACAAATAATATATCCGTAATTTTCAGCTTCCTTCTTTTGCCTTTTATTATGCGTAAATTTTACAATAAAGCCGTTATGCCGCGGTATAACGCCGTGCAGGCGCCGATAACAATAAAAATCTGCGTAAGCCTTATAAACAAATGCTGATTAATTTTATAAAAACAGCGTTCGCCAATCCATGTGCCCAAAAGCATAGGCAGAGTAACATAAGCCGCCAGCAGCATTAAATCGCCGCTGATACTGCTGCCAGAAAGAGCCAGTGAAAACATGGTACCGATATTGCCGAAGGCGAAAATCCAGCACATGTTGGCACGCGTTACAAGCTTATCGCGCCCTTCGGTTAAAAAATACAAGGCAACCGGTGGGCCGCTGATGCTTGTTGTTGCAGCGGAAAACCCGCTTAAAAAGCCTGCCGTTATACGCCCAACAGTTTTATTTTTAACGCTTAAATCAAAGTGCATGCCCATCATAAAAAGCACAATTACAAGCACGGTTCCCAGCAAAATCTGCAAATATGCCGGTGATATGGCATTTAACAAATAGCTTCCCGGCAGGCTTCCGAGCACACTGCCTGCAACCGTTACTGCCACAGTATGCCATTCAAAATGTTTGCGCGTATTCCACAGCACTATCATTTTTACAAGACAGGTGCCAAAAATTATAAATACAACCGTTTCATGCGCACCCAAAAGAGGCATTAAAAATGGCACTGCCACCAGGGCAAAACCGAACCCGGTAACAGTGCTGAATAAAGACGCCATAAACACACTTATTGAAACAAAAACAATAAGCAGTATGTCTGTCATTTTTTATTGTCCTCAGGATTTTCCAGCAGAATCGTCCAGCCTTCTTCCTGACGAATCAGCCCCTGACGCAAAAGACGCCCCAGGGCACGTTTAAACGCAGCTTTGCTGATGCCGAACTTTTCTTTAATAATTTCCATCGGTGTATCATCGCAGTAAGGCATTTTGCCGCCGCGCTTCTTTAAAAAGCTTAAAATATCTTCCGCATCGGCAACCATAGCATGTTCCTTCTGCTGGCGCATGGAAAGGTTCAGCCTGCCGTCGGCACGGACATAAGCCACACGGGCGGTAATTTCCTGCCCGAAATCAAGCCTGCCGCCGGGCACTTCGCTGCGGTGCAGGAAGCCTAAAAAGCGCTGGCTTGTAAAGATGAAAAAGCCTTCCGGCAAAATATTATAAATAGTACCTGTTACGGTATCCCCAACTTTAATGCCGGTGGCTGGTTTGGATGCCTTCTGCATTTCCTTGTCCACGCGCATGCTTACAGCCTGACGGCCTGTTTTATCGCGGTACAGCTTAACCCATACAAGCTGCCCCGGCGATACATGCCCGCGCATCTGGCTGTACGGCAAAAATACGCCGCGCTCTGCACCGATATCGACAAAACCGCCGTCACGCGTAACGCTTAAAACTTTAACGTAGCCAAGCTGCCCTTCACGCATTTTGGGCAGTTTCATGCTGGCGGTAAGGCGTCCGTGCGGGTCGAGATACAGGTAAACCTTAACGGAATCGCCAACCTTTACCTCGGTTTCCTGCTGCAATTTATGCAGTAAAATATCGTCGTCGGTATTACCGGTGCCTGCGTCCAAAAATACACCCATTTCGGAAGCACGCACTGCTTTTAAAGTTACGACATCACCGGGACGGTATTTGGCATGCGGCTGCACTTTATTCATTTTCTTCCTCCGCAAAAGATTCCGAAGGAGCGTCTGCCCACAACTGTTCCAAATTATAAAAATCGCGGTCTTCTTCTAAAAAGATATGCGCCACGCAGTCGCCGTAATCCATTAAAATCCAGCGTCCTTCGGCATATCCTTCTGTATGGGAAGGCAGAATACCTTCTTCTGCCAGTTTTTCTTCAATATTGTCGGCAACAGCTTTAACAAGCGTTACGTTATCTGCGCTGGCAATAATAAAATAATCTGTCAAGGGCGAAAGGTTTTCCATGTTTAAAAGCAAAATATCCCTTGCCTTTTTGTCAGATGCTGCGGCAGCGATTTTGCGTGCTACCTGCTGAGGGGTTAAATTCATTGTTCAGCCTCCTTTGCTGTGTTGTCATTATTTTTTATGTTTTCTTCTGCCGGTCCGGCATTATCTGCTGTACGGCTTTCGGTTTCCCCTTCGTCTTTCATATAGGGAATACCAAGTTCATCCAAAGTTCTTTCAACCTGCTGCTGCGAAGTACGCCAATAGCTTATGCCGTCAGGCGCATCATAAAAATCGCCATAAAGCATGCAGCTTTTTAAATTCTGGTCGCCAAAAAGTTTAAAGGTGTTGGCAGCCTTAATCATCGTCATGGTATCCATATCGGTTTCCACATGGCGGTCTACCGTAGAAAACAGCGCCGGTATTTTGGTAACGGTATCAATATTAAAAATCTGCGCCGCCAGTGCCATCATAAATTTCTGCTGGCGCTGCACGCGCCCGATATCGCCAAGCTCATCCTTGCGGAAACGCACATACTGCCCGGCAAGTTCACCGTTTAAATGCTGGTAGCCGTGCTTGATGTCAATTACAAGGTCGGCGTAAGGGTCTTCGTAGTACATATCCTTGTCAACGTATAAATCAACGCCGCCGATAAGGTCGATGGATTCTTTAAACGCGCGCCAGTCTACAAGCACATAATAGTGAATAGGCACGCGCAAAAGATTGGCAACGGTTTGCTTGGCAAGCATTACGCCGCCGTAAGCATACGCCGCGTTGATTTTATCATACCCTTTGTGCCCGGGTATCTGCACCATAGTATCGCGCGGCATGGATACAAGCGCCACTTCATTGCCTTCGGGGTCAAAGCTTGCCAGCATCATGGCATCCGTACGCTTCGGTTCGCTTTCTGCCGCTTCGCTGTCGCCGTCGTCAATGCCCAAAAGCAATACGTTAATGCGGCTGTTAAGCGTTTCATCCGCCGTTATTTTGCTGTCAGCACCAACAATATCAACCTTGGGCGGGGCAATAAGATTATCATAGCACCATACCGCGCCCCAAAAACCTGCTGTTACAACAGCGGCCAGCAGCACTATAAAAAATACCAGCCTTCCCCATCTCAGCCTGCGTTTGCGGTGCGGGCGCTGCGGAAGGTTATCTTCTTCTAAAGCCATAAAAATCTCCTAACAGCAAGTTTACTTTTTTAATTTTACAATCAGCTGGTTATATCCAAAAATGCAGTCCGGGTGGATTAAAAGTTTATTGTCCAGCAAATATTCAATGGTATTGGCGTAAGATTTAACCATGGCTTTTTCCAGATTTTCAAAACAAACCTTACGCAGTTTTTCCACACCGTCAAAATCCCTGCCCGGCTCAATCAGGTCTGCCAGGTATACAACCATATCCAGCTCCGTCATATCGGGAGCACCGGTGCTGTGCAGCCTGATTGCTTCCAAAATTTCAGGGTCGGTTATGCCGTATTTATGTTCCGCAAAATAAGCGCCCATTTTTGCATGCAGCAAAATCGGCTGGCGGCGTTCCACATAATCAACTTCCATGCCAAGTTCTTCGGCTTTTTCAACCTGTTTATCGGTCGGCACTTCACGCCCGCAGTCATGCAAAAGTGCGGCAACGGCAACTTTTTCCTGCGGCATGCCGTAATGCTCTGCCATTTTCAGCGCCGTTTCGTAAACGCCGAGCGAATGTTTAAAACGTTTGGGCGGCAATGCTTTTTCCAGCATATCCTTCATTTCCTGAATTGTAAGCATTTATTGTTTCCTTCCTTCCGCTTAACGGTATAAACCCTTCTCTAAAATGTAGTCACGCACCGCTTCCGGCACCATGCCGTCAATGCTTTCGCCGTTTTTTATGCACTCGCGTATTTCTGTTGACGATACAGGCTGCTCAGGCATTTTTAAAAGCATAATTTTTTCTTCGCCAAGCCCGCCAAAATATTCGCGCGCACGGGCAAAGGCTTTGGCATAACCCGGTCTTGCCACGGCAACAAACGTAACTTCATTCAGTAATTCATAAATATGGTTCCATGTATTAAGCTGAGGCACAGAATCCGCACCAACAATAAAATACAGCTCATATCCCGGATACTGCTTTTTTAATTCCAGCACCGTATCATAAGTATAGGAAATGCCGCTGCGTTTTAACTCCACATCACTGACATCAAAATAAGGATAATCCTGTACTGCCAGTTCCGTCATGCGGTAACGGTCTGCTGCCGGAGCAAACTCCAGCCCTATTTTATGCGGTGCAATAAAGGCCGGCACAAAAATTACCTTATCCAGATTAAGGGTACGGTACACAAATTCCGCGCTGCTCAAATGCCCTTTATGAACAGGGTCAAAAGACCCGCCGATAATGCCCAGCTTTTTTACTGTCACAGCTGCTTTCCTCCAAAATAAAACATATCTATCAAATAATTATATCACATCTTGGCAAAAAATTGAGCAATTTCTTCCAATATCCAGATAATTATTGCAAAAAAAATTAAAGCTTTCAGCCGGTCTTTAATATCAAAAACAGTTTTAGGCCTTCTAAGATATTCATAGAAGGCCATTAAAACTTCTTTATATGTAGTTTTATGCTTTTTATCTTTGCCGTTATTCATAGCGCAGTGCCTCAATCGGGTCGAGCAGCGCAGCCTTGCGCGCCGGGTAAATGCCAAAGAACAGGCCTATGCCGACCGAAAACAGTACCGCTATTAAAATTACAGGTACGGAAATTATCGTCATCCACCCCGCAAAATAACTGATGGCATAAGAAGCGCCTACGCCAAGCAGCACTCCCAGCGTGCCGCCGACAATGCCTATAACCATCGCTTCAATTAAAAACTGCAGCAGAATATTATCATACGTTGCGCCCAAAGCTTTGCGGATACCGATTTCACGCGTACGCTCCGTAACAGAAACCAGCATAATATTCATAATGCCAATGCCGCCTACCAGAAGGCTGATTGCCGCTATGCAGCCCAAAAGCATGGTAATGGTATTTGCCGTTTCCATCATGGTATCCATTAACGCCGCCAGATTGCGCACCGTAAAATCATCATACTCATCATCCTGAATTTTATGGCGTACGCGCAGGAGCGCTTCCACATCCGCCTGTACCTGGTCAACAACATTTTCGTTCTCTGCCTGAATGGTAATACGGCTGATGTAAGTAATGCCCATCATACGGTTCTGCGCCGTTGTAAGCGGAATAAATACCACATCATCCTGGTCCTGTCCGCTGGAGGACTGGCCTTTCGTCTGCAAAACACCAACAACTTTAAACGGTGCCTTATTAATGCGCACGGTTTTGCCAACAGCGTCGCCGTCCGGGAACAAATTATCTACAATAGTCTGCCCGATAACGCAGACACGGTCACGGCTCGTAATATCCCGCTGGTTTAAATTACGCCCATCCTCAAGCTGATAGTTGCGGATATCAAGAATATTTGGCGTAGTGCCTTCAACGCTTGTCGTCCAGTTCTGGTTGCCGGCAACAAGCTGGTAAGAACGCGAAACCGCAGGTGCTACGTGCGCAATGCCGTCAATCTGTTTTTCTATTGCTTCAGCATCTTCGGCAGTAAGCCTGGCGCCTTCGCCCATGGGCAAACGTGCGCCGCTTGGCGTGCGCCCGCCGCTCATTACAATTAAAAGGTTGCTGCCAAGGCTGGAAATATTGCTTTTTATCTGCTCCTTAACGCCAAAGCCAAGGCTTACCATGGCTATAACAGCACCGACGCCGATAATAATGCCCAAAAGCGTTAAAAAAGTACGCAGTTTGTTGGTAAGCATACCGTCAAGCGCCATTTTAATGGATTCGTTAAACATCTGCCGTCACCTCCACTCGTCACTGACGAGTTTGCCGTCGCGCATAACCAAAATACGTTTGGTCTGCTGGGCAATATCCGGTTCGTGCGTAACCATAACAATGGTTTTGCCCTCATCATTCATAGCTTTAAAAATATCCATAATTTCATAACTTGATTTCGTATCAAGGTTGCCGGTAGGTTCGTCCGCCATAATAATGGCCGGATTATTAACCAGCGCACGGGCAATAGCCACGCGCTGGCGCTGGCCGCCGCTCATTTCATTGGGTTTATGGTCAAGCCTGTTGCCAAGCCCAACCGATTCCAAAGCGCGGGCAGCACGCACCATACGTTCTTCTTCGTTTATACCGGCGTAAACCAGCGGCAGCGCCACATTAACCTGTGCCGTAAGTTTGGGCAGCAAATTAAAATTCTGAAATACAAAGCCTATTTCCGCATTGCGCGTATGCGCCAGTTCGTCATCATTGTAACCGGCAATATCGCGCCCGCGCAGAAAATAATGCCCGCTCGTTGGCCTGTCAAGGCAGCCGAGGATATTCATCATTGTTGATTTCCCGCTGCCGCTCGGCCCCATGATAGAGGTAAACTCCCCTTCACCTATCTGCACGTTAACGTGGTCAAGCGCATGCACAACGCTGTCGCCCATTATATAAGATTTTACTATATCTACAAGCCTGATTACTTCTGCCATGTCCTGCCTCTTTCACGGCCTGTTAAATCGGCCCTCTCATATTGTTCTGCTGGGTGGCGCGCTGTTTAACCAAAAGCACATCGCCCTCTTTAATATCGCCGGTAACGGCTATGCTGTCTTCGCCCGTCAAACCGACTGTTACATCAACATCACGCGAAGTTTTCGATGCCTCGTCATATACCTTTACATAACGGCGGTCACCGTCATAATAAATGCAATTAGGAGGAACCATTAAAGTATTATCCTGCTGCTGAATAATAATATTCGTCCTTGCCGTCATTGTAGGCAAAAGTTTGCCTTCCGGGTTGGCAACATCAACATAAACGGTGTAATAAATAACATTGTCTTCCGTAACGGCAGAGCGGGAGATAAGGCGCACCGTACCGGTAAAGGTTTCTTCCGGATAAGCGTCAACCGTAAATTCAACAGTCTGCCCTACTTTTACACGCCCTATGTCAGATTCGTCAACCAAAGTATCAATCTGCATATCGTCAAGGTTAGCCACAGACATAATTACCTGCGGTTCGCTGATGCCGGAGCTGATAGTCTGGCCGACAGGAGTAGGTTCGCCAATAATGTAACCGGCAATAGGAGAAGTAATAACGGTATCGTTAACATCGGAAACTGCCTGGTCATAATTAGCTTTGGCCACGATATAATCGGATTCAGCCAAATCATAATCGCTGCGCGAAATTGCGCCCTGAGCCAAAAGCGCCGTATAACGGTTATAAGTAAGCTCGGCATTGTCAAGGCGTGCCTTCATCTGGCGCGCAGTAGCTTCTAAAGCCGTGGCATCCAGCTTTACCAGCACCTGGCCAGCTTCAACATGCTGATTTTCTTCTACCAGCACTTCCACAATTCTGCCGGTAATTTTAGAGCTGATATCGACATTGTCAACAGCACTTAAACTGCCGGTTGCCGAAATACTGTCCTTCAAAGTACCGTATTCAACTTTAGCCGTTTTTACGGTTGTTTCAACCTGCGTAATGCTCTGGTAATACGAATAACCGGCATAACAAATTGCCAAAAGAATAACCAAAAATCCTATTACATATTTATTGTTTCTGATAAACTTCATTCCAGCACCCCTCCTTATAATTTTCAATTAGCTTTCACTAATTAAATTATAACATTTTCAGCTTTGTTCTTAAATATATATTAAACGCAAACTATGGCAAATTTATGTCAGTTTTTATTTTCTTTTGCGGCACAAAAGTGATATACTAAAACCATAAAGCAACATTAAAGGAGGCATCCATTATGAAAAAATCGTCATGGCTCATATTGCTCGTTTTAGCCTTTATTGCTTACTGCCTGCTGCGTAAAAAACGTAGGGAAAATCAAAACGTTAATGAAAACTGACCGTTATCATTTAATAGATACTCTGCGCGGCTTTGCGCTGATTAATATGTTTGTTTACCATACTCTGTGGAGCATGGCGAATATTTTCCATTATAAAATCAGCTGGTTTCCGTCATTTTACACTTATTTATGGCAGCAAAGCGGCGCATCACTGTTTATTATGCTTTCCGGATTCTGCTGGGCATTATCCAAAAAACATTTAAAGCGCAGCCTGGTTGTTTTAAGCTGCGCTCTTTTTATTTTTATATGTACATATTTTTTCAGCAAAAGCAGCGTCATTACTTTTGGCATACTGTCCTTTATCGGTTCGGCAATGCTTATCATGCTGCCGCTTGCTAAAATATTGCGGTTCATTCCGCCATTTACCGGTTTTATTGTAAGCTTTGGGCTGTTTTTTGCCACAAAAAACATTCTTCACGGCACTATCGGTATCGGCAGCTGGCAATATACTTTGCCGCCTGACCTTTATGCCAATAACTTTACTGCTTATATCGGCCTGCCGCCGCAGGGCTTTCATTCAGCAGATTACTTTCCGCTGCTGCCGTGGATTTTTATGTACACCGCCGGATATTTTATTTATTACTGCGTACAAAAATCTATAAGCAAAAATAATATTTTCAAATTCAACTGCAAACCGCTATCACTTTTAGGCCGACACTCTTTAGCGGCATATCTGATTCATCAGCCTGTAATTATTGCTTTATTATGGATTTATTTTAGGTTATAAATTAAACGAATTATTGTAATTTATAATCGAAATTTGTAACTGTACATTTTGGAGAATTAAAAACAAAAATCCTGAAATCTGAGTTTTATCTCAGACCCCAAGATTTGTTTAAGAACCGATACTTTGCACAATACTACAAAGTATGACAAAAAGCGGATGGCATAAACCATCCGCTTTAATTATTCTAATATTAAGCTGCTCAAATGCTAAGATTAGAAAGTGAAGATAACTTCGGACCACAGAGTCTGAGCGTCGTCTTTGCCCTCACGGGATTCATAATCGAAGTATTTAACGCCTGCAACAATGTTTTTAGCCAGAGTTACATTAGCGCCAACTTCATAACCTTCATAACCGTCACCTTCTACAAGATCAACCGGTTTTACTGCATAACCACTGAAGTTGGTCGGCAGCAGGTAGGTAGCATACGGACGGTCGCTGTAAGTGGCATATAAGCCCCAGCTGCCGGGTTCGGAAGCTTTAGCACCGCGATAGGACAGGCCTACTAACCAGCCATTGGTATCAGCATTATCAGCATTTACTTTAGCTTCAGCTTTGTTATCAATCGTACCATTGAACCAGGAACCTCTTAAGGTCAGGTCTTTAGCAACTTCACCGGCAAGAGCTACTTCAACGATTTCGTTCTTATTAACAGTATCAGCATTGTAGTAACGTACTGCGGTATCAACTGCACCGAAAGCACCTTCAACAGCTGCTACATACACACGATCTCCATCCTGCATAGCAGTACCAGTGTAGTCTACAACATCAGAAGTGCCTTTAAATGCCCAGCCTTTTACCTGCCAGTCGCTGCCATAAGCAAGTTTAACACCATCACCGGTAATATCCACTACATCAGCATTAGTGAAGTCCTGACGGCCAGCTTCCATTTTTACGCCACCAACACGACCAATTACATAAGCCCAGTTGAATTTAACTTCATCATCGCCAGCAGCATCAGAATAGCCTTTTGTAGTATCTGCGCCATCATAATACTGGTTGTTTTCAAAACGGCCGATATAGGTCCAGTCTTCGTTAATAGTACCGTTTACAAATAAACGAGTACGCAGACGGCCTTGATGACCTTTATCATCTGCATCACGATAGGAAGCACGAATCTGACCGGTGATTTTTACGTTGTCAGCTTTCTTTTCAAGGTTAGCTACGCGAACGCCGAGGCTGTCCAGTTCGTCAGCAAATTCTGCTGCCAGTTTGTCTACGTTTGCGCCTTTTGCCATAGCTTTTGCTACAATCTGTGCCATTTCATAACGGGTCATCAGTTTGTCGCCGCCGTAGGTGCCGTCAGGATAACCGTCTACTACGCCTTCTGCTGCCAGTTTGTTAACTGCGTCATAAGCCCAGTGGCCAGCCGGTACATCGCTGAACGGGTTAGCTGCATATGCAGATGCAGTTACGCCGAGAGCCATAGCCATTGCAAGTACTAAAGATTTTTTCATTTTTTATTCCTCCTCAGGAACATTTTATTTTTATAAAACGCCTGCGGATAAATCCTGTCTTTTTGGCAACTGCTTCGTGCGAGTCTCCTGGTTTCCTCTACTCTGCCTATTGCTTACTTCAACAGTAATTATCGTCAGCGTATTATAAACAAAACTAATATTAAGTATTAGAATGTCTAAAGAATAACATAAGTTCACAAATTTGACAAGTTTTTTAAACCAAAATTTTAAAATTTATTTAGAGTTAGGTTTAAGTATTAAGATAGTTACAAAAACAAACTTACTCTTTGAACAAATCACTATGTGTACCTGTTCTTGCCAGAGTCAATACCAAAACATCATTTTCAATATAATATATCAGTAACCAGTCGGGCTGTATATGACATTCTCTATAACCAACCCAGTTTCCGCTTAATTCATGGTCTCTGTTAACAGGCGGCAATTCTTCTCCATTAGCTAGTTTATATACAATTTCTTTTAATAATTCAATTTTATATCCGCGTTTTACTGCAAGCTTTAAATCTTTTTTAAATTTAGCAGTATTTTTAACAGTGTATTTTAAATTTGCACAAGTTTCATTATTATAAATTTTATTCACTTTTCAAGCTCCGCAAAAAGTTCATTAATATCAGTATAGCCTTTTACAGAAGGATCATTTGCAATTCGTTTAGCTTCTTCCATAGCGGCAATAGTTTCGGCATTCGGCCTTTCAAGATGAATTTTAAAAGGAATAGCCCCTTCACGCAGAGATTGACGGACAAAAATATTAAATGCAGTGCTTAAATTCATACCAAGCTCATTAAATAAAGCTTCCGCCTGTACTTTTAAATTTGCATCCATACGAATAGTAATATTAGTTGTACTTCCATTCATTTCAAGCACCTCCTTGTATATATTTTAATGCATTTGCACATTTTATGCAATATATTGCACATAAAACATAAGCCGATTTATCTGTTACTTCGCGTAAACGCAGAAAAGCGGATGGCATAAGCCATCCGCTTTAGTTATTCTAATATTAAGCTGTTGTAAGGCTAAGATTAGAAAGTGAATACAACTTCGGACCAGAGGGTTTCTTCATCGTAGCTGCCTTCACGAGCTTCGAGGTCATAGTATTTAACTGCTGCAACAATGTTTTTAGCCAGAGTTACGTTAGCGCCTACTTCATAACCTTCAAAACCATCAGTGCCTTTGAAGCTCAACGGAGAGTAACCGTCAATGGTATGTTCAAGATAGGTTGCTGCCGGCTGATCGAAGTAGTTAGCATATACGCCCCAGCTGCCAACTTTGGAAGCTTTAGCACCTTTATATGCCAGACCAGCTGCCCAGCCATTGTCGTCGCCTTTTACATCGGCATCGCCATTCATGTATTCAGCTTTCAAAGTCAAATCTTCAATAACAGGCAGAGCAACGCCTACATTCCAGATTTCGTTGTTGTTTGCAGTATCAGCTTTGTAGTAGGTTACATAGGAATCAACTACGCCGAGTTTAGCGCTCAGGTCAACAGCATACATACGGTCGCCATCTTCCATTGCACCATTGTCCCAAGAACCGCTGTCAACTGCTTTAGCAACATAACCAGTCAATTTAACATCTTTGCCATAAGAAGCAGAAGCACCATCAAAGGTAGCATCTACTACGTTACCAGTATGGAGTTTGAAGTCTTGACGGCCAGCAGTTACTTTTACGCCGCCAACTTTACCGGTTACATATGCCCAGTTCAGTTTTACTTCATCATCGCCTTTGCTAGCATCTTTAGTTGCAGTAGTATCACTTTCTGCATAGTATTGGCTGTTTTCAAAACGACCAGTATAGGTCCAGTCTTCGTTAATTGCACCATTTACGAACAAACGGGTACGCAGGCGACCTTCATGAGATTTAGCATCGCCATCTACATCACGATAGGAAGCACGAATCTGACCGGTGATTTTTACGTTGTCAGCTTTTTTCTCGAGGTTAGCTACACGAACGCCGAGGCTGTCCAGTTCATCAGCAAATTCTGCTGCTAATTTGTCTACGTTTGCGCCTTTTGCCATAGCTTTAGCAACGATCTGAGCCATTTCATAACGGGTCATCAGTTTGTCGCCGCCGTAGGTGCCATCAGGATAACCGTCTACTACACCTTCTGCTGCCAGTTTGTTAACTGCGTCATAAGCCCAGTGGCCAGCCGGTACATCGCTGAACGGGTTAGCTGCATATGCAGATGCAGTTACGCCGAGAGCCATAGCCATTGCAAGTACTAAAGATTTTTTCATTTTTTATTCCTCCTCAGGAACATTTTATTTTTATAAAACGCCTGCGGATAAATCCTGTCTTTTTAGCAACTGCTTCGTGCGAGTCTCCTGGTTTCCTCTACTCTGCCCATTGCTTACTTCAACATTTTTCATCCTCAGCGGTTTATAAACAATAAATACCGGTTGAGCGACTCCTCAGTCTCACTCAACTTACTATTATTTTAACTCATAAATCTCAAAAGCGCAAGTTATAAATGTTTAAATTTTACAAAAATTTAGCCAATTTTATTTCAACTTCACTCCGGCATATTAATCTGAGCAGTTAAAATATTTTCAATCGCAAGTGCTACACCGTCGTTATCATTGCTTGCAGTAACCATTTTTGCATATTTCTGCACCTGCGGTTTGGCATTGGCAACGGCCACACCAATGCCGGCGTTTTTAATCATGCTTAAATCGTTGTTGCTGTCGCCGATGCACATAATTTCTTCCGGCTTAATGCCGAAGTCTTCTGCCAGGCTTTTTACCGCCTGCCATTTATTAACGCCCGGTTCCATAAGTTCCAGGTAATTATCTTTGGAACTAGTTACGTCTACACGCCCTTTAAACTTTTCTTCAACGTCTTTCCATGTTGCTTCAAAATTTTCGGTTACCGTCATTAAAAGCAGCTTATTCGGAGCTTCTTTAATACTGTAAATTCCTTCGCCTATCGCCACAGCCTGAATACCGGAAATTTTAGCGTACATACGCGAATATTCGTTTTCTTCTTTTACATATAATTTATCGCCCATATAAACCTGTACATAATGTCCGTTTTCTTTAACATACTGCAATAAATCGAGCGCAGTCTGCAATTTAAGCGGGCTGTTTACATAAACCTTTCCGCTGAGCGCACCTTTAACCAGTGCGCCGTTATACGATACCAGAGGCACATCAAGGCCAAGCTTTTGCGCATACGGCCGCATTGAGCAATACATGCGCCCGGAAGCAAGCGTAAAAACAATTCCGCTTTCGATGGCTTTTTTTATGGCAGCTTCATTGCGAGGAGAAATTTCTCTGTTATTATTTAAAAGTGTATCATCCATATCACTGGCAATAAGTTTTATTTTCATAACTGTAAGTTCCTTTCGTATTTAAGTTTAATTTTATTATAACATACTTATGATAATAAAAAACTTTGCTTTTAGCGGCTGCTCAAGTATAATAATTATAAAATACTTTTAAGGCGGTAACATTATGTTTGAAGATTTTTTAAAACGCATGACCAAAGGTTTTGGAGCAACGATGTTTTTGATAGCACTGCCGGTTGTAATGCTGGTGGTTGGTTTATTATGCTATACTATTTTAGACATGTTCGGATTCAGCAATTACGCTTTGCGCTTATCATGCGGTTTTGCAGTTATAGGCGGGGGAATATTTGCCTACAACTGGAATAACTTTTTAAACCCGAAAGACAAGCAGTAAAAAATACCGGCATCTGCATTAAAGCAGGTGCCGGTATTTTTTATTCGCATCCATCCAAAAGTTTTGCCGCTTTAATTAAATCGCCAAGGGTGTAATTTTCTATTCCGCCGTTTTTAACAACACCTGCAAGGCTTGTATCCGAATGGGTCCCGGGGGTACCATATAAAAGTGCATCGGTTTCTACTTCAAAAATGTTTGTCAGTTCGTTAAGCATAGTTACAGTAATGCCGCAGCGTCCGCGTTCCAGATTACTCATATGAGTCTGTGTTACACCAAGAAGTTTTGCAAGTTCGGACTGGCTCATCATTTTTTTTACACGCGCCAGCCTGATATTGGCACCGATTTTTTTGTTGTCTATAACTCTCTTTACAGACATAACAAATCCCCCTTTGTATCCATTGACTTTTTTGTAACAACCCGGCAGATTTTGTTAAAACTACAAAAATCTAAACTCCGTTTTTAACTGTATAAATATTATACACTATTTTTGTCCATTTATCTATTAAATTTTTATATTTTATGCAAAATAAAGTAATTTTTGCGAAACATCCTTTTCTTTTAATATTTAATATAATTTTTATTATATTAAATATAATAAATCCGCTGCGTAAAAAATAACAGCCTGCCGTTTTTAATAATGACAAGCTGTTATTTTTTATTATTTGTTAAAAAATTTTCTTAAATTCTGCCGTTATATCGCTTATTTCGTCAATATTTTTTATATATGCACTCAAATTTTCAGCTTTCCGGCATCCGCAAACAGGTTCGGCAAGCGCAATAAATTTAGCATTGCTTTCCTCCCATGTCATGGGGTTATCCGGGTCACCTTTTGGGTAATCAACCTGCATTTGGTATTTTGCGCCGTCTTTCATTTTTATAATAATTTCCGAAGCAAGTTTTGCAGGATTTTCCCTGTTAAGCATTTCCTGTTTTTCGTCTTTTACTACTGAAATTTTATCCATCATTTTCTGCATAACAGCACTGCTGCGCGCCCGGGCATTAAATTCGTCAACGCCAACCTTGCCGTAAACAAGCGCCGCCGCCACACAATACTGTATACTGAATTTGCATCCGTAAACATTCTGCGGCGCAGGATTATTAATAAGAAAATCGGTTATATTATTTACCCTGATTTCCACACAGTCAATCTCTTCCGGATTTATGCCGTGACTGCTGCGCAAGGTTTGCGCACCGTAAACCGCCGCATGGGCATGTTTGCAGCAGGCGTAGGGTTTAAAGGAATTATGCTGAATTTTTAAGTCGCCGTAAGAAAGGTTCTGCGTTATTTTTTCTATTCTCGGCGCTTCGGAAAGAGCCGGGCAGAAGCCCTTTTCACCCTCCAGAATTTTGCTGGCAGCCGTAAACCCACTCTGCGCAAGATATGCCGAAAAAACACCGGCACTGGCCGCACGCCCGGCGTGAAGGGCTTTGCTCATTGCGCCTTCTTTTAAAAATTCCCACAAGCCTGCAGCCTGCGTTCCGGCACTGCCGAGGCACATATTTGTCTGCTGTGCATCAAGCCCCAAAAGGGAAGCTGACGCCGCGGCACTACCGAAAATTCCTGCTGTGCCTGTTGTATGCCAGTAAAAATAAGATTCCGGTATAATGGCTTCACCGGCACGCGCACCGGCTTCATACCCGGCACAGATTGCCGTAAGCAGTGCTTTGCCGCTTTTATGGCAGGCTTCCGCCACGGCAACGGCTGCCGGTATTACAACCGTTGCCAAGTGTATAATGGAAGGATTGTGCAAATCGTCAAAATCAAGCGTATGTGAGGCAGCGCCATTAACAAGGGCCGCACTTACGGGGTCAACACGCCTGCTGCCGCCATCAAACACCGTGCTTTCCCCTGTGCCGCACATTTTTAAAGCAGTTTCGCGAAAAATGCGGGCAGGTTCTTCGTGCGCTCCGCGAAGCGCAACACCAAGCCAGTCCAGCAGGCATTGTTTAGCCATCAGTACTGCCTGCGGCGGCAATTTATCAAATTCCATTTCCGACGTAAATTTTGCAAGCTGAGCAGTTTCATTCATCGCTGTTCACCCGCCTTGTTTAAAACATACTGCCGCTTTGTTTATATTCGCCGAATTCTTCGCGCAGCACACTACAAATTTCGCCCAGTGTTGCATAAGTTTTAACGGCATCAATTAAGTAAGGCATTAAATTTTCCGTGCCTTTGGCTGCTTCGCGCAGTTTTTCAAGCGCTGCTTTAACGGCTTCGTTATCGCGCGCGGCTTTCATTTTTTCAAGGCGCGCAATCTGCCGTTCGCCAACGCTTAAATCTGCCGTAAGCACATCCTGTTCCGCAAGTTTTTTACTGTCATTAAATTTATTAACACCGATAACGGTGCGTTTGCCAAGCTCTACCTCATGCTGGTATTCATAAGCATGTGCCGCCATTTCCTGCTGCATGTAGCCCTGCTCGATAGCAGCAACGGCACCGCCCATACGGTCTATTTTATCAATGTAGTCATAAGCTTCTTTTTCAATTTTATCGGTTAAGGTTTCAATGTAGTAGGAACCAGCCAGCGGATCGATGGTATCGGTAACTCCGCTTTCGTAAGCCAGAAGCTGCTGCGTGCGCAGGGCAAGCGTTGCGCTTTCTTCCGTCGGCAGCGCAATTGCTTCGTCATAAGCACAGCAGGCCATGGACTGTATGCCGCCAAGCACTGCACTAAGCGCCTGCCAGGTAATGCGCACCACGTTGTTTAAAGGCTGCTGCGCAGTAAGCACGCTGCCGGCCGTATGCACATGCACGCGCAGCATCTGCGCTTTAGGCACGGATGCCCCGTAACGTTCCTTCATAATGCGTGCCCACAGGCGGCGCGCCGCACGGAATTTGGCAACTTCGCCAAAGAAATCAAGCCCGGCTGTAAAAATCCAGCTGATGCCGGGCGCAAAATAATCAACCTTTTGCCCTGCTTTAATAGCCGCATCAATATACGCCATGGCGTTAGCGAACGCAAAAGCAATTTCCTGCACTTCGGAAGCACCGGCCTCGCGGATGTGGTAAGCACCGACGCTGATTGTATTCCATTTGGGAATATTTTTAGAGCAGTATTCAAAAGTATCGGTAATAAGGCGCATGGAAGGGCGCGGCGGGAAAATATAAGTGCCGCGGGCAATGTATTCTTTCAGAATATCGTTTTGGATTGTGCCCTTTAAGGCTTCCGGCTTAACGCCCTGTTTTTCCGCAACGGCAACATACATTGCCAAAAGCACTGCCGCAGGCCCGTTAATCGTCATGGATGTACTTACTTTATCCAGGGGAATGCCGTCAAACAATGCTTCCATATCGGCAAGCGAATCAATGGCTACGCCAACTTTGCCTACTTCGCCATGGCTGAGCTCGTGGTCACTGTCAAGGCCAATCTGCGTCGGCAGGTCCATGGCAACCGAAAGCCCGGTCTGCCCGGCTTCCAGCAAATATTTATAACGCGCGTTGGTTTCTTCGGCCGTGGCAAAACCGGCGTAGGCGCGCATGGTCCACAGGCGGCCGCGGTACATTGTAGGCTGCACGCCGCGTGTAAACGGATATTGCCCGGGAAAACCAAGTTTTTCGCCATAATCAAAATCTTCTATATCAAGAGGCGTATACAAACGCTGCGCTTCAAAATTTTTGCGTTCCGGAAATTTTGCCGTAGCTTTGGCAACCTTAGCTTCATATTCGTTTAATCCCTGCTGCAATTTTTCTTTATCCATGGTAATCCTCCTTATATTTTCATCGTTCCGTATTTTTCGTAATGAGCCTGCATATCAAACGCATGCGTTAAATCCACAGGCATATGGGCGTTTTTTCTTTGCGCCTGCTGCAAATATTCCAAAAGCTGCGCCCGATAATCGGGATGAGCACATTTTTCAATAATCAGTTTGGCGCGTTTAACAGGCGGCAGGCCGCGTATATCGGCAATGCCCTGTTCGGTAATAAACACCATGGTGTCATGCTCAGTATGGTCGGCATGCGTTACCATTGGCACAACGCTGGAAATACTGCCTTTTTTTGCTGTTGACGGAGTGCAGAAAATGGTTAAATAACCATTGCGCATGTAATCGCCGCTGCCGCCGATGCCATTCATCATACTGGCACCCATAACATGCGTGGAATTTGCCTGCCCATAAATATCAAATTCAAGCGGAGTATTAATGGAAATAACGCCCAAACGGCGGATAATTTCCGGGTTATTGCTGATATCAAGAGGGCGCAGCACTATGCTTTTACGGTATAAATCAGGATTTTCCTTATACATCTGCCATACATTTGGCGACGGCGTAAAAGCGCAGCCCGATGCCTGTGACACCTTGCCTATTTTGATAAGGCTGAATACCGCGTCCTGCAAAATTTCGGAATACATTTTCAAATTTTCGTATTTTGATTGGGAGAGCCCCATTAAAACAGCATTGGCAATACTGCCTACGCCGGACTGTATGGGCAGCATCTCCTTAGGCAGGCGCCCATATTTTTGCTCGTGTTCCAAAAAATCAACCAGAAAGCCTGCTATTTTTATACTGTTTTCGTCAGGCGGATTCAAATTGCGTACATGGTCAACAATATCCGATTCCACAATGCAGGCAATTTTATCAAGGCCGCATTCCAAATACGGTGAGCCGATTCTGTCACCGACATGGTAAATCGGAATTTCCGTTCTGTGCGGCGGTTTGGCACAAATATAAATATCGTGCATGCCTTCCATACTTAAAGGAATTGTTGTATTAACTTCAACGATTACTTTTTTGGCATGCTTTACAAACATGGGTATATTGCCAACGCCCGGGCCGAGTACAATGCTTCCGTCGGCGTTTACAGCGGCAGCTTCAACAATTGCCACATCCACATTGCCGAAAAAGCCGTAATCTACCTGCTGGGCAAAATGGCTTAAATGTAAATCTATATAATCAATCTGGCCGCCGTTAATGCCTGCCCGCATAGATTTATTGGAAGCCGCATAATAGGGCATCCTGCTTTTTACGCCGCCCACGGCAGCAAGTTCTTCCTCTATTTCCGGGCCTACCGAAGCGCCGCTCCAGATATTAATGCGGCATTTTTTGCCGTTTTTTATGGCTTTTGCCAGCGCCATTGTTGTTTTTTTAGGATAACCCGACGGCGTAAAACCGCCGACACCGACGTTCATGCCATCTTCAATAAGCGCAGCCGCCTGTTCCGGTGTTGCTATTTTTTCAAACAACGCTGTGCTGCGCAGCCTGTCTGTTCCTAACATTTTACCCCCTTCTTTCGTAACAACTTATACCTTAATTATAGTGTAAGCGTAAAAGCATATAATGTAAAATACCGTTTTGTTGCAATAAATATAATCTTTATTTATAGGCTTTTCATGTTTTTAATAAAAAACACTTTAATAAAAGGCTTTTTAAAGCTGAAAGCCACTAAACTACCGCAAACATATAAAATTTTATTATATAACTTAGCTATTTTTATCATATCTTTATATATTTTTAGATTTGTAGTATAATCTAAACAGACAAAATTTAAAGGAGTTTTTATGAATATAGAATATTACCGCAACTTTATCGCCATAGTAGAAGCCGGAAGCATATCCGCCGCAGCTAAACGCGTTGCAGTGGCACAGCCTGCATTAAGCAACCAGCTTAAAACACTGCAAAAAAAATTCGGCACCCCGCTGCTTAATTTAAAGCGCGGCGGCCATACGGTTGAACTTACCGAAGCTGGCTGCATTTTATACAACAAGGCAAAATACATCTGCTCCACGGAAGATAATATTATTAAAGAAATTGCCGACTGCGCAGGTGGTTTTTCGGGTACGCTGCGCCTCAGCCTGTCGCCGTCAATGTCAATTTCCTTCATTAAAAATTATTTAAGCCGTTTTTCACGCCAGTACCCGCAAATAAATTACGAACTGTATGAAGTGCCTATTGACGAACAAACGCAGCAGCTTTTGGACGGCAAAACAGAAATAGGCATTGCCAACGCACCACTTTTGCAGGTTAACCGCTTTGAAACCATTTACCGCAAGCGTGACCGTTTAATTGCACTTTTTCATAAGGAGAGCCCCTACCTTAACGGCAATAAGCCGCATATTCTGCTTGACGATTTGGAAGATGTGCCGTTATGCCTGTCGCGCGGGTGCAGCACGCTGTTCTTAAACACCTGCAGCGATTCACGCCTTTTGCCGCAGGTATTAAGCATTAATACAACCAAACTTTCCACCATTGCCTGGGCTACGCAAAACATTGGCGTTGCCATAGTACCCGCCGAAAAATATGAATTGTTTGACCCCTGCCTGGTGCCGAAACAAATTGAGGACGAGCGTTTATTTGTCGAAAAGACACTCTCTGTTGTTAAAGGCAGGCCCCTTTCAACCGTTGCCAAAACTTTTGTTAATTTCTTTTTGGAAAATTTTTGATAAAGAAGAAGGTGTTACCATGCTTAAACTTACCTTAAAGCAAAATTGCTGCGGCTGTACTGCCTGCGCGTCAATCTGCCCCAAAGGCTGTATTGCAATAAAAGCGGACGAAGAAGGCTTTTGCTATCCGCAGATTGATGAAGCGCTCTGCATTGACTGCGGACTGTGCGAAAAAGTTTGCCCGCTGCTGCACAAACCTGATAAACACGGCATTATAAACGTATATGGGGCAAAAAATATTGATGATTCCGTACGTTTTACAAGCTCCAGCGGCGGCATGTTTACGCTTTTTGCAGAGCAGGTACTGAACAGCGGCGGCGTTGTTTTCGGTGCCGCATTTGACGAAAGACTGCAAGTTTGCCATACAGCTGTTTCCACCATGCAGGAACTTACAAAGCTGCGCGGCTCCAAATATGTGCAAAGTAATATGAACGGTATTTTTAAGCAGGTACGCACATTACTTGCCGGCGGCAAAAAAGTTCTGTTCAGCGGCACGCCCTGCCAGATTGCCGGATTGAAAGGCTTTTTAATGAAAGATTACGCAAATTTACTGACGGTTGACGTTGTGTGCCATGGCGTACCAAGCGCCAAAGTGTATAACAAACACCTGACAGAAATTGCCGCAGATACCGGCGAAGCCGTAACACAGGTTAAATTCCGCGATAAAGCCGACGGCTGGAAACGGGGCAAAACTTTATTCTTAACGGAAAATCACTGTATGGGTTCATCCAAACGGCGTGAGACGTATATGCGTTTGTTTTTAAACAACGTCAGCATCCGCCCAAGCTGCGCCGACTGCGCATTTAACAATAAACGCAGCCTTGCAGATATAACTATTGCCGATTATTGGGGCGTTGACAAACAATTTCCGGAATTTGATGATGACAAAGGCATTACGCTGGTGCTTATTAATACAACCCAAGGGCAGCAGCTTTTCGACAGTATAAAAGATAAAACGACCTATATTTCAACAGATTTTGAAAAAGGCGCACAGTATAATCTTGCCGTCAGCAAATCATTAGGGCTGCATCCCAAACGGCAGTATTTTTTTGATAATCTTGAAAACAAAACCTTAAAAGAACTGGAAGCAGAAATTCTACCGCCTGTATAATAAAAAAACAGGGTTCACTGCATTATATTACGTTTGCAGCAAACCCTGTTTTTATTTTAATGTTTTTATCTCACATCCGGCATTTTTAGCACAATGCTCGTCAATAATAATTTTGCCAATCCGTCCGGCATGTATATATCCGCTGAGCGGATTTTTTACGCTTTCCACCGTTCCTTTAATGCTGGCTTTTACGTCACTGTATTCAAAGGCCAAATCACAATCCTGCATTTCACAATCTTCCATAACCAGCCCTTTGGCATAGCATAAAGGCTGCGTGCCAATTATTTTGCAGCGTATAAGATGCAGATTTTCGGAATACCAGGCAAGGTATTCGCCTTTTATAATGGTGTCGGTAACGGTTACGTTTTTGCTGTGCCAGAAAGCGTCTTTGGTATCGAGTACGGAATTTTTTATGGTTACGTTTTCTGCATACTGAAAAGAATATTTACCCTGCATTTTCAGCCCGTTAATTTCAAGATTGCGGCATTGTAAAAACGGATAAACGGAAACAAGTCCGCAGTTTTCAATATTCATTCTGCGGCAGAACCAGCCGAATTCTTCAGAATTTATTTTGCATTTTTTTATGGTTACATCATCACATTCGCGTACGGCTTTAATGCCGTTTATTTCCGTGTTTTCAATAACAAAATTTTTGTCATACCACATTGCAGCACGGCAGGTTTCCGTCATTAACGAATTTTCCATACTGCCGCAGTTTAAGTGCCACAAAGGGTAGCGCAGCAAAAAGCGGCAGTTTTTTATGTTAATATTGTCGCATTCTTTCAGTGCAGATTCCCCGTCAAGTGGCCCGGAAAATTCACAATTCACTACTTCTGCATTATGTAAGCCATATAACGCACGTTCTTCATCCATTGTGCGGTTTTGAATAATATTCATTTTTACCCCCTGCTATAAACTAAATTCAATTTTTGCACTGCTGCTGCCTGCGGCTTTCGCCAAATGTTCCGTATTTTCTATTCTGCCAATTATTTGCCTTAAGCCTGTTTACCAAGCATATACGCTTCATTCATAGCAGGCATACTTTTTACATCGCCTGGTTTTTCCGCGCCAAGCCCGCAAACTACTCCTTTTAAGCCTGCATTTTCAAAGCAGTCAATCCATCCCTGCAAACCTTTAAGCGGCCCTTCGGAAGCAGTCTGTTCAATATCGGCAGCAGTAAGTAAAAAGTAAATATCAGTAAAATTATATTCCGCCGGAAAAAGCGGATTGGTACGGTCTAAAAATGTTTTAAGCTGCCCGCACATATCATAAAAATACACAGGCGAAGCAAAACAGATAACATCTGCCTGCTGCATTTTGGGCAAAATTTCTGCCATATCGTCCTTAACAACGCATTTGCCTGTTTTCTGGCAGGCAAGGCAGCCTTTGCAAAAATTAATGTTTTTGCCGCGCAAGGTAATTTTTTCTGCTTTATTGCCGCTTTCCAATGCTCCGCGCATAAATTCATCCGCCAGCATATCAGAATTGCTGCCGTTTCTTAAACTTGCCGAAATTACCAAAATATTTTTAGACATCCTTAAGTCCTCCCTGTTTCAGTTTAAAAATTACATAATCCAAAATATCAAGTTTTTGTTGTTCTCCATGAATTTTTTGCAAAAGGCGGTATCGTTCTTGCTGCAAAACAGGTAAAATTTCCTGTTCGCCATATTTTTCCTTTATTTGCAGGCAGGAAGCTATAATTTCTTTGGCACAGCCGCAGTCTTTTAAAATGCTTTCCAAAATAACTCTTTCGTCTTTTTTCAAAGCACCGCCCCCTTTGTTTATAAGTATAAGCTTTCTGCAATTTCCTATCAAATACCTATATTGAATTAAGATTCATGCTTGACGGGCATATAATATCAACTTATAATTTTTATAATGGGAGGTGTTTTAAATGGAATTAAGGGTTCTGCGCTATTTTCTTGCCGTCGCCCGCGAAGAAAGCATTTCCGATGCGGCAGACTTTCTGCATATTACCCAGCCAACCTTATCGCGCCAGCTGATGGATTTGGAAGAAGAACTTGGCAAACAGCTTTTAATCCGCGGTAAGCGCAACCGCAAAATTACTTTAACAGAAGACGGTATGAGGCTGCGCAAACGCGCCGAAGAAATTATAGCGCTTGCCGATAAAACCGAAGCCGAATTTTTAGCGGAAGGGCAGAACATCAGCGGCGATGTTTACATTGGCTGCGGGGAAAGCGACGCCATGCGGATAATAGCGAGAACGGCAGTGCGCTTAAAAGAAGATTACCCCGATATCCGTTTCCATTTATACAGCGGCAATGCTGAAGATGTTTCCGAACGCATGGAAAAAGGACTGCTTGATTTCGGCATTTTTATTACCGCAGGCGATATTGATAAATACGATTATTTAAAACTTCCGGCTTATGATATCTGGGGTGTTATTATGCCTAAAAATGCGCCGCTGGCATCAAAAGAGTATATTACACCATCTGATTTGGCAGATTTGCCGCTGATTGTATCGCGCCAGGCAGTTAACCAGGAACTTACATCATGGGGGCAGCAGCATAATATACATTTTGATATTGCCTGCACCTATAACCTTGTTTTTAACGCCGCTATTATGGCAGAAGAAGGTTTTGGCTATGTATTATCGTTAGATAAACTTGTTAACACCGGCGAGGGAAGCAGCCTGTGTTTCCGTCCGTTAAAACCGGATTTAAAAGTAAATTTAAGCATTGCCTGGAAAAAATACCAGATTTTTTCCAAAGCCTCTCAAAAATTTTTAGAATACCTGAAAAAAGAAATAAATGCATAAAAAAGAGGATAGCAGCCTAAAACAGACTGTTATCCTCTTTTATCAGTTTTAAATTATACAATAGCTTTATCCGGTTTAACAAAAAGCCACAATACAGCACCGGCAATGCCGGAAACAGCGGTTACTGCCAAAGCTGCCTGCCAGCCATACGTTGTTGCAACCCATGCCGTTACGCTCGGTGCCAAAACACCGCCTATATTGCCCCAAAAGTTCATCCAACCGGAAACGGAACCGGCAAAGCGACCGCCCATAGAAATAACGCTTGACCAGGAAGCACTCATTGTTAAGCCCAAAGAACCTAACGCAACCGAAAGCCAGAAAACATTCATCATCGGGTCGGCCGTTCTTGTTGCGATAAATAAAGTGCAGGCGCAAAGCAAAATGCCAACGGCACCGGTAGAAGTTTTAACAAGATTTTGAGAAAATCCGGCAGCAATAGCTTTATCGGACAGATATCCGCAGCAGGAAACCACTGCCATCAGCGAAAGCCACGGAGCAGCAGCCCACAGGCCCATTTTAGAAAGAGAAAAACCATGTACTTCCATTAAATAAAGCGGCAGCCATGCCAAAAATACATACATAATGTAGTCAGTTATCATAAACTGCAAACCAAGGGACCAAAACTGAGAAGATTTTAATAATTTGCCCCATGGCGCAATTTCTTTTGCTTCAACAGTATTTTCACGTCCATCATTAATGTGTTCAAGTTCAGCTTCATTAACATATGGGCTTTGTTTAGGATTATCGGGTACAAACTTAAACCACAAAACACCAAGCAGAACGCCTATAACACCGAACAGCCAAAATACGGCTTTCCAGCCTAAAGCAGCCATTAAAGCTACCGTAACGGCCGGGCCTACAACCGGGCCAAAAAAGCAGCCATTTAAAATGAAAGAACTTACTTTGCCTTTTTCGCCCTTATTAAACCAGCGGTGACCGGCAATAGCCGCAGCAGGATAAATAGGTGCTTCACCAACACCAAATAATAAACGAACGGTTGCAAAAGAAAATTTACCGCTCGCAACGGCTGTAAGCGCTGTAAAAACAGACCACCAAACAACTGCCAGAGAACCGGTTAAGCGATGCCCAAAGCGTTCAGCCATCATTCCGCCAGGAACCTGAAATAAAGCATAACCTGCAAAAAAGAAGGACTGGATTAACCCCATATCAATTTTAGTAAAACCAAATTCCTGCATAATTACAGGTGTTGCAACTGACAAATTTACTCTGTCCATATAAGATACAAAGCTGATTGCAAAAATAAGCCAGGCAACCTTCCAACGAAAATTTGTCATAGTCTTTCTTTCCATCTTTCCCTTAACTCCTTTACAATAAAATAAAAATAACCGCACCCTTTAATTTAATATGTATACAAGGGTTATTGGTATTTATATTAAATGGATAAAAGTAGTAAGTCAAGCGAATTAAGGAAATTTGCGAAAAATTTATGTCAACTTCACTTTTTAACCATAATATTTGCAACAAAATTTACAGTTGTTTTATGCTAACAAAACAGCATTTATGTATTAAAGAAGAAGGTTTTAAAAAGAATTTATGAATAAAAATAAAAAAGAAACATACCATAAGGTATGCTTCTTTTACCAACCGGCAGCTATCT
>OKSB01000241.1_pt1 | contig 61205 bp, 44 predicted proteins | sample 1601171 | NCBI WGS metagenome assembly OKSB01 (sample SAMEA3541496, study PRJEB24748) | human gut metagenome | biome: human gut; feature: human-associated habitat; material: faeces | place: China | collected 2012 | reverse complement strand
TGAGCCAGCTCGAATCGCGGCAGGTGACGATGCCGCCGGTGACGACCTTGCCGGACAGCGGGTCGCGCTTGCAGATCTTCTGGATGGCATCGAGGATCTGCTTGTTGGCCGTGTCAACGGTCCAGGACTCCCAGCTGGTCTCCTTGATGTCCTTGAAGAACTTCTCGGGATGGCCGAAGGCCGGATCCTGTGCGGCGAGCTTCTTCCACATCTCGACGGACGGGCCTTCACCGTTTTTGACCTTGACGACCGGCGCGTGGGTGTTGTCGCCGTAAGCGGACGCATCGCCCTGGCAGCCGTTGGTGCAGATGACGAGATCGTTCTCGGTCAGCTCGATGACCTTTTCCACGCCGCCCTGCGTGTACTCGATCTTCTTGGCGACCTTCTTGTCCTCGGTGCAGTCGCAGACAATGTTCGTGACCGTGGTGTCGAAGAGGACCTTTCCGCCGTGGTCGGTGATGTATTTGCACATCGGGAGGATCATGGACTCATACTGGTTGTAGCGGGTGAAACGCAGCGCGCTCAGATCCGGCAGGCCGTCGATGTGGTGGATGTAGCGCTGCAGGTAGAGCTTCATCTCGAGGGCGCTGTGCCACTTCTCGAACGCGAACATGGTCTGCCAGTAGGTCCAGAAGTTCGTGGCGTAGAACTCATCGTCGAACACGTCGTCGATCTTCTTGTCCTCGAGGGACTTGTTGGTCGCCATGAACAGCTTCAGCAGCTGGGTGGCGGCGCCGGGCGTCAGGCCATACTTGCGGTCGGTGTGGGCGTCCTGGCCCTGCTTCTCGGTGACGCGGCACAGGGAGAAGTTCGGGTCTTCCTTGTTGAGGTAGTAGTACTCGGAGAAGATCGTCTCGCCCGGATTCACGATCGACGGGATGGACTTGAACAGATCCCACATGCACTCGAAGTGGTTATCCATCTCGCGGCCGCCGCGCATGATGAAGCCCTTGGTCGCGTCGTAGATGCCGTCGCAGGAGCCGCCGGCCACCGGCAGGTGCTCAAAGAGCGTGATGTGCTCGCCGGGCATCTGCGCATCGCGGATCAGGAAGCAGGCCGCCGCCAGACCGGCCAGGCCGGTGCCGACGACATAAGCCGACTTATTCTCGATGCCTTCAGGTTTTTTCGGCGTTGCAAACGCCTCATAGTTACCGCTGCTGTAATACATTCTGTGTACCTCCCATTCATGATGTGTTTTCCGTATTTTTTGTGCAGTCCGCTGCACAGCTTCTTCTGTTATGGTCACTAACACTTGCCTCCAAAAAAAAGAAGCAACTTCGTTTGGCAATTATCAATATAGCGGATTTCACCATCTTTACTGCACCATTTGTTACGTAAATGGCGATAATTAAACATAACCACTTGGTTTCGTTGAATGTCACTAAATTGACGATGTGTAATTGTACATTTTGACTGTTTTTCTCCGCGCGACCGGGCGAAATGTGTCAAATAGCACAAAAGAAAGCTGTCAAAAAGCAAATTCAGCTTCTTGACAGCTTTCGAATTGGGCATATATAGTTGCTGCATGCCGCTTACAAGTTTGCCATACCCTCCAGTGCGGGGCGGTCAAGCACGTAAATCTTGCCGCGGCCGGTACGCAGAAGGCCCATCTGGCGCATCCCCTCCAGCTCCCTGCTGATGACCTCACGCGTGGTGCCGAGGTGGTTGGAGATCTCCTCATGCGTGATGCGCGCGAAGCCGTCCTCCGGGTGTGCATCGGCCTTTTCGAGCACGACGCGGGCAATACAGCTGCGCAGCGGATGGAAAAAATAATACTCTATGTTATTGAGCACGGTCTGCACATTGCGCGCCTGCGTGCACTGCAGAAACTGCTGCACAGCCGGCGACTCGGCGCACAGCGGGCGCAGCGCCACAATGTTGATATAGGCAAACACGGCGTCGCTGCTCGCCTGCAGGATGGGGACCGTGTCGCCCGGCACCGCGCTGTCGAGCGTATTGAGCACGCAGCAGCCGCCGCTGACGATCGACATGAGCGTGATCTCCCGGCCGGTATCCGTTGCAATGAACACGCGCAGCCCGCCCGAGAGCACGAGAAACAGGCCGTTTTTCTCCGGCATGGAAAAGATCACATCGTCCCCCGCGCGGTATGAACGGACGATCGTATTCAGGCGCAGCATCTGCTGCTGGGAGCCCGTCAACGTGCTCCAGAACGGCAGACACACCGTAAAATCATAAGAACGTTTGCTTTTATCCGTGCTGCTCACCTCCGCCGCTTTTCAATTATATGTTAGTGGCACTAACATATTTGCGCAAAAAAAGAAATACCCCGCAATTCTGTAATCATCTTAACAAACTGGCACGCTCATACCGTATCATTTGTTACATATATCCGTGCTTTTCAATTTTTATTGCACAGTGCCAGAGCTTCCGGTTCATTTTTGATATAATTCACGAGCAGTTCCCCGGTGAACTGGACAATATCGACCGGCGAGACACCGAACGACACGTTTTCATAGATCGTCGTGCCGGTGTAGGCGTTGAGCAGGCACTGATACACCGCGTAAATATTCACGTCCGGACGGATAGAGCCGTCGGCCACGCCCTCACGCAGCGCCTTGAGCGCCGGGGCGGGGATCTCCCTGTCGTAATACTTCCAGAACACGTTGTTGACATCGCTGCCGGTGTTTTTCTCGGAATAGGCGGAAAACATCTCCCGCGTATAGGCATACCACTCCGGCTGTGCATCGTAGATGCTGAAGTAGATGTGCATGCAGACGACAAACTTCTCATACCCCGTCTTGCACGAAGCAGACTCGCGCGTATACTGCTCCATGAAATCAGTAAAAAACGTGGCCAGCGCATCGCGCCAGGCGGCAAACACGAGCGCGTCCTTATTGCGGAAATAGCGGTACAGCGACGTCGGTGTCAGGCCGGCCGCCTCAGCGATGCGGCTGATGGGAGTTGCTGAGATGCCGTCGGCAATGAAGAGCATCTGTGCCGTATGGATCACCCGGCGGATGTTGTATTCGCGTTCCTCACTGCGTTTCATGAGCTGCCCCTCCCTGCGCAAAGTTGCTTACAGTATGCCATGTTTCCGTGCCGTTTGCAACCGGAAATGTGCGTCGTGTGGAAACATTTGTGCCTTGCGCGGTGCCGCGATGCGTGGTATGCTCACGGCAGACAGAGAGATTCCTCCCCCGCCGGAGCGGATGTTTTGGCCTCGACGTAAGTCGGGGTCTTTTTTTATGGCCGGTTTTACCGGCCATAAAAAAGACCGGATCCCATTCGAGGCGGGTTTTGCCCCCTCGAGCGCCCCCGCGGCTCTGTGTCCGTTTCCCTGCCGCATCTTTCGATCAGTTGAGCCCAAGCAATTTTGTCCGGTTGCACCGGCCATAAAAAAAGACCGGATCTCATTCGAGGCGGGTTTTGCCCCCTCGAGCGCCCCCGCACTCTATATCCTCCTGCCGCGTCTTGACGACTGACAGCAAAAAGAGCACTCTGCCGAGGCAGAGTGCTCTTCGTTTGGGTTGTTCTGTTTTGGCTGGTTGGTGCCGAATCAGGCAGCCTTCTTCGCCTTGGCCTGCGCTGCGAGTGCCTTGCTGCCCTCGACGACGAGGTCAATGGCAAGGATGACCAGCAGGATGGCCAGGATCGCGCGGATGTAGCACCATGCAAGGCCGGTGCCGCCGGCGATGATGGCAGTGATCTGGGACTTGATGGTGAAGACCAGAGACGTCAGCGTCACGAGGATCATGAAAATCATCGGGAAGTAGAACATCTTGTTGTTTCTGCCCATCTTGCCGAGCCATGCGGCGACGGCCAGCAGGCCGAGGCCGGCCAGGAGCTGGTTGGCAGCGCCGAACAGGGGCCAGATCTTCGCATAACCGGTCATGCCGAGGGCAATGCCGAGCACGACGGTGATCGCGGTGGAGACGTACGGATTGCAGAGGACCTTGCGAGCGCCGGTAACGGTCGCATCGCCGGCCTTCTCACCGGGCTTGAGCCAGAATTCCTGGAACATGTAGCGAGCCAGACGGGTCGCGGTGTCCAGAGAGGTCAGGCAGAACACGGACACGGCCAGAACCATCAGCGTGTAGGTGACGGACACGGCGCCGGAGCCGAAGATCTTGCCGAGCATCTGGGACAGGCCGGTTGCGAACACGACAGTCGGGGTGACAGTCGTGCCGGCTTTGTAATCCTGCCAGATGTACGCAACAGCGCACAGGGAGACGAGCGCGAGCACGCACTCAATGAGCATGCCGCCGTAGGCGATGGGCTGTGCGTCCTTCTCATTGTTGAGCTGCTTGGCCGTCGTGCCGGAACCAACGAGGGAGTGGAAGCCGGAGATGGCGCCGCAGGCAATGGTAACGAACAGAGCCGGGAACATATAGCCAAGGGAGCTGCCCGTCGGGGCGATGGTGTCTTTGAAGCCGGTGAACGCAGGCATATCCAGCGTCGGGTGGCAGCCGATGACACCGATGATCGCGAGGATCATCATCGCATACAGCAGGAACGAGCTGAGGTAGTCACGCGGCTGGAGCAGGATCCACACAGGCGTGACGGAAGCGACCAGAATGTAGATGCCGCAGATGATCATCCAGGTCTGGTAGCTCAGGTAGATCGGATGCCACTTGATGCCGAGCCACATGATCAGAGCGATGCAGACAACACCGATGACCGTGGACACGCCGATCGGCGCATTTCTGCGGTACACAAAGAAACCGAAGAAGATGGCCAGGACGATGAACAGCAGCGAGATGATCGCCGTCGTGGCGTTGGCCGCGGAAGCAGCCACATCCACGACCCCATCCACATAGGTGGCCTTGAACGTATTGGCAACGATGGACGCGAACGCGGCCACGACCAGGATCAGGGTCAGGTAAGAGAAGATGAGGAACAGACGCTTGGCCTTCTTGCTGATGCTGGTCTCGACAACGGTGCCGATGGACTGGCCGTTATTGCGGACAGAGGCAAACAGCGCGCCGTAGTCATGCACACCACCGAAGAAGATGCCGCCGATGAGCACCCACAGCAGCACCGGAACCCAGCCGAAAACAGCGGCCTGGATCGGGCCGTTGATCGGGCCGGCGCCCGCGATGGAGGAGAAGTGGTGGCCCATAAGGACAGGGGCCTTTGCGGGGCAGTAGTCCATGCCGTCTTCCAGCTCGTGAGCCGGGGTCGGGCGGGACGGGTCGATGCCCCACTGTTTGGACAGCCATCCGCCATAGAAAATGTAGCCCAGGGCGAGAATGACAATGCCAACAATCAGAATTACAGCAGCATTCATTGAATTAACTCCCTTCTTTCATATTCTTAAACAGTGTTGTCTTCAACAACTGTGCTGTACTGCGTCCGCTGCCATTGGCAGCCGTTTTGCCGGTGCTGAGCTCCACGACGCCGGTGTGGTAATCCATCCAGCCGTGGAACGCAAGCTTGAAGCTCTTATAAATACGCGTGCGGCGCAGGGCGCGCAGCGCATCCGGCTCACAGGTGTCACACAAAAAGATCGCCGTGATATAAGAGCACATATGATTCGGGCCCGGCTCGATCCGCTGCATGCCGTCGGCACGCGCCTGCTCGCGGCACTGCTCGAAAATTTCTTTCGTGAGCACGGGGACCGAGAAAATGTAGACATATTCGTTATTATCCGCTTCCCAGAGCTTGGCGGCCTTGACCAGCACATACTTCTCGGAGTGGATGTGCAGCCCGGCCTCTGCAACGAGATAACCCTTCGGTTCCTCGTGGCGCACAACATCAAAATATCCCGAATAACTGTGACACAGTTTGTCGAGCGCTTCCTCGCGGGTCATACGCCGTCCTCCCTGTTCGATGCAAAATTTTCATAGTATGTTTTCATGGAGTTCATGAACAAACTAAGAACAAAGTGTAAACGTATTGCTAAGGTTATGATAGCGCGCACACCAGAATCTTTCAAGTGAAAAGAATGACAAATATCCGCTTTCTTTTTTGTCGACTTTTCATAAGCATTGCACAAAAGCGCCGAAAGATCAGCGGTTATGTAAACTGATTTCGTTCAAATCATACAAGTCTGGTGGGAAACGCAATCTCCTGATTTTTCAGCGAAAACATTTGTGGGTCACGAAATTGACGAACTTCTCTTCTGTTTTGCTCATCATTATGTAAACCATGAACAAAGCGTGAATTTTTGCCGTGTAGAGAGGCAAGAATTTAGTCGAAAAATGATTGACAGACGGAATGATTCCTGATAAAATGAGTCGTCTCAATTGGAATGATGCCTAGAGTCTTTCCGAAGCAGGATGCGACCGCCGCCGTGCCCCGCACGCCGGCCAAGGCCATACGGACAGCCGGGTCGAATGCCGCAAACCGCACCGTGTGCGGTGGCAACTTCTGTTGCCTTATTGATTGAGTTAAAAGCTCAAGTTTTATAAGTTGGTCACTTAAAACCAGGCTGCTTTCAGCATCCAAACTTGTGAAATGGTCAATAAGAGTAGTAAAAGTAATCTTTGCTATATAGACTCTCAAGACACGACATTCTGTTGGGAACGGTGCGCACGGGCCGCGGACGGCCGCTGCGCGCCCAATGGTATATGTTTTCGTTTCACAAACGCCGCTGCTGATCTGCAGCGGCGTTTTTTGTGCACGAAGGGGGAAACACAGCCATGAAAAAAGTCATTGAACTCCGGAACGTCAGCAAGCAATTTGACGGCGAGACCGTTCTCGACAGCATCAACCTCGACATTTACGACAACGAATTTCTGACGCTGCTCGGCCCGTCCGGCTGCGGCAAGACCACGACCCTGCGCATGATCGGCGGCTTTGAAACGCCGGACCAGGGCGACATTCTCTTCCTCGGCGAGCGCATCAACGACATTCCGCCGCACAAGCGCAATATCAACACCGTCTTTCAGCGCTACGCCCTCTTCCCCCACCTGAACGTGTTCGAAAACGTGGCGTTTCCGCTGCGCGAGCAGAAGCTGCCGCGCGACGAGATCGAGCAGAAGGTCAACGAAATGCTCGCGCTCGTCAAGCTCACGGGCTTTGAGCGCCGCAACGTCACGCGCCTGTCCGGCGGGCAGCAGCAGCGCGTCGCCATCGCGCGCGCGCTCGTGAGCCGTCCGCGCGTACTGCTGCTCGACGAGCCGCTCGCCGCGCTCGACCTGAAGCTGCGCAAGGACATGCAGCAGGAGCTCAAAAACATCCAGAAGGCCACCGGCATCACGTTCGTGTTCGTCACGCACGATCAGGAAGAAGCGCTGAGCATGTCCGACACGATCGTCGTCATGTCCGAGGGCAAGATCCAGCAGATCGGCACGCCGCTTGATATTTATAATGAACCGCAGAATGCTTTCGTGGCCGATTTTATCGGCGAGAGCAACATTGTCGACGGCATCATGCGTCAGGACTTCCGCGTGACGTTCTCGGGCCACACGTTCACGTGCGTGGACAAGGGCTTTGCCAAGAACGAGAATGTGGACGTCGTCATCCGCCCCGAGGATGTGGACATCGTGCCCATCGAAAAGGGCATGCTGCGCGGCACGGTCACGTCCGTCACGTTCATGGGCGTGCACTATGAGATCATCATCGACATCAACGGCTTCAAGTGGATGATCCAGACGACGGACTACGTCGACGAGGGCGCGGAGGTCGGCCTGTATATCGAGCCCGACGCCATCCACATCATGAAAAAGTCCGAATATTCGGGCATGTACGGCGACTATTCCTCGTTCAGCAACGAGCTGGACGAGCTCTCGGACGCGGAAAGCGAGCCGGACGAATGAGCAGCCGCATCCGTACCGAAAACCGCCGCGCCTCGCTGGCGCAGCGTCTGGCGCTCGCACCGTATTCCGTGTGGGCGGTCATCTTCGTGGCCGTGCCGCTCGTGTTCGTGGCCTACTATGCGTTCACGGACGAGAGCTTCCGGTTCACGACCGAAAATCTGACGAAATTTTTTACCGCCGTGAGCACGATCACCGACGACAGCGGCGCCACGCGCGAGGTGCACACGTACCTGCTCATCTTCTGGCGCTCGGTGAAGCTGGCCGTCATCTCCACGGCCATCTGCCTGCTCATGGGCTACCCCATCGCGTATATCATCGCCCGCGCCGCCCCGCACACGCAGAAGACGATCATCACGCTCATCATGATCCCGATGTGGATGAACTTCCTCATCCGCACCTACGCGTGGATGACCATCCTGCAGGACACTGGCCTGCTCAACATGCTCTTTTCCGCGCTGCACCTCGGCCAGGCGCACATCATCGGCACCGAGGGCGCCGTCGTCGTCGGCATGGTGTACGACTACTTCCCGTATATGATCCTGCCGATCTACTCGGTCATGGCCAAGATGGACACGCGCCTGATCGAGGCCGCGCGCGACCTCGGCTGCAACAGTCTCGGCGTGCTGCGGCGGGTCATCTTCCCGCTGAGCCTGCCGGGCGTCGTGTCCGGCATCACGATGGTGCTCATCCCGTCAATCAGCACCTTTTATATCTCGCAGAAGCTCGGCAACGGCAAGTTCTTCCTCATCGGCGACGCGATCGAGGGGCAGTACGTGGCCAACAACCTGCACTTTGCCGCCGCCATCGCCTTCATCCTCATGCTGATCCTGCTGGCCGCCATGGCCCTGATGAAGCGCGGCACGAACAAGCGCGTCTACGGAGGTGTGTGACATGAAACGAGCTGCAAAAATCTACACCGCCCTCATCTTCGTGTTCCTGTTCGCGCCGATCGCGATCCTGCTGGTGTTCTCGTTCAACGAGGCAAAGAGCCTATCGGTGCTCTCCGGCTTCTCATTCAAATGGTACCAGGAGCTGTTCCGCGACGGGGAAACACTCAACGCGCTCAAAAACACGCTCATCCTCGCCGTGATTGCCTCGGTCGTCTCGACCGCGATGGGCACGGCCGCCGCCGTGGGCATGAACAAGCTGCGCAACAAATATCTGCGCGCTGCGCTCGACACGGCGACCGACATTCCCATGATGAATCCGGACATCATCACCGGCATCTCGCTGATGCTCATGTTCGTGTTCTTTGGCCGGCTGCTCGGCTCGTCCACGAGCCTTGGCTTCTGGTCGATGCTCGCGGCGCACATCACGTTCTGCCTGCCGTATGTCATCATGCAGGTGCTGCCGAAGCTGCAGCAGATGGACCGTGCGCTGCCCGAGGCCGCGATGGATCTCGGCTGCACGCCGGTGCGCGCGTTCTTCCGCGTGGAGGTGCCGGAGATCCTGCCCGGCATCATCACCGGCATGATCATGGCCTTCACGCTCTCGCTCGACGACTTCGTCATCAGCTACTTCACGCAGGGCAGCGGCTTCCAGACGCTTCCGATCCGCATCTACAACATGACGAAAAAAACCGTCACGCCGAAGATGTACGCGCTGGCAACGATCATCTTCTTTGTCATTCTGGCGCTGCTGCTGCTGACAAACCTCGTCGATGAGGACGACACACAGCGCATCCGCGACGCCCGCCGCGCCAAGCGCGAGGGTAAGCCCGCGCGTGCCGCCCGCAGCGGCAGGAGCCGCCGCCCCGTGCGCGCCGCCGTGGGCATCCTCACTGCTGCCGCACTGCTCATTGCCGGCATCAGCATCTACAGCAGCCGGCAGGAGACGCGCGTGCTCAATGTCTACAACTGGGGTGAGTACATCTCCGACGGTTCGGACGATTCGCTCGACACCATCGCCGCGTTCGAGGACTGGTACAAGGCGACCTACGGCGTGCCCGTCAAGGTCAACTACGACACCTACGCCAGCAACGAGGACATGTACGCCAAGCTCAAGAGCGGCGCCGTGAGCTACGACGTGGTCATCCCGTCGGACTACATGATCGCGCGCATGGAGAGCGAGGACATGCTCCTGCCGCTCAATTACGACAACATCCCGAACTATCAGTATATCTCCGAGGACTTCCGCGGCCTGTACTATGACCCGGATGATACCTACACCGTGCCGTACACCTACGGCATCGTGGGCGTGATCTACAATGCCAACGTCGTGGACGCCGCCGACACCGGCAGCTGGGACCTGATGTGGAACCCGAAATACGCCGGCAACATCCTGCAGTTCAACAACGCGCGCGACGCGCTCGGCACGGCCATGTACCGCACCGGCATCGACGTCAACACCACCGACCGCAATGACTGGCAGCAGGCGCTGCAGGCGCTCATCGACCAGCGCCCGCTCGTCAAGAGCTACGTCATGGACGAGATCTACAACATGATGGAGTCCGGCGAGGCCGCCGTGTCCGCCTACTACGCGGGCGACTACTTCACGATGTGCGACGCGCAGGCCGACAGCGTGGATCTGCAGTTTTACTACCCCGAGGACACGAACTACTTCATCGACGCCATGTGCATCCCGACGAGCTGCCGGGATCAGGAGCTGGCCGAGTGCTTCATCAACTTCATGCTCAGCCGCGAGGCCGCCGTGGCCAACGCCGAGTATATCTACTACGCCTCGCCGAACCGGCTCGTGTACGACGATTCGGAGTATATCGACGACATGGGCGAGGATACGATGGCCATCCTCTACCCCGACATCGGCTCGTTCCGCGACGCGTACAACCGCAGCGCCTACCGCAACCTCGACCAGGACACGCTGACCTACGTCAACACGCTCTGGGAGACGCTCAAGATCAACTGAACACGCTGCATTGGGCAGATACCGGACACGGTGTCTGCCCATTTTTTGTCCGTTTTGGGTCTTGCCATCTGTGGGAGGATATGCTATGCTTTTTGGAGGTTAGTCGCATCTAACTATAAGCATTGGTTAGATTAATCTAACGAAATATCACATGACAACACGCCGTTTCCCTCCCCATCCCGGCGCGCTTGCATAGAAAGAGGATGTCATGGCAGAAGAAAACAAATTTCTGAAGATCGTGGACCTGAAAAAGGGCTACGGCAGCGGCGAGACCCGGCAGGAGGTCCTGCGCGGGATGACGTTTTCGGTCGCGCGGGGCGAGATCTGCGTCCTGCTCGGCCCCTCCGGCTCGGGCAAGTCCACCCTGCTGAACATCATCGGCGGGATCGACAGCGCCGACGCAGGCTTCATCTCCATCGGCGGCGACAAGCTCGAGGACATGGGCGAGAAAGCGCTCACGCAGTACCGCCGCAAGCACCTGGGCTATGTCTTTCAGCTCTACAACCTCATCGCCAACCTGAACGTTAAGGAAAACATCGAGGTCGGCGCCTATCTTTCGGACACGCCGCTGGACATTGACGAGCTGCTGCACACGCTCGGACTTTATGAGCACCGGTACAAGCTGCCAAACCAGCTCTCCGGCGGCCAGCAGCAGCGCGTGTCCATCGGCCGCGCCATCGTGAAGAATCCGGACATTCTCCTCTGCGACGAGCCGACCGGCGCGCTGGACTACACCACGTCCAAGGAGATCCTGCAGCTGATCGAGAATGTCAACCAGAAATACGGCAACACCGTCATCATGGTCACGCACAACGAGGCCATCCGCAGCATGGCTGACCACGTCATCAAGCTGCGTGACGGCACCGTGCGCAGCAACGAGATCAACAGCCACAGGATCCCGGCCGCCGAGCTCAAATGGTAAGGGGCGTGACAGGATGAAAAAGAGGACCAATCCCCTGACCCGGCGCATCCCGCGCGAGCTTGCCGGAGACTGGCGCAAGTATCTGGTCGTGTTCCTGTTTCTGGTGCTGACGATCGGCTTCGTGTCCGGCATGTACGTCGCCAACGAGAGCATGATGCGCGCGGCCGCCGACGGGGTAACGACCTACAAGCTCGAATACGGGCACTTTGAGCTCAGCCATGCCGCGGACGACGCGCTGCTCGCCGCGATCGGGGCCGGCGACAAGGCGGACGTCCGGCAGTTTTACACCGACAAGGCGCGCCGAGAGCTCGACGAAAAATTCCCCGGGGAATTCCGCAGCCGGTTCGACAGCGAGTTCCGCGCAAAGTTTGACGCGGCGTTTCAAAATCAGGTGACGCAGACGCTGCTCGCCAGTGGACTCGACGCAGACACGGCCGCCGCCATGCTCGGCACCGCCGTCGCGCAGGCGAAGGCCGACGGGACGTATCAGAGCGCCTATCAATCTGCCTACCAGAGCGCGTACACGACCGCCTACAATGCGGCTTATAACGAGGCGTGGGCGGAGATCGCCGGTGAGATCGATGAAAAGTATGCCGACGCGGAGGAAAAATACGACCTCAATGACCCGGATTTTCAGGCCGTTCCGGTGACGGTGTATGAAAACTTCTACCGTAACGAGGACGAGGATCACGACAACGACGGCACGTCGGACGGGACCATCCGCGTCTATACCCAGACGGAGGATGGGAACCTCGCCTGCCTCATCGACGGCGCGTTCCCGGTAAGCGACGATGAGATCGCCATCGACCGCATGCACGCGGACAACGTCGGCCTGCACACCGGCGACACGATCACCGTCGGCGGCGAGACGTACCGTATCTCCGGTCTCATTGCCTATGTCAACTACGCCACCCTGCATGAAAAATCAACAGACCTCATGTTCGACGCGCTGAAGTTCGATGTCGCCATGGTCACGCCCGGCGGCTTTGCCCGCCTGCAAAAGCCGGTGCACTATGTCTACGCCTGGCAATATGCCGACGCACCCGCGGACGAGACGGCCGAGAAGGCACTGTCAGACGATTTCCTGCATGCGCTGCTGACGCAGACGGTCGTGGCGGAAAACGATCTTGAGGACTACGCCCCGCGCTACGCCAACCCTGCCATCAATTTCGCGCCCGACGACATGGGCTCGGACGAGGCGATGGGCGGCGTGCTGCTGGACATTCTCATCGTCATCATCGCCTTCATCTTCGCCGTCACGATCAACAACACCATCACGAAGAAATCCTCCGCCATCGGCACGCTGCGTGCCTCCGGCTACACGCGCGGCGAGCTGGTGCGCCACTATCTGGCCATGCCCGTCATCGTGACGCTGGCTGCCGCCTGCGTCGGCAACGCGCTGGGCTACACGGTGTTCAAAAACGTCGTCGTGTCCATGTACTACAACAGCTACAGTCTGCCGACGTACAAGACCGTCTGGAATCCGGACGCGTTCCTGCGCACGACGCTGATCCCGGTCGTGCTGATGTTCGTGGTCAACCTGCTCATCATCACGCGCATGATGCGCCACACACCACTGCAGTTTCTGCGTCATGACCTGAAAAAGGCCCGGCGCAAGAAGGCACTCCGCCTGCCGAACTGGAGTTTCTTCGCCCGCTTCCGGCTGCGCATCATCTTCCAGAACATCGCAAACTACCTCATTCTGTTCGCCGGTGTGTTCTTCATCATGGTCATGCTGGCCATGGCCATCGGCATGCCCAGCACACTCAAGTATTACCAGGGCCAGGCAGCCGACATGATGTTCACCAATTACCAGTATGTGCTCAAATCCTGCGAGAAGGAAAACGGCGACGCCGTCACCACGCAAAACCCGGATGCAGAAGCCTTCTGCATGACCTCCCTCGTGCGCAGGAGCGACGTGCTCGACGAGGAAGTCAGCGTTTACGGCATCTCAGGCGGCAGCCGCTACGTGCAGATCGATAACCTCTCCGAGTTGGAGGGCAATGAAGTCTACATCTCCGCGCCCTATGCCGACAAATACCGTCTGGCCATCGGCGACACGTTCACGCTGGACGAAAAGTACGAGAGCAAGCGCTACACCTTCACGGTCGCCGGGATCTATGACCACTGCCAGAGCATCGCGGTGTTCCTGCCGGTGGACAATTACCGCAATGTCTTTGACCTCGACGCGGACGCTTTCTCGGGCTTTCTGTCCGATACGGAGATCACGGACATCGACGAGGGCAACGTTGCGACCGTCATCACCGAGCGCGACATCACGAAAATGGCCGACCAGCTCGACCACTCGATGGGCTCCTACATGACCTATTTCCAGTACCTGTGCATCCTGCTGTCCGCCGTGCTGATCTACCTGCTGACGAAGCTCATCATCGAAAAGAACGAAAACGCCATCTCCATGGTGAAGATTCTCGGCTATGAGACCCGCGAGATCGCGCGGCTGTACCTGCTGTCGACGACGATCGTGCTCGTGCTCATCTCCGCCGTCAGCGTCTGGCTCGGCGCCGCCGCCATGAAGCTGGCGTGGCGGGAGATCATGTTCGCCTACAGCGGCTGGTTCGCCTTCCACATGGAGCCGGCCGGCTACGTCAAGATGTTCGCGTTCGTGCTCCTCGGCTACGCCATCGTGACGATCTTCGATTTTCGCCGCATCCGGAAGATCCCCATGGACGAAGCGCTCAAGAGCGCGGAATAAGCGGCAAAAAGCCCCTGTCGAGTTTTCGGATGAACAAGTGGTGCCCGGACAAACGCAGCTGCGTTTGTCCGGGCGTTTTTCGCTGTATCGGAGCGGAAATGGCCGCTAAGAAATTGTATATTTTTGCTCTTGCATCTGCGCCACCTTTGGCTTATCATAGGGCCTTGGAACTTTACCCATTTGCAAGAAAAGGTGAGAAAATCTATGCAGTCAACGACCAAGCCGCAGCATCTGGACATGCTCAACGGCCCGATCTGGAACAAACTCCCGCGCTATGCCCTGCCCGTCGCCGCAACCGGCATCCTCGGGCAGCTGTTCAACGCGGCCGACATCGCCGTCGTCGGCAACTTCACGGGCGATATGCGCACGGCCGCCGTGGCTGCCGTCGGCGCCAACAGCCCGGTCATCGGCCTGCTGCTGAATCTGTTCATCGGCATCGCGCTCGGCGCGAACGTCGTCATCGCCAACGCCATCGGCCGCGGCGACCGCGAGACCGTGCACCGCGCCGTGCATACCTCCATCGTCACGGCGCTCATCGGCGGCGTGCTCGTGGCGGTCTTCGGCCAGTTCATCGCGGCCGGACTCATGGGCGTGCTCAACGTGCCGGACGATGTGTACCCGCTCGCGCTCGCGTATCTGCGCATCTACCTGCTGGGCATGCCGGTCATTTTGCTGTATAACTTCGAGGCCGCCATCTTCCGAAGCGTCGGCGACACGAAGGTGCCGCTCATCGCGCTGACGGTCTCCGGCGTTCTGAATGTGATCCTGAACCTGTTTTTCGTCATCGTGCTCAAGATGAACGTCAACGGCGTCGCCATCGCGACGGTGCTCTCCAACGCGGTCAGCTCCGTGCTGCTGCTGCGCCGCCTGCTGCACGGCGACCTTGTGCGCGTGGAACTGCGGGAGCTTCGCATCGACCGCAACGCATTCAACAAGATCATGCGCATCGGCCTGCCAGCCGGCATTCAGACCGCCATTTTCTCGCTGTCGAACATCATCATCCAGTCGGCCATCAACAGCCTCGGAACAGTCGTCATGGCCGCCTCGAGCGCCGCGTTCAACATCGAGATCATCGCCTACGACGTGCTCAACTCCTTCAGTCAGGCGTGCACGACCTTCGTCGGTCAGAACTACGGCGCCGGAAAGATCGACCGCTGCAAGAAAACCATGCTCCTGTGCCTTGGCGAGGACATCATTGCCTCGGCCATCGCCATCGTGCTCGTGCTGCTGACGGGCAAATATCTGCTGGCCGTCTTCAACAACGACCCGCAGGTCATCGAGATCGGCTACAGCCGACTGCTCATTCTCTTCGGGTCGTATATCTTCAGCCTGACGTATGAGATTCTGTCCGGCTACCTGCGCGGCTTCGGCATCTCGCTCGCCCCGGCCATTCTGACGCTCTTCGGCGTTTGCGGCGTGCGTATCTTCTGGATCAAGGCCATCTTCCCAATGCACCGGACGTTCCAATCGATCATGCTCGTGTATCCGATCAGCCTTGCGACCACGGCGGTGCTCATCTTCATTGCACTGCTCGTCTACCGGCCGTCGCGCCGGTTTGCAGCCCATGCTGCGGAAACGCCGCAGGCATAAAAACGCAGACATGCGCGTACCCAAAGCGGGTACGCGCATGTTTTTTCACTTCAGGCTCCGATGCTCTGCTGATAGCGCATAAGGATCGCCGCCACCTGGGCGCGGGTGGCATTATCAAGCGGTTTGAGATAGGAAATGCTGCCGATCATGCAGCCGGAGATGAGATCCTCGGCATTTGCCCACGCGAGGGAATCGTATGCCCAGTCGCTCACATCGCCTGCATCCGGGAACACGCTCAGATCTGCGCGCGCATCCGCGCTGCGCCCCTTCCAGAGCGTGTAGCGGCAGAGGATCGCCGCGATCTGCTCGCGCGTCACATCGCCGTTCGGGTCGAAGCGGCCGTCTCCGATGCCGGCGACAATATCATGCTCCGCTGCCCAGAGCACGCCGTCGGTATACCAGTCCGTGCCGACGTCCGTGAAGGGGTTCCGGTCCGTGTGCGCAGGCTCGCCCTCCATGCGCCAGAGCACGCTCACGAGCATGGCGCGCGTCATCGCCCCGGTGGGAGAAAACGTGGTGTCGGACGTGCCGACGAACAGACCGTGCGCGACGGCATAGTCAATGCCCTCGTGCGACCAATCTCTCGGGCCGGGCATATCGGAAAAGCCTCTGCCCGGGCACTGCGCGCCGCCGTCGCACGGCTGCGTGCCCGGCTGCGGGTCCGACGCTTTCGCGCCGCAGCGGGTGCAGACGCCATCGACATAATCGTGGCCCAGCGCGCCGACGTAGCTGTCGCGGTAACTGTCGCCGCAGGCGCAGGTGTGCGTGGTGTAGCCCTGCTCGGTGCAGGTCGGGTACGTGACGGACACCTGATAGCTGTAATCGTGCGTGTGCGCGCTGCCGTTATCGTACCACTTGAGCGCGCAGCGGCGGCAGTAGTGGCGGGTCATGCCGTAATAGGCGGAGTGCTCATAGTCCTCAACGGCAACGACCCAGTCATGGCCCAGTGCAGCGACCTCGGTCGGCGCCGTCAGGGCCTGTCCGCAGAAGCCGCAGTGCGTGCCGCCGGTGGCACCCGGCCGGTCACAGGTGGCGGCAATGTCGTCATTTGCGACCGCGGTGTGCGCCGCCGCACTGCCGCGCGCAGTGACCGTCACGTCACCGCAGACGGCACAGGTCCGGCGCGTGAAGCCGCCGTCCCGGCAGGTCGCCGCCACGGTCTCGGTCACATAGTCGTGCGCAGTGCAGGCAGCATCCGTGCGGAAGGTGAATTCGTTTTCCTCGGCGTAGGCCTGCGCAGCGCTCCCGGCCGTGCCGGTGACGGCAAAGCCGTCGATCCGCGTCAGGCCCGCGAACGGGTCGTCCGGATCGATCGGGCAGTAGCCAAACGCCTGCGCGCCGATATAGGTGACGCTGGCAGGGATCGTCACGCCGCTGCCCTTGCCGTAGGTGAAGAAGGCCCCCTCGTCCAGCGCGCGCAGGCCGTCGTTGAGGTGGATGGCGCGGATATTCGGCGCGGAGAAGGCATTGCTGCCGACATAGCGCACGGAGTCCGGCAGGACAATGCTCTCGCAGGCACTGTTGTTGAACGCCTCGCGCCCGATGTACTGCACGCCGCCGAGATCGAGGAACTTCATATTCTTCGCACCGGCGAAGGCGTAGGCATCAACGTATTTGCAGCTCTCCGGCAGGATCAGCCCGGCCAGATTCGGCTGGTCGAAGCTGGGGTTGAGCTCCGTCTGCCCCGCGAGGAACTCGTAGGTAACGGAAACGGTGCCGTCCTTCAGGCGCAGGACGGTACCCTCCGGCATGGTGCCCTTGTAGGCATAAGCAACATTGCCGAAATAAACCACGCCGTTCGGCTGGTCGTGGAACCAGCCGGTATTGAAAAAGGCCAGCGAACCGACGTGGGTCACGTTCTTTTCCAGCTCACCGAAATCCGTCAGCGCGGGGCAGGCGGAGAAGCAGCCGTCGCCGATCTGACGGACGTTTTTGCCGCCCTGGACGGAGCGCAGCTGCGCGCAGCCGCTGAACACACCGTCGCCGAGTTCTATCAGGGAATCAGGCAGCGTGACGCGCTCGAGCGCGACGCAGTCGCTGAGCGCCCCGTCCGTGAGGACCCGGACGCTGCCGAGGTCGATCGACTTCAGGCTGGAGTTGCCGCTCTCGGTGTTGTAGCGGAAGGGATCGCCGTTGGAGATCGGGCCGCGCACTTCCAGCACGTCGTCGGGCAGGACCACATGCGCCGTGCGGCCGACGCAGACGCCGTACAGGGTCTGATTGCCCTTCGGGATGGTCAGGTCCTCGATCTGATAGCAGCCGCCAAAGCACCCCTCGGCCAGAACCGCCGTCGTCGGCAGCTTGAGGTCGGTCAGATGGGCAAGTTTGCGGAGATTGATGTAATGGACGCTCTCCGGAACGGTAAGCTTGGCGATGCTGCCGCCGCCTTCCGTGATGCTGAGCGATTCCAGCCCGTCGGGCAGGATCAGCTCGTTCACGCCGTCCAGATTGTCCTGCTCGATGCGCACCATTTTTGTGCCGGGACGGACGGTCAGCTTGGAGGGGTATTTTTCCCCCTTGCAGCCGAGGAACACGCTGCCGCAGTATAGCTCCGTGCCGTCGGCAAGCCCCTCATACCACTTGGAGGTATCAATGCTGGACAGTTCCATATCGCTCAGCGACGCCGGGAAGGTGAAGCGCTCGATGTTCGCGCAGTCGTAAAGCGCGGTGTCCTCCAGCGTGGTCAGACCGTCGGGCAGGTCCAGGCTCGTCAGGCCCGTGCACTCACGGAAAGCCCCGTCGCCGATGACCTGCAGGCCCTCGTGCAGCGTGACGGAGGTCAGCCCCGTGCAGCCGGAAAAGGCACTGTTGTCGATGCGCGCGACGCTGCCGGGAATGTCTACGGCGGTCAGCGCCGTGGACTCATAAAACGCGGAGGGGCCGATCTCCCGCACGCCCGCCGGAATGGTCACGCCGGTAATATCCGTGCGCCAGAAGGCGTCGGCGCCGATGGTCTGCACGGTGTCCGGAATGACGGGCGTCTTGCTCTCGCCCTTATAGGCGAGCAGTTGCCCCTGCCAGATGAAGAAGTCCGACGCGCTGTCGTCATAAAGCCAATCATTGTAAAGCGCGCTGAGCTGCCCGGCAAAGGTGCCGACGCTGTAGGACGTCCGCGCGCCGAATGCCCTGCCGTGCAGGAGCGTATGCTCGCCCCGGATAGTGATGTCGGACAGATTCGTGCACGCCGCAAACGCGCCGCTGCCGATCTCCGTCACGCTCGCAGGAATCGTGATCTTTTCCAGATAGTAGTTGTGGTAAAACGCATTTTTGCCGATAGTTTTCAGGCTCTGCGTCAGGACGATCTCGCGCAGCGCGGAGTGCGTCTTGGCGCTCCAGTCGTCGCTGTCGTAGAACGCGCCGTCCGCGATGTAGGTCACAGTGTCCGGGAGCGTGACCTTGCGCACAACGACATTGGGGTCGCTGTAACCCTCAGTCGCGTGGAAGCTCTGGATGCCGACGACGGTGTACCCGTCGATGGTGGCAGGCACCACAACCTCCGTTTCATACCCGGAATAGGATGTGATCTCGATGGTGTCGCGCGTGACGAAGCGGTACGTATAGCCGTAGCCCGCCTCGTCCGGCAGCTTTTCCTCCCCGAGGGCATGTGCCGCCGGCAGCAGCGACAGCAGCATGGCCAGCGTCAGCAGCAGGGAAAACAGTCTTCGTTTCATGGCACTTTACGGATGCAAGCATCCTTCCTTTCTAAAGATTGACCCAATGTTCAGTTGTGAATTGTATCTCCTTTTGTGTCAATTATTTCAGATAAATGCGCAAAGCAGAATATTTATTTCCCCTTTCCCAGAAATTTTGCAAAAAGCGTCTCCTATAGGGCGGCTCCGGCGTAAAAAAGCGCACACACCCGCGGGTGTGTGCGCTTTTTCTGTCTGCATTCACGCGCCGAGATAGGCCTTGCGGACCTTGTCGTCGTGCAGCAGATCGTGTGCGCCGCCGGACATGGTGATCCGGCCGTTTTCGAGCACATAGGCCCGGTCGGCGATGGCGAGCGCCATCTTTGCGTTCTGCTCCACGAGCAGGATCGTGATGCCCAATTCGTGCATAGTCTCGATGATCGAAAATACCTCCTGCACGAGCACGGGCGACAGGCCCATGGACGGCTCGTCCATGACGATGAGCTTCGGCGCGCTCATGATCGCGCGCCCCATGGCCAGCATCTGCTGCTCGCCGCCGGAGAGCGTGCCCGCGAGCTGCTTGGCGCGCTCCTTCAGGCGCGGGAAGCGCGCATAGACCCGCTCGAGGTCCTCCGCGATCGCCTTTTTGTCCTTGCGGAAGTACGCGCCCATGGCAAGGTTTTCCGCCACGGTCATGCGCGTGAACACCTGCCGCCCCTCCGGCACGTGCGCGAGGCCCATGGTGACGATGCGGCTGGGGTCTGTCTTGCGCAGGTCGTGCCCGTCGTAGATCACGGAGCCGCTTTTAATGGGCACAAGGCCGGTGATGGCGTGCAGCGTGGTGGTCTTGCCGGCGCCGTTGGCGCCGATGAGCGAGACGATCTCGCCGTCGTTGACCTCCATGCTGATGCCGCGCAGCGCCTGCACGGCGCCGTAGGACACCTCCAGATCTTCAATCTTCAGCATCGTCGTCCGCCTCCTCTTCGCCGAGATACGCCTCGATGACCTCCTGATTGCTCGCGATCTCCTCCGGAAGCCCGGCGGCGATCGTCTGACCGAAGTTGATGACCTGGATGCGCTCACAGACGCGCATGACCAGGCTCATATCGTGCTCAATGAGCAGGATGGCCACATGGAACGTATCGCGGATGGTATTGATGCACGAGAGCAGCTCCGCCGTCTCGGTCGGGTTCATGCCGGCCGCCGGCTCGTCGAGCAGCAGCAGCTTCATGTTCGTTGCCAGTGCGCGGGCGATCTCCAGCTTGCGCTGCTGGCCGTATGGCAGGCTGGATGCGAGCTGTCCGGCCTTGTCGTCCAGATGGACGATGCGCAGATATTCCATGGCCTTTTCGGTCAGCTCCTGCTCCGTGTTCCAGTACTTTTTCGTGCGCAGGAGGCTGTCGGCGAGGTTGTAGTGAATGTCCTTCGTGAAGGCGATCTTCACGTTATCGAGCACCGTCATGGCCTTGAACAGGCGGATGTTCTGGAACGTGCGGGCGATGCCGGCCTCCACGACCTGATAGGTCTGCTTGCCGTTGAGCTTCTGCCCGCAGAGATAAAACGCGCCCTCCGTCGGCACATACACGCCGGTGAGCAGGTTGAAGACCGTCGTCTTGCCGGCGCCGTTCGGGCCGATGAGGCCCATGAGCTCGCCCTCATGGATCTCCATATTGAAGTCCGACACGGCCTTCAGGCCGCCGAACGTAATGCCGAGGTGCTCCGCTTTGAGCACAACGGGTCTGGTATCGGTCATGCGTCGGCGCCTCCCTTCCTGGCCTTGGCCTTTCTCTTCTCGGCCAGACGGCCGTCAAACAGCAGCCGGTCGAGCGAAAACTCGTAGGTGCCCAGAATGCCTCTGGGACGGAAAATGATGATGACCAGCAGCACGAGTGCATAGATCAGCATCGGGAACTGGAACAGCGTCTGCACGAAGCCCGGCAGCGCCGATACCCATGCACCGTTTTTGATCTCGTAGTTGAGCAGATACATGGCAATGGCCGCCAGCACCGAGCCGGTCATGGAGCCCATGCCGCCGAGAACCACGATGACGACGATAAAGGTCGAGTTCCAGATCGAAGCGCTGGTGAACGTGAAGCTCGCCGTCGTGAGCGAGGAAAAGCACGTGGCATACAGTCCGCCGGCAAGGCCCGCAAAAAACGCCGAGATGACGAACGTGAGGATCTTGTAATACGTCGTGTTCACGCCGGAAGCGGACGCAGCGATCTCATCGTCGCGGATGGCCTCGATGGCCCGGCCGTATTTTGAGCGGATGAACATGCACATGAGCGCGATGCACAAAATGGTGATGCCCAGTACGAGCCACACATATTTCGCCTGCAGCGAAGTCGACAGGCCAAGGCCGTTGGCGTAGAGCGAGGAGCTCGCCGTGCCGTTTGCAAGGCCCTCGCCGCCGGCGAAGGGCAGGTTCGCAATGACATTTTCCACAATGAGGCCGAAGCCAAGCGTCACGATGGCCAGATAGTCACCGTGCAGCCGCAGCGCCGGGATGCCCACGAGCAGGCCCAGCAGCCCTGCGAAGACAGCGCCGAGCAGGCAGCAGCCGAGAATGACCAGAATGAGCTGGCCGGGGGCTGCTTTGGATGCCTCGAACAGGCCCGCGCGCTCGAGCGCAAGCGAGGTCAGCGCAGCGGTGTAGGCGCCGACGCCGGCAAAGCCCATGTGGCCGAGCGTGAGCTGGCCCAGGTAGCCAAGCGTGAGGTTGAGCGACGTGCCGAGCAGGATGAAAATGCACATCTGCCAGATGATCGGAACCAGCACACGGCGGTAAGTATTGTCCGGGAGCACCTGACCGAGCAGCAGCACCACGGCAAAGAGCAACACGATCAGGCCGCAGTTGATGCCGGTACCGCGCAGTTTCGTTTTTTGCAGCGTATTCATACCTTCTCACCTACATTCTTTCCGAGGATGCCGGCCGGCTTGACCAGCAGCATCACGATCAGGATCAGAAACACCACGGCGTTGGCGAGCGACGAGCTGATGTAGGCCGTCACGAGCGCTTCGATGATGCCGACGACGATGCCGCCGAGCATGGCGCCCGGGATCAGGCCGATGCCGCCCATGACCGCCGCCACGAACGCCTTGAGGCCCAGCATGGAGCCCATCGTCGTCGTCACGGTGTGGTACTGCGCGCAGTACATCAGCGCTGCGATGGCCGCGAGGCCGGAGCCGATGGCGAACGTCGTCACGATCGTGCGGTTGACGTTGATGCCCACGAGCGTGGACGCCTCCTTATTCTCGGACACGGCGCGCATGGCGCGGCCGAGCTTCGTCTTCTGCACGAAGATCTGCAGCGCCGCCATGACAACGGCTGCGATGACGATCGTGATCACGGCCGCCATGTTCACGGACACGCCACCGAGGGACATCGGCGCCGTGCTGAAGATCTCATCGGAGATCACGCGCGGGTTCGGGCCCATGGCCGGAATGGCCTGCGCGAGGTTTTCCAGCAGCAGGCTCATGGCGATGGCCGTGATGAGGGCCGACATGCTCGTGCCCTTGCGGCGCACGGGCCGGTAGGCCACCAGCTCGACCAGAACACCCACGAGCGCGCAGATCACGATGGCCGCGATCACGCCCGTCCACGCCGGCAGACCCATGCTGTGCAGCAGGATCGGCACGGTGAAATACAGCGTATAGCCGCCGACCATGATGAAGTCGCCGTGTGCAAAGTTGATAAGTCGGATGATACCGTAAACCATCGTGTAGCCCAGCGCCACGAGCGCATAGACGCTGCCGAGGCGGAGCCCGATGATCAGTTGCTGTAAAAAGTCAGTCATATTCTCTCCCTGCCTTTCTGGTTCACGCGCAGGCCAGCCGCGCCGGAATGATTGCGCGCGAAAGCGCCGGGCGGCGCTTTCGCGCGGAGGCATTGCTTTTGGTTTTGTCCGGTTCCGGCTGCACAGCCGGGGCAGATCAGCTCTGCGTCTTGACGAACTTCTGCACGAGCTTGCCGTCGGAGGGCGTAAAGGTCAGGATGGCCACGCTCTTTTCCGGGGTGCCGGTCTCGTCGAGGGTCATGTCGCCGGTGACGCCGACATAGTGCATGCCGCTCATCGCGTCGCGGATGGCATCGTGGTCGATGCTGCCGGCCTTCTCAATGGCCTGCTTGACCATGTACATGGCGTCATAGGCCAGCGCGCCGAGGGCGTTCATGGATTCGGAGCCGTACTTGGCGGTGTAGTTCTTGACGTAGTTCTGGACGATCTCGGAGCTGTCCTCCGGGGAGTAGTGGTTGGTGAAGTAGACGTTTTCATAAGCGCTCAGATCGCCGGTGGTGTAGTCCTGCGTGCCGTCAAAGCCGTCGCAGCCCATGATCGCGCCCTTGAAGCCGGCCTCGCGTGCCTGCGGGATGATTTTCGGGCCGACTGCATCGTAGTAGTACGGAGCGAAGAGCATGTCCGCGCCGGAGGCGGCGATGGTCGCCAGCTGCGAGGAGAAGTCCACGGCGCCGGTGTCGGACGAGGACTGCTCGCAGACGATCTCGATGCCGTATTTCTCGGCCGCCTTCACGAACGAATCGTGCAGGCCGGAGGAGTAGGTGTCGCCGGTCGCGTACAGCACAGCGGCTTTTGTCCAGCCCTGATCCTTGGCGTAGGCCGCGACCATCTCGCCCTGGAAGCTATCCTTGAAGCAGGAACGGAAAACGTAATCGTCCTTGGTGGTGATGGAGTCTGCCGTGGAGCTCGGCGTCACGAGCACGATGCCCTCATCGTCGGCCAGGCTCGTGATCGCGGACGTGCAGCTCGAGAGCGTTGCGCCGATGATTGCCGACGCGCCCTCGCTGAGCAGCGAGTTGAAGCCGGAAACGGCCTCGGCCGGGGTGCCCTGGTCGTCCTTGGTGGAGAGCTTCACGGTCGCGCCGAGGATGCCGCCGGCAGCGTTGATCTCGTCGATCGCCAGCTGAATGGAGTTCGTGATGGCCAGGCCGTAGGCCGCCTGCGCGCCGGTCACCGGGGTAATGTTGCCGATGATGATCTCCTTGCCCGACAGGTCGCCGGACGCCGAATCATCTTTTGTATCACCGCCGCCTCCGCATGCGGCCAGAGAAAGCACCATCATCACAGAAAGCAGCAGTGCCGTCAGTCGTTTCAGTTTCATGTTCATATCCTCCTGTTCTTGATTTTTTCGCCCGCGCCGGTGGGTCCGTTTACCGGTTTTTGTATTTTTTCCGTTTTTTGTGGGCGAAGGAAATAAAAAAAGACAAGGGAGCGCACCTTCGCTTTTCGAAGATGTGCTCCCTTGCACGCTTTTATTATAGCGGAAATCCCGAACGGAAATCAACGGCGATAACCGCCAAACTATTTGTTTTTTTGATAGATATCTTTAGCGAAATTCATAAATTGTTCGCTTTCGACGCCGTCTCCGGCTCGAAGGCATCCGCCTGCCCCGCTTCCGCCAGACTGTGCCGCAGGCACGTCCGGCAGGGCTCGGCGTCCCAGTCGCAGTACATATACTTACAGGCAAAGCACAGCGTTTTAGCCGACGGATGCGCCCTGCGCGTCTCCGGGACAGGCGCCCCGGTCTTCGGCTCCGCCGCCTTCTGGTACCGGTCGACACCCCGCTGCGCCAGCTGCGTGGCTCGTAGGCAGTCCGCGCACGGCTGCAGATCCCGGTCGTGGAATTTGTACTTGCAGGCAATGCATAATGTCTTGTTTTCCGCCACAGAAATCACTCCCATTCTCAGTTGCCGGCTTCGGACCCAATTCCGGTAAATTCAGTATAAGCCGCCGCTTTGCGAATGTAAAGTGTGAGAAGCACCCGATTTTTTCGGTTTCTTTTCGTCTTTTTGTGTTTAAATGGCGAAATATTCTTGCTCGTGACCGCCCGCGTTTGTGAAAAGCGGAAAAAGTGCATTTGCCAGCTTGACAAATGGCCCGTCGGGGGCGTATGCTTGCGCCAAGTTCAAAGCAGCAAACCACAGATGCAGAGGAGTAAGCGAGGGTTTGCGTCTTTCCCAGAGAGCTGCCGGTTGGTGTGATGGCAGCAGAGACGGTCTCGCTGAATGGACTGCGGAGGGCGGACGAGACGCCGTGAGGCGGTAAAGTCCGACGGGCTTTTCCCCCGTTACCAGGGAAAGACGTGTGATGGCACGTCGCCGAGCGGGCGCATTTGCGCCAATTTGGGTGGCACCGCAGAAGTTTTCCGGCTTTTGTCCCAAGGATCAAATTCACTTTTGGTCTTTCCGTGGACGAGGGTCGTTTTTTCTTGCCCGGAAAGGCCCCGGTCGAAAGGAGCTAACACCATGGCAAACGAAAGCATTCCCTACAAGATCTACCTGTCCGAGGACGAAATGCCGCGCACGTGGTACAATGTCCGCGCCGACATGAAGGTCAAGCCCGCCCCGCTGCGCAATCCCGCCACCGGCGCGCCGATGTCGTTCGACGATCTGCGCCCCGTGTTCTGCGACGAGCTGATCCGTCAGGAGCTCGACAACGACGACCGCGAGATCCCCATCCCGGACGAGATCCGCGATTTTTACAAGATGTACCGTCCCTCGCCGCTCGTGCGCGCCTACTGCCTGGAAAAGCAGCTGCAGACCCCGGCGAAGATCTACTACAAGTTCGAGGGCAACAACACTTCCGGCTCGCACAAGCTCAACAGCGCCATCGCCCAGGCGTATTACGCCAAGCAGCAGGGGCTGCGCGGCGTCACGACCGAGACCGGCGCCGGCCAGTGGGGCACGGCCCTGTCGATGGCCTGCGCCTACCTCGGGCTCGACTGCAAGGTCTACATGGTCAAGTGCTCGTATGAGCAAAAGCCCTTCCGCCGCGAGGTCATGCGCACCTACGGCGCGTCCGTGACGCCGAGCCCGTCCACGGAGACGGAGATCGGCCGGCGCATCCTCGCCGAGCACCCCGGCACGACCGGCTCGCTCGGCTGCGCGATCAGCGAGGCCGTCGAGGTTGCCACCTCGACCCCCGGCTACCGCTACGTGCTCGGCAGCGTGCTCAATCAGGTGCTGCTGCACCAGTCGGTCATCGGCCTGGAGACGAAAACGGCCCTTGACAAATACGGCGTCGTGCCGGATATTATTATCGGCTGCGCCGGCGGCGGCAGCAACCTCGGCGGTCTCATCTCCCCGTTCATGGGCGAGAAGCTGCGCGGTGAGCGCGACTATCGGTTCATCGCCGTCGAGCCCGCCTCCTGCCCGAGTCTCACGCGCGGCAGGTTCGCCTACGACTTCTGCGACACCGGCAAGGTCTGCCCGCTGGCCAAGATGTACACGCTCGGCAGCGGCTTCATCCCCTCGCCGAACCACGCCGGCGGCCTGCGCTACCACGGCATGAGCTCCATCGTGTCGCAGCTGTACCACGACGGCTACATGGAGGCCCGCTCCGTCGAGCAGACGAAGGTGTTCGAGGCGGCCGAGCAGTTCGCGCGCATCGAGGGCATCCTGCCCGCGCCGGAATCCAGCCACGCCATCCGCGTCGCCATCGACGAGGCCATTAAGTGCCGCGAGACCGGCGAAGAAAAGACCATCGTTTTCGGCCTGACCGGCACCGGCTACTTCGACATGGTCGCCTACGAGAAGTTCCACAACGGCGAAATGAGCGACTTCATCCCCACCGACGCGCAGCTCGCTGAGAGCTTTGCGACCCTGCCGCAGGTGCCGGGCCTCGACGACTGAACGAACGTATACGACCGCCGCACGGCGGGTAAAATTTCAACAGTCAAGAACAAAGGAGATCGGATCATGGGTCTGAAAAACATCGAAAAAGCACAGGTGCTGCGCCTCGGCGACGAGGTCGAATACCAGCAGGGGCAGATCGTGAGCAAGACGCTCGCGCAAAACCGCGCCCTGAGCATGACGCTCTTCGCCTTCGAGCAGGACGAGGAGATCAGCACGCACACCGCCGATGGCGACGCGCTCGTCACCGTGCTCGACGGCACGGGCCGCTTCACCATCGACGGCGAGGCGCACCTCGTCTCCGCCGGGGAGAGCATCGTCATGCCGGCGCACGTGCCGCACGCGGTCTATGGGCAGACGCGCTTTAAGATGCTGCTGACCGTGATCGTGTAACGCGGGACATCCCCGCATATAAGCCCCCCGCACCGTTCGGTTTTCCGAACGGTGCGGGGGGTTTTGTTAATCGAGATAAAAGTCAAAGCCAATCGTCGCTCCCACGGACGCCCAAAAGGCGATGCCGCTGTCCGGAAGGACCAGCTCCGGCAGATCGTTGGACGCCGCAAGCACCCGCACGCTCAGGTCGGCATGCAAATTGTATTCCTTACATAAGTATCTATATTCAAATTGCTGCGAGAAGCCCATATGACATCCTCGTTTTCTAGGATCACATCCGCATCTACTGCATCACACATCACCAAAATTGCAGCAGAGATAACGATATGTACAAATTCGCAAAGGAACAGAAAGGGCGATTTTTTCATCTCGCCGCAGTTTTGCCATTGCGGCGGCGGATATACAGTTTTTGAGGCGCAATATTCATGATTTTTATAGGAAATTTAAAAATCAGGTTCTCCTATTCTCTCTTTAACAAAAAAGAACATGATATGGTATATGATAGCGCGGCATTGCCGCAACATCAAGATTGCGTCTCTGTTTCTGCTACTATTTCCCTGTAAATTGATTTTGATTTCCACGGCCTCAAAGAGGATTTTCAGATTTTTCAAAGCAGATAAAAGCCACTGTTTCCAAACGCAGAAACAGGGGCAAAATGCAGCGAATCCGGTGATAAAGCAGGCAAAAAAACGACCGGGCACACAGGTTGGAACCTGTGTGCCCGGATTGGGTCATGGGTCGATTTTCTTATCTTTTGTGCGCGGGCGCACCGAAAATCACAGCGTCTCGCGGATCGCAGCCTGTGCGGCGGCGAGGCGGGCGATCGGCACACGGAACGGCGAGCAGGACACGTAGTCCAGGCCGACCTTGTGGCAGAACGCGATGGACGACGGATCGCCGCCGTGCTCGCCGCAGATGCCGAGTTCGAGGTCCGGATTCGTCTGGCGGCCGAGCTTGCAGGCCATCTCCACGAGCTTGCCGACACCGTTGACGTCCAGGTGCTGGAACGGGTCGTTCTCGTAAATCTTCGTATCGTAGTACGCGCCGAGGAACTTCGCGGCGTCGTCGCGGCTGAAGCCGAAGGTCATCTGCGTCAGGTCGTTCGTGCCGAAGCTGAAGAAGTCCGCTTCCTTGGCGATCTCATCGGCCGTGAGCGCGGCGCGCGGGATCTCGATCATGGTGCCGACGTGGTACTTCATGTCCACGCCTGCATCTTTGATCAGCGCATCCGCCGTGCTGACAACGATGTCCTTGATGAACTTGAGCTCCTTACGCTCGCCGACCAGCGGGATCATGATGTACGGCGTGATCATCGTGCCGGTCTCGGCGCTGACCTTGAGCGCCGCCTTGATGACGGCATTGGTCTGCATCTCGGCGATCTCCGGATAGGTGACGCACAGACGGCAGCCGCGGTGGCCCATCATGGGGTTGAACTCATGCAGGGACACGACGACATCCTGCAGCTCGTCAAACGTCATGCCCATCTCCTGCGCCAGCTCCTCGATGTCCGCCTTCTGGGTGGGCAGGAACTCGTGCAGCGGGGGATCGAGATAGCGGATGGTCATCGGGCGGGTGCCCATGATGCGGTACATGGCCTCAAAGTCGCTCTGCTGGAACGGCTCGACCTTCGCCAGCGCGACCTTGCGCTCCTCAACGGTGCGGGCGCAGATCATCTCGCGGACGGCCTTAATGCGGTCCTCGGCGAAGAACATATGCTCGGTGCGGCACAGGCCGATGCCCTCGGCGCCGAGGTCGACCGCCTGCTGCGCGTCGCGCGGGTTGTCGGCGTTGGCCTCGACGTTCAGGCGGCGGGCCGCATCGGCCCAGCCCATGAGGCGGTTGAAATTCTTGTTGCCGGTGGCGGCGACGGTCGGGATCTGGCCGGCGTAGATGCTGCCGGTGCTGCCGTCGAGGGAAATCCAGTCGCCCTCCGTGAAGCGGTGGCCGTTGATCTCAAAGACCTTGTCGGCATAGCTGATATGAACGCTGTTGTCGTTGCCGCAGCCGGAGACGCAGCAGGTGCCCATGCCGCGGGCAACGACGGCCGCGTGGCTGGTCATGCCGCCGCGCACGGTCAGGATGCCCTGCGAGACCTGCATGCCCACGATGTCCTCGGGGCTGGTCTCAAGACGGACGAGCACGACCTTCGGCATGGTCTTGCTCTTGACGGCTTCCTCGGCCTCCTCGGCGGAGAACACGATCTGCCCGCAGGCGGAGCCGGGGGACGCGGCAAGGCCCTTGCCGATGGCGTCGGCCCGCTTGAGCGCCTCGGCGTCAAACTGCGGGTGCAGGAGCGTATCGAGCTGCTTGGGCTCGACGCGCAGCACGGCCTCGCGCTCGGTGATCATGCCCTCGTCGACGAGGTCGCACGCGATCTGCAGCGCCGCCTGTGCGGTGCGCTTGCCGTTGCGGGTCTGGAGCATGTAGAGCTTGCCGTCCTCGATGGTGAACTCCATGTCCTGCATATCCTTAAAGTAGTGCTCGAGCCGGTTGGCGATGGCGACGAACTCGTCATACACCTCCGGCATCTGATCCTGCAGGTGGCTGATCGGGCTCGGCGTACGCACGCCGGCGACGACGTCCTCGCCCTGTGCATTGATGAGGTACTCGCCCATGAGCTTCTTCGCACCCGTGGCCGGGTCGCGCGTGAAGGCCACGCCCGTGCCGGAGCGGTCGCCGGAGTTGCCGAACGCCATCTGCTGGACGTTGACGGCAGTGCCCCACTCATAGGGGATCTCGTTCATCTTGCGGTAGACGTTCGCGCGCGGGTTATCCCAGCTGCGGAACACGGCCTTGACCGCCTCGATGAGCTGCTCGTTCGGGTCCTGCGGGAAGGGCTTGTGCTCATTGTCCTCATAGATCTTCTTGAAGATGACGACGAGCTGCTTGAGATCGTCCGCGTCGAGATCAACGTCGTTCGTGACGCCCTTGGCGGCTTTCATCTTGTCGATCTCTTCCTCAAACAGGCTCTTGGACACGCCCATGACGACGTCCGCAAACATCTGCACAAAGCGGCGGTAGCTGTCGTAGGCAAAGCGGGGGTTGCCGGTCTTCTTGGCCAGGCCCTCGACGGACGCGTCGTTCAGGCCGAGGTTGAGGATGGTGTCCATCATGCCGGGCATGGACTGGCGCGCGCCGGAGCGCACAGACACCAACAGAGGGTTGTTCACATCGCCGAGCTTCTTGCCGGTCAGCTCTTCAAGGCCTTTGACGTGCGCAAAAATGTCCGCCTGAATCTCCGCATTGATCTGGCGGCCGTCTGCGTAATACTGCGTGCAGGCCTCGGTCGTGATGGTAAAGCCCTGCGGCACCGGCATGCCGGCCGCAGTCATCTCCGCAAGACCGGAGCCTTTACCGCCGAGCGTATTGCGCATGGCGGTCTTGTCACCGCCGAACGCCTGGCTGCCTTCGCTGAAATAATACAGATACTTTTTGCTCATTCCATTACCTCCATCTGTTCTGGCTTTTTGCGGTTCCTTTTCGTTTATATTATATCAAAGTCGGCGCGTCCCCGCCAGAACGAATGCGCGCAAAGCCGTCCAAATCTTCACAATATCCAGAAGCGGTTTTTATGCACTTTGCAAGATTATGCCCATATTCGTAGAATTTTCCGAAATCAAATACAGAATTTATGAATTTTTGTGAATGATGACGGGCAAGAACTGCAAAAATGATGCGCATCACTTTTTCTCCCACTTACCTGCCCGGTGACACAGTTTGGCAATTTTCGCAATCCGGATGCATTATAACTGCATTGCAAAACATTAGAGTAATATGCAGCTTCTGTGCGCGAAACACAAAAACAGGCTTTCCTTTCACGAGGTTATGTGCTATAATATACACAACGACAATTTTCGAAGTTCCGTCCGTTTTACGTCATTCGGCGGAGTTTGTGATGATAAGAAAGCATGAAAACTGATATACTTTGGAGGGAAAACATGATGAAACACAGCAAACGTTTTCTGTGCCTGCTGCTGACGCTCATTCTGGCCGCGAGCCTGTGCGTCTTCCCGGCAGCAGCCGCAGACCAGACCTGCCCGAGCAGCAAGGACGACCCGGTCGTGTTCGTGCACGGCCTGATGGGCTGGGGCCAGCGCGCCGGCATCAACGCCGTGATACCCTACTGGGGCATGACCACCGGCAGCCTGACAAGCTACCTCAACTCGCTCGGCTATGAGACGTACTCGGCCACCGTCGGCCCGATCTCCAGCGCGTGGGACCGCGCGTGCGAGCTCTATGCCCAGCTGACCGGCACGACGGTCGACTACGGCGCGGCGCACGCTGCGGCGCACGACCACGCGCGCTACGGCATCACCTATGACCAGCCGCTCTTCTCCGGCTGGGGCACGAAGCGCGCCGTCAACCTCGTCGGCCACAGCTTCGGCGGCGCGACCACGCGCCAGTTCCTCGAGCTGATGGCCAACGGCAGCGCCGAGGAAGTTGCCGCGGCCAAGGCCGCCGGCACCGAGCCAAGCCCGCTGTTCACCGGCGGCAAGAGCAGCTGGGTGCACTCCATGACCGAGATCGCCGCGCCGCACAACGGCACGACCTTCATCGAGTCCAACGGCACGATCATGGACGTGGCAACGAATCTGTCCGAGACGCTCGCCAAGGGCTTCGGCATCACGGAGATCAAGAATCTCTATGACTTCCAGCTTGAGCAGTTCGGCATCTACAAGGATCCGAACGAGACCGTGCTTGAGACGCTGCAGCGCGTGTTCAGCACCAACTTCATGTCGCACAACGACAACGCTTTTCTCGACCTGACGATCGACAAGTCACTCGAGATCAACGACGGCATCGGCATCGAGCCGAACGTCTACTACTTCTCTTACGCCGGCAACCAGACCGTGCAGGACCCGGTCTCCGGCAACTACATCCCGTCGGCCAAGATGTGGACGCTGTTCTACCCCGGCGCGATCAACATGGGCAAGTACTATGACAAGTACACCGCCGGCGGCTTCTACATCGACAAGAGCTGGCGCCCGAACGACGGCATGGTCAACACCGTGTCCGCCTTCTACCCCATCCACAGCGACGGCACCTGCCTGACGAAGGACGGCAAGCAGGGCTGGACGAATTACGACGGCTACTCCAACATCAATTTCAAGCCCGGCATCTGGTACGTCATGCCCGTGCAGTCGTTTGACCACATCCAGTTCGTCGGTGGCATGCTCAACGGCAGCCTTGTCAAGACGCACGCGCTCTACCGCGGCGTCATGGAGGATATCTACAGCACCTATACCACCGTGCCGACCGGCACCGCGTTCCCGTTCACGGATGTGCCGGAAAGCCGCTGGAGCTATCCGTACATCAAGGAGCTGTATGAGGCCGGCGTCGTCAGCGGCACGAGCGCCACAACCTTCGAGCCCACCGGCAGCGTGACCCGCGCGCAGTTCGTGACCTTCCTCGCCGGACTCGCCGGTGTGAACGTGTCCGCTTACCAGTACGGTCCGTTCAGCGACGTGCCCGCAGACGCCTGGTACGCGCCCTACGTCAACTGGGCGGCCGCCAACCACATCGTCAGCGGCACGAGCGCTACGACCTTCGACCCGAACGCGACGATCTCGCGCCAGGATATGGCCGTCATGCTCTATAACTACGCACAGCGGTATGACGTCACCCTCAACGAGCAGACCGTGACGCCCTTCACGGATGAGAGCGCCATTGCAGACTATGCGCTGTCCGCCGTGCAGGCGCTGCACCGCGCCGGCGTCTTCAGCGGCATGCCGGACGGCAGCTTCCAGCCGTACGCCACCGCGACCCGCGAACAGGCCTGCACCGTGCTGTGCATGCTGTAAATCCCCGCTTTGCAAACGTCTCCCGGCCCAAGGCCGGGGGACGTTTTTTGTATGCGTGCACAGGTGTCCGCGCGGCTGTGCGACAGATACGGCCATATGTCCAAAAACCTCACACGCGGACGAATCTGACACAAAATCTTCTGCGTTATTCGGATTGCAAACCGGCGCGGCCGGAATTATAATACTCAAAAAATAGAAGCGCGCCCCGGCGCGCCGGAAAGGAATGTGCACAACACCATGAAAAAGAGCAAAAAGTTTCTGTGCCTGCTGCTCGCGCTGGTGATGGCCGGGAGCCTGCTGCTCCTGCCGGCTGCCGCCGCGAACACGCAGTCCGGTGCCGAACGCTACCCGACCATTTACGTCCACGGCCTGATGGGCTGGGGCGAACACGACCAGATCTACGCCGTGACCCCGTACTGGGGCCTGACGAGCGACCTGATGCCGTACCTGACGGGCAAGGGCTATGAGAGCTACGCCGCCTCCGTCGGCCCGCTCTCGAGCGCGTGGGACCGCGCGTGTGAGCTCTATGCCCAGCTGACCGGCACGACCGTGGACTACGGCGCGGCTCACGCCGCCGAGTACGGCCACGCGCGCTACGGCGTGACGTATGACAAGCCGCTGTTTGAAGGCTGGAGCGCGGACAAGAAGATCAACCTCGTCGGCCACAGCTTCGGCGGCGCAACGATCCGCCTGTTCCTGGATATTCTGGCCGACGGCTCTGCGGAGGAGCAGGCTGCGGCCAAGGCCGCCGGCACGGAGGTCTCCCCGTTCTTCCAGGGCGGCAAGGCCGACTGGGTCTACTCCCTGACGACACTGGCTGCCCCGCACAACGGCACGACCTTCCTCGAGTGCTGCGGCGACATGACGCAGTTCGCCGCTGAGATCTCGACCACCATGGCAAAGCTGCTCGGCATCTCGGACTTCAAGGGCGTGTATGACTTCCAGCTCGAGCAGTTCGGCTTCTACCGCAAGGACGGCGAAACCGTGCTCGAGGCGCTCAACCGTGTGCTGCACTCGGACTTCCTGTCGCACAACGACAATGTGTTCCGCGACCTGACGATCGACCGTGCGCTGGAGCTCAACGACGACATTGAGATTCAGCCCAACGTGTACTACTTCTCCTATGCCGGCGACAAAACGCGCCAGAGCACGATCACCGGCGAGCGCACGTCGGCCGTCGATATGACACCGCTGTTCGTGCCGTTTGCAAACCAGATGTGCGGCTATTATGACCAGACGACCGCCGGCGGCTTCCGGATCGACAAGAGCTGGGCCCCGAACGACGGCCTCGTAAACACCGTCTCCGCCCTGTACCCGACCGACGGCGCCGGCCGGTGCCTGACCAAGAGCGGCAAGACCGGCTATGTCCAGCAGGACGGCTACTCCAACGTCAGCTATCACCCCGGCGTGTGGAACGTGATGCCCGTGCGCCACTATGACCACGGCAACTTCATCGCCGGCATGCCGGTGGCGGATCTGTCCTCGCAGAGCACGGTGACCCTGCGGCAGTTCTACCTGAGCCTGATGGACAATCTCTCCCACGTGACCTCGACCCCGGCCACGCCGGTCACGCCGACACAGCCCGCCGGCCTGCCGTTCACGGATGTGCCGGCCGACCGCTGGAGCTATCTGTACATCAAGGAAATGTATGAAGCCGGCGTCGTGAGCGGCACGAGCGCCACGACCTTTGAGCCGACTGCAAACGTCACGCGCGCACAGTTCGTGACCATGATCGCCGGGCTCGCCGGTGCGGACGTGTCCGGCTATGCATCCGGCCCGTTCACCGATGTGCAGGCGGGCAGCTGGTACGCGCCCTACGTCAACTGGGCGGCCACCAACCACATCGTCAGCGGCACGAGCGCCACGACGTTCGACCCGAACGCGACGATCTCGCGTCAGGACATGGCCGTCATGCTCTATAACTACACGCAGCAGTACGGCGTGCAGCTCGACCAGAAGGCGGTCGCCGCCTTCACGGACGAGAGCAGCATCGCCGCCTACGCCCTGCCCGCCGTGCAGGCGCTGCACAGCGCCGGCGTCTTCAGCGGCATGCCGGACGGCAGCTTCCAGCCGTATGCCACCGCGACCCGCGAACAGGCCTGCGTGGTGCTGTGCGAGCTGTAAGGCAGTATTTCAAAATCCACAGCATTGCCCTCCCGGAGCCGTCCGGGAGGGCATTTTTGCACGCTTTGCACAACCTTTCCTTGTAATTTCCGCCACGGTCATGTACAATATATCTTGCAGTTGTCGATTTAGCGATTTTAAGCGTGAAATTGGCGGCAAAAAATCTGGGGGAAAGAAGAAAAAGAATTTATGGACAATGAACTGAAGAAAAAGTATGGCCTGCCGACGGCGATCGCACTCGTCATCGGCATCGTCATCGGCAGCGGTGTGTTCTTCAAAGCCGAGAAGATCCTCACCGCGACCGGCGGCAACCTGCCGCTCGGCATCCTCGCCTGGGCGATCGGCGGCCTGATCATGATCATCTGCGCGTACATGTTCTCCATCCTCGCCACACGTTATGCGCACGTCAACGGACTCGTAGACTACGCCGAGGCGCTCATGGGCAAGCGCTACGCCTATTACATGGGCTGGTTCACAACGTTTATCTATTTCCCGGCCATGACGTCCGTGCTGGCCTGGGTCAGCGCACGGTATCTCGGCGTGCTGTGCGGGTTTGACATCACGGGCGGCCCGGTCATGGTCCTTGCGTGCCTGTTCCTCGTCGGCAGCTACGCGGTCAACGCCCTGTCTCCGATCCTGGCGGGCAAGTTTCAGGTGGCGACCACGGTCATCAAGCTCATCCCGCTGCTGCTCATGGGCATCGTCGGCACGATCGTCGGCCTTGCCAACGGCACAACGATCGAAAACTTCACCACCGTCGTCACAACCGTCGAGGGCGGCAACGGCCACGCGCTGTTCACCGCCGTGGCGGCAACGGCCTTTGCATATGAGGGCTGGATCATCGCCACGAGCATCAACGCCGAGCTCAAGAATGCCCGGCGCAACCTGCCGATCGCGCTTGTCGTCGGCACGCTCATCGTGGCCCTGACGTACATTCTCTACTACATCGGCCTGTCCGGCAGCGTCTCGAATGCGGAGATCATGGCCGGAGGCGAGGCCGGCGCCAAGCTCGCCTTCGAGAAGATCTTCGGCCGGGCCGCCGGCGTGGGTCTGTTCGTGCTGGTCGTCGTGTCGTGCCTCGGCACGCTCAACGGGCTCATGCTCGCCGCGACGCGCAGCCTCTACTCCGTCGCCGCGCGCGGCAACGGCCCGAAGCCGGAGGCGTTCCTCGGCATCGACCAATACACGAACATGCCGGCAAACTCCGCCATCGTGGGCGTGCTCATGTGCGCCGTCTGGCTGACGTATTTCTACGGCGCCAACCTCACCGAGGGCTGGTTCGGCCCGTTTTGCTTCGACTCGTCCGAGCTGCCGATCATCACGCTCTACGCGCTCTATATTCCAATGTTCCTCAACGTCATGCGCCGGGAAAAAGAGCTGAACGCTTTTCACCGCTACGTCATGCCGGTGCTGTCGATCGTGTGCTGCATCTTCTTCTGCGTCGCGGCCGTCGTGTCGCATGGCAAAGCCGTGCTCTACTATCTGATCGTGTTCGCGGTCATCATGGCGCTGGCCATCCCGTTTTACCGTCAGGGGAAAGAAAAGACCTGATGCTCCGCGTTTTCGAGGGCGGCGCTTTTGCGCCGCCTTTTTCGTTGCCCGCGCGCCGGGTTTGTGGTATACTCGCGGCAGACACCGAAACGAGGCGACGACATGGACATTCTCTATCAGGACAACAGCATCCTCGTGTGCATCAAGCCGGCAGGCGTGCTGTCCACGGACGAGCCGGGCGGCGTGCCCGAACTGGTGCGGCAGGCGCTCGGCGACCCGAAGGCCTGTGTGCGCACCGTGCACCGGCTCGACCGCGTGGTCAGCGGGCTGATGGTGCTCGCGCGCACACCTGCGGCCGCGTCGAAGCTCTCGGCGCAGATCCGCGAGCACGACTTCGGCAAGACGTATCTCGCCGTCGTGCACGGGGAGCCGGACGCGCTGCAGGGCACGTACCGCGACCTGCTGCGGCGTGACCCCGCCGAGCGCAAGACCTACGTCACGGACAAGATGGCCAAGGGCGTGCAGGAGGCCGTGCTCGACTACGACGTGCTCGGCACGCGCGCGGAGCTCTCGCTCGTGCGCATCTATCTGCAGACCGGGCGCACGCACCAGATCCGCTGCCAGTTCTCGTCACGTGGCCTGCCGCTCTGGGGCGACAAAAAATACAGCACGCTGCCCGACGACGGACCGATCGCGCTCTGGTCGCACTGCCTGCACTTTGCCCACCCCGACACCGGCGAGGTGCTCTATTTTGAGCAGCAGCCGCCGGATATTTTCCCATGGAACTTGTTTGCAGACTAAGATCCCCGCGCTGCGGCGCGGGGATCTTTCTGCGCAGGTGCGCGACAGATTCTCGTCAAAACGTCTTGCAATCAACATATGCAGCAGGTATAATATAGGCATATCGCCGGTTTTTGCAAGAAGAAAAGCAATGTGAATCTAGGAGACAGGGGGAAACCATGAAAAAGACACGTCGATTTTTATGTCTGCTGCTGACGCTGGTGCTGGCGCTGAGCCTGTGCGTCATTCCGGCCGCTGCGGCCGATGAGCAGACCCGTTCGGACGACCCGGTCGTGTTCGTGCACGGCCTGTTCGGCTGGGGACAGCGCGACAAGATCTTCCGCATCATGCCCTACTGGGGCATGACCACCGGCAGTCTGCCGGACTATCTGGCCACGAAGGGCTACGAGACCTATGCCGCCTCCGTCGGCCCGCTCTCGAGCGCGTGGGACCGCGCATGCGAGCTATACGCGCAGCTCGTCGGTGCGCGCACGGACTACGGTGTCAAGCACGCGCAGGACTTCGGCCACGAGCGCTACGGCATCGACTATGAGACGCCGCTGTTCGACGGCTGGGGCACGGAGCGCGCCGTGAACCTCGTCGGCCACAGCTTCGGCGGCGCGACGACGCGCCTGTTCCTCGAAATTCTCACCAACGGCTGCCCGGAGGAAGTCGCCGCGGCCAAAGCCGCCGGCGTGGAGCCGAGCCCGTTCTTCCTCGGCGGCAAGGGTGACTGGGTCCACTCGCTGACCGCCATCGCTGCGCCGCACAACGGCACAACGTTCATTGAGGCCAACAGCGACTTTACCAAGCTCGCCGCCGACCTGACCACGGCCGCCGCCAAGGCACTGGGCCTGTCATCACTCAAGGGCGTGTACGACTTCCAGCTCGACCAGTTCGGCATCCGCAAGGACGACAACGAGACGTTTACCCAGGCGCTCGACCGTGTGCTGAGATCCGACTTCCTGTCGCACAACGACAACGCGTTCCTCGACCTGACGATCGACAAATCGCTCGAGATCAACAAGGGCATCGAGATCCAGCCGAACGTCTACTACTTCTCCTATGCGGGCGACCAGACCTCGACCGATCCGCTCACCGGCAACCACTACCCCACCGTGTCGGTCATCCCGTCGAACGGCATGTGCGCGCTGATGATGCCCGGCTCTGTCAACATGGGCAAGTACTATGACAAGTACACCGCCGGCGGCATCTACATCGATCAGAGCTGGCTGCCGAACGACGGCCTGGTCAACACCGTCTCCGCCCTCTACCCGACCACGACGGACAAAAACACCACCGAGTGCCTCAAGCGCGACGGCACGCAGGGCTGGGTCAACTATGACGGCTATTCCGACATCACCTTCCGGCCCGGCATCTGGTACGTCATGCCCGTCACGCGCGCCGACCACATGCAATTCGTCGGCGGCATCGCCAACAAGAGCGTCATCGAGACGCACCTGTTCTATCTGAACCTGATGGACGACATCTACAGCACCTACGGCTCCGTGCAGCCGACAGAAACACCGTTCCCGTTCACGGACGTGCCGGAAAGCCGTTGGAGCTATCCGTACATCAAGGAGCTCTATGATGCGGGCGTCGTCTCCGGCACGAGCGCCACGACCTTCGAGCCGACAGCAGTCGTGACGCGCGCGCAGTTCGTGACCATGCTGGCCGGGCTGCAGGGCGCGGATGTGTCCGCATACACGTCGGGTAAGTTCTCTGACGTTCCGGCGGACGCCTGGTATGCGCCCTACGTCAACTGGGCGGCCGACAACGGCGTCGTCTACGGCGTCTCGGACACCGAATTCGCGCCGGATGCCGAGATCACCCGGCAGGATATGGCCGTGATGCTATACCGCTACGCCGGGCAGTTCGGCATCCAGCTCGGCACCGGCACGCCGGCCATCACGTTCACGGATGAAGCCGACATCGCCGGCTATGCCCTGCCCGCCGTGGAGGCGCTGCAGCGCGCCGGCGTCATCAGCGGCATGCCGGACGGCAGCTTCCGCCCGCGCGACACCGCGACCCGCGAACAGGCGTGCGTCATGCTCTGCCTGCTCTGAGGTGCCAAACAGGACAACAAAAGGACGCATCCGAATGGATGCGTCCTTCCGCTTGGATAACAGGAAGAGAAAGCAAAAAAGAAGAGGTATCGGATCAGGGATGCGGCTTGCCCTCGCGGTAGTTTTTCATGACATCGCGAAACAGCTCACCGTTGGTCGGCGGCGTCCAGATGATGGCGTTGGCGCCGGCGCGGATGGTGGTGCGGATACTGTCCTCGTCCGCCCCGCCGGTCGCAATGATGGGATAGTCCGGGAAGCGCTCGCGGATCTCGGCCACGATCTCCGGCGTCTGCGCGCCGGCGGCCACGTTCAGGATCGCGGCGCCGTCCTCGATGCGGTGGCGGTAGTTCGTGTCGGAATTGGCCACCGTGACCACGACCGGCACGTCGACGCTGCTGCAGATGCGGTTGAGGATGCGGCCCGGCGTCGGCGCATTGACAACCACGCCGGTCGCACCCTGCATCTCGGCGTACATGGCGAGGTTCACGACGCGCTTGCCCGTCGTCAGCCCGCCGCCGACGCCGACGAACACCGGCAGGTCGCTCGCCATGAGCAGTGCCTGCGTGATGACCGGCTGCGGCGTGAACGGATAGACCGCAAACACCGCGTCGGCGTTGACATTGCGGATGATGCAGAGGTCTGTCGAGAACACGAGCGACTTGATGCGCTTGCCGAACACCATGATGCCGCTGCACTCGTCGATCACGCTCGGCACACGCAGCGCGAACTGGCGCAGCGTGCCGTCGATCGGTGTGGGCATCTGCGGCGCGACGTGCACGTCGCCCGGCGTCGTCACCTGACGGTCGGCAGCGGCGGACGCATCGTCGCCCACACCGCCGAGCTGCAGCGGCTCATTATCGACGGCGGGATAGGTCAGGAGCTCCGGGCCCTCGGTCATATCAAAAATGAGATCACGATCTTTGCTCATAGCAGTACCTCCTTGTTATTTTTGGGAGTATGTCTTGACTTTTGCAGGCGGTTGTGCTTTACTGAGGGTCAGAAAAGCTTGATTTGGCCTGTAGATAGAAACCAAAGTTTCGTTTTTGATTAACGTAACTTTGGTATAAACCATTTCTACGGGTTTGTCAAGCCTTTTCCAAAAAAAGTTTGAAAAAAATTTTGTTTTCTGGAATGGGAGGTCATGTTCATGGGCAAAGACAACGACGAGGCCGCCGGCGGTTTCGGCAGCGTGTTCCGTGACCGGCTGACCTATCTGATGAACGGCAACAACGTGTACGGCAAGCCTGTCAACACGCAGGAACTGGCCGATGAGATCGACATCAGCCGTCCGGCCGTGCGCAAGTACCTCAAGCCGAACGACCGGCGCGAGGTCACGGTGCCGTCGGCACTGGTCGTGAGCCGCATCGCGCGGTATTTCCGCACGACGCCGAACTTCCTGCTCGGCTTTGACGAGGCAGCCGACGACGCCGATGCACAGCGCGCCGGCGAGAGCGACGTCTACAGCTCCCTCGGCTTGAGCCAGGAGGCCATCGACGGTCTGCACCGTCTGCATGCGCAGGCCGTCACGGACCCGAAGGCCGCTGACCTGCAGCGCCTGCTCGACAGGCTCATCTGCAGCTATGCGCACGAGGCGGACAAGCTGCTGTGACCCGGCACGACTGACACCCCCGGACGGAGACTTTCTCCGACCGGGGGTATTTGCATACTATATTCTAAAAATATATGAACAAACGGCCGCGCCGGTTGACCTGCCCGCGAAAAAAGCGTATGATTGAGTGTAACTATCCTGAGAGAAAAAGAGGAAAAACTATGCAATCGTTATCGCCGCAGGAAAGGGCCTGTCCGCACTGGCTGCCCGGCGTGCTTGTCGGCCTGTGCGCGGCGCAGCCGCTGCTGGACGTGCTGTCGTTCTGGACGCAGAATCTGGCCTGGGGCAGCAAGCTGACGCTGTCGCTGCGCCTGCTGATCTTTCTCGGCGTCATGCTCACGGGCTTCGTGCTCTCGGAACGCCGGCGCTTTTACTGGATCGCCGCTGCCGTGTGCGCCGCACTCTATGCAGGGCACGTGCTGGCGTGCCTGCGCGCCAATACCCCATTCACGACCGCGAACCTGATCTCCGACGCGACCAACTTCATCCGCTTCGCGCAGCTGCCGCTGTTTACGATCGCTTTTATCACATTCCTGCGCTGCTGCCGGCAAGGCTTTGCCAGCCTGGAGCGCGGGATCACCATCGCCTTCTGGATCATCGCCGCCGTCGCGCTGCTCAGCGCACTGACCGGCACAAATCCCTATACGTATCCGGACAAGCGCATCGGCCTGTGCGGGTGGTTTTACTTTGCCAACAGCCAGAGCGCGATTTTGTCGATGCTCGTGCCGCTCGCGCTGTGTCCGGCACTGCGCAGCGGGCAGATCCGGCGCTGGCTGCCCATCGCCGTCGTCGGCTTCGCGGAACTATTCTGCTTTGCGACACGTCTGGCCTATATGTCCCTGTTCGTGACGGCGATCGGCATGGTCATCACGCTTGCGCTCGCAAAGCGCGGCAGCGCAAAGGTCTGCGCCGTGCTGCTGCTGTGTGCCGCCGTCTGTGCGGCGGGCTACACCGTGTCCCCCATGCACCGCAACCAGCAGGCCGTTGCGGCCAACGCTGTGCGCAAGCAGGAGAACATCGACCGGCTGGTCGCGCAGGGCAAGGCGGAATTCGGCGATCAGGGGTATGCCTACCTCACCTATGCCTATGACGAATACCTCGGCGGGACCGTCGAGCGCTATGGACTCGAGGCCACGGCGGAAATGTACGGATACTCCACCAAGGCCGCCGTCATCACGAATGTCCGCACGATCAAGATCAACTACTGCCGCCTGATGCTGAACACTGAACCGTTTACCAGCCGCCTGTTCGGCCTGAGCTACGACGAGATGACCTACCACGGGTACTGCTATGACGTGGAAAATGACTTCCACGGCATCGCGTATCTGTACGGCTGGGCGGGGCTTGCGTGCCTGCTGGCTTTTCTGGGGTATTTCCTGGTCATCATCGTGTGCGCGCTCATCCGCAATGCCAGGCGTTACTTCACGGTCGAGGCCGGCGCCTGCGGCGTTGCGCTGTGCACCGCTCTCGCCCACATTTATAACACCGCCGGCGTACTGCGCCGCCCAAATGCATCTTTTTATCTCTGCCTGATTCTGGCATCCATCTGGTACCTGATCTATATCCGAGATTACGACGACCCAAAGGAGAACTGATATGTCCGAAGAAAAACACTCCCTGCGTGACCGTCTTGCGCCCGCGCTGCCCACGGTCCTGCTCATCCTGCTGATCCTGCAGCCGCTGCTGGATATCCTGTCTTACTGGACGGACCGCCTTGGCATGGCCAACACGATCACGCTGCTGCTCCGCTTTATTGTTTTTGCCGCCGTGTGCCTGCTCGGCTTCCTCGCCTCGTCGCGCAAGAAGGTCTATGGCATTGCCGCCGGCGCGTGCATTTTCGTGCTGGTCGGCCACGTGATCGCCTGCTCGATCAAAGGATATCTGGATCCTGTGCATGATCTGACGAATTTTGTGCGCGTTGTGCAGATGCCGCTGTTTGTGATGTGCTTCATCTCCTTTTTGCGCGCCAACAAGAAGTGCTATCCGGCCATGGAAACCGCGCTGATCGTCAACTTCTGGGTCATTTCCGTCACACTCGTCATCAGCGTGCTGACCAACACCGCCGCCGCGACCTACACCAACAGCGGCATCGGTCTGCTCGGCTGGTTCTCGACAAGCAACGCGCAGAGCGCCGTTGTGAGCATGCTCGCGCCGATCGTGATCGCGTTCTGCTATCGGAAGAAGCACTTCTGGCTCTTTTGCCTGACGACGGCCGCCGCATTCGCGCAGCTATATTTTCTCGGCACCCGGCTGGCATTCCTCTCCATCTTTGCCGTTGCGCTCGGTCTGCCGGTCGTCCTGCTGCTGACCCGGCAGGCCAAAACCTCCAAGCGCTATATCGCCGTGCTGATCGCGATGCTGGTCGTCTGCTGCGCATTCGTCAAGCAGTCACCCATGTATATCAATCAGAACCGCTACAATCTGGCCATGACCAGCAAGCAGGGCGACGCCGAGGTCATGATCCGCCGCACCACCGGTGACAGCGAGGACCTTTCGACCGTGGACCCGGCCGAGCGCTATCACGCCCTGTGCACGATCTATAACTTCTATTCCCCCAAGCTCTGCCAGCGGTTCGGCACGGCCAGAGTCATGTCTGCCTACGACTATTCCTCGCAGGTCACGGACATCACGGCGACCCGCCACCGCAAGATCGTTTTCTGCTCGATGCTCATGGATGAGCACCCATTCGTCTCGCGTATTTTCGGCATGGAGCTGAGCCGCATGAGCTTTGACGGAGATATTTACGACGTGGAAAACGACTTCCACGGCATCTATTTTCTCTATGGCTGGGCCGGTCTGGCGCTCATGGTCGCGTTCGTGGCCTACTTCCTGTATTTGATCGCAAAGTTCCTGATCCAGGATTTCCGCAAATATTTTACGTCCGAATCCGGTGCCTACGGCATCTCCCTGTGTCTGTGCCTGGTCTATGCCTACTGCACCGCCGGCATGCTCCGGCGGCCGAATGCCTCGGTCTACATGTCCGTGCTGCTGGCTGCGGTATACTATTTGACGCAGATGTGCAGTGAGCAGCCGGACGCACTGCCGGACGGAGAGGAGAAAACCGCATGATTTTCAGCGTTGTTATCCCCGTCTATAACGTGAAGGACTACCTGCCCAAATGCATTGACTCCGTGCTGGCGCAGGATTTCGACGACTACGAGCTGGTGCTTGTGGACGACGGTTCCACCGACGGTGAGAGCGGCGCGATCTGTGACCGCTACGCCGCAGCGCATCCGGAGCGGATCCGCGTCATTCACAAGCCGAACGGCGGTCTGGGCGATGCGCGCAACGTCGGCCTCGAAGCGGCCGCGGGCGAGTATCTCATCTTTATCGACAGCGACGACTACATCGGCGCCGGAATGTTCCGGACGCTCGCCGGAGCGATTGACCGCTTCCACAGCGATGTGATCGACTTCGGCTTCGCCGTGGACACCGACGGCACGATCACAAAGCAGCTCGTCGACGATCTGCCGCACGACCGGACGTTCACGCTCGCCGAGCTGCCGCAGCTGCTGCTCACGCAGCCGAATGCCTGGAGCCGCTGCTGGAAGCGCTCGCTCTTTCTCGACACCGGCATCCGCTACCCCTCCCGCGTGTGGTATGAGGACATCCGCACGACCACGAAGCTGTTCGCCGCGGCGGGCAGCATCTGCGCCGTTCCGGACGTGTTTTACTACTATGTCGTGCGCGAGGGCTCCATCACACGCAACCCGAACGTCGCACGCAACGCCGAGATCCTCGATGCGTTTGACGACCTGCTTGGCTGGTATCGAAGCAGCGGCCTGTTCGCGCAGTATTACAACGAGCTGTCGCGCCTGACGGTGGATCATGTGCTGCTTGCCGGCTCCGTGCGCGTGCTGCGCATCGACCCGGACAGCGAGCTGCTCGGCCGCTTTCAGGACTATGTGCAGACGCAGTTCCCGGACTATCTCGACAATCCCCTGCTTGCGCAGCTCTCCCGCAGCCACAAGCTGATCCTGCGCCTGCTGCGGCAGCGCAAATACCGCACCGTGCGGGCACTTTTTGCCGCCAAGGACAAGCTCGGCTGAGCGCCCGGACTGGAGGAAGCTATGAAATTCAGTGTCATCATCCCGGTCTACAACGGCTGGGAATACCTGCGCGAGGGCGTGGACTCCGTGCTGGCGCAGACCGGCGCGGACTTTGAGATCCTGCTCGTGGACGACGGCTCGACCGACGGCAAGAGCGGCGCGCTGTGCGACACGCTCGCGCGCGAGCACCCGGAGTGCATCCGTGTGCTGCACAAGCCCAACGGCGGCGCAGGCGACGCGCGCAACGTGGCGCTCCCGCTCGTGCAGGGCGAGTATGTGCTGTTTCTTGACAGCGACGACACCTACACACCGGACGCCTTCGCCGTATTGCGCGCAGCACTGGCGGAGACGGAGGCCGACATTTGCTATTTCAGCATGCGCATGACGGGCGACGGCGGCGGCGCCGTGTTCACCGACGACCTGCCGCTGCATACGCCGCTGACACTCAGCGCCACGCCCGCCCTGCTGCTCAACCGCCCGTCGGCCTGCATCGCCGCGTGGCGGCGCACGCTGTTCACGGATACGGACATCCGCTTTCGCGCCCGCGGCTGGGGCGAGGACCTGTGCATGACGCGCAAGATGCTCACGGCGGCGCAGTCCGTCGTGATCCTGCCGGACGTGCTTTACCTCTACCGGCAGCACGAGGGCTCCGTGACCAAGCGCGCGCTCGACGCCAACGCCGAGATCATGGACGCGATCGACGACGTGCTGACGTGGTATCAGGCGCACGGTCTGTTCGAGCAGTATGAAAACGAGCTCGGTAAGCTCTGCGTGGACAATGTGCTCTATGATGCGTCCGTGCGCATCCTCAAGGTGCAGAGCGCGCACCCGCTGCTGCCGCAGCTGCTGGACTTTACCGCTGCGCGCTTCCCCGACTACCGGCACAATCCCTATCTGAAAGGCTATCCGGCACGCAAGAGGCTGGTGCTGTCCCTGCTCGGCAAAAAGCAATACCGGGCCGTGCATCTGCTGTTCGCCGCCGGGAACTGACGCTATGAAGCATCACAATCAACTGCGTTCCGGCTCTCTGCTCACGTATGTGCAGATGACGCTCAACATCATCGTCTCCATCGCCTACACGCCGTTCATGCTGCGCATCCTCGGCAAGAGCGAGTACGGCCTGTACTCCACCGTCGCCTCGACGATCGCCATTTTGTCGGTGCTCAGTCTCGGCTTCGGCGGCAGCTACGTGCGCTACTACATCCTCTACCGCAAGGAAAAGGCGGACGACAAGATCGCGCGGCTCAACGGCCTGTTCCTGATCGTGTTTTCCGTCATCGGTCTGATCGCGCTCGCATGCGGACTGTACCTGACGTTCCATCTGGAGATGGTGTTCAAGACCGGCCTGACGGACGCCGAGTACCACACGGCGCGCATCCTCATGCTGCTGCTGACGGCGAACCTCGCCGTGAGCTTCCCGATGAGCGTGTTCAGCAACATCATCAGCGCGCAGGAGCAGTTCGTGTTCCTCAAGGCGACGGAGATCCTGCGCACGGTCGTGTCCCCGCTCGTGACGCTACCGGTGCTGCTGGCGGGCTACGGCTCGATCGGCATGGTCGTTGTCACGGTAACGATCTCCGTATTCGTGGACGTGCTGCGGCTGATCTACTGCTTCGGCAAGCTGCACATTCGGGTCTCGTTCCGGAACTTTGACGGCGCCGTGCTCAAGGACATCGCCGTGTTCTCGGGCTTCATCGCCATCAACATGGTCGTCGACCAGGTCAACAACAACCTCGACAAGCTCATCATCACGCGCTACTGCGGCACGGCCGCCACGGCGGTCTACGCCGTCGGCCAGCAGCTGCACACGTACTTCATCTCGTTTTCGACGGCGGTGTCGTCCGTGTTCACGCCGCGCATCCATCAGCTCGTGCAGGACAACAAGGACGACAAAGCGCGCCTGCGCACCGTGCTCACGGAGCTGTTCGTGCGCGTGGGGCGCATCCAGTTTCTGATTTTGTCGCTCGTGTGCACGGGCATCATCTTCTTCGGCAAGCCGTTTATCTATTTCTGGGCCGGGCCGGGCTATGACGATGCGTATATCATTGTGCTGCTGCTCATCATCCCCGGCATGGTGCCGCTGACGCAAAACCTCGGCATCGAGATGCAGCGCGCGCAGAATCTGCACAAGTACCGCTCGATCATCTACGGGGCGATGGCCATCGGCAACCTCGCCATCAGCATCTGGCTGTGCCAGTACCTCGGCGCGATCGGCTGCGCGATCGGCACGGCCGTCGCCGTCGCGCTGGCAAACGGACTCGTGATGAACATCTTCTATCAGCGGCGGCTGAACATCGACGTGACCGTGTTCTGGAAAAATATCGGGCGCATGGCGCTCGGCCTGCTGCTGCCTGCCGCGTGCGGCGTGCTGATGATGCTGTTTGTAAACCTCTACAGTATTCCGATGCTGCTCGGCGGCATCATCGTCTACACAGCGATCTACTGTGCCTCCGTGTGGCTGCTGTCCATGAACGGATATGAAAAGGCCCTCGTCGGCGGCATGGTGCGAAAGGTGCTGAGAAAATGAAACAACGCTTGAAACGTCTGCTCGTGCGGCTGATGAACCTGCTGCCCGGCAAGCCGGTCATCCTGCTCGAGAGCGCGCCGCCCCTCGGCGACAATACCGGCGCCCTGTACCGGACGCTGCTGGCCCAGGGCTGGAACGACCGGTACCGGCTCGTGTGGGTCGTGCCGGATCCGGCCGCTTTCCGGGACGTGCATGAAAAGAACGTGGCCTTTGCCGGCACGCGGGGAACATGGGCGCTGCTGCGGCTGTTCTGGCTGCGCGCCCGCGCCGCTGCCATCGTGGACTGCAACGGCCAGCTCCAGAAGCTCCGGCCGGAGACCGTGCATCTGTACCTGACGCACGGCAGCCCGCTCAAGAGCGTGCACGACTACTATTTCTGCGACCCGACGACCGACTGGGCGCTGAGTCAGGCCCCGTTTTTTGACGCCGTGAACAGCTATGAATTTCACATCCCGCCGGAAAAGCTCGTCACGCTCGGCTTCCCGCGCAACGACGACCTGTTCACGCACAAATGCGACCTGAAGGACATCTTCGGCGCGGAGTTTGACCGCTTCGTCGTCTGGTATCCCACGTACCGCCAGCACAAGAACAACCTCGTTGCGACGACGGACATCTCCGTCCCCGTCATCCATGACCCTGCGGCGGCCGCGGCCGTGAACGAGGCCGCGCGGGCGATGAACACGCTCGTGATCGTCAAGCCCCACCCGGCGCAGGACCTGTCGCACATCCGCGCGCTGGAGCTGAGCCACCTCCGCTTCATCGACGACGGGCTCTTCGCCGCGCACGGCATCACGTCCTACGAATTTCTCGCCTGCACGGACGCGCTCATCACGGACTATTCCTCCGTGCTGTTCGACTACCTGCTCACGGGCAAGCCCGTGGGGCTGACGTTCGAGGACATCGACGCCTACGCCAGACAGCCGGGCTTTGCCATCGACCCGCAGCCGCTGCGCGAGAGCGCGGCCATGCTCGACACGCCGGACGATTTCCGCACGTTTTTCGAGCAGCTCGCCGCGGGCGATGATCCGCTGCGGGCCAAGCGCCTGCAGCTCACGAAGCTGACCAACCAATACACAGACGGACACTCCGCCGAGCGCGTCGCCGCGTTTCTGGCCGAGCGCCTCCGGGAAAGGGAGCACACATGAGACGTGTCATCACTTACGGCACCTTTGACCTGCTGCACTACGGGCACATCAACCTCCTGCGCCGCGCCAAGGAACAGGGCGATTACCTGATCGTGGCCCTGAGCACGGACGAGTTCAACTGGAACGAAAAGCAAAAAAAGAGCTACTTCTCCTACGAGGACCGCAAGCGGATGCTCGAGGCCATCCGCTACGTTGACCTCGTCATCCCGGAGGAGAGCTGGGACCAGAAAGTCACCGACGTGGACAAATACCACGTGGACGTGTTCGTCATGGGCGACGACTGGAAGGGCAAGTTCGACTTCCTGAAGGACAAATGCGAGGTCGTCTACCTCCCCCGCACGCCCGAGATCTCCACGACGAAGATCAAGACAGACCTGCACACCTGAATGATGCACGAAATGCCGCCCGGCTGATGTCGGGCGGCATGTTTTTTGCTCCCGCGCCATAGAGTGGTACAAACTGCGTCGGGAGGTCGCGCGCGTGCACAGAAATCGCAGGCTCATCGTCAACACCGCGCTCATGACCGCCTCATCGATCGTGATGCGCTGCATCGGGCTCGTCTTTCAGGCGTGGATCGTCGGGCGCATCGGCGCGGCCGGCATCGGGCTGTACCAGCTCGTCATGTCGGTGAGCGTGCTGTTTGCTACCTTCGCCATCTCCGGCATCCGCTTTGCCACCACGCGCCTGATCTCCGAGGAGATGGGGCTCGAGCGCGGCGCGGGCGTCACGGGGGCAATGCGCCGGTGCGCGTGCTACGCGCTGTTTTTTGGCCTGTGCGCGGGCACAATGGTGTATTTTCTGGCCGAGCCCGTTGGCTTTCTCTGGATCGGCGACGCGCGCACGGTGCGCTCGCTGCGCATCACAGGCATCAGCCTGCCGTGCATCGCGCTCTCGTCGGTCATGGACGGATACTTCACCGCCTCCGGCCGCGTGTGGAAGCCGACGCTCGTGCACCTGCTCGAACAGCTGGTGAGCATCACGTGCGTGATGTGGTTTTTGTCATTTGCGGCCGCCGGCGACCTCGAGCAGAGCTGCGCCGCCGTCACGGCGGGCGGCGCGTGCGCGGACGTGGTGTCGCTGCTGCTGATGGCGGCGATGTATGCGCTCGACCGGCGCAAATACCGCCGTGGCGGCGACACCGTGCCGCACCTGACGCGGCGGATGCTCGCCGTGGCGCTGCCGCTGGCCGTGTCGGCCTATGCGCGCACGTCGCTGACGACGCTGGAACACCTGCTCATCCCGCGGGGGCTCAAAAGCTCCGGCCTGTCGGCCGACCGCGCGCTCGCGGGCTATGGCATCGTGCACGGCATGGCGCTGCCGGTGGTGCTCTTCCCGTCGTGCCTGCTGTACGCGCTGGCAGATCTGCTCGTGCCGGAGCTGACAACGGCGCAGGTTTCCGGCCGGTGCGGAGATATCCGGCGGCTGGTGCGCACGCTGCTGTATCGGTGCCTGCTGTTCGCGTGCGGCACGGCCGTGCTGCTGCTGGCGTTTTCCGGGCCGCTCGGGCAGCTGATCTACCACTCGGACGACGCGGGGCGGTATATCCGGCTGCTGGCCCCGCTCGTGCCGGTGATGTATCTCGACACCGTGACCGACGGCTGCCTGCGCGGACTCGGCCAGCAGACGCGCTGCATGGCCATCAACGTGCTCGACGCCACGCTCGGCGTGGTGCTCGTGTGGGTGCTGCTACCGCGGTTCGGGCTGGCTGGGTACATCTTCATTTTGTATTTCAACGAGTGTGTGAATTTCACGTTCAGCTTCACCTTGCTGCTGCGCACGGTGCGCCGCAGCTGCAGCGATGAAAAACCGCCTGCAGGCTGATGCCTGCAGGCGGTTTGCTATGTACGATCTCAGTGCTGCGGGGTGGGGTCCTTCGACTGGACCTGCGGCTGGATCTTGTCCTTTTTACGCAGCTCCGGGAAGAGCAGGAACTCCACACGCTTGTACAGCAGATACGTCAGTGCCGAGTCCACAACGCCCTTGATGAGATTGAAAGGAACGACGGCGAACAGCACGAGCGTCGGCACGCTGGTGATGCCCTTGTTCACGGCCGTGCCCATGGCGACGATCTGATCGATCGGCAGGTGGAACAGCTCGGCGAACTTCGGGATCAGGTACAGGGCGTTGAAGAGGCTGCCGAACACCGTCATGCACAGGGTGCCGACGGCCATGCCGATGATGGCGGTGCGGCGGGTCTTGTGGTGGTGGTAGATGACAGCGGCGGGAAGGATGAACGTGCAGCCGACGACGAAGTTGGCAAAGTCGCCGACGAAGGCCGTGCTCGTGCCCTTAAGCAGGAGCTTCAGGAGCACCTTGAGCAGCTCGGTGATGACACCGGCCACAGGTCCGAGATAGAACGCGCTCATGAGCACCGGCAGCTCGCTCAGGTCCATCTTATAGAAGCCGGGCGCAAAAAACAGCGGGATCTCCAGCAGCATCAGCACGCCGCCGAGGGCGGAGAACATGGCCACATAGCTGATGTTGCGGCTGCGGCTGCGGCGCTGCAGATCGCGGCAGACCGTGCGCTCAAACAGATACGCAAGGCCGAGCAATGCCGCGAACACAAGCGCGCAGACACCGATAAAGGACAGGTTTTCTTTCAACATGACAAAGCACCTCCATGGAATGAAAAACACCTGAAAGAACATGTCCTTCAGGCGCTGCGAACTATGGAGGTCCGTAACATCTTCTATCATCCAGACTATACTGTCGGTATCGGAATTGCACCGATTCAACCTTACTCGGCTCGCGGACTATCACCGCCGGTCGGGAATTACACCCTGCCCCGAAGACATCTCGATTCAGTTGTTTTACTGTCTGCATTATAGCACAGTGCCAACAGAATGCAAGCACTTTTTTCAGGAAAGGTTTGACAGCTGCGCTCCAGGCGCGTACAATGGAGGCCACCACTGAAAAGGAGGCTGCCGCCATGCCCGAGCGCGAAAACACCTGCTGCTTCACCGGCCACCGGGAATACAAGCTGCCCTGGGGCAGCGATGAGAATGACCCCCGCTGCCGCAAGCTGCAGCAGCAGCTCTTTGACGCCGTGGACGCCGTCTACGCCGCCGGTATCCGCCACTTCATCTGCGGCATGGCCAACGGCTGCGACCTGTATTTTTTCGATGCAGCACGCTATCTGCGCCTGCAGCACCCGGAGGTCACGATCGAGGCGGCCATCCCCTACTCCGGCCAGGCCGACCGCTGGCGGCCGGAGCTGCGCGAGCGCTATGCCTACGACCTGCGCCAGTGCGACTATCAGACGCTCGTGCAAGAGGCCTACACCCCCGGGTGCATGATGCGCCGCAACCGCTACATGGTCGATGCCTCGCGCATCCTCATCGCGGCGTTTGACGGCCGGCCCGGCGGCACGGCCCGCACGCTCGAATACGCCGCCCAACGCCGGCTGGAGATCATCCAGATCCCGATCGACAGCGCACCGGCAGGCGAAATATAAAAACACGGGGAACGCCCTTCGGCGTTCCCCGTGTGCGGTTTTTGCGGCTGCTAGCAGGCTTCGATCTCCTTGATGGTGTACTCGTTGCCGCTGAGCAGATAGGTATGCTCACTCTTGCAGTAGGGGCATATCTTGGCGTATTTGACCGTGGGGTATGTCTTTTTGCAGTCCTCGCAATAAGTCACGGCGGGGAGCGTCTCGATCTTCAGCTCCGCGCCCTTGAGATACTGCGATTTTTCCACTGCCCACTTCCAGCAGTCGGTCAGGTAATATGGGATGATGCCGCTGACCTCGCCGACCTCCAGCGTGACGCTGGCAACCTGGGTCAGGTGGTTTTCCTCGACGACCTTTTCGACCTCCTGGATGACATAGAACACGGTTCCCAGTTCGTGCATCGTGTGGTTCCTCCGGTCGGCTTACTTTGCGCGCTTGCCCTTGATGTCCTTGATGGTGAGGCGCGCGGCGCGCTTGACCATGTGCGGCAGGATGGCCTTCATCTTGTCCTCGGTGCGGGTCATGCGGCTGGCGGCCGGCACGTCGCGGGTCAGATGGATGGCGTCAAACTCGCAGCGGGTGGTGCACAGGCCGCAGCCGATGCACTTGTTCTGGTCGACGACGGACACGCCGCAGCCGAGGCAGCGGGACGCCTCCGCCTTGACCTGCGCCTCGGTGAAGGTGATGCGGTCGTTCGAGAACGTCTTGGCCTTGCTCGCGTCGTGGGCGACGGTCTGGCGCGCTGGGGCGTCAAAGCAGTCGATGGGTACGACGGCCTGCTTCTTATCGAGCTCGTAGAACTCGCGCGGGTCACGCGCCAGCGTCAGGCTCTGGCCCTCATGCACGTAGCGGTGCAGGGAGATGGCGCCCTCGCGGCCGGCCGCGATCGCGTCGATGGCAAACTTCGGGCCGGTGACCACGTCGCCGCCGGCAAAGATGTCGGGCTGCGCGGTCTGGTACGTCACGCCGTCGGCCTGGACGGTACCGTTGCGGTTGAAGGCCATGGCCTCCGGCGCGATGCGGCCGAGGTCAACGCGCTGGCCGATGGCGCCGATGACGGACGTGACCTCGATGGTCTCGAACTTGCCGGTGCCGACGGGCTTGCGGCGGCCCTTCGCGTCGGGCTCGCCCAGCTCCATGATCTCGACCTTGAGGGCCTTGACCTTGCCGTTCTCGCCGATGATCTCGGCCGGAGCGCTCAGGAAGCGGAACTGCACGCCCTCTTCCATGGCTTCCGCGACTTCCTCCGCATCCGCCGGCATCTCGGCCTGGCTGCGGCGGTAAATGACGTAAGTATCCTTCGCGCCGAGGCGGATGGCCGTGCGGCAGACGTCCATGGCGACATTGCCGCCGCCGATGACGGCGCACTTTTTGCCGATGCGCGGCTTCTTGCCGAGGTTGACCTTGCGCAGGAAGTCCACGCCGCCGTACACGCCGGAGAGCTCCTCACCGGGCACGCCGATGGGTGCGCTCTTCTGCGCGCCGATGGCGAGGTAGAAGCCCTTATAGCCCTGCTCGCGCAGCTGGTCGATGGTGAGATCCTTGCCGATCTCGACGCCGCACTGGAAGTGGACGCCCATCTCCTTGAGCACCTCGATCTCGGCGTTGACGACGTCCTTTTCGAGGCGGAAGCTCGGGATGCCGAGGGTCAGCATGCCGCCGGGCACCTCGTTTTTATCAAACACGGTGACGTTTTCATAGCCCATGTTCGCCAGATAGTAGGCGCACGACAGGCCGGCCGGGCCGGCGCCGATGATGGCGATCTTCTCCGGGTACGGATCGGCGATGCCGCGGTGGGTGATGACTTTCGGGATGTAGCGCTTGTCGGCCTGGAGCTCCTGCTCGGCGACAAACTTTTTGATCTCGTCGATGGCGACGGCGCGGTCGACATCGCCGCGGGTGCAGGCTTCCTCGCAGCGGCGGTTGCAGATGCTGCCGCAGACGGCCGGGAACGGGTTATCCTGCTTGATGAGCTTGAGCGCATCCAGATAGCGGCCCTGCGCGGCCAGATTGATGTAGCCCTGCACGGCAATGTGCGCCGGGCAGGCGGTCTTGCAGGGGGCGGTGCCGGACTCGTGGCACTGCTTCTGGTTGTCGTCCTTATAGTTCGGGCTCCACATGTGCTCGCCCCAGTGGTTATCGTCCGGCAGCGGCTGCTTCGGATAGACCACGGGGCCGGTCTTGGTGCACAGCTTCTGGCCGAGCTTGGCAGCGCCGGCCGGGCAGACCTCGGCGCACTTGCCGCAGGCGACGCACTTCTCGGCGTCGACATGGGCGCGGTAAGCGGAGGCGGACATATTGGGCGTGTTGAACAGCTGGCTCGTTCTCAGCGCGAAGCAGGAGCCGAGCGCGCAGTTGCAGATGGCGAAGATCTTGTCCTCGCCGTCGATGTTCGTGATCTGGTGGACATAGCCGTTGTCCTCGGCGCGCTGGAGGATCTCCATCGCCTCTTCATAGGTAATGTCGCGGCCCTTGCCGGTCTCGCGGCAGTAGTCGGCAAACTGGCCGACGGCAATGCACATCTCATCCTGCAGCTCGCCGCAGCCCTGCCCCTGAAGGCGCATGACGTTGCGGCAGGAGCAATAGCCGACGCCGAGGTGGCCCTCATACTTTTTCAGCCAGTGGGAGATGTGCTCGATGTCGACCGACTCGTTCGTGGCCGGGATAGCCTTCTCGACCGGGATGACATGCATACCGATGCCAGCGCCTCCGGGAGGCACCATGCAGGTGATCTTCGTCAGCGGCAGAAACGCCATGCGCTCGAAAAACTGTCCGATCTCCGGGTGCTCCTCCACCTGCTGGAGGTTCATGTTCATCAGCTCGGCAGAACCGGGCACAAAGATCGGCAGCGTCCACTGCTTGTGATGGTCGGCGTTCTCCCAGTTGTACTCGAGCAGACCGATCATGGACATCTGGTCAAACAGCTGCTCGATGTAGACCGGATCCTTTCCCGTCTTTTTGCTCATCTCCGCCGGGGTGGTCGGGACACGCACGTCCATCGCGAGCGCGAGCTCCGCCATCTCGTCGGTGACGACGCTGGCCAGGCCGTAATACTCGGGCGAATCCTCGTCGAGCTTCGTCATGCCGAGCTTGACGTCCACGCGGTCCGTGATCTTTTTGCCCAGCTTCAGGATCAGTTCTCTTGCCATGTTTCAGGCTCCTTTCTTCCCCTTTAAATATTTTGTTTTCATTCCCTGGTTTGTGAATAGATGCGCAATCTATTGTAGCACATCTCACGCATACAATTCAATATGCAAATGGGCAACACATTGTTGAAGATTGCAAAATTCCGGCCAATTTCGCCTGCCTGTCTTGACATCCTGCACAGGCGGTGCTATGCTTTTTCGTAACCAATTGGTCAATATCGCGTAAATTCACGAGGAGGGAACGGCGATGGCTCAGATCCGGATCCATGTTCTGCACTGCGGGAAGATCGGCGTAGCGCCGAACCTGCCGGCCAGCGCCCAGTGGCGCTGGCCGGTAAAGGCGGACGCGCGGCGGCTGAAGAACGACGCGCGCATCTGGCTGCCGGTGTCGGCGTATCTGGTGGAGCACCCAAAGGGATTGTTTCTGGTGGACGCCGGGCTGCCGCGCACTGTGAGCCCGACCGGCATCGAGGACCGCGCCGCACAGCTGCGCATGTTCGGCCGCGGGTGGTACACGCTCGTGCACAGCGTCGTGGAGCCGGGGCAGTCGATCGGCGAGCAGCTGGCCGCACGCGACATCCGGCCGCAGGATCTGGACTATGTGCTCTTTTCCCACCTCGACCCGGACCACATTGCAGGCATCAGCGAGGTGCGGGGCGCAAAGCGGCTGCTTGTGGCGGAGGAGGAATACTTCTGGTCGTGCCGCGTGAACCTGCGCTACACCTCCCGCAGGCTGTGGATGGACGAGCCGCCGGAGCGGTTCTGGTACCGCGTGAACCACATCGGGCCGGAGAGCCGCTCGTACGACCTGTTCGGGGACGATTCAGTGCATCTTGTGCACATCGCCGGGCACACGGAGGGCATGTTCGCCACGCTCATCCGCATCGGCGACCGGTACGTGCTGCTCAATGCCGACGGCGCGGCCGGCCCCCGCTCCTGGGCGGAGGGTACCGTGCCCGGCATCTGCGAAAACAGCGTGCGCGCCAAAAAGGCACTCGACTGGATCGGCGAGATGAGCCGCAGCCCCGCCTGCGCGGCGTCCCTGTGCAGCCACGACCCGGATGTCGCGCCGCAAACCATCGAATTTTAGAATCGCTACATTCAATTTTTCTAATGTGTGTTTCATACTGCTTTTATGGATTTTGGGGTTGACAAGTGCGGAAAACTGCGTTATACTGCGCTCGTTTCCACCGGAAACCGTGATTTTTAACGAAAGGAGACGCGTCGTATTATGAAGTTTGCTCAGACGAACAACATGATGATGGCTATGATGATGTACATGCCCGGCTGCATGTGCATGCCTCGTCGTGCTCAGAAATATGACTCGTCTTGTGTTCGCTTCTAATAACGGCTGATCCAAATTCCAAGCCGTATCCGCAGAGGCCGGAAGACAACGAGTCTTCCGGCCTCTGCTTTTTTGTTCCGATAAATTTATTCTGCGAGGGAGAATCCACCATGATCGAAATCGAACATCTCAACAAGACCTACCCCTCCCCGAGCGGCGACATCCACGCACTGCGGGACGTCAACCTCCGCATCGAGGACGGCGAGATCTTCGGCATCATCGGCCTGAGCGGTGCCGGCAAGAGCACGCTCGTGCGCTGTATCAACCTCCTCGAGCGGCCGACCTCCGGCACGGTGCGCATCGACGGGCGCGACATGATGCAGCTCAGCCGCCGCGACCTGCTCAAGGCCCGACAGGACATCGGCATGATCTTCCAGAGCTTCAACCTGCTCGAGCAGCGCACGGTGCTGCGCAACATCTGCTTCCCGCTCGAGATCGCGGGCGTCAAGCGCGACGAGGCGCAGGCCCGCGCCGCCGAGCTGCTCGAGCTCGTCGGATTGTCCGACCGCGCGAAAGCGTATCCCTCGCAGCTTTCCGGCGGCCAGAAGCAGCGCGTGGCCATCGCCCGCGCCCTCGCCACGCGGCCGAAATACCTTCTGTGCGACGAGGCCACCAGCGCCCTCGACCCGAACACCACGCAGTCAATCCTCCGCCTGCTCAAGGAGATCAACCAGACGCTCGGCGTGACGATCGTCGTCATCACGCACGAGATGCGAGTCATCGAGCAGATATGCCAGCGCGTGGCCGTCATCGACCAGAGCTGCATCGCCGAGATTGGCAACGTCAGCGATGTGTTCACACACCCGAAGTCCGACATCGCCAAGGCGCTCATCCTTCCGAAGAGCCCGGCCGAAAACCTCCCGCCGTGCACGGGCAAGCGCCTGCGCCTCGTCTTCGACGGCAGCTGCTCCAACGAACCGGTCATCTCGCGCATCACGCTCGAGTGCCATGTGCCGGTGAACATTCTCTTCGCCGACACCCGCATCGTCGAGGGCAGCATCTACGGCCACATGGTCATCGACCTGCCCGACGATCCGCAGCAGTTCCACGATGTGCTGCGCTGGCTTGATCACAACCACATTTCTTATCTACAGGAGGATGGAAGTCATGTCTGATCTGCTCATCAAGCTCTGGCAAAACGGCATTTTGCAGCTCGGTATCTGGGAGACCATTTACATGACGCTCATCTCCACGTTCTTTGCCTATCTCATCGGCCTGCCGGTCGGCCTCATCCTGCGCATGACCGACCGCGACGGCATCCACCCCATCGGCTGGCTCAACCGCACGCTCGGCATCATCGTCAACGCCCTGCGCAGCATCCCGTTCATCATCCTCATGGTCGCCATGCTGCCGGTGGCAAAGTTCGTCGTCGGCACCAGCCTCGGCAACCGCGCCGTGATTGTGACGCTCGTCATCGCCGCCGCCCCGTATGTGGCGCGCATGGTCGAGTCCGCCGCCAAGGAAGTGGACGCCGGCGTCATCGAGGCCGCGCAGTCCATGGGCGCGTCCACGTTCCGCATCATCTGGAAGGTCATCATCCCGGAGGCCAAGCCCGCGCTCATCACCGGCGCCGTCATCTCCACCGTGACCATCCTCGGCTACTCCGCCATGGCCGGCACGATCGGCGGCGGCGGTCTCGGCCAGATCGCCATCACCTACGGCTACCAGAAGTACGACGATCAGATCGTCTGGCTGTGCGTGGCGCTGACGATCATCATCGTGCAGATCCTGCAGGAATTCGGCATGTACATCGCCCGCCGCACCGACCGGCGCGCCCGCACCTGACAGGAGGCACCCCATGCATCTGCACTATCCCGCGCTGCTGCGCGTAAACATCCGGCGCGGACGAATGTGCCGCCCCGAACTGCACATCCTATCATCCGAAACCACACAAATTCTAAAAACAAAAATATAAAGGAGAAACGACCATGAAAAAGATCACGTCCCTCATCCTCGCCCTCGTGCTGACGTTCTCGCTCGTCGCACTGAGTGCCTGCGGCGGCAAGACCACCGACGACAAGAACAACGCCTCTGCCGATGACAAAGTCATCACCGTCGGCGCCAGCGCCACCCCGCACGCCGAGATCCTCGAGCAGGTCAAGCAGGCCCTCGCCGACGAAGGCTACGAGCTCAAGATCGTCACCTATGACGACTATGTCCTGCCGAACCAGGCCCTGGCCGACGGCACGCTCGACGCAAACTACTTCCAGCACAAGCCCTACCTCGACAGCTTCAACGCCAAGAACGGCACCAACCTCGTCTCCGTCGGCACCATCCACTATGAGCCGTTCGGCATCTACGGCAACGGCGTCACCGACCTGAAGGATCTCGCCAAGGGCGCGACCATCATCATCCCGGCCGACGACAGCAACGAGACCCGCGCCCTGTTTCTGCTCCAGCAGGAGGGCCTGATCAAGCTCCCCGATGACGCGGACGCCGCCAAGGGCGTGAGCACGCTCGACATCGTTGACGACGGCGGCTACAACATCGTCACCGTGCAGGCCGACACCGTCCCGGCCCAGCTCAAGAACGCCGCTGCCGGCTCCATCGCCGTCATCAACGGCAACTACGCCCTGGCCGCCGGCCTGAAGATCAGCGACGCGCTCGCCACCGAGGACGCCAACGGTGCCGCTGCCCAGACCTACGCCAACATCATCGCCGTGCGCGCCGGCGAAGAGAACAGCGCCAAGACCCAGGCCCTGCTCAAGGCCCTCAAGACCGACGCCGTGAAGCAGTACATCGCCGAGACCTACAACGGCGCTGTCGTCGCGAGCTTCTAAGCATCCCCCTCTCTTTTGAAAAACGCACGAATCCCCCGGCGGCTGCCGGGGGATTTTTGCGCCTGTCAGGAGGCGTTATGGGCATAGCTGTTGTCAACAAGGCGGTCAAAGTCCACCCAGTCGGCGTGATCAAGCACGCCGGCCGTCTCCATGACGGTCTCGAGCCGCTCAAGGGACGAGCGCGTCATGACAGGCGTGGCGTTCCAGGCGTCGATGTCCTTGTAGCGCTGCACGACCTGCGTGAGTACGGGCACGCTCGTGTCCGGGAACTGCGGGGCGATGATCTCGGCGGTCTCCGCCGCGTCGTGCTCCGCGATCCATTTCTGCGCGCGGCCGATGGCGTTGGTGAAGCGCTGCACGATGTCCGCGTGGTCTTTCATGTACGCCTGTGAGGCGAAATAGGCCGTGTACGGGATCTCGCCGCTCTCCTGCCCGATGGACGCGAGAATATACCCCTTGCCCGCCTGCGCGGCCTCGGTGGCTGTCGGCTCAAAGAGCGTGACAAAGTCGCCGTTGCCGCCGGTGAAGGCCCCGGCCATCATGTTGAACTGCACGGTCGTGTCCACGGTCGCATCCGTGCCGGGGACGACACCGTTTTGCCGCATGACGTATTCGAGCGTCATCTCCGGCACGCCGCCCGCGCGGCCGCCGATGACGGTCCTGCCGCGCAGCAGCTCCCAGCTGAAGGGCACATCCTCACGCCCGACGAGGAACGACCCGTCGCGCTTCGTGAGCTGGCCGAACACGACCGGGTAATCGTCCTTGCCCTGATTGTAGACATAGATGCACGCCTCCGGCCCGGCGAGACCGATGTCCGCCTGCCCGGTGAGCACCGCCGTCATGACCTTGTCGGCGCCGCCGCCGTTGGTCAGCTCGATATTCAGCCCCTCATCGGCGAAAAAGCCCTGCTCCAGCGCCACGTACTGCGGCGCGTAGAACACCGAATGTGTCACTTCGCTCAGGCGGACGGTGGCCGTCTCCTGCTTGCCGCAGGCACACAAAACCACCAGCATCAGCGCCGCCAGAACCCCACAAAGAAACCGTTTCATTGCGTCACTCCCAACCGATTTTTGAAAAATTTCTCCAGCCACAGCACCAGCTGATACATCACGACAGCCGCCACCGCAAGCACGAGGACGGTCGCCATCACGAGGTCCATGTTGAACACCTGCGACCCGTAGACGATCAGATAGCCGAGGCCGGCTTTGGAGACCAGAAATTCGCCCATGATCACGCCGACCCACGACAGGCCGACGTTCACGCGCAGCGTATTGAAGAGCGTGGCGTAGTTGGCCGGGATGACCAGCCGCCACAGGATCTGATGCCGGGTCGCGCCGAGCGTCTGCATCAGGCGGATCTTCTCCCGGTCCGTGGACAGGAAGCCGACATGCATATTCAGGATCGTGACAAAGA
>OKSB01000240.1_pt1 | contig 61240 bp, 50 predicted proteins | sample 1601171 | NCBI WGS metagenome assembly OKSB01 (sample SAMEA3541496, study PRJEB24748) | human gut metagenome | biome: human gut; feature: human-associated habitat; material: faeces | place: China | collected 2012 | reverse complement strand
TGTCATTGCGAGGAGGCCAACGGCCGACGTGGCAATCTCGGGAAGGCACTGCCGATTTGGAAAGACTATCGTTAAAATGGTATGTACCGATTGCGTCTGTAGCGGCGGTCACTGCGCAGCCGTTGGCGGCTCTGCCGCCTTACGGATGCGGCGTGCCCCTTGCGGGTATTGAGCGCCTTGTACGGGAGTATTCAACGGCAGGAGAGTGCTGGTGCACCGCCGCATTACCCTGATGTGTCATTGCGAGGAGCGGAGCGACGTGGCAATCTCGGGAAGGCGCTTACGTTTTCGCCGGAACTCCCCTGTTATCCGGCATTGTACTGCGAGATTGTGACGTCGGCCTTTGGCCTCCTCGCAATGACAAACCTTTGATTTTCACCATTTTAACGATAGCCTGTTTATTTCGCAGGTGCAGTGCCGGGCCCGGCTGTCCGCTCCCCTACAAGGCGTGTGCGTTCGGCGATGCCGCCCTATAACTTGCCAGTCTGCAAGGCGCTCAGTGAGCGCCGCTACATTCTTCTCTCGCCCGGCGGTCTTGCGCAGTGAGCGCCGCTACACTCCATACTTCGGTGCATACCGTTTATCGGCAGCCGGTACGGGACGGCAGTGCCTTCCCGAAATTGCCACGGGCGCAAAGCGCCCTCGCAATGACAATTCGGTGGCCGGCACCATTTTAACGCCGTCCCGTTCGTATCGCAAGTGCAGCGCCGGGCCCGGCTGTCCGCTTCCCGCAGGAAGGCGCGGTGCTGCACCTGAACGGTTTTTCCTGCAAAACACAAGATGGGGCTTGACATTTTGCCCGCTGCGGAGTAAACTTTAGTTAGAAACAACTAACCGAAAGAGGGAAAACGCATGGAGAAACAAAGCTTCTGGGACCGCTATGCGCGGCGGTATTCGCACTTCGTGCGCGCGGATCAGGAGGCCTATGCGCAGATGCTCGAGTGGATCCGTCCGGCCGTCCGTGACCGCACCGTGCTGGAGCTGGCAACAGGGACGGGCGTGATCGCGCACGGGATCGTGCACGAGGCGGCCTCTATCGAGGCGACGGATGCCTCTGCCGGGATGATCGACGTGGCACGAAGCCATTCCCATTCCCGCAAGCTGCACTTTTCTGTTCAGGACATGCGCTATCTGCCCTATGCCGACGGCAGCTTCGAGGTCGTCATCGCCGCCAATGTGCTTCACCTGCTGCCGGAGCCAGACAAGGCACTCGACGAGGCTGCGCGCGTGCTCGCACCGGGGGGCCTGCTCATCGTGCCGACGTTTACGCATGCGGGGGAGGGCAGGCTTGCAAGGCTGCGCCTCTGGCTGATGCGCCGTGCCGGGTTCCCGCTGCGCTGGAAGTGGTCGCCTGCGGAGTTTCTGCAGCTTCTGCGCAGACACGGCTGGAAGGTCGTGCAGCACCATGTGCTGCAGGGCACGTTCCCGCTGACGTATGCCGCCTGCGTGCGCCGCTGTGCGGATGCGGAGCATGAAAAGCCTGTTACGGAACACGAAACGGCCTGAATTTGTAGTCACGCTATAAGATATCCATATCGGCCCGGACTGCGGTATTCTGCTGCAGACCGGGCCGATTTTTTGTGAAGGTAGAGGGAGAAATATGGGCTCTGCAGCAAGCTGATTCAGCAATTCGCACAAATCAATCGGTACGATTTTATGGAAAGCTCCAAAAATATTTTTGCGGATTTACAAGCGGATTCAAACGTGGTATAGTTCAAACATAGTTTGTTAAACGTTTAGCAGTGGGAAGTGTTTTCCGACTGCGGCGAAGTATCCTGCTAGATGTCATCAGCAACGAGGCTCTCTCGTCATTGCGTGCAGGGCAAGGAATGCCCGCGCCAAGGCTTCGCACACCGTTTGGCCAGCAGCTCGGCTTTATCAGGCGGTTTGTATGGTAATATCGTACAAAAATGCCTGCGGAAGGAGGGAAAGCGTGCGCTGACAAAGCTGTTACAAGCTGGAACGGGTCATTCCTGGATCGGAATCCACGCAGGATACCAGCCTGCCCTGTTGGGCGATATTTTTTCACCGCAAATGTTAAACGTTTAGCATTTTCGACGGAACTCGAAAGGACTATAGAATCTGAAAGGAGAGAACATTTCATGCAAAGAGTGAACCACCTGCCCAGACGTGTGATCTCGATCGTGCTGACCATCGTCATGGTCGCGTCCCTGTTCTCCGGCATCCTGCCGGGCCTCGGCGTGACGGCGAAGGCTGCAGCGAACGAAATTGCAAATGACAGTCTGAAGATCTCTGTCGGTGATCTCGGACAGATTTCTACGCTCAACATCGTGAATAATCCCAGAAATCGAAGCAATCGTGAGATCAACTTCGTCCTCCCCAATGACACCCGTCCCCAGAACGGTGTGCAGCATCAGTGGATGGGCGAAATGATCTTCTCCGTCCGCTCCAGCGCGGACGGCAGCTTCCCCGCCGACAACACCGGCTTTGTCGAGGTCGACACGAACAAGACCCTCGCAGCCGGCGGCTCGACTACCGCTTCCAACATCGCTTCCGATAACCCCTATATCGAGAAGACGGTTGTCAGCGACAAGAAGGTCGAGGTCAACTTCATCGGCCAGGACCTGAGCTCCACGACGGACCGTACCATGAAGGGCTTCGATGTGAAGTCCACCTATGATATGGACACCGAGGACGGCTCCCTGCTGTGGACCATCACCCTGAAGAACAAGAGTGATGCGTATCTGGAATTCGGCGACGTCGGCCTGCCGATGCCGTGGAACAACAAGTACACGAACCAGAACAGCGTCTACTCCGAGCGCGTCACGGCCCATACCTTTGCAGGCGCGGACAGCGGCTATGCCTATGCGATCCGCTGCAGCGGCGAAGGCAACTACATCCTCTTCACGCCGGTCGCCACCTCCGGTGCCCGCATCGAGTATGTGGATAACTGGATCGGCAGCAACAACGGCGTCAGCGACAACCGTACCGGCAGCACGTTCTCCAACTGGACGGGCGACTCCGGCGGATGGCAGCCGGGCCTGAGCGTTTACTACATCCACTCCAAGGATATCCACAAGACCGGCCGCAGCTACTTTGAAGATGCGACCAGCCTCATCCTCGAGCCGGGTGAGAGCCAGACCTACCAGTTCAAGTTCTCTGCTGTCCGCGCGGGCGACAACACCCCGCAGGAAAGCGCCGAGAGCCCGAACAACGCCTCTGACTCCATCGAGCAGCGCGAGACGAACATGCGCTCTATCCTCTATAAGAACGGCCTCATCGACGCCATCGCGGTCCCGGGCTTCCAGACGGCTCTGAACATGGACACGCGCCTCGACCTGCACTATGATGACAGCCTCATCAAGGTCGACTCCGTCGACATCCAGTGCGTGCACGAGAACGATCCGTTCGACGAAGCGCATACGCCGGAGCACCGTTCCGGTATGGTCAACAACAGCCGTACCGGCCGCGGCCTGCATGACGGCAACGAGGGCTATGAGGAATCCGTGAGCTTTGTCGAGACGAAGACCGTCGACGGCGAGCAGCACCACATCTACGACCTGCACTTCGGCTGCATCGGCAACAACAGCGTTCGCGTCGAGTACAAGCTGAAGGTCGGTGACGAATGGGTCAGCAAGTTCACGCAGTTCGAGTTCAACGTTCTGACCGAACTGGATCAGGCCTCCGACACGCATGCCGACTTCATGGTCAACGAGACGCAGGACACGAATCCTGACAGCGCGACCTACGGCATCTACAGCGACTGGTACTTTGCCAGCGGCAGAGATTCCAACCAGCGCAACCACTGGGGCGATGACTGGAGCCATGACAACATCAACTTCATCGCCATGAAGAACTATCTGAACCCGGATGCCGAGCAGGTCAAGTCCATCGAGACCTACCTGATCGACTTCATGTGGAACACCTACATGAAGAACACCCAGGATAACTTCATCGTTGCGAACTACCTGTCCGCTTCCGGCGCTTACAGCACCTCCAGCGGCCCGTACACCCGTACGTTCTCCGAAGTGATGGAGGCCACCGGCTTCTTCAACATGTACCGCATCGTCAAGGCTTATCCGGACCTCATTGAGTACCGTAAGCCTGCAGCGTGGTATCTGGAAAAGGCCTACGGCATCTACTCCAACCGCGTCGGCACCGGCGCCATCGGCTTCTACGGCGAGCAGCAGATCCCCGACATGATCGAGGCGCTCTATGCCGAGGGTATGGACGAGGAGGCCTTTAACCTGCAGGAGCGGTTTGCATGGTACAAGGCGAACAATTGCATCAACGCCACCTATCCGTACGGCTCCGAGTTTGCCTACGACAACACCGGTGAAGAGGGCGCCTTCGCCGCCATCCAGGCCCTGACGAAGTACTGGCCGGACAGCGACGCCGCCAAGAACGCCTACAGTGCCATGAGCATGGCGAACCACAAGACCCGCGCGATGCGCGGCATCCAGCCCACCTGGTACCAGTACGCCGACCCGGTCTTCATCGGCGGCGAAAGCTGGTGGAACTTCCAGTACACCGCCTCCCTTGCAGGCTCCATCATGGACGATTGGATGCGCTACGAGGAGCTCGAGGATGGCGATACCACCGCATGGGCTGCCCGCGTGAACTACGCGGCCAAGATCTCCAACTTCAACGCCATCAACATGGGCCAGATCTCCGACAAGTACGTCGGCAACGTTTCCTGGCGCTATAACATGTATAAGGGCGGCTACGGCGCGATGAACGTCAACGACGGCGGAACCCGCGTCATGAACAACGGCTGGCAGGACTTCTCCGGCGAAAGCGACGAGGGCCTGTACGGCTCCCTGCTGCGCATCAGCGCAGACGTCGTGAACGATCCGATCTTCGGCCTGTATGGCTACGGCGCGAACGTCACTGCCGACGAGACCTCCTACACGGTCATCCCGACTGACGGTTTCGGCAAGCGCGTCAACATCCTCGACCAGAAGATCTACGTCGAAACGACGCAGGACACCATCACCAGCGCAAAGTTCGCTATGGACGGCAGCTCCATCGAGCTGAACGTCAAGGGCTACACCGCTGCAAGCCATGTTTCCCACATCGCTCTGAGCGGCGCCGGCCTGAAGGACGGCTTCTATGCCATCAACGTCAACGGCGAAAAGGTCAGCCAGGTCTATGTAAAGAACAATGAGGCCAACGCGACCATCACCATGCCCGCCGGTGAGACCAATGTCGTGACCATCACGGCCGATCCGAACGGCGAGAATGCCGCTCCGCAGGCCGCCATCAAGGTCTCCAGCGACGATCTGCAGGCCATCGTGACCTACACCCTGACGGCCGTTGCCTCCGACGACGGCTATCCCGGCGACAGCCTGACCTATCTGTGGGCCTTTGAGAGCCTCGCAGGCGAGGGCGCAAGCGCGTTCCTGAGCAGCGACGCCGCTCCGACAACGCAGTTCAACGTCAGCGAGGCGGGCGAGTATGTCATCTCCCTGACCGTCAGCGACGGCGAGAAGGAGACCAAGGTCACGAAGACGCTGACGATCGGCGAAGCGCCCGAGCGTCTGGCCCCGACGATCAATTCCGCGACCGGCACGCCCGTTGTCGGCAATCCGACCGTTGCCGATCTCAAGGCCGAAGCCACGGTCGACCCGCTGTATCAGGGCGTCCCGCGCTTCCACTGGGAGCTGGTCAGTCAGCCCGAGGGCGGCAATGCCATGATCGGCAATCCGAACGAGAAGGAAGCCAAGCTCCGCGTCGACAAGGGCGGCGAGTATGTTGTCCGCCTGACTGTCACCGACGAGGACAAGACCTCCTCCACGGAAGTCACCGTCACCATGACGGATGCTGCCGACGGCATCCAGCGCGTGAAGACCGTCATCACGCAGGTCGGCGTTGCCCCGACGCTGCCGAACGGCGTGGTCGCTGTCCGTGACGACGGCACCTACTCCGGCGGCGCAGTCGATTGGGACGAGATCTCCGAAGACAAGTATGCACAGGCCGGTGAGTTCGAGGCCTACGGCACGCTCCGTACCCAGACGACCCGCGTGGCCGTCAAGGTCATCGTCGTGAAGGGCGACCGCAAGAACGTTGCTCTGTTCGCAACTCCGACCGCCATCATCAACACCCCGTCCGACCTCGGCGGCGTTGCCGGCCTGAACGACGGCTTCGACCCGAGCAGCTCCCGTGATACGAGCCACGGTGTCTGGCACAACTGGCAGGGCGCGCAGGGCGACGCTGCATGGGTCATGTACACCTGGGATGTCCCCGTTACCATCGACGGCGCGGATGCCTACTACTTCACCGACGGCAACTTTGCGCCGAAGGATGCGAAGCTGGAGTATCTGGCAGAGGACGGCCAGTGGCACGAGGTCCCGAATGTCAGCGGCCTCGGTGTCACGCTGAACCAGTACAACACCACGAGCTTTGATCCCATCACCACCACGAAACTCCGCATGACCATGAACCCGAAGACGCTCGGTATCGGCGTCATCGAGTGGAAGGTCTACGGCTACGGCGAGTTCGTCGACCGCTCCGCTCTGAAGAGCGCCATCGCAACTGCGAAGGGCATCAACACGAACCTCTTTGTCGAAGGCAGCAAGTATCTGCTGGATCTGGCCATTGCGAAGGCACAGGCCGTTCTGAGCGATACGGCCGCTACGCAGGAGCAGGTTGATGCCGCAGCGGCGGAGCTGAATGCGGTCATCGCCGGTCTCGAAAGCGCGGACGGCAACCTCGCCTACTCCGCTTCCGTTACCACGAGCTTCTGCTCCAGCTGGGAGTCCGTGTCCGCCGTGAACGACGGCATCGTCCGTTCCAACTCCTACAACCCGTCCAAGCCGCGCTACGGCACCTGGGGCAACACGTCTTCCTATGAGACCGTGACCTACACCTGGGGCAGCGAGGTCATCATCGACTCCACCGATCTCTATCTGTGGTACGACGGCACCGAGGGCGAATACACCAGCGGCGGCATCCTTGTGCCGAAGTCCGTGGAATTCGAGTACCTCGATGCGGAAGGCAACTGGAAGTCCGTTCCCAACGCCGAGGGTCTCGGCCGCGAGATGGACAAGTTCAACAAGACCACGTTTGATCCCTTTACCACCACCGCCCTCCGTGTGAAGCTGAACAAGCAGGCCAACGACTATAACGGCGTCGGCATCATGGAGTGGAAGGTCTATGGCAAGGTCGCCGGCGGCGACACCCTCCCGACTGCGGTGAAGGTCGTCATCGCCCGCATCGATGCCATCGGCGAAGTCACGCTCGACAGCAAGGACGCCATCGAGGCCGCCCGCGCTGCGTATGACAAGCTGACCGACGAGCAGAAGGAGCTCGTTCCGAACTATGAGACCCTGACGAAGGCCGAGGAGACCTACGCTGCGCTGGCTGACGCCGCCGCTGTGAAGGAAGTCGAAGACCTTATTGATGCCATCGGCACGGTCGACGAAAACAGCAAGGAGGCCATCGAGGCCGCGCGCGCTGCCTACGACGCACTGCCCACGCGCCTGCAGCCTGAGGTCAGCAACTACGACAAGCTCGTCAAGGCCGAGAAGGATTACACCGATCTGCTGACGGCTGTCGAGGCTGCGCAGAAGGCCGCCGAGGATGCCCGCAAGGCATTCGAGAACGCCAAGGCTGCGCAGGAGAAGGCCGAGGCCGCGAAGGCTGCCGCCGAGGCTGCGCAGAAGGCCGCTGAGGAGGCCGCACAGGCTTCCGGCGAAAACAGCGAGGCTGCCAAGAAGGCGCAGGCTGCTGCCGAAGAGGCGCAGGCGAAGGCCGAGGCCGCGAAGACTGCCGCCGAGACTGCACAGGCCGGTGCCGAGGCTGCCCAGAAGGCTGCCGAGGACGCTGCTGCCGCCGCTGCCGCGAACAACGCGCTGGCCGCCGAGGCCGCCGCAAAGGCCGCCGAGAAGGCTGCCAAGTCCGCTGAGGAGGCCGGAAAGGCCGCTGCTTCCGCCGAAGCGGCTGCGAAGTCTGCTGCCGACGCCGCCGAGGCCATGCTGAAGGCCCAGAAGGCACAGAAGGCTGCCGAGGATGCCGAGAAGGCCGCCGAGGAAGCCGAGAAGAAGGCCGAAGAGGCCCGGAAGAAGGCTGAGGAGGCCGCCGCCTCCACCGCTGAGGACCGCGAAGTCGCCGAGAAGGCCGCTGAGGAAGCCAAGGCTGCCCAGAAGGCCGCCGAGGATGCCCGCAAGTCCGCCGAGGACGCCAAGTCCGCCGCGGAGCTGGCTATGCAGGCTGCCGAGCAGTCCAACAAGGAAGCCGCCGCATCCGCTGCGCAGGCTGCCGAGTATGCAAAGAAGATGGCTGAGGCCTATGAAGAGATCGTCCGCATCAAGGCCGAGCTCGTCGAGTACCTCGCCAAGGCACAGGCCGAGGCCGAGCGCGCCGAGGCTGAGCGCAAGGCCGCCGAAGAGGCCCAGAGAAAGGCCGAGGAGGCCGCTCTGGCCGCTGCCAAGTATGCCGCCGCTTACGAGCTGGCTCAGCTCCAGCAGAACGGCGAGGGCCTGACCGGCCACGCGAAGGAAGCGTATGACAAGGCGCTTGCCGACGCCGCTGCCGCCATCGAGGCCGCAAAGACGCCCGCTGAGGTCGACGCCGCTCTGGCTGCCGCCCGCGAGGCCCTGAACAACGCCGTCTGCCCGAGCGCAGCGTTCACGGATGTCGAGGAGAACGTCTGGTATCATGACGGCATCGACTTCATGGTGAGAAACGGCTACATGAACGGCGTTGCCGCCGACACGTTCGATGTCGAAGGCAGCCTGACGCGCGCCCAGCTCGTCACGATCCTCTACCGCATCGCCGGTGAGCCCGAGACCAGCGCCGCCATCCCGTTCGCGGATGTCGCCGACGGCCAGTGGTACACGAAGGCCATTGTCTGGGCCGCCGAGAACGGCATCGTCAAGGGCGTGAACGAAACGACGTTCGCCCCGAACGATCCGATCACCCGCGAGCAGATCGCCGTCATCCTCTACCGCTATGCGCACGAGGAGAACACCGAGGACGGCAAGCTCACGAGCTTCCCCGACGCAAAGGACATCTCCGGCTACGCGCTGGAGGCCATGAACTGGGCGGTCGCCAGAGGCCTCATCAACGGCTCTGACGGCAAGCTGCTGCCGCAGGACACCGCGACCCGTGCACAGATCGCCGTGATCCTTGCCCGGTACCTGAACGCCTGATCTTTCCCCCTGCTCCCCATGCGGCCGAAGCCGCATGGGGAGCCCCCCAGCATTTCCCGGCAATTGGACCCAGACAAACAATATGCTCGAAAATCGAACTTGGGAGGAACAATAAACCATGAAGCATGTGAAACAGCTGCTTTCTGCACTGCTTGTGCTGGCTGTTGTACTCTCGCTGCTCCCGGCTGGCGTTCTGAAGGCATCTGCCGCAGAAGCACCCGCAGCGCTGGACATCGGCTACCCCACATTCAAGAACACAGAGCTTCTCGACGAGGTCTATGACCTGTCGAAGCTCGGTGTGTCCTATTCCGAAAAGGACATCATGATGGCGATCTATAAGCAGGATCTTGCCAATGGCGGCGACTCCTTCTATATGGACCGCATCCTCGCCCGTGAGGGCGTCTGCAACGGCAACGCCGGTTCGAACGGCAACGCCGACGGAAACACCTTCCTGACCCGCGGCCGCGCGCTGTATATGTACACGAGCAGCCCGTCCGTCATCGGCTTCGGCGGCAACACCGCCTATCATCAGCCGCTTGGCCGGGGCGATCTGGTCCGCGTTCTCTTCTCGAACGCCGACGGCAGCCTGGCCACGAAGGAAGACACCAGCAAACGCGTCAATGCGCCGAGTAACTGGTCCAGCACCTACTCTGTCGGCAGCAACCTGACGCTGGATGTCGTGAAGTTCATCCATCAGGAGAACGTCGCCGTCACGACGATGACGCTGACCAACAAATCCGCAGAGGATCAGGCAATTACGGTGGCAGCGGACTCCATCTTTGCGACGGAGCCCGGCAAGGTCACGGTCAATGGTGCAGAGCAGACAGAGCTGACCGGCACCTGCTCTTCCCCTGCAGGCCTTACTACCATCTATGCCCGCATGACCGGCGACGGTTTCGAGGCCGCTTCGTCCGACGACTATTGCTGGCTGTCCCGCGACGTCACCGTCCCCGCGGGCGGCAGTGTGGAGCTCAAGGTCGTTATCGCCTTTACGACGGAAGAGATCCCGGAGTCCACCGAGCAGTACCTCCGCTTCGCAGGCCTCGGAAACCTTGAGGCCGTCCGCGCGCAGAAGGCGGAATACAACCTCTACTGGGCGGAGAACCTGCCCTACATCGACGTGCCGAAGAAGGCCGTCCAGAAGGCGATCGATTATCGCTGGTGGCTGGAGCGCTTCAACTCGCTCGATGCCAACATCCCCGGCTATGACTATCAGTACCCCGTCACCATCGAGGGCGTCCTCGGCTACAACAACGCCATCATCCTGACGCAGCCGATGCACCTGCAGGATACGAAGTGGCTCCGCTCTCCGTATCTGGCTTACGGCCAGCTGCTGTCCGCGGGCAACTCCTCGCAGAGCAGCGCCTTCCTTGATAACCCCGGCAACCGCAACAACTGGAACAACCACTATGGTCAGTATCTGGCTGAGGCCGGCTATGAGGCGTTCAACGTCATCGGCGGCGGCGCAGAGGTCGCGGAGAACTTCGCGTACTACTTCGGCCACGATGCTACCGGCCAGCTGGAGCACTACGGCAACCACATTGAGGGCCGCGACCTCATCGCTTACCGCAACAACTACATGACCGGCAACGACGCCGATACCATTTCCATGCACGCTCCCGGCACCGGCACCTGGAAGGCACACGGCGAAAACGCCTACGTCTGGGCCGCTGCCGACGCCGCCGCGAAGCTCTATGAGCAGCTGGGCAACACCGAGCAGGCCAAGTATTACCGCGATCTGGCCGACAAGATCAAGGCCGACGTCCTCGAGCTCATGTGGTGCGAGGAGTGCCAGAAGTTCGAGACCTATGCCGTCCGTCCGACCGGCACACAGCATAACGCTAACCAGCCCAACCTCGTCAAGTACACCGAGTCCAACAACTACAACTACTTTGCCGTGGGCCTCGTCCCCGACGATGCCGCTTCCGTCACGAAGTACAAGGAAGCCCTCAAGGCCTTCTCCAACGGCAAGGAGTTCCCGATCTTCCCGTTCTACACCGCCAACCAGGTCCACAACCAGGAGGTCAGCGGTTCGAACAACTTCTCGAACATCAACTTCACCGTGCAGCTCCGTCTGTATGAGTCCGCTCTGCGTACCTATGACAAGGAGCAGACCTATATCACCGACGACATGCTCGCCATGATGGCCGAGTGGATGGCATGGAACGTCTACCCCGATGCAGGCGACATCCGCTATCCGAACAACAACGAGTTCCACAACATCGACGGCAGAACCTATGAGAACTACTACCGTTCCTGGATCTACCACAACATCCTCGGCAACTACACCTACCTCTTCATCGAGGACATGGCCGGTATCCAGCCGCGTTCCGATGAAAAGATCGAGCTGAGCCCGATCGACTTCTCCTATGACCACTTCATGGTCAACAACGCCCGCTATCACGGTCATGACCTGACGGTCGTGTGGGATAAGCCGGACGACGGCAAGACCTGGTACAACGAGTGCCCCGAGGGCTACTCCCTGTACATCGACGGCACGCTGGCCTTCACCCTGAAGGATCTGGCCCATGTCGTCTATGACTCCGCCACGAAGGAAATCTCCTTCCCCGACGGCGCTGTCGAGATCGTCACCAATAACGGCGGCGCTGCCATCCCCACCGCGATGAACACCGCCATCACCGAGGAGAAGGTCCTCAACATGCTGGAGAAGTCCGGTATGCACGGCATGACGAACCTCGCCGAGGGCGCGGAGGTCACCGCCACCTTCACCCCGGACAAGGCCCGTGCAGCCTCCTGGGCAGAAAAGCACCGTGCCGACGGCAGCGACTCCACCTCCAAGGCAGTCAACGAGACTGTGCCCGATCCGCAGGCAGTTGTGGACGGCACGACCGTCGATATGCCGTTCTGGGGCAACTACGGCAGCGTGAACGAGCGCGACAGCCTGACGCTGAAGCTCTCCTCCAAGCAGACCGTGGACATGGCGACGCTGTACTTCTACAACGACCGCCAGACGAACGGCTACTCCGAGCCCTCCAAGTTCGCAGTCGAGTACTGGGACGGCGAGGCCTGGCAGGCCGTCCGGCAGCAGACCCGTACCCCGTCCGCTCCGCGCGCGAACTACAACGCCGTGTACTTCGCACCGGTCGAGACGGATCAGTTCCGCTTCACCTTCACCAACAAGGACAAGGGCTTCACTGCCGTGACCGAGATCCAGCTCTTCAACGAGGGCGGCGACCGCGATCATCCCGCGCAGAACACGGCTCCGTCCGTCAAGCTCGCGGAAGACACCTCCATGACCGGCAACCTCTACACTACCCTGAAGGCGACCTGCACCGACGACGGCCTGCCCTATGACAAGGACATGAGCTACGCCTGGGAGCTTGTCTCCGCTCCGGAGGGCGCCGAGGTTATCCTGAGCAGCGCCAACAAGCCCACCACGACCATCTCCGGCTCCGTGGAAGGCGAGTACACCGTTCGCTTCACCGTCAGTGACGGCGAGCTGAGCGCGACTGCCGAGCTGACCGTCACCCTGAAGCAGGGCGCAGCGGGCGGCCTCGGCGAGGACGTCGCTCCGTCCGCTTCCTCCGTCGAGAGTGACTACACCTCCAGCTGGGAGAACCTGAACGGCATCAACAACCCGAGCTTCGAGCCGACCAGCTCCAACGTGGGCGCCGGCAAGGGTTGGGGCAACTGGCGTCAGAGCGCCGGCTCCGAGCACTATGTCGGCTATACCTGGGATGAGGCCGTGACCGTCGGCGGCGCGGACATCTATTGGTATGACGACGGCGGCGGAACGCAGGTCCCGTCCAAGCTGCGCATGCAGTACCTCGATGCCAGCGGTACCTGGCAGGATGTCAACATCACCACCCCGTTCGAGAGCAGCATTGCAAAGAACAAGTACAACCGCATTGAATTCGACCGCGTTACCACCACCCGCCTGCGCCTGTATGTGACCGTCCGTTCCGGCGCGGAAGCAAACGGCATCTACCGTTTCAAGGTCTATTCCTCCATTGACGTCGCTTCCCTGAACGAGGTCTTCCTCGCCACGAAGCCCGGCGTCATGCCCACGCTGCCCTCCAACGTCACGGCAGTCACCTCCGACGGCGCGCTCATCAGCGTCCCCGTTACCTGGGAAACCCTGACGCAGGACATGATCGCCTCTGACGGCGAGGTCAAGCTCCGCGGCGTGAACAACTCCACCGGCAAGATGACCACCTGCACGATCTATGTCCGCAGCGACATGGACAAGGCCACCATCACGAGCGTCGAGCCCGTTGAGGTCACGACGACGCAGGGCATCGTTCCGACGCTGCCGAAGACCGTGAAGGTCGGCTACAACAACGGTGCGTTCGACAACCAGACCGTCAAGGTCACCTGGCCCGCCATCACGGCTGCCGAGCTGGCCAATGTCGGCGACGTGAACTTCGAGGGCGAGGTCGAAGGCACCGCCACGAAGGCCATGCTGACGATCCACGTGCTCAAGGCCCCGGACGACCCCGCTGTTGCTGCGGTCAAGGAGCTCATCGACGCCATCGGCGAGGTCACGCTTGAGAGCGGCGACGCGATCAAGGCTGCCCGCGCCGCCTATGACGCCCTGACCGACACGCAGAAGGAACTGGTCAAGAACTATGAAAAGCTGCTCGCTGCCGAGGAGCTGTATGAGGAACTGACGGCATCGGCTGCGGCAATCGCCCAGAAGGCCGCTGAGGAAGCCAGGAAGGCACAGGAAGAGGCCGAAGCCGCGCAGAAGGCTGCCGAGGAAGCCGTTGAGGCCGCCAAGGCCGCGCAGGAGGCCGCTGAGGCCGCCGCTGCCAAGGCCGGTGAGAACAACGCCGCTGCCGAGGAAGCCCGCAAGGCTGCTGAGACCGCGCAGGCCGCTGCCGAAGCCGCACAGGCCAAGGCCGAAGAAGCTCAGAAGAAGGCTGAAGAGGCCAAGGCAGGCGCTGACGCTGCCCAGAAGGCTGCCGAGGAGAACAACGCCGCCGCTGCTGCCGAGGCTGCCAAGGCTGTCTCCGAGGCACTGAAGGCTGCCGAAGAGGCTGGCCGCTCCGCGCAGAGCGCCACGCAGGCTGCTCAGAGCGCTGCGCAGGCTGCCGACAGCATGCTGAAGGCACAGGAAGCCCAGGCTGCCGCCGAGGCTGCGCAGGCTGCTGCCGAAGCCGCCAAGGCAAGAGCCGAAGAGGCTCAGAAGAAGGCCGAGGAGGCCGCTGCTTCCAGCGCCGAGGACAAGGAAGCTGCCGAGCGCGCCAAGGTTGAGGCCGAGGCCGCGAAGAAGGCTGCCGAGGATGCCCAGAAGGCCGCAGAGGAAGCAAAGGCCGCTGCCGAGCTGGCGCTCGAGGCTGCGAAGAAGTCCGAGGTCGAGGCTGCTGCCTCTGCCGCCGAGGCTGCCGAGTATGCCCGCCAGATGGCCGAGACCTATCAGAAGGTCGTTGAGATCAAGGCTGAGCTCATCGATTATCTGGCCGAGGCCCAGGCTGCTGCCGAAAAGGCAGAGGCCGAGCGCAAGGCCGCCGAGGAAGCCCGCAAGGCTGCCGAGGAAGCTGCGCTTGCCGCTTCCAAGTATGCCGCCTCCTTCGAGCTGGCACAGCTCCTGCATGAGAGCGAGACCCTGACCGGCCACGCCCGTGAGGACTATGCCAAGGTCATCGAGGACGCCAAGGCCGCCATCGAGGCTGCCAAGACGCCCGAGGAGGTCGACGAGATCCTTGCGGCCGCACGCGAGGCCCTCAAGACCGCAGGCTGCCCGAGCACGAACTTCACCGACGTGGAGGAGAATGGCTGGTATCATACCGGCGTCGACTTCATGGTGAAGAACGGCTTCATGAACGGCGTCGCGGACGATGCGTTCGACGTCGACGGCAACCTGACCCGCGCCCAGCTCGTGACGATCCTCTATCGCATCGCGGGCGAGCCGGAGAGCACGGCCACGAACCCGTTTGCCGACGTGGCGGACGGTCAGTGGTACACGAACGCTGTCATCTGGGCAGCGGAGAACGGCATCGTCAAGGGCGTGAACACCACGACGTTCGCCCCGAACGACCAGATCACCCGTGAGCAGATCGCGACGATCCTCTTCCGCTATGCCAAGGCGGAGAAGGTCGAGGGCAAGCTCGCCGGTTTCCCGGATGCTGAGAAGGTCTCCGATTACGCCGCCGACGCCATGGCGTGGGCAGTGGAGCAGGGCCTCATCAACGGTATCTCCGAGAGCGACGGCAAGACCTACCTCGCCCCGCAGGAGACCGCGACCCGCGCCCAGATCGCCGTCATTCTGATGCGCTATCTGACTGCGGAGAACTGATCCCATAAAAATTTCCCCTGTCCGCGGAAGCGGGCAGGGGAGGAGCCGCCCACCGGGCGGCTCCTTTTTGACTTTTGCGGCGCGCTGTCGATCGTACCCTTATTGTAGGGGAGCGGCATGCCGCTCCCGGCGCTGCACTGACGATTTGCACAGGCTATCGCTAAAACGGCGATGGCTCCCGATTTGTCATTGCGAGGGCGCTTTGCGCCCGTGGCAATCTCGGGGAGGCAGCTGCAATTTCGCCGGGAGTGTCCTGTTATCCGGCCGGGTCCTGCGAGATTGCCACGTCGCTTCGCTCCTCGCAATGACACATCAGGAAGCATGGCGCAGGAAACGGTACACTGCACCGAATTGGTGCTGCTTTTGCCGCTTCGCGCACGGGCGGGGCATGCCCCGCCCCTACCATGAATGACCCAATACAGGCGCAAAAACCGGCGCAGGGGGGACCTGCGCCGGTAGGGGATATCTTCAGGATCAGGCAAGGCGGAAGCGGAGCATATTCCACGAGGCGGCGGGCAGCTCCGGCGCGTCTGCGCCGACAGGCAGCTCCCGCGGCAGGGCGGGCTGAGCGTCTGCGGTGTTCTCGGAGTCCAGCGAGGGAGCGGTCAGCGTGACATGCTGCTCCAGTACGGCGTTCAGGCCGTCAAGCTCCAGCGTCATGGCCTCGTCGAGGCTCTTGTTCACGGCAAAGACCGTCACATGCGCGCCATCCTCGGAGAGCACGGCGGAGCTGGAAAGGTACGGGGCCTTCGGGCTGACACCGCAGGCATAGGTCGGGACCTCGACCTCCTGTTGCAGGGCCGTGCCGCGGCCGAACTGCGAGCCATAGAGGAACGGCCAGTACGTCGTCTGCGCCCAGGCGCGGCCGCCCGGCTCGGTCATAATGGGGGCCAGCGCGTTGACGAGCTGGGCCAGGCAGGCGACCTTCACGACGTCGGCGTGGTTGAGCAGGGTGTTGAGCATGCTGCCGACGAGCAGAGCGTCTGCAAAGTCGTAATTCTCCTCTTCAATGGGGCGGGCGACCGTCCACTTCTCCGGCACCCTGCCGTTCTTGGCATAGTGATACCAGACGTTCCACTCGTCGAACGACAGGCCGATATGCTTGTCACTGCCGACCTCAAGGCGGATCTTTTCGCAGATGGCGGCGACCTCCTGAATGAACTCGCCCATCTCCTCGCTGCGTGCAAGGAAATTCATGACGTCGCCCTCATGGTTCGTATAATACTGATGGAGCGACAGATAGTCGACGTAGGGATAGCTCTGGCGGAGGACCTCCTCTTCCCAGGTGCCGAACGTCGGCATCGTGCGGTAGGAGCTGCCGCAGGCGACGGTCTCAATGGTCGGGTCGAACATCTTCATGAGCTTGGCCGTCTCGCAGGCGATGCGGCCGTATTCCGTGGCCGTCTTCGAGCAGATCTGCCAGGGGCCGTCCATCTCGTTGCCGAGGCACCAGAGCTTGACGTTGTAGGGGGCTTCGCGGCCGTTTTCGCGGCGCTTGTCCGCCCAGTAGGTGTGCATGTCGCCGTTGCAGTATTCCAGCAGCTCCACGGCGTCCTTCGGCGTGCCGGTGCCGAGGTTCACGGCCATCATCGGCTGCGCGCCGATGCGCTCGCACCACTGCAGGAATTCATCCGTGCCGACCTGATTCGGCTCAATGGCGCTCCAAGCCATGTCAGGGCGGACGGGACGCTTGTCCTTCGGACCGATGCCGTCGCGCCAGTCGTAGCCGGACAGGAAGTTGCCGCCCGGATAGCGGATCTGCGTGACATGCAGCGGACGGATGAGCTCTTCCACGTCGCCGCGGAAGCCGAAGGCGTCGGCAGTCGGGTGACCCGGCTCATAGATGCCGGTATAGACGGCGCGGCCGAGATGCTCGATGAACGAGCCAAACACGCGGGGATCGATGGGGGAGATGATGCAGTCCTTCTGAAGTCGGATGCGAGCTTTCATGAATTAACCTCCTGTGGATTCTCGTTTGATGATCGTACATTCCAGCATGATGTCCTTCTGCGCCGGATGCTTGCCGGAGAGCATGTCCAGCAGGGTGTGGCCCGCGCTCTGGCCCATCTGGAACAGCGGCAGGGCGACGGTGGAGAGCGACGGGCGGCAGACGGAGCTGATCTCACGGTTATCGTAGCCGATGAGGAAGATGTCCCTGCCGACCTCGATGCCGTTCTGGTTGCACCAGTCGATCACGCCGGTGCCGACAAGGTCATTCTGGGCGAAAATGGCCTTTGCACCCGCGCGGATGAGCTCGCCGCCGAGACGGTAGCCGGAGTCACGGTCCCAGTCACTTGCGCGGACGAGGGAAGAGTCATAGGCCACGCCGTGGTCGTGCAGGGCCTGCAGGAAGCCGTTGGCGCGGCGCAGGGTGTGCACGGAGTGGATGGGCCCCGTGATCATGCCGATGTGCTCCGACGTGTGCTCCAGCAGAGTGCCCGTGGCCTCATAGGCGGCAAGACGGTCATCATAGCCGACGCAGGGCACGTCCTGATCCTCGCAGGTGCAGTAAACGCACACGAACGGGATATGGGCATGCGCCTTCAGCGATGCGACAAGGTGGCTGTGACAGCCGATATAGATGATGCCCGCGACCTGCTTGGACAGCAGATCGTTCACGGCGGAGCGAACGAGCACGTTGCTCTCGGGATAGTCCCAGGGATTGTCGTGGTAGCGCTTGTTGAAACGCAGATTGCTCAGAATATAATGATAGTTCAGCGTTTCGCATACGGAGGCGACGCCGTCGACGATCTCCGGCGTGTTGAAGACGGTCAGGTCCTCCGTGATGATGCCGATGGTGCGCGCGTCGCCGAGCTTCAGCGAGCGGGCGTTGAGATTCGGACGATAATTGAGCTGGTCCGCGATCTGCAGAATTCGGTCGGCCGTCTCCTGCTTGACGCCGGATTTGTTGTTCAGGACCTTGGAGACCGTTGCGATGGATACACCGGCTCGGTCCGAGATCTCGCGAATGGTTGCCATGAAATGGTTCACCTTCTCTGGTAATTTACAATGCGAAGCGTTGATATAATCATATCATACCGTACGAAAAACAGCAAGAGCTAAACGTTTTATTTCGGGGAAAATGCTAAATTTGACGCAAATTACAGGGAAATCCCGCGTGCTGCACTTTTTTTGGCTTACATGCAGGCCGGAACGGCTGCAGACCGGCAGATGCGCAGCTTGATCGTTGTGGATTCTGCACAAAAAATAGTCGGGAAAGTTGTATAAACTCACGATTCTGTAATTCTGCCTTTACAAATCCGAAAATTATGATATAATCAGGTCAGAAAAAGTTAAACGTTTAAATCACCGGACGCCAATTGCGGCTTCGGCACGCGGCGACCGACGACGGGATTCCGCGTTTTCTTTTCTGATTTCTTCTTAAACGTTTAACCACCAATGGAGGTTCCACATTATGGCAAGCAAGATCACGATCCCCGATTTGAAAAAAATTAGAGTAACGGATCCGCTGTTCAGCCATTACGCGGGCATGGTCGCAAAGAAAATGATCCCCGTGCAGTGGGAGATCCTCAACGGCAAGCAGGGCCAGAGCCGCTGCTTCTGCATTGATAATTTCCGCATCGCCGGCGGCACGCTCCAGGGCGAGCACCGCGGCGTCGTGTTCGGTGATACCGATGCCTATAAATGGCTCGAGGCAGTCGCTTATTGCGCAAATAACGGCGAAACAGAGTATATTCCCGAGGCTGACGAGCTCATTGAGATCATCGGCCAGGCCCAGCGGCCGGACGGCTACCTGAATACATATTTCACGGTCTGCCATCCCGAGCTTCGCTGGAAGAACCTCACCGAGGGCCACGAGCTCTACAGCGCGGGCCACCTCATCGAGGCCGCCGTCGCCTACTATAACGCCACCGGCAAGCGCCGCCTGCTCGACATTGCCGCGAAGTTTGCAGACCTTATCTGCAAGACCTTCGGCGACGGCGAGGGCCAGCTTCCGGGCTATCCCGGCCATCAGGAGATCGAGCTTGCGCTCGTGAAGCTCTGGCGCGTGACGGGCGAGGAGCGCTACCTGAAGACGGCTCGTTTCTTCATTGACTGCCGCGGCCGCACGCCGAACTACCTGCTGCGCGAGATGAATGACCCGAACCACAAGGTCATTTTCCCCGAACTGCGCAGCTACGATCCCTCCTACTCCCAGTCGCATGTGCGCCCCGTGGAGCAGAAGACAATGGAGGGCCACGCAGTCCGCGCCATGTACCAGTGCAGCGCAATGGCCGATCTGGCCGATATCCAGCAGGACGAGGCCCTGCGCAATGCCTGCCAGACGCTCTGGGACAATGTCACGAAGCGCCGTATGTATATCACGGGCGGCATCGGCTCGTCCGGTCTGCTCGAGCGCTTTACCGTGGATTACGACCTGCCGAACGACCGCATGTACTGCGAAAGCTGTGCGTCCATCGGTCTGATGATGTTTGGCCAGCGCATGGCGGCCATGTCCCACGATGCCTCGTATTACGAGACGGTGGAGCGCGCCCTGTGCAACACGGTGCTCGGCGGCGTCAGCGCTGCGGGCGACCGCTACTTCTACGTCAATCCGCTGGAGGTCTGGCCCGCAAACTGCAAGGACCACACCTCTATCGAGTATCTCAAGCCCGTCCGTCAGCCGTGGTTCGAGGTCGCCTGCTGCCCCGCAAATATCGCCCGCACGCTTGCCTCCCTCGGGCAGTACATCTATGCGGTCGATGAGCGCAGTATTTATGTCAACCTGCTCGTCGGCTCGACCATCGAGACGACCCTGCGCGATACCGACGTCCGCATCGAGCAGCGCAGCGGCCTGATGCATGGCGGCGCGCTGGAGCTGGACGTCCGCTCGAGCGGCACGCATCCCATCGTTGTGCGCCTGCGCCTGCCGAAGTGGATCGAGGCTCCCGTCTTCCGCCTGAACGGCGAGGAAATCCAGCCTGCGGTCGAGAACGGCTATGCCGTGCTTGCCGTGAACTGCGCAGGAGAGCATCACTTCACGCTAAGCGGCTCGGTGCCGGTGCACCGCTGTGCCGCGAACCTGCAGGTCCGCGCCGATGTCGGCCGCGTCGCGCTGCAGAAGGGGCCGTTCGTCTACTGCTTCGAGCAGCAGGACAACGGCGAAAACCTTGCAGCCCTGCGCATGGCGCCGGATGCCGCCGTTGAAGAGAAGGCGCCCGCCGAGGGCCTGCCCGGCAACCTGCCGGAGCTGGACGTGAACGGCTGCCGCATCGTTTCAACCGGTGTGGACGACGCTGAGCTCTATGCCGACTGCGTGCTGCGCACCGAGCCGTGCACGCTGCACGCCGTTCCCTATGGCCTGTGGGGCAACCGCACGCCCGGCGAGATGCGCGTCTGGGTCGATACCACCATTTCGTAATTATACGCAGCAGGAAGCTGCTATAATAAAAAACTTGAAATGAAGAAAGGAACCTGAACCATGAAGAAGATCATCGCGCTCCTGCTGTGCCTGCTGATGGTCGTTGGTATGGTCGCCTGCGCAACCAACACCGACAACAACGATCAGACCGACGGCTCTCAGGACACCACCCCCGCCACGGAGAACTCCGATTCCTCCGATGACACCAACGGCAATGACGGCGACGTCGTCACCATCACCTACTCCTATTGGGGCACCCCGGACGAGGCTGCCAGCGTGCAGGCCGTCGCCGACAAGTTCCACGAAGAGTATCCGAACATCAAGGTTGAGGTCATGGCGATCCCCAACGAAGAGTATGTCACCAAGCTGAACACCATGGCTACCGCGGGTGAGCTTCCCGACTGCGGCATCATGAACGAGTCCGGCGTTCTGGACTTCGCTTCCGACGGCCTGCTGTACGACATCTCCGCCATGTACGAGGGCGCCGACTCCATGCCCCTTGATTCTATCACCTTCAAGAGCGAAGGCAAGCCCGTTGCTTACTCCGCTGCGAACGAAGTCCTGTCCCTGTACTACAACAAGGACATGTTTGATGCCGCCGGCCTGGACTATCCGTCCGCTACCGAGGCTATGACCTGGGACGAGTTCGTCACCCTGGCCAAGACCCTGACCCTCGACGCCAACGGCAACAACGCCCTGAGCCCGGATTTCGACAAGGAAAACATCAAGCAGTACGGCTGCGTCGTTGACAACTGGACCTGGCAGCTTGAGGTTTGGGCACTGTCCAACGGCGGCCGCTGGTTCACCGAGGACGGCTCCGCCTGCACCATCAATGACCCGAAGGTCATCGAGTCCATCCAGAAGGTCGCTGACCTGACCCTCGTTGAGAACTGCATGCCTTACAATGCAGGCCTCGAGGACAACGGCATGCAGCGCTCCCTGCTGACCGGCACCGTCGCCATGGCGACCGCTGGCGCATGGAACGTCGGCACCTGCCTTGCCACCGCCCGTGACGAAGGCCTGAACTATGGCGTCGCCCGTCTGCCGAAGATGGTCAACGAGGTCACCATCTGCACCGGCGGCCCGCAGGTCGTCTTCTCCCAGACCAAGCATCCGGAAGAGGCCATGACCTTCATCAAGTGGTACATGAAGGAAGAGAACAGCTGGGACAGCCTGATCGCCACCGGCATCTGGATGCCCATCCTCGAAGAGTACTACACCGATGAGACCCTCACCAACAAGTGGATCGACAACCCCAACTTCCCGGATCATGACGAGTACAAGGGTGCTGTCGTTGACTACGCAAGAGATTGCGCTGAGTCTACCTGCTGGTACTACATCCCGCACACCACCGAGTTCATCGAGCTCCTCCGCACGGTCCTCGGCCCGGTCTGGACCGGCGAGCAGACCGCTGAGCAGGCGATCACCGAGAACTACGACGCACTGAACGCAGTGTTCATGGGCGAGTAAGCAGAACCCTCTGACTGATATCTGAAACCCCGGTTTTGGCCGGCCGCCCGGAGCGGCGGCCGGCCAAAATGTCTTTTTCAACTCCTAACTCAAAGAAAGGGTGAGCAAGTTGCCCAAACGCACTAAGAAACCCAAGAGCAAGCTGCTCCGCAAGGAAGCGCGCGCTGCGTATCTCTACCTCATCCCCGCATTTATCGGCCTGATCGTGCTGACCTATATTCCGCTGATCGCGGTGTTCGGCCTGAGCTTTTTCAAGTGGGGCGGAACCGGCGCACCGGAATGGAACGGCATCAATAACTATATCAAGCTCTTCACCACGGATCCGTACTTCAAGGAATCCATCAAAGTCACCGTCTATTTCTCCCTGCTTGCTGTCGTCGGCAGCATGGTCTATTCCCTGATTGTCGCAATGCTGCTCAACCGCAAGATCCCCGCCCGCGGCTTCTTCCGCGCGGTCTTCTACCTGCCCTATGTGCTGCCCGCAGCCGCCGTCTACATCGGCTGGAGCTGGCTGTACAACACGGAGTGGGGCCTGTTCAACTACATCCTCTCCAAGCTCGGCATCGAACGCCTGATGTTCGTCAGCTCGTCCTCGCAGGTCGTTCCGTCGCTGGCACTGATCGCCGTGTGGCTCTCCGGCAACCTGATCGTGATTTTCCTGGCGGGCCTGCAGAATGTGCCCCGCGTGTACCATGAGGCCGCCGAGATCGACGGCGCAAATGCATGGCAGCGCTTCTGGCATGTGACCTTCCCCAGCATGACCCCCATTATCTTCTATAATATGCTGATGTCCCTGATCACCAACATGCAGGTCGTCACGCCTGCCCTCGCTCTGACGAAGGGCGGCCCCGGTAAATCCTCTTACTTTATGTCCTACATGCTCTACAACTACGCGTTCAAGCAGCGCGGCAAGATCGGTCTCGCCTGCGCGATCGCCTTCGTGCTGTTCCTGCTGATCGGCGCCTTTACGCTGCTGCTGTTTGCCACCAGTAAGAGCTGGATCTTCTATGAAGGAGGCGACGACAAATGAGCAGCCTGAAAAGCCGCAAGCGCACCGAGCGCATCACGAATGCGCTGTGCTTCATCGCGCTGATCTTCCTGACCTGTCTGTGCATGCTGCCCATCTGGTGGATCTTCCGTTCCAGCCTGATGTCGAACGCCGAGCTGTTCAAGTGGCCGCCTGCCTTCTTACCGCCGCGCTGGTTGTTCTCGAACTACGCCAATACGCTGGAATACTTCAAGTTCTGGACCTACCTGAAGAACACGATGATTATCATCGTCCCGTCTGTCATCTTCGGCACCATCACGGCCACGATGTGCGGCTACGCCTTCGCGCGCCTGCGCTTCCGCCTGCGGAACTTCCTGTTCACGCTGTGCGTCGGCTCCATGCTGCTGCCGACCATGGTCACGCTCATCCCGCTGTACATCATGTGGACGAAGTTCTTCAACATGTCCAACACGTTCTGGCCGCTGATCCTGCCGTATCTCTGCGGCGGCGGCGCGTTCAACATCTTCCTCATCCGCCAGTTCGTCCGCTCCATCCCGCGTGAGCTCGACGAAGCTGCAACGATCGACGGCGCAGGCTACTTCCGTATCCTCCTCAACGTCATCGTTCCTTCCATCAAATCGGCGATGATCGTCGTCGCCATGTTCCTCTTCATCCAGATCTGGAACGATCTGCTCCAGCAGATGATCTATATCAATACGGATGATAAGTTCACGATCTCCATGGGCCTGAGCCAGCTCAAGGGCTCCCTGAAGACGGACTGGTCCGCCATCATGTGCGGCACCTGCATGTCCTTCGTGCCCGGCGTCGTGTTCTATCTCCTCGGTCAGCGGTACTTCGTCGAAGGCATCGTGATGACCGGTATGAAAAACTGATGCAGCGCGGAATGCGTCGGGAAGGCCGCGGCCTTCCCGCGCCCCGCGAGGGTGCGCGTCGGTTTTTCTATCTGTTTTGGAACCATGCATGGAAGCTCATCCGTCTGAACCTGCTGTTTCTGGCCTGCTGCATCCCGGTCGTGACGATGCCGGCTGCGCTGTGCGCCATGGACCGCGCTCTCATTGTGCTCGTGCGCGAGGGCAATGTGCTTTTGTGGGAGGAGTTCCGGGACGAATTTAAAAAGGATTTTTGGCGCAGTCTTCCGCTCGGGCTGCTGTTCGGCGGACTGCTGTTTCTGGGATATTTCCTGCTCAGCCTCGGCATGGGCAACTTCGGTACCTTCCTCGGCCCGATGTTCTTCGCCTTCGGCCTGTTTACCGTCGGCTTCGCGCTCGGCCGCGGGAGCTATGCCTTCCTCATGCGTGCTATGTTCGATCTGCCCAACGGCCAGATCCTGAAGAATGCCAACGGCATGTCCGCCCTGCGCGGCGGCCGCGGCTGGCTGCCGATCGTGGTGCATGGCGTCGGCTTCCTCTTCGGCTTCAGCTTTTTCCCGTACACGCTGATCGTGATCGCACTGTTCGGCATCAGCCTGCCGCAATATCTGATCTGCTATCTGCTCAACGGCCCCATCCAGAAAAACATCATTTCTCCGTGGGAGAGAATGCAGGCTCAAAAGGAGACATAATATGACTCATACGCTTGGTATCGAATTTGGCTCGACCCGTATCAAGGCCGTCCTGATCGACGAGGCCTTCCGCCCGCTCGCCTCCGGCGACTACACCTGGAAGAGCGACCTCCGCGACGGCGTCTGGACCTATGACCTCGAGGAGGCCTGGAGCGGCCTTCGCACGGCACTGCGCGCCCTCGGCGAGGTCTCCGTGGATGCCATGGGCATCTCGGCCATGATGCACGGCTATCTGGCCTTTGACAAGGACTGGAATTTGCTCACGCCCTTCCGCACCTGGCAGAACACCATGACGGGCGAAGAGGCGGCGGAGCTGACGGAGCTGTTCGGCTTCAACATCCCGCAGCGCTGGTCGATCGCGCACCTCTGGCATGCTATCCGCACCGGCGAGGCGCATGTCGGTAAGCTTGCGCACATCACGACGCTGGCGGGATATTTCCACTATATGCTCACCGGTGTCAACGCCGTCGGCATCGGCGAGGCCTCCGGCATGTTCCCCATCGACAGCGAAATGCTGGACTATGACCGCGGCATGATGGAAAAGTTCGACCGCCTTATCGCGGATCAGCCCTTCACGCTGCGAGACCTGCTGCCGCAGGTCCTGCCCGCCGGTGTCCCGGCAGGCAAGCTGACCGCCGCCGGTGCGGCCCGCCTCGATGGCATGCTGTCCGAGGGCATCGTGTTTGCCCCGGCCGAGGGCGACGCCGGTACCGGCATGACGGCCACGAACGCCGTCGGCCCGCGCACGGGCAACGTCTCCGCCGGTACGTCCATCTTCTCCATGGTCGTTCTGGAGCATCCGCTGCAGAAGGTCTATCCGGAAATCGATCTTGTCACCACGCCGACGGGCCGCCCCGTCGCCATGGTGCACTGCAACAACTGTACGAACGACATGAACGCCTGGGCAGGCGTCCTGCGCGAGACGGCTGAGCTGTTCGGCAGCTCCGTCGACACGGGCGAGCTGTTCACGAAGCTCTACCGCAAGAGCCTTGAGGGCGAGGCCGACTGCGGCGGCGTCATGGTCGTGAACTATCTGGCAGGCGAGGGCGTGACCCATCTCGATGAGGGCCGCCCGCTGGTCCTGCGCCGCCCGGACAGCCGCTTTACGCTGGCAAACTTCCTGCGCGCACAGCTCTATTCCACCATGGCTACGCTGAAGATCGGCATGGATCTGCTGGCCTCCGAGCAGGTGGCCATCGATTCGCTCACCGGCCACGGCGGCTTGTTTAAGACGCCGGGCGTCGGCCAGAAATACATGGCCGCGGCCTGCGGTGCGCCCGTGACCGTCATGGAGAGCGCCGGAGAAGGCGGCCCCTACGGCATGGCGCTTCTGGCGGCCTTCGTCCTGCAGGGCGGCGGCGAGACGCTGGAGGACTTCCTCGCAGAGCATGTCTTCGCCGATGCCGTCCGCACGACGCTCCAGCCGGACCCGGCGGACGTTGAAGGCTTCCGCACGTTCCTCGATCAGTATAAGGCCTGCCTCCGCGTGGAGCAGGCTGCCACAGAAAATCTGTAAGGAGTGTACAAAGATGAAAAACTATGAATTCTGGTTTGTCGTTGGCTCGCAGACGCTGTACGGCGAAGAGGTGCTCCGCACCGTCGCTGCCCGCGCCGAGGAAATGGCGCAGAAGCTTTCTGCCGTTCTGCCCTATCCCCTGAAGTACAAGGTCACCGCCAAGAGCAACGCCGAGATCCTCGACGTTGTGAAGGAAGCCAACTATAACGACGCCTGCGCCGGTATCGTGACGTGGTGCCATACGTTCTCTCCGTCCAAGATGTGGATCAACGGCCTGGAGCTGCTCCAGAAGCCGTGGTGCCACTTCGCCACGCAGTATAACCGTGAGATCCCGAACGAAGAGATCGACATGGACTTCATGAACCTGAATCAGGCCGCCCACGGCGACCGTGAGCACGGCTTCATCGGCGCCCGCCTGCGCGCTCCGCGCAAGATCATTGCCGGTTACTGGCAGGATGGCGATGTACAGGAGCGTCTGGCCAGCTGGATGAAGGTCGCCGTCGGCGTCGCCTTCTCCCGCAGCCTGAAGGTCATGCGCTTCGGCGATAACATGCGCGAAGTCGCCGTCACCGAGGGCGATAAGGTCGAGGTGCAGCGCAAGCTCGGCTGGCAGGTCAACACCTGGGCCGTCGGCGATCTCGTCAAGGAGATGAACGCCGTCACGGAGGCCGAGGTCGACGCACTCATGGACGTCTACCGCGAGAAGTATGACTTTGCGACGGACAACGTCGAAGCCATCCGCTATCAGGCGCGCGAAGAGATCGCCATGAAGAAGATGATGGACCGCGAGGGCTGCAAGGCCTTTGCCAACACGTTCCAGGACCTCTACGGCATGGAGCAGCTGCCCGGTCTGGCCTCTCAGCACCTGATGGCGCAGGGCTATGGCTACGGCGGCGAGGGCGACTGGAAGGTCTCCGCCATGACCGCCATCCTGAAGGCCATGGGCGAGGGCGGCAATGGCGCGTCCGGCTTCATGGAGGACTATACCTATCATCTCGTCAAGGGTCAGGAATACAGCCTCGGCGCACACATGCTCGAGGTCTGCCCGAGCCTTGCCAGCGCCCGTCCGCGCATCGAGACCCATCCGCTGGGCATCGGCATGAACGAGAAGGATCCCGCCCGTCTGGTCTTCGAGGGCAAGGCCGGTAAGGCCATCGTCGTCAGCCTGATCGACATGGGCGGCCGTCTGCGCCTCATCGTGCAGGATATCGAGGCCGTGAAGCCCATCATGCCCATGCCGAACCTGCCCGTCGCCCGCGTTATGTGGAAGGCCATGCCGAACCTCACGACCGGCGTCGAGTGCTGGATCACCGCCGGCGGCGCACACCACACCGTCCTGTCCTATGACGTCACGGCCGAGCAGATGCGCGACTGGGCCCGCATCATGGACATCGAGTACGTTCACATCGGCGCGGATACCACGGTGGAGTCTCTGGAGCACGACCTGTTCCTGAGCGACCTTGCGTGGAAGCTGAAGTAAGGAGCGCGCCATGCTGGAGGAACTGAAGCGTCAGGTGCTGGAGGCTAATCTCCTGCTGCCGAAGCACGGTCTTATCACCTTTACCTGGGGCAATGTCTCCGGGATCGACCGCGCCAGCGGTCTGGTCGTCATCAAGCCGTCCGGCGTCAGCTATGACGGCATGACGGTCGGGGACATGGTCGTCGTGGATCTGGACGGCAAGGTCGTCGAGGGCAAATGGAAGCCCTCGAGCGACACGCCGACGCACGTGGAGCTGTACCGTGCCTTCCCCGGGATCGGCGGCATCGTCCACACGCACTCCCGCTGGGCAACGAGCTTTGCGCAGGCGGGCGTCGGCATCATCCCCATGGGCACGACGCAGGGCGACTACTTTTACGGCGAGATCCCCTGCACCCGTCCGATGACGCCGGAGGAGATCGCGGGCGAATATGAGAAGGAGACCGGCAAGGTCATCATCGAGACGTTCGCGGGCAAGGACCCCGAGGCTATCCCCGCCGTGCTGGTCAACAGCCACGGCCCGTTCGCCTGGGGAACCGATGCCGAAAACGCCGTGCACAATGCGGTCGTTCTGGAGGAGGTCGCCTTCATGAACTTCCATGCGCTGCAGCTCAGCCCGAACCGCGGCGCAATGCAGCAGGAGCTGCTCGATAAGCACTACCTGCGCAAGCACGGGAAAAATGCCTACTACGGACAGGGTTGATCTGTCTTACAGATAGGGAGAAGAGAGGAAATGGAGCTGCCGGTAACGGCGGCTCCATTTTCCGCGTCCAAAGGCAGTCGGCCGAAGATTTCGGAGGGAAGAAAAGTGGGAAAGGAAACCGTCAGGGTGTCCTTTCCCGTTTCATAACCCGCCGCAGCGGCCAAAATTGCATTTTGCAATTTTGAAAGCAGCTTGTCAAAAAAGGCCCAGAGGACTTTATTGACAAGCTGGGAATGGAGCTGCTCCGTCGGAGCGGCTCCATTTTCCAATTTCAGGGCTTGACAACGGCGCCGACTCGTGCTACTATAATGCCTAGAAATACCGTAGGTTATATAGGGATTCGAAAGGAGCCTGTTTTATGAAAGTCTATTCCAGCATTTCCGAGCTTGTCGGCCACACGCCGCTCGTGCAGCTGCAGCGCTTCACCGCAGCGCGCGGCCTGAAGGCAAACCTGCTGGCCAAGGTCGAATATTTTAACCCCGCGGGCAGCGTAAAGGACCGCATCGCCTGCGCCATGCTGGACGATGCCGAGCAGCGCGGCCTGCTGAAGCCGGGCGCTGTCATCGTCGAGCCGACGAGCGGCAACACCGGCATCGGCCTTGCCGCCATGGCGGCCGCGCGCGGCTACCGCGTCATCCTGACCATGCCGGAGACCATGAGTGTCGAGCGCCGCAACCTGCTCAAGGCTTATGGCGCGCAGCTTGTCCTGACGGACGGCGCGCAGGGCATGAAGGGTGCCATTGCCAAGGCGGAGGAGATCGCCGCACAGACGCCCGGCAGCTTCCTGCCCGGCCAGTTCACGAATCCGGCCAACCCCGCCATCCACCGCGCCACGACCGGCCCGGAGATCTGGAAGGATACGGACGGGACCGTCGATATTTTCGTTGCAGGCGTCGGCACCGGCGGCACCATCACGGGCACGGGCGAATATCTGAAGTCGCAGAACCCGAACGTGCGCGTCGTCGCGGTCGAACCGGCCGGTTCGCCGGTCCTGTCCAAGGGCACGCCCGGCCCGCACAAGATCCAGGGCATCGGTGCGGGCTTCGTACCGAAGACGCTCAACACCTCCGTCTATGACGAGGTCTTCCCCGTGGAAAATGAGGACGCCTTCGCCACCGGCCGCGCGCTGGCGCGGGAGGAGGGCCTGCTCGTCGGCATTTCGTCCGGTGCGGCGGTCTTTGCGGCGGCGGAGCTGGCCAAGCGACCGGAAAATGCAGGCAAGACCATCGTCGCCCTGCTCCCGGATACCGGCGAACGCTACCTCTCCACTGCCATGTTCACGGAGTAAAATCCGCACAGGCCTCCAGATTTGTCATTGCGAGGGCGCTTTGCGCCCGTGGCAATCTCGTGCAGGCATTCGCAGGTCGTACAGCGTAACGTTAAAACGGTGTGCACCGATTGCGTCTGTAGCGGCGCTCACTGAGCACCTTGCGCACCCATGAGTTTTCCAGCACAAATTCATTGGCGCAATGCTCCCAAGTTTGTCATTGCGAGGAGGCCAAAGGCCGACGTGGCGATCTCGCAGTGCCCAGTAGGATCGCGGGGAAGCTATCGGCAAAAACGTAACTGCCTTCCCGAGATTCCCACGTCGCTTCGCTCCTCGGAATGACAAATCGGGGGAGCACGGTGGTGCACCAGCGCCCCTGCGCGTTTGAATTGTCCTGTACAGACCCAAAACAAAAATAGCGCACCCGCTGCGGGTCTCCGCAGCGGGTGATTTTATGTTGCTCTATTGCAAAAACAGAAAGATCGCCAGCGTCATCAGCACGGAGCCGGAGTCCTCGTTGCCCTCCGACAGGAGCAGCAGCAAAATGAGCACGACCAGCACATCACCGCTGTCCATGCCGGGGATCAGCCCCTCCAGAAACGGCAGCCGCAGCGGTGGGCGCGGCGGACCGGGCGGCGGGGGAGGACACGGCGGCGGTCCCGGCGGCTGCGGCGCAGGCGGCGGACCGGGGGAACACGGCTGCCCCGGCGGTGGGCCGGGCGGACGCTTCGGCTCCGGGACGGGCTTGCGTTGGTATTGCCCGCCGGGCGTTGGGGTATAACGGTTATACATCGTTCGGCCCTCCCAGCAGGCCGCCGTGCTGCTTCAGCGCGCCGCCTGCGATCTGCGAGATGCGCGCGATGCGCATCGCCCGGTCAAGCTTTTCCCGCCGCTCCGGCCGTAGATAGGGCTTGAGCGCCGCAAGCAGCGCCTCCTGCGGCCCGTCCTTCTGATTCGCCTGCCGGACGAGCTGCAGGATGCCGCGCACGAAGGCGTCGTCGCCGGGCGGCGGGCCGGGTGACGGCCCGGGCGGCGGACCGGGAGGCGGGGGCGCATCGGGCGGCCCCATGCCGAGCGACTGCGCGAATGACATCAGCTGCGCCATGGAATTCGGGTCGTTCAGGACCTGACTGAGCTTTTCCTCCAGATTTTCCGTGCCGATCACCTGCCCTGCTTCAGCTTTTCCAGCAGAGCGGCCGCCTGCGGGTCGTCCAGCAGCGGCTTCAGCATGGACTGCGCCCCCGCCATGTCGCCGCGCTGCGCCGCTGCCGCCGCCTGCTGCAGCGTCTGCCCGCCGCCGCGGGAGAGCAGCGCAAGGAGCTGCTGTGCCTCCGGGGCGTGAAGGATCCGCTGCGCCTCTTTTTTTGCATCTTCCTGCTTCATAAATGATTGCCTCCCGCTCTGTGGCCTGCTATAATATATGCACCAAACGCGAAGGAGGTGACGCCATGAAGCTCCTGATCCTTTCGGATTCTCATGGCGAGCAGGAATTCATGCAGCTTGCCGTGCGGCGGGAGCGGCCGGATGCCGTGATCCATCTCGGCGACCACTGCGCCGATGCTGACCGTCTTGCGGAGGAATTCTGCGGCCTGCCGATTCTGAGCGTCCGCGGCAACTGCGACCTGTGGGGCCCGCCGCGCGCGGAGACGCTGCTCCGGACCTTTGAGGGCGTGCGCATTTTCGGCACGCACGGGCACCGCTACGGCGTCAAGCAGGGGCTGCTCCGCTTTTCTCTTGCGGCGCAGGAGCAGCAGGCGCAGGTCGCGCTGTTCGGCCATACCCACATTCCCTATTGCAGGCAGGAGGGCGGCCTCTGGCTGCTGAATCCCGGCGCCTGCGGCGGCCGCGCTCCGAGCTGCGGCATCGTGACGGTGGACGGCGGCAAAGCGGTCTGCTGCGTGAAAGATCTGTTACTGGAGGAAACCTTATGATCCTTGCAATTGATATCGGCAATACCAACGTCGTCCTCGGCGGCATCGAGGGGAACGACATCCTGTTTGAGGCGCGCATGGCAACGGACTCCATCAAGACGTCCGATCAGTACTGTGCGGAGCTCAAGAACATTCTGGCGCTGTTCGACGTCGTTCCGTCCATGATCGACGGCACGATCGTCGCCTCCGTCGTGCCGCCGGTGCTCAATTCGTTCCGCACCGCCATCCGCAAGCTGACGGGGAAGAGCTGCCTCGTCGTCGGCCCCGGCATCCGCACGGGCCTGAACATCCGCATGGACAATCCCACGGAGATCGGCAGCGACCTCATCGTCGCCTCCGTCGCGGCCATCCATGACTATGGCGCGCCGCTGCTCATCGTGGATATGGGCACAGCGACGACCATCACGGCCATCGACAAGGACGGCGTCTATACCGGCGGCTGCATCTGCCCCGGCCTGAAGATCTCGCTCGAGGCGCTGACCGGCCGCACGGCCCAGCTCCCCGGCATCAGCCTGGACGAGCCGCAGCGCGCCATCGGCAAAAATACGCGCGACGCCATGCGCAGCGGCATCATGTTCGGTGCGGCGGCCATGCTCGACGGCCTGCTTGACCGCATGGAGCAGGAGCTTGGGACCCCGGCAACGGTCGTGGCGACGGGCGGCATCTCCAAATTCGTTGTGCCGCTGTGCCGCAGAAAGCTCATCTACGACCGCACCCTGATGCTCAAGGGCCTGAACCTGCTTTATCAGCGCAATGTCCGCGCCTGAGCGGCGCGATCCGCAGGACGCCGTCTTTGCGCCGGAGGAGCTGCTCCGCGCGCTTCCGACGCCCTGCTATGTCTATGATGAGGCGCAGCTCCGCACCCGCGCGGCCCGGCTGCGCAGCGCCTTTTCGTGGAGCGCCGGGTTCCGGGCCTGGTTCCCGGTGCGGGCGCTGCCGAACCCGACCGTCCTGCGCATCCTGCGCGAGGAGGGGCAGGGGGCGCTGTGCGTCACGGCGGGGGAGTACCGGTTGGCGCTGGCCAGCGGCTTTTCCCCGGAGTCCATCCGCTTTGCGCCCGAGTTTCCCACGGACGCCGAGCTGGCCGTTCCGGCTGCGGACCTTGTGCTGGACGACGGCGGGCTGCTGCTCCGGCTGGAGCGGGAGCGTCCGCTGCCTGCGCGGCTCGGCCTGCGGCTTCGGCCGGAGCCGGACCGCAGCTTCCACAAGGCGGAGGCCACGCGCTTCGGGATGCGCACGGGCGAGCTGCTGGACACGGCGCAGGAGCTGCGGCTCAAGGGTGTGCGCGAGGTCGGCCTGAGCGCCATGCTCGGCCTTGGCCTGCGCGATCCCGAGGCCTTTTCCGCGCTGGCCCGCGCCCTGTTCACCTGCGCGGCGGCGCTGCATGACAGCTTCGGCCTGCAGGTGTCCTATTGCTGCCTCGGCGGCGGTCTCCCGGTGGCCCATCGCCGCACGGAGCGCGACGCCGACATCGCGGCCGTCTCCCGTGGGGTACAGGCGGAATTTTCCCGGATCATGGAGCCTTCCGGCCTTGGCGGCGTGCCCGTGGAGACGGGTCTTGGCCGCTGGCTCACGGCCCATGCAGGCATCCTGCTTACAACGGTGACAGGCGTCAAGCGCGGCGCGCAGGATTGGCTCGGGGTGGATGTCAGCCGCGCCGATCTGCTCCGGCCGGAGCTCTACGGGACGTATCATCATATCTCTGTCCTCGGCGACGACCGTGTGGAAGGGCGGCGGCGCTATGCCGTTGGCGACCGCATCCCGGAGCCGCGCGAACCGTTCGGCCAGCGCCTTCTGCCGGAATGCCGCAGAGGCGCGCGTCTTGTCATCCATGACGTCGGGGCCTACGGCGCATCCATGGGCTATTCCTATGGTCTGACGCCGCACTGCGCGGAATATCTCTATCAGGCGGACGGCACGCTTCGCTGTATCCGCCGCGCGCAGCGGGAGGACGAGCTGTTCTCCACGCTCGACGAAAACCCGGACTTTACAGCGCCAGCAGAAACGCCGTCAGGGCAAGCAGAAAGCCAACGCCCATCAGAAGGGTGACGGCAGTCTCCACCGCGGCGGCAATGCTGCCGAATTTCCGCTTGCGGCGGCGCGGCGCGGGCTGCTCGGGCAGATAGGCGGTCAGATCGATCACGGAATTCATGAACATGCACTTCTTTCCTGTTATTTTTTGCCGGGCAGCTCTGTTTCTGCGGCCCGAACGCTTAGCATGCTCCTAGCATACAGGACGAGGTGTCCAATAAATCGGACTTTGGAGGATTTCTATGCTGGAATTTGATTTTTCTTCGCACGGAGCCGGAATGATCCACGCCTATCGCTGGGAGCCGGAGGGCCAGCCGCGCGGCGTGGTGCAGATCATCCACGGCATCGCGGAGTATGTGCCGCGCTATGCCGGGTTTGCGGCCTTCCTCAATGCCCACGGCTTGCTCGTCACGGGCGAGGACCACATGGGCCACGGCAAGTCTCACGGCACGGAGCCCTGCCATTTTTCCGGCGGCTGGTGCGCCGCCGTGGACGACAGCATGGAGCTGCTGCGCCGCACGCAGCGGGACTATCCCGGCGTGCCGTATTTCGTGCTGGGCCATTCCATGGGCTCGTTTTTGACGCGCACGCTGCTGTTCCGCTATCCGGACGCCGGGCTGCGCGCCGCCGTGATCTGCGGCACGGGCTGGCAGCCTGCCCCGGTGCTTGCGGCGGGCCTTGCCCTGTGCGGGCTGGAAAAGCTGCGCCTTGGCGAGACCGGCCGCAGCAAGCTGCTGGCAAACCTGATGTTCGGCGCGTATAACCGGAAATTCCCGGACGCCCGCACGCCGAACGACTGGATCTGCAGCGATCCCGAGGTCGTTGCAAAATACACGGCCGACCCGCTGTGCGGGCAGGACGCGACCATCGGCCTGACGCGCGAGATGCTGCGCGGCATCCGCATGATCCAGAGGCCCGCCAACCTGCAGCGCATGGACAAGGCCCTCCCGGTATTTTTCATCGCCGGAAGGAGCGACCCCGTGGGCAATATGGGCCGCGGGGTGGAAAAGGCGGCGGCTGCCTTCCGTGCGGCCGGGATGCAGGATGTGGCCTGCAAGCTCTATGACGGGCGGCACGAGATCCTCAACGAGAAGAACCGCCAGCTCGTCTATGATGACGTTCTTGCGTTTTATGAGCGGCATCTGGACTGATTTGACGAAAATTGTTACCTTTTTGTAATGTTTTTCGGCCGCAGAACTTGTTAAAAGACCTCTGAATCTTGACGAACGGGAACGGTTTTGTTAAAATGGGGTAGAATCCCGAAAGAAGGAGTTACCCTATGAAGCGAATTCTGTGCGGCGCGCTCTCTGCGCTGCTGATCTTTACCGGCATACAGCTGCCCGTGCGGGCAGAGACGGCCGGGACCGAGGAAACGGCTGCCGTGCAGCCGGAGGAGACCGCTGCGACGGAGCCGGTGGAGTCCGTTCCGGAGGAAACGCAGGCTCCCGAGACGATCGGGCCGGATGCGAACGAGCGCGCCCCGCAGGCCATGACGGTCAGCGACAGCGGCATCGCTATGCTCGAGGAGCTGGAGGGCCGCGGCGTCTCCAGCTTCCGCACGGCCCTGACGCAGGTGGAGAACAGCGTGAACAGCTTCCTCTCTGCAAACGGCCTGACCCTGACGCAGCAGCAGTTCGACGCGCTGGCCTCCCTGCAGTTCAACTGCTCCGCCGTGCTCTCGGGCTGCCGCGTGACCCGGCTGCTGACGGGCGGGGACTATACCGAGGTCAGCATGGCCAATGCGTGGTGCTCGTGGGTCAGCGTGGGCGGCAGCTATTCTTCCAAAATGCTCGAGCGGCGTATCCGCGAGCTGCAGGTCTATTTCTATGGCGACTATACCGGAAACGAGAGTGACCCCGGCTTCCGCTACCTTGTCCATATGCCGAACGGCGGCTCGCTGGAGGACAACCGTGTCCTGTGCTATCCGCGCGGCGAGACCTATGCCGCACTGCAGACGGCCACGCGCTCCGGCATGTATTTTGCCGGGTGGTACACGGCGGCCTCCGGCGGCGCGCACATTACCAATTCCACACCTGCGGCGGAGAATCTCATCGTCTACGCCCACTGGTCCTCGACCCCGGTCGAAAACCCGAACGAGGACAACGGCGGCAGCGGCGAGGATCCCGTCACGCTGAAGACGAGCGAGGCCTGTATCCAGTTTATCAAGGATCACGAGGGCTTCAGCAAGTTCGCCTACTGGGATTACGGCCAGTGGACGATCGGCTATGGCACGCGCTGTGAAGAAAATGAATTCCCCGACGGCATCACGGAGGAGGAAGCCGACCAGCGCCTGCGCCTGATGCTGGTGGACTTTGAAAAAATGGTGGACGACGTGCTCGACGCCTCGCCGCTGGTCCACACGCAGTCGCAGTACGACGCGATGATCAGCTTTACCTTCAATCTCGGCCCGCAGTGGATCAATCCCAAGTACAATATCTATCAGTATTTCGTCTATGGCGGCTATACGGAGATGGAGTTCGTCAATACCATGGGCCGCTGGCTCAGCTCCAGCAGCGAGGTCGTTGACGGGCTGGCCAAGCGCCGCATCGACGAGGCGGATATGTATCTGAACGGCGTCTACCGTCTGGGCAGCACGGCCTATGTCCGCGTTGTGTTCAATGCCATGGGCGGCGAGGCCGAGGAGGACTATGTTTATTATAAGACGGGCAGATCGCTTGGCATGCTGCCGAACGCTTATCGCTCCGGCCACTATTTTGTAGGCTGGTATGACCGCGCCCTCTCGGGCGGCACCTGCTATACGCCCGAAACGACTGCCCCCGCGCGCGGCAACATCACGCTCTACGCCCGCTGGGAGGCCACCGGCCTGCCGTATCAGGATATTTCCCGCGATGCGTGGTATTTTGAGGCCGTGTCTGAGGCAACGGACCGCGGCCTGTTCCAAGGCACGAGCGAGACGACCTTCGAGCCGGAGAGCACGATGAACCGCGCTATGCTGGCAACGGTAATCTACCGCATGGCGGGTTCGCCCGCGGGCGCGGCAAAGGCGCCCTTCACGGACGTCGCGGCGGCGGACTGGTTTGCCGATGCCGTTGCATGGGCCTATGAAAACGGCGTGGTCAAGGGCATGTCGGCGACGTCTTTTGCGCCGCTGCAGGAGATCACGCGCGAGCAGCTTGCCGTGATGCTGCTGCGCTATGCCGACCTGTGCGGTTATGACACATCGGCCCGCACCTCGCTGAAGGACTTTGCCGATGCGGCGAAGGTCTCGGACTATGCAGCCGACGCCATGCAGTGGGCCGTGGCCAACGGCATCCTGAACGGCACGGACGGCAAGCGCCTCGACCCTGCCGGCAGCGCCACGCGCGCGCAGTGCGCCGCAATGCTCGTTCGTTTCCTGGATAAGTTCGAGGCCCCGGCGGCGTAATTTTTCCGAAACAGCGAAAATTTGTCTTTCCGAGTCCGATTTATTGGACAGTAAACCTGTTATACTTTCTCTCAGAAACAACAGGAGGGATCGATATGCAGGTTCAGATTCGAAATGTTCGGGGACACTATGAGGTCTATGCTGCGGACGGGAGCTTCCTCTTCTCCGCGGACACGCACCGCGAGGTGATGGAGGAGCTTTGCAGAATTACCGACTGACGCTTGCCTATGACGGCACGCGCTATCGCGGCTGGCAGCGTCTGCCGCCGCCCGCCAAAACCGTGCAGGCCAGCGTGGAAACGGCCCTTGGCGAGATCTTCGGCCAGCCGCTCGAGATCAGCGGCAGCGGCCGCACGGATGCCGGGGTGCATGCGGCCTGTCAGGTCGCGTCGTTCCATGCGCCGAAGCGGCCAACGGACGAGGTGCTGGCGCAGCTGCGCCGCCTTCTGCCGGAGGATATCGGCGCGCTGGCGCTCGACTATGCACCCGAGCGCTTCCACGCCCGCCTTTCGGCCGTCGAGAAGACCTATGTCTACCGTCTCTGGAACAGCGACCGGCCGGACGTGTTTGCCCGGCGCTACCGCGCCTGTGACCCGCGTCCGCTGGACTGTGACGCCATGCGCGCCGGTGCGGCCGGACTGGTGGGAACACATGACTTTTTTACGTTCTGCGCCAACCGGCAGATGAAAAAGTCTACGGTGCGCACGCTGCGCCGCCTTGACATCACGCAGGAGGATGCCGAGCTGCGCTTCACGCTGACTGCGGACGGCTTTTTGTATCACATGGCGCGCATCCTCGTCGGTACGCTGCTGGAGGTTGGCCTCGGCAAGCGCACGGCAGAGAGCCTGCCCGCACTGTTCGACGCCCGCTGCCGCGCGCTGGCAGGGGAGACGGCCCCGGCAAAGGGCCTGTGGCTCATGGAGGTGCGATATTGAACATTCAGATCTTCGGCCGCTCGAAGTGCTTTGACACGAAGAAGGCCGAGCGATATTTCAAGGAGCGCCGCATCCGCGTGCAGCAGATCGACCTGCTCCGCTACGGCATGTCCGGCGGAGAATTTGACAGCGTGCTGCGCGCCGTCGGCGGTGTGGATAAGCTCATCGACTGGTCGCGCCGCGACCCGGACATCGATCTGCTGCGTTATATGGACGACGTGCGCGCCAAGGAGGACAAGCTGTTTGAACGGCCGGAGCTCATGCGCACGCCGGTCGTCCGCAACGGCAGGAAGGCGACCGTGGGCTATTGCCCGGACGTCTGGAAGCAATGGGAGGAGAGCGAGAAATGAAGCTGCAGCTTGCAAGACTCATCAAGAATATCTGCTATGCCGCGGGCTGTGCATCGGCAGTGCTCAGCCTCGCGCTGAAGAGCGCCCCGCAGACGGCGCAGCGCTGGCTGCTGTTCGGCGGCATCGCCCTGCTGGTGCTGGGCTTCCTTGTCAGCGTGACGTTCTACCGCTGCCCACACTGCCACCGGGTGCTGCCTGCCAACCGCGGGAAGATGGACGACTGCCCGTATTGCAAACTCCCTCTGCGGGATACGAAATGACGGCCCGCATCACGATCCCGCCGCAGGTTCAGGCACTGCTCCGGCAGCTGAACGCGGCGGGTTTTTCTGCCTATGCGGTCGGTGGCTGCGTGCGCGACAGCCTGCTCGGCTGCGCGCCGCAGGACTGGGATATCTGCACGAGCGCCGCGCCGGAGCAGACGGAGGTCTGCTTTGCCGCGGACCGCACCATCCTGACGGGCGCGCGCTACGGCACGGTCACGGTCGTGCGCGGGGGCGTGCCCTACGAGATCACAACGTTCCGCGCTGAGGCCGGCTATGCCGACAGCCGCCATCCGGACCGGGTCGACTTTCTGCGCGAGCTGGCACCCGATCTGGCGCGCCGCGATTTTACGGTCAACGCCATGGCGGCCGACGCAGCGGGCGCCGTGACGGACCTCTTCGGCGGGCAGGACGACCTGCGCCGCGGCGTGATCCGCTGCGTCGGCGATCCGGCGGAGCGCTTTGCGGAGGATGCCCTGCGGATGCTGCGCGCACTGCGTTTTGCGGCGCGGCTGTCCTTCCGCATCGACGGAGAGACGGCTGCCGCCATCCATGCTGCCCGGACCCGGCTGCGCGCCGTTGCGCCGGAGCGCCTGCACAAGGAGCTTAGCGGTATTCTGTGCGGCAGGCAGGCTGCTGCGCTGCTGGAGGAATTCTCCGATGTGCTGTTCGAGCTCATCCCGGAGCTTGCCCCCTGTCAGGGCTTCCGGCAGTATAATCCGCATCATACGCGCGATGTCTGGACACATACGCTGGCCGTTGTGGACGGCGTTCCGCCCGAGGAGCCGCTCCGGCTGGCGGCACTGCTGCACGATGCCGGAAAGCCGGCGACATTTTTCTTCGATAAAAATCTCGTCGGCCATTTCTACGGCCACCCGGCCGCCGGGGCCGCCGTCACGGAGGAGGTCCTGCGCCGCCTGCGCTATGACCGGGCGACGGCGGAATTCGTCACGCAGCTCGTCGCGGTACACGATCGGCCCATCCCGGACGATCTGCGCGGCATGCGGCGCATGCTGGCCCGCCTCGGTGCGCCGGTCTGCCGCGCATTGATCCAACTGCGCTGCGCCGATGCCATCGGCACCGGCACGGCGGATGCTGCGGAGCAGACCGCCCGGTGTGAAGCCGCGCTGTCCCTGCTCGCGCAGGCGGAGAAGGGCTGCAGCAGCGTTTCCACTCTCGCGGTCTCCGGCCGCGACCTGCTGGCCCTCGGCATGACACAGGGCCCGGCCGTCGGGGCCGTGCTGAAGCGCCTGCTGGACGCCGTTCTGGACGGCTCCGCGCCGAACGACCGTGCATCCCTGCTGAAGCTTGCTTCCGAGATTGGGAATAATGCCTAAAAATGAGGAGAAATATTTGGCTGCAATTGACAATGTGATAAAATAGTGCTATTATAATATAACATTTTGAACGAGAGGGGCGATCGCATGGGATCTTTTGTGCTGCACGGCAACATTATCGACAGTGAATCTCCGGAGCGGCTCCGCGTTGCGGCAGATTCCTATCTGGTTTGCGAGGAGGGACGCTGCACCGGTGTCTTTTCGGCGCTGCCGGAGCGATTTTCCGGCCTGCCGCTGACGGATTTCGGCGACCGCCTCATCCTGCCGGGCATGACGGACCTCCATCTGCATGCGCCGCAGTTTGCCTTCCGTGGGCTGGGCATGGATCTGGAGCTGCTGGACTGGCTAAACGCCCGCACGTTCCCGGAGGAGGCCAAATACGCCGATCTCGGCTATGCCGCGCTGGCGTACGGCCAGTTCGTGGACTGCCTGCGCCGCAGCGCCACGACGCGCGCCGTCGTGTTCGGCACGGTGCACCCCGCCGCCACGACCCTTCTGATGGAGCTGCTGGAGGCCAGCGGCCTTGTCAGCTATGTCGGCAAGGTGAACATGGACCGCGACTGTCCCGAGGCCCTGCGCGAGGCGGATGCGGCGGCCTCGCTGGCCGCAACGGAGCAATGGCTGGCCAGCGCGCGCTTCGCCCATACAAAGCCGATCCTGACGCCGCGCTTCGTCCCGTCGTGCAGCGATGCTCTGCTGCAGGGGCTTGGCGAGCTGGCGGCCCGGCGCGGCCTGCCGGTGCAGAGCCATCTTTCCGAAAATCTCGGTGAGATCGCTCTTGTGCAGTCCCTGTGCCCGCAGACGGACTTCTATGCCGAGGCCTATGACCGCTGCGGCCTGCTTTCGCAGCCGTGCATCATGGCCCACTGCGTGCACTGCCCGCCGGAGGAGCAGGACCTGCTGCAGGCGCGTGGTGTGTTCATCGCGCATTCGCCGCTCTCCAATTCCAACCTCAGCTCCGGCATTGCACCGGTCGCCGCTTATCTGGCGCGCGGCCTGCGCGTTGGCCTCGGCTCGGACCTTGCCGCCGGAGAGACGGAGAATCTGTTCCGCGTCATGGCGGAGGCCATCCGCGTCTCGAAGCTCCGCTGGCGTCTGGCCGACGACTCCGCCTCGCCCCTGACGGTCGCGCAGGCGTTCTATCTGGCCACGCGCGGCGGCGGTGCGTTCTTCGGAGAGGTCGGCTGCTTTGAGCCGGGCTTTGCGCTGGATGCCGTCGTGCTGGACGACAGCGCTCTGGTCCATCCGCAGGAGCTGACCCCGATCGAGCGCCTCGAGCGCTGCATCTATCTGGCAGACGAGCGCCATATCGCGGCAAAATATGTCGCGGGTACGCGGCTGTTCTGATGTGCATGACCGGCTCTCCCTGATCTGTTTTCTGCCGCTCTTTTTCCTGTGCTATTATCATCTTCCCGCGCGGTTCCGCAATGCGTTCCTCCTCGTGGGGAGCCATGGCTTCTGTCTGCTTGCAATCCTGCCCGGCCTGCTTGCCGTTGATGTGGCGGGAGAATTCCTGACAGACTACTCCGCTTCGGAGCGCGAGAGCTTCTATTTCAAGACGGACTTCCACTGGAATCCGCGCGGCGTGTTCTGATTCTGAAGGATTCCATGGAGGACCCGATGACGGACTATTGGGCGGAGCTGTTTTCGGAGATCATCGTGATCGACCCGCGCAGCTACCTGCGTGAGGAATCCCTGCCGGAGCTGGTGGCGGAGTATGACATCGATATGGCGCTGTTCCTGTATCACCAGAACAATCTCAGCGAGGAGCTCATCGATTTTCTGAATCGCGGCGAATAAGTGTATAAAATCACTCTGTCGAAAAACCTGCTCAGCCGGAGGTTTCGGAGGGAAGAAAAGTGTGAAAGGAAACCGTCAGGGTGTCCTTTCGCGTTCAATCACCCGCCGCAGCGGCAGAATTGCAAAATAATACTACAAAATTTCATTTTGCAATTCTGAAAGCAGCTTGGCGAAAAATCCCGAAGGGACTTTTTTGACAAGCTGGTATAAAATGACCCTCCCGGCGCACGATAGCGTCGGGAGGGATTTTTTATGTGGTTACAGACCGGAAAACCGTTCGGCCAGCAGATCGAAAACGACCCGGAGGCGTATTTTCTGCTCGGCACGCTCTCGCCGGAGGAGCGCAGGCTGCTTGACCCGAGCGATCTGCGCAATGCGGCGGCGCTGCGGGCGTTCGTAACACGCCTGCGGAAGCGCGAGAATTAAGGCCGAAGCTGCAGGGATGCAGTGCTGCCTTATGCTCGGCCGCTGCCGAAGAAGAACAGGCCCAGCATGCCGGGGCCGACATGCGCGCCCGTGAACGGCTCGTGCGGGCAGACGATCAGCTCCTTCGGCTCGGCGATGGCACGGATGCGCTCGGCCAGCGCCTGTGCGTCCTCGGGGCAGTCACCGTGCGTGATGGCAACGCGCTGCAGCTCCGGGTGGACGGCACGCGTTTCATAGCGCGCGGCCAGATTCGCAATGGCGCGGGCGCGGCCGCGCACCTTTTCGCAGGTGACGATGTGGCCCTCCTCATCGCCGCGGAGGATGGGCTTGAGGTTCAGCACCGTGCCGACCAGTGCGGCGGCTGCCTGCACACGGCCCGTGCGGTGCAGGAACATCAGGTCGCTGACCGTGAAAAATTCGCAGAGGTTCTGGACCTCCTGCTCCAGCACGGCAGTGGCTTCTGCGGCACTGCGGCCCTCGTCCCGCAGCTCAGCTGCGCGGCAGGCCAGCAGGCCGGTGCCGAAGCCCGCACCCATGGAGTCCACGGGGCAGACGGTCCGCTCCGGGAATTCGTCGCGCAGCTCCGCGGCCGCGATGCAAGCGGCCTGATAGGTGCCGCTGATCCCGGCAGACAGGCCGACATACACAACATCCAGCCCCTGCTCCAGCGCGGGGCGGAAATGATCGAGGAAGACCTGCGTGTTGAGCAGGGAGGTTGTGACGCGCTTGCCCTGCCGCAGCAGTTCATAGTAGGTGTGGGCATCAAAGGCCTCGATGTCGCCGCCATAGATGATCTGCTTTCCGTCCACCGTATAGCTGCAGGGGAGCACCCGGATCCCAAAGTGCTGCAGCAGGCTGCCCGGCAGATTGGAGCAGCTGTCCGTAAATACCGCAAAAGACATAAAAGTCCCTCCGTTTCGGCTCTGCTGACGGCAGGGCCTTTTCTGTTAGACAGTATAACAGATTTTACAAAGAAAAGCAATCACCGCGGCGGGAAATTTACAAACCGTTTCCGAAATTCCGGGCTTGACAAACAGTCCTATCTATGCTATACTCCAAACAGATACAAAAGTATCGATATAAACATATCAAATAAAGCGGAAGGAAGTGGTCTTTTATGAAGGGTTACGCAATGCTTGGGATCGGAAAAACGGGTTGGATCGAAAAGGAACGCCCGCTGTGCGGACCGCTGGACGCCATTGTGCGCCCCATCGCCGTCTCGCCCTGCACTTCTGACGTCCATACCGTGTGGGAGGGCGCCATCGGCGACCGCCACAACATGATCCTCGGTCACGAGGCCGTGGGTGAGGTCGTTGAGGTCGGCGCGCTCGTGCGCGACTTCAAGTGCGGCGACCGCGTCATCATCCCTGCCATCACGCCCGACTGGGGTGCGCTCGAATCGCAGGCGGGCTATTCCATGCACTCCGGCGGCATGCTGGCAGGCTGGAAATTCTCGAACTTCAAGGACGGCGTCTTTGCCGAATTCTTCCACGTCAACGAGGCCGATGCCAACATGGCTCACCTGCCTGCGGATGTCGATCCGGTCGCAGCCGTCATGCTGGCGGACATGGTCCCGACGGGCTTCCATGGCGTGGAGCTGGCCGATGTGCAGTTCGGCGATGATGTCTGCGTCGTCGGCATCGGCCCGGTCGGCCTGATGTCCGTTGCGGGCGCGGCCCTGCACGGTGCGGCACAGCTGTTTGCAGTTGGCTCGCGTCCGGTCTGCGCGGAGGCGGCGCGGCGCTACGGCGCAACGGAGATCCTGAACTACCGCGAGGGCGATATCGTTGCGCAGGTCATGGAGAAGACGAACGGCCGCGGCGTGGACCGCGTGATCATCGCGGGCGGCGATGCCGAGTGCACGTTCGGCGAGGCCGTGAAGATGCTCAAGCCGGGTGGCCGCATCGGCAATGTCAACTATCTCGGCAGCGGCGAGAATGTCCTCATCCCGCGCGCGGAATGGGGCTGCGGCATGGGCCACAAGACCATCGCGGGCGGCCTGATGCCCGGCGGCCGTCTGCGCATGGAGAAGCTGGCCGCGCTGCTGCAGACCGGCCGCCTCGATACCCTGCCGCTCATCACGCATCGCTTCCACGGCTTTGAGCACATGGAGGAGGCCCTGCTGCTGATGAAGAACAAACCCCGCGACCTCATCAAGCCGGTCGTGATCCTCGATTGAGCGATTTGAAGGGCCTGAAAAAATGAATAGAAGCAGCACGAGGATCGCAAAGGGGAGTGACCGTTTCCGGCTCTCTTGCCAATGCCACAAGTGCTGCTTCCAAAGCCATGATAACATGCGTGGACGATCATGTCAACCCCCATATCGTCACGCATTTCGGGCCGGGCGCATCATACGCCCGGCCCACTTGCGTACCCGCTGCTCACGCAAACTATCGTTAAAATGCTGATGGCTTCCGATTTGTCATTGCGAGGGCGCTTTGCGCCCGTGGCAATCTCGGGAAGGCAGTGCCGTTTCGTACCGGCTGCCGTTAAAATGGCACGCGCCGCTACAGACGCAATTGGTTTGTACGTTTTATCGTTCTCTGTACGAACTGACAGTGCCTTCCCGAGATTGCCACGTCGGCCTGCGTCCTCCTCGCAATGACAAATCCGGGAGCTTCCGCATTCCATTCCAAATTTCTGTATACTACGTCCTCCGTGCGGTATACTAGCATAAAACACGCGGAGGGATGCACATGACAAACGAGGAATACGGCCGCTATGTGGACGCGCTGGCGCCCCGGTCGAAAACGGGGAAAAATCTGCTGAATGCCTTCTGGGTCGGCGGGCTGATCTGCGCGATCGGGCAGGCGCTCCTGAACGGCTATCAGGCGCTCGGGCTGGACGAAACGACGGCGGGCGCGGCCGTGAGCATCTCACTTGTGCTGCTCTCGGCCATCCTGACGGGCTTCGCGGTCTATGACGACATCGCAAAATTTGCCGGAGCGGGCACGCTCGTGCCCATCACGGGCTTCGCCAACGCCGTCGTGGCCCCGGCCATCGAGTTCCAGACGGAGGGCTTCGTACTGGGAACGGCGGCGAAGATGTTCACCATCGCCGGGCCTGTCATCGTCTATGGCCTGTCGGCAAGCGTGCTCTACGGCGTGATCTATTGGATTTGCTCTGTAATATAAGGAGAAAAGCTTCCTGAATGGGAAGCTTTTCTTATATTCTCAACATATTTCGACGATTTTTTTCGCACGCAAAGTGTAGAATAAAATGGACAAAACAAGTAAAGAGGTGTATATTATGACAGAGCAAAACTATCAATATAGGACAAGCCAAAATTTATTGCGCAATCAGTTTGATGGAGACGGCCCATTCCAAATTCCGATTATCCCAAAAGCATCGTTTTCAGAGAAGGAATTCCAGGAGTTAATGCTAATCGGCTTTGACAAAGCTAGAGCTGACGATGAAAAGAATAGAGATCGCATGGTGCATTTTTTTCTGTATGACTATAAGTTTGAGCGAGTATGGAAAGATGCTGCACGAGATTTAGAAAGGCTGAAAAACTACCGGGCGGTTTTGTCCCCAGATTTCAGTATGTATATTGAAATGAACCCAACCATACAGTTATATAATACATTTCGAAATCGCTGGTGTGGTGCATATTGGTCTAATGAGGGGTTGCGAGTTGTACCGACTATAAGTTGGGGAAACGAGAAAACTTTTGAATTCTGTTTCTTGGGTGTTCCTAAAGGAAGCACGGTCGCAGTTTCAACCTATATGGTATCAGAACATGATAACCACAACGATCAAAAGGATTTTTTTATGGCGGGTTACCGTGAAATGCTAAGACAAATTGAACCAGAACGTATCATATGTTATAATACACCATTTCCTGAAATGGAAGGGAATATTGTATTTGTTGACTACGAACTCTCCTCTTGGAAGTACCAAGGGAAGGAATATAAATTATCACCATATGTTAAGTATATTAGCGGTGAATTGCCGCTGCCTGAAAACACTGGGATTGTTTTAAAACAGGGTTATGTAGTGTCGGAAGAAAAAGGGATGGGTAGTGTCTACGGAGGAACTTGGAGACCAAATCCCAATAAGCCAACGGATCAAAGATTTTTGGGAAAGCCAGGTGAAATCAAAACGACAATTACCACAAAGGGAGATACCTACAGAACTAAAATAGGTAGTGATGGACGTGCTGAACGGGAAAGACATGAGACAGTTCATAATAGAGGCGACAAACATACCAACCCACACGACCATGAGATTAACTGGGATAATCCGGGTGGACATCCAGTTCTAGGCCCCCCGATTAATTATCCTGATGGCGCACCAGAATTTAAAGAATATAGGAGCTTATTAGCAATGGATGATAGTAACATTATCTTTGCGGGGAACGACAATTTTGTGTCGATCGGCGATTTCGAGCGCAGCCTGAGCTGGGGCGCGGAGATCGAATTTGAATGGAAGGGCGTGCTGTATGGTGTGATCCGATATGGAACGGATCACAAGATCACGATCTACCAGTGCGGCCACCCCGAAACGGAAAAAGTGTGCGAAACGGCGGAAGAAGCACTGGAATACATGGTCGGCGAGGACCGTCTGCGCGATGTGATCACGCAGGTGCGCGTTGTGGAGCGCACGATCTGATCCGACAGGCTATTTGCAGCATCCTTTGCGGCGGACGGCAGCGTCCGCCGCATTTTTCTGGCGTTTCGCCTGTCCCCCATGCATATAGTGTTCTGAACGCACAGCGAAGGGGGTCAGGCACATGAGGGAGAACATTGAGCAGAGAGCCTGTGAGTTGGCTGTGTACATCATCGAGACCCACGCCACCGTCCGCGCCGCGGCGAGGCATTTCGGCGTCAGCAAATCGACGGTCCACAAGGACCTCTCCGAGCGGCTGCCGCACTGGAACCGCGCGCTCTATCTGCAGGTCAAGGCGGTGATGGAGCAGAACAAGGCGGAGCGCCACATCCGCGGCGGCATGGCCACGCGCCGGAAATATCGCGGGGAGTGAGGCGTTTTCTTGCAAAGCGGGCATATTTATGGTATGATGATACAAAAAAGAATAAGCCGCAGCGCGGCTGCGGAGAAGGAGCGGCCCGGTGAAGATCTCTACAAAGGGGCGCTATGCGCTGAGAATGATGGTCGATCTGGCGGAGCACCAGAACGGCGAGTATATTTCGCTCAAGGATATTGCCCAGCGGCAGGAGGTCTCCAAGAAATATCTGGAGCAGATCGTGCCGATCCTGAACAAATCCGGCTTTCTGAAGACAAATCGCGGCTATCAGGGCGGCTATATGCTGGCGAAGCCGCCCCGGCAGTACACCGTCGGCGACATCCTGCGCCTGACGGAGGGGGACCTTGCGCCCGTTCCGTGCGCGGCGCAGGACCCGGCCGACTGCCCCCGCAGCGAGGACTGCGCCACGCTGCCGGTCTGGCGCGGGCTGAACCGCGTCATCAACGAATACCTCGATGGTATCACGCTGCAGGACCTGCTCGACCAGCAGCGGGCGCACTATGCCAATGATTACATGATCTGAGGGAGCGCCGTGCGGCAGCTGCGCAAAAATTGAATATTTTTACAGGAAATTCCTTGACAAATGGAATCCTGCCTGTTAATATGGAACTATGATCCGACTGCGGAGGAAGAGAGACGGACGCGATGTTTGACGATCAGGAGACCCATTATCCCGTTCCGGGCGAAACGCCGTGGGAGCGGCTGCGCTATCTGGCCACCAGCACGGAGACGATCTACCCGGTCCCGCCCTATGTCTGCATGAAGTGCCGCCGCGTCATCGTCCCGCGGAAATGGGCGCTCATTCTGCACGATCTGGCGGAATTCCTCGGCTATTTCTGGCTGTTTGGCATCTGGTTCTGGCCGTCTGTCGGGGTCGCCCCGGCGAAATCGATCGCGTTCCCGTCCATTGCGCTGTTCCTGCTGTGCATGCGCGGGGCAGCGCCGCTGGCCTATGCCGCCATTCCGTGGGTGCTGGATATACCGGACGATCCGGACGCGCAGTTCTATGCCTGGGCGACGCAGAAGAGCGTGGCCTATCTGCGCTTTTTCCTGCGTATGCTTCCCGTGATCGCGATCTTTATTCTGCCATAATGCTGCCGCCGTGCCCCTCGCTGGACACGGCGATTTTTGCATAGAAAGATCGAGAGAGGAGCTATCCATGAAGCACCCTGATAAAAAGAACGAGATGCCGCTTCGCGACTACAGCTGGATCATCTTTCTGCCATTTGTGGCGTTGGGATGGATGGCGTTTAAGGCAGCATTGGAGAATGCGGCGGCGCTGATCGTGTGGCTTGTCTACAGTCTGTTTCTCCTGTTTCCCATCCTCCTGATTCTCCGCTATCCTGTTCTGACGGAAACCGGCATCCGCCGCACGTTCGCGGGCATCGGCTACCGCTTTGTCCCGTGGCCGGAGGTCCGGGACGTCATGCGCGTCTATAATCAGGCATTTACGCACGGCATGATGACACTGATGATCACGACAACGCAGGGCCATGTATACCGCCCGGATGAGAAGGGCTACATCCCGCCTGCGCAGCGGCGGGCATTCTTCCGGGAATGGATCGCCGGAAAGAGCTTTATGATCGACTGCTCCGGCAAGAAGTCCGGCCCGAAAATTGTGGCCTATGTCGAAAAATACTACGGCCCGCTGGACTATGACTTTGTGGCCGAGCGAGAAAAACAACACCCCACACCGAAGAAGTGGTGGTAGCGGAGGTGTGCTAATATGGACAACAACGCTTGGTTCCCCGATTTCGACATTCCCATACCGCTTCCACCGAGCATCACCGCGGAGATTTGCCTGTGCTTTGATTCGTATTTATCCGTTGAAGGGCTGGATGAGATGATCGGTCTGCCGGCAAAGTGCGCTGAGCCACGCGGTGCCATGCGGATCAATCCGCTTACCGGGAGGCAGAATCCGGGATACTGGCACTATGTGCTTCCGTCATGTGCGGATTTTGGCAGTGAGTCCCTGACGGAGCAGCTGTGCGGCCTGCTGACGGAACATGCAACCGGGTTCCGGGCTGCTATGGAGAAATATGCCCCTGCGGAGCTGATCCTGCGCTTCTTCGTCGAGGCGCAGGAGGCACGGCAGTTCCCAACGGTCTCGCTGTCGACCGAAGTGATGCAGATCGCGGCATCGCTGGGGGCCAGAGTGGATGTGGACGTGGAATGCCATTGCTGCGAAGAAGACGATATGCTCCTGCTTGATCCAATATTAGAAGAAAGGAGAAACGAGACTTGAAACGGATCCTGATCATGCTCGCTGCCGTCGGTATTCTGCTGCTGATGGCATCATGCGGCCGGGACAGTGCGCGTGTGGAAATATGTTCCGATGGCTCATGGCTGGGGGACTATACGATCACCGGGGATCAGGTGGACTTTTTCTGCACCGTAAAGATCAAAAACACCGGCTCGGAGGAGCAGAAGATCAATCTGTACGGCGATTTTTCCGAGGATATGGCGGGTGCCCTGCTGAAGACGGGACGTCTGATAGCCCATCCGGCCGACGATCCCGCCGGGACGGTGCTTTCCGTCCTGCCGGGAGAGCATGCCTATGAAGTTGTCTTTACCGGAGAATATGCCGGAACGCCGGTCAAGCAGGACCGCCTGCTCCCGCCGCTGGAGATCGTTCCCCTTACAGAGGCGGAAACCAATTAGCCCTACCCACATAAAAACAGTTCCCGCAGCAGGGTTTTGCCCCTGCTGCGGGAATTTTATGTTTGGCTTATTTCACGATATTCTGCGCATAGCGGGAGAGGATGGCGGCGACCTGCGCGCGGGTGGCGCTGCCCTGCGGGTCAAGGTAGATCGTGGAGCCTTCCTTCGTGCCCTTGACGAGCTCCGCGGCGACGGCCCAGGAGAGGGCGTCGCGCGCATAGGCGCTGGTCTTCTCTGCGTCCGGGAAGGCCGTGAGATCGGCGCGCGCGGCCGTGTCGACGCCCTTGAACGCCGCATAGCGGAAGAGGATGGCGGCGATCTGCTCGCGGGTCACATTGCCCTCCGGGTCGAACTTGTTGCCGCCGATGCCGTTGACAATACCGGACTCTGCGGCCCATGCGACTGCGTCGGCATAGTAGGCGTTGGCGTCCACATCGGTGAAGGTGGTCGCGGTCTTCGGGGCCGTCTCGCCGTCAAGACGCCACAGGACCGTGACGAGCATGCCGCGGGTCATGGACTTCTCCGGAGCGAACAGGTCCTTCTCCACGCCGTTGAAGAGACCGTTCTGATTTGCAAAGCGGACATCGTCATAGAACCAGTCGGACTCCGTGACATCGCGGAACGGGTTGACCCACGGATCCTCGGCCTTGGCGGCGCGCACGACGGTGATCGTGGCGATATTGGAGGCGAGGCGCTTGCCCTGCGCGGACTGATCGGCGTACTGCTGCTCGCTGATACCGTAGCAGAAGCGGAAGCTGCCGGTGTTCTTCGCGGCGGCGGCGACCTCTTCCAGCGTGCCGGAGCCGGAGGCCCACGTCAGCGCGAGGATCGCGGGGACCTCGGTCTTGCCGTCTTCGGTGATGTAGTAGCGATAGGTCTCGTTGTCGGCATAGGTCAGCTCGGAGCTGAAGCCGTCGGCCGCGGCGGCAGTCACGGTGTCGAGATCGGAGAACGTGATCCCGGCATCGGTCAGCAGGTCGTTTATCGTGACGTACTCGGTCGCCGCGACGAGCTGGGCCTCGCCCTTCTTCCAGAACTGATAACCGGCAGCGCCTTCCGTGGCCAGCGCGGCCAGCTCGGACGGCTTGTAGGACTTGACTTCCTTCGCTTCGCCGCCTTCGGCCTGCTCATAGACGGTCAGGACGACGCGCTCGGGATGGGTGACGGTCAGCGTGACCACGTTGGAGGCAAGGCGCTTGCCCTGCGCAGACTGGTCGGCGTACTGCTGCTCGGTGATGCCGTAGGCAAAGCGGAGGCTGCCGGAGATATAGGCGGTCTTCGCAATGTCCTCGGGCGTGCCGGAACCGGTGTTCCACGAGATCAGGATGGCAGCGGGAACCTCGGTCGCACCTTCTTCGTTGACATAATATTTATAGACGCCGCTGTCCTCATAGGTGAGCGTCGAGGTGAAGTCCGTAGGATCGGCCGCCGTGACGGCATCGCCCGCGCCGAACTCGACCCCGGCGTCTGCCAGCAGGCTGCCGACGGTCGCATAGAGGTTCGAGGCGATGACCTTTTCACTGCCGTTCTTCCAGTGCTGGTAGCCGACGACCTCGGTCTGAGCCAGCGCCTTCAGCTCGGAGAGGGTGTAGGTCTTCGCCACAACGGCGGATTCGCCCTCGTAGCGCTCATAGACGGTCAGAACGACAGGCTCGGTGGGCTTTTCGCTGCCGAAGCGGAATTCCGGCGTCGCACCGGCGTAGATCAGGTCGACGACATAGCCGTCCTCGGTCTCACCGGAGCCACCGCCGCAGCCGCCGCCCACGCCGTCATCCGTCAGCCAGGCCTTGTAGATCGGGTCGTGGTTTTCGTCCTGATTGTCGGTGCAGACCAGGTTGTGGGCAGGCGTTTCCGTCGCGGGGTCAGTGGTCGCTGCAAAGGCCGGGATCAGCATGCCGGTCAGCATGGAGAGGCACAGCAGCAGAACTGCCGCACGCCGCGCGGCCTGTCGGAAGAATCTCATGTTATCTCGCTCCTTTTCCTGAAATCGTTATCTTTTCGTGAGAATAACCGTATTCATTCTAGCACGCGAAGCTCAAAATGTCTAATACTTTGCTTGAAAAACTAAAAAAATTTGTCGATTTGAATAGAGAAGAAAAATCGCGCCCGGGGGAACGCAATTTGACGAGATATCCTATTGCAGCAGCGGTCGGTGACCGCCTTGTTAGGGTAATTCAACCGCGCAAGAGCACTGATGCACCGCAGCACCACCCTGATGTGTCATTGCGAGGAGCGAAGCGACGTGACAGTCTTGCAGGACCCGGTCCGATAACAGGGCAGCCTCGGCGAATCCGTAGGCTGTTGCGTGAGATTGCCACGTCGGCCTACGGCCTCCTCGCAATGACAGATCTGGGAGCATTGCACGGTCGGCGATGGTGCACGGAAATTTGCGGGTCCGCATGGCGCTCACGCATATCAATGCCTCTGCGGGAGCGGGCGGAAGTCCGGCTTGCGCGGCATGAGGCCGGGTGCGCTGCGGTCGGGGCGCGGCGGCACCGGGAACAGCTCGGGGTATTCCTCGCTGTAGTATTTCCGGTTGTTTTCGACCAGCTCGTCGAGCGGAACAGGGCGGTAAAAGTTGATGTCCACGCCCGCGTTCAGAACGCGCGGCAGGGTCTTCAGAATTTCATAGGCATGGTTGCGCTGATTGTGGATGTGGCCGTGGATCATATAGCCGCCCTTTTCGTGGAGGATCGGGTAATGGCACAGGAGGATGTGCGTGCCGCCGTCGTCGATCTCCAGAAAGTCTGTCACGCTGTCGCAGTAGTCCAGCAGACGCTCGGCATGGTTCAGGCCGGTGTCGTGGTTGCCGCGGATGAGATGCAGGTGGCCATTCAGGCGGGAGAGATACTGCGTCGGGGCCTCGCCGCCGTTGTAGGAGAAGTCGCCGACGATGTATACGCTGTCGTCTGCGCCGACGCGGGCGTTCCAGTTGGAAATGAGGGCTTCGTCCATCTCCGGCACGCCGGAAAACGGCCGCGCGGTGTCGTGCAGGATGGGGAAATAGCCGAGATGCAGGTCAGCGGTGTAGAAGATCATGGAGATCGCTCCTTTCGGCGGATGCTGTTACAACCATAACAGGAGCATCCGGAAAATGCAAGCGGAAAATAACCGGACGGGATTCGTGGGCCGCACCGGCCAATGTTGGGGAACGGCATGCCGCTCCCGGCGCAACGCTTGCGATTCGTATCGGGTATCGATAAAATGGTGCGCACCGATTGCGTCTGTAGCGGCGCTCAGTGAGCGCCTTGTACAGAGCGATTCAACCGCGTAAGAGCACTGATGCACCGCCGCACCGCCTTGACGTGTCATTCCGAGGAGCGAAGCGACGTGGGAATCTCGCAGTACCCGGCCGGATAATTGGGTACTTCCGGCAAAAACGTAACTGCCTTCCCGAGATTGCCACGGGCGCAGCGCGCCCTCGCAATGACAAACCTTTGGTTTTCACCGTTTTAACGCCAGCCCGCACCAGTCGGCAGCACCGCGCCGGGAGCGGCATGCCGCTCCCCTACAATGGCGTGTGCGGTCAGCGGGAGTGCCACCAAACCTACAGCCTGCAAGGCGCTCAATGAGCGCCGCTACAGACGCAATTGGTGCATGCCATTCTAACGGCAGCTGGCAGTGGACGAACGCCCGCCTCCCGTACAATGCGCGGCCGGAAGCCTTGTGCCCCGGAATCTGCCCGCGTTCGCCTTTGTCGAACCCGCAAAATATCGCTTGCAATTTCCCGGCGCACATTGTATCATAATACCCAAAGAAGCGATTTCCGGAAAGGCACGATCTTCTGCATGGTCAAAAGGAAGTCTGTGATATGGTGTATTCACGGATGACTTGCCTGCAAGTGATCCGCTTTTTTGTCCTTTTGGTAATTCTCGGAAAAGTATCACGGGGAGGTCCCAATGAAAAAGATCCTGACGCTGACGCTCTGCCTCGCCCTGCTGCTGGGCCTGTTCTCCGGCTGCGGCGGGAAGCGGTATGACCCGCTGGCGGGCGTGGAGACGACGGTGTTCACCGACGATGCCGGGCGCGATGTGACGGTCCCGGCCGACATTACGCGCATCGCGGCCAGCGGCTCGACGGCACAGATGATCCTGATGACGCTCGTGCCGGAGCTGCTCGTCGGCCTTGCCAGCTCGCCCAGCACGGCGCAGCGGCCGTATTTCCCGGCGGAGATGTGGACGCTGCCGACGTTCGGCCAGTTCTACGGCAGCAAGGCCAACCTCAACATGGAGGCACTGATCGACGCCGAGCCGCAGCTCATCGTCGACCTTGGCGATGCCAAGGAGAACGTCCGCAGCGATATGGACGGCATCCAGAAGCAGACCGGCATCCCGACGGTCTTCCTCGAAGCGACGCTCGAAGAAATGCCGCAGGCCTACCGCAAGCTCGGCCGGCTTCTTCACCGGGAGGCCGAGGCCGAGGTGCTGGCGGTCTATCTGGAGCAGACGCTTGCCATGGCGGCGGAGAATTCGGCAAAGCTGCCGCAGGACGCGCGCAAGACCGTGCTGTTCGGCACGGGTGCGACGGGCCTTGCCTGCAACGCCGAGGGCTCGGTACAGGCGGACGTGCTGTCGCTCGTCGGCGCCGTGAACGCCATCCATTCCGAGGAGATCAGCAACCGCAACGGCGGCACGACCGTGAACCTCGAGGAGGTCTACGCCTGCGATCCGGATGTGATCCTTCTGGCGGCGGGCGGGCCGTATGACACGCTGGCGGAGAGCGAATGGTCCGGCCTGACGGCCGTGAAAAACGGGACATATTATGAAATTCCGAACCTGCCGTATGACTGGATGTCCTCGCCGCCGTCCATCAACCGCGTGCTGGGCATCTACTGGCTGGGGAATTTGCTGTACCCCGAGCTTTATGACTATGACATGGTCGAAAAGGCGCAGGAGTTCTATCGCCTGTTCTGGCACTACGAGCTTTCTGCGGAGGAGGCGGAGCAGCTGCTCGCGCGCTCCACGCGCAAGCCGGGGAGGGGAAGCTGATGAAACGCAAGCTTTCCCTGCTGTTCGCGGGCCTGCTGTGCCTGTCCCTTTGCCTCGGGGCCGAGGCGGCCGGGACCGTGACGGATACGCTGACGGTCAGGGTCGGCTACTACGGCATGGAGCAGGACCGCTATGTGGAGGTCGCGACCTACCACTGGAGCGAGCTCTATGACGCCCTGCCGCTGCACTACGAGGCCTATTCCTTCTTCCGCAGCACGGACGACGGGACCTACAACACGGTCATCGACTCGGCCTATGGCTTCTACCTTGCGGACCTTCTGGACTACGCCGGGATCTACAGCGGCGATATTGCGGTCGTCGCGTTCTTCACCCGCGACCAGAGCGTCGGCTTTTTCACCTCGTTCACCTATGCCGACCTGTTCGGCACGCAGCGATACTATTATAATGATCTCTCTGCGCACATCAGCCCGGTCTATGACGAAAACAGCACGCTGACCGGCTATGACGGCGACGAGGCATGGAACGACTGCTGGACGGTCCAGCCGATGCTGGCGCTGGAGGACAGCTGGGTGAGCTATGAGATCGGCACGGAGCACACCGCGCCGAACTACTCCTCGCTCGGAACGGGCAACCGCTTCCGCCTGCTGTTCGGCCAGTCCTATCCGCTCGAGTGCCGCACGAACCAGAGTGCAAAATATACGCACACACTGTTCATCACCCTGCAGGGCACGCCGAAGATCACGGAGGAGCCACCGGAGCTGGACGGCACGCTCGGCTCTCATACGGCGACATTTCAGATTTCCGTCGGCCAGCAGGCCCTGCGCGATGCGCTGGCGCAGTATCTGGACATCGCCTCGTCCGACAGCTCCGTTCTGGAGATCACCGGCATCACCGTCACGCCGGACGCGCAGTATTCCGACCTTGCGACTGTGACGGTGCACTATACCGTGCATGCCGAGGGAGAGGTCGAGCTGTCGTTCGGCTTCGGCGGGACGTCCATCGCCGAAAACCGGCAGGTCACGACAAAGCAGCCCGAGGAAAAGCCGACGGAACCGACGAAGCCGGCGGAGACAACGCCGTCCACGGAGCCGTCCGAGAGACCGGGCGGCGGGCCCTCCGCCCCGACCGGCGGAGCCGAACCGCGGGAGACGACGCCGTCCGTGCCGGGCCCGTCCGAGGCGGGCCCGTCCGAGGCAGCACCGTCCGAATCGGTCGAGCCGACGGCGGCCGTGGACCCGGAGACCATCCGCATGTACGCCCTGCCCGATGCGCTGGCTTTGCAGCTGCAGGGCGGCGGGCAGGCGGAAGCGCCGGGCGCGGCCGATCCGGTGCCTGTCACCGTTGTTACGGTGCAGCCGGAGGATGACCGGAAGCTCCTGCTGCTGACGGGCGCGGGCGCCCTTGCGCTTGCCGTGCTCGGCGCGCTGTGCGCGCTGCGCTACTATACCAGAGGGAGGAGATCATCATGACTTCTGTATTCCACAAAATTCTGCGCGCCGTCGCCGGTGCGATGGAAATTCCGGACGTTGTGTTTCTTGTGCTGGCGCTCGGCTTTGCCGTGTTTTCCGTTGGCTGGCTGATCTGCGAGTATTTTACGGAGCACCGCCACATGCGGGAGGACCTGCCGCGCCTGCTCGACGCGCTGCGGGAGCAGGGGGCCGACACGGCTGCGCTCATCCGGAAAAGTCAACTCAACCGGCGGCAAAAGGCCGCGCTGCTCGAGCTGACGGAGCATCCCGATTTCAGCAGCGGGCTGCGCGAAAGTCTGGCCGCGAACCTGCTCGAGCGGGAGCAGAGCCATTATGACCATATTTTGAAATGCACGGAGCTTGTCAGCAAGCTGGCCCCGATGCTCGGCCTGCTCGGCACGCTCATCCCGCTCGGCCCCGGCATCATCGCGCTGGGGCAGGGCGACACGCAGACGCTGTCCACGTCTCTGCTGACGGCGTTCGACACGACGATCGCGGGCCTGTGCGCTGCGGCTGTGTGCCTCGTTGTGACAACGCTCCGCAAGCGCTGGTACGGCGGCTACATGGCCGACCTCGAGACGCTGATGGACTGCGTGTGCGAAGAGGAAGCGGCATGAAGAGAAGAAGACGCCGCGGGGAACGCTTCTCGGAGGAGAGCGTCGACCCGATGAACTATGTTTCGAACCTGTCCGATGCGATGCTCGTCCTCGCCGTCGGCATGATGCTGGCCCTCATCGTCCACTGGAACGTGGACATCTCCACCGGCGGCAGAAGCTCCGAGAACGTCGGCGAGACCGTCGCGGCCGAGGGGCAGGGCGGCCAGAGCGCCATTGACCGCGACGACGCCCTGTCGTTCACGCCGGAGGAGCTGGAGCAAATGGACTCTACCGAGGGCGAGACCGACGAGGGCATGGAAAAGCTCGGCGAGGTCTACTACGACGCCGAGACAGGAAAATACTACATTATAGAAAACGGAAATTAAGCCCATGAAACTGCAGAACCACGCCTATCCCCGCCGCTTTGCCGTGCTGGGGGCCGTCTTTGCGGCGGCACTGTTCGGCTCCGTGCTGCTCGGGCGCTTTTCCGTCACGCCGAAGGAGCTGTTCCGCCTGCTGCTCTCCCGCTTGACCGAGACGGAGCAGGGCTGGCGGGACGGTGCGGAAAACGTCGTGTTCCAGATCCGCCTCCCGCGCGTTGCGGCGGCGGCCCTCATCGGCGCGGCGCTGGCGGCTGCGGGCGTGTCCTATCAGGGAATGTTCCGCAATCCCATGGTCTCGCCGGATATTTTGGGCGCGTCGACCGGGGCGGGCTTCGGCGCGGCGCTGGCCATCTTGCTCGGCGCGGGCTATTTCGGCATTTCGATGTCGGCCTTCGTGTTCGGCCTTCTGGCAGTTGCGGCGGCCTATGCCGTCAGCTGCATGAGCCGCACGAACCAGACCATTGCCCTCATCTTGGCCGGCATGATGGTCTCGTCGCTCTTTTCGGCGGGCACGTCCTATCTCAAGCTCGTCGCCGACACGCAGCAGCAGCTCCCGGCCATTACCTACTGGCTGATGGGCAGCCTTTCCTCCATCAAGCCGCGGGATGTGCTGTTTCTTGTGATCCCGGTCACGCTTGGGCTCGTGCCGCTGCTGATCCTGAGCTGGCGCATGAACCTGCTGACGCTCGGCGAGGAGGAGGCGCGCTCTATGGGCGTGAATACCCGTCTGCTGCGATTCACCGTCATTCTCTGCGCAACGCTGCTGACGGCGGCGTCCGTCGCGGTCTCCGGCATGATCGGCTGGGTCGGCCTTGTCATCCCGCATTTCTGCCGGATGCTGTTCGGCTATGACTACCGGCGGCTGATCCCGGCTGCGGCCCTGTTCGGTGCCTCGTTCCTGATCGTCGTGGACGACATTGCGCGGCTCGCCACGGCCGGAGAAATTCCGCTCGGCATTCTGACGGCCTTCGTCGGTGCGCCGATCTTCCTCTATCTGATCCTGACGGGAGGTGCGCGGCGTGGAAATTGAGGTCCAGAACCTGACGTTTTCCTACGGAAAGCAGCCCGCTTTGCGGGAAGTGAGCTTTTCCGTGCAGAAGGGCACGCTCACGGCGGTGCTCGGTGCAAACGGCGCTGGGAAAAGCACGCTGTTTCGCTGCCTGCTGGGCTTTCTGACACCGCAGGCGGGGGAGATCCGACTCTCCGGCAGACCGCTTTCCGCCTATTCCCGGCGGGAGACTGCGGAGAAGATCGCCTATATCCCGCAGTCGTCGGAGCCGATCTTCAACTATACCGTGCTCGACACTGTGCTCATGGGCACGACCGGCACGATGAATGTCCTGCAGCGCCCCGGCCGGCGGCAGCAGGAGGCAGCCATGCAGGCCCTGCAGCGGCTTGGCATCGAGGCGCTTGCGCAGCGGGGCATCGGCACCATTTCCGGCGGTGAGCGGCAGCTGGCGCTCATTGCCCGTGCACTCGTACAGAATGCGGAAATTCTCATCATGGACGAGCCGACGGCCAATCTGGATTTTGGCAATCAGCAGCGCGTGCTGGCGCAGATCCGGGCGCTGGCTGCGCGCGGCTACACCGTCCTGCTCTCCACGCACAATCCGGAGCATGCCCTGCACTATGCCCACCGGATCCTTGCGCTGCAGGGCGGTCATATTGCGGCGGACGGTCCGACGGAGACGGCCCTGACGCCGCAGCTTCTGCAGACGCTTTACGGAATTCAAGCCATTCTTGCGGAGGTGCCGACGGATCGCGGCACGGTCCGCAGCCTGATTGTAACGGAGGACATGGAATGAAACGACTTCTCTGCTGGATCCTTTCCCTTTGTCTGCTGCTGTGCCTCGTGCCCGGCGCAGCTGCCGCGGAGCGGGTGACCGGAACGCTGGAGCGCCGCGCGGGCTATGACCTTGCGTCGGTGCGCTGCGAGCTGGCCGACGGGAGCTACTTCTTTGCTTCGGTCGAGGAGACGGCGGCCGGCTATGCCTATGCCTTTGACCGTCCCGCCGGGACCTACACCGTGAGGCCGGAGTATTTTTCCACCACGGTCTGGGACGGCGCGGTCGACATCTCGTGGTATGATGCATCGCAGACGGCGTTTTATCTCGACACGCCCGCAAAGCTCGCGGGCCTTGCGGCGCTTGTCAACGGACAGGTCGACGCGGGCACGCCGGACTACCGCATCAAGGGCGACCGCAGCGAGCTTGTCTCCACGCGGGTCGACGACTACCTGCTCGTCGGCGCGGGCGGCGACAATCAGTATGGCACGGTCCATATCGGCGATGCCGCACATGATTTCTCGGACAAGACCGTCTGCCTGACGGCCGACCTCGACATGGGCGGCTCGAGCAACTGGACGCCGATCGGCGGCCTGTATCCGATGGACCGTGACAACACGGAGCGTGTGATCGTGGCATATTTCAACGGCACGCTCGACGGGCAGGGCCACCGCATCACGAACCTGTTCTGCGACCGCTATGCCGAAAAGGGCTATGCCTATTCGCAGGGCGTCGGCCTCATCGGCCACATGGGCGACCTCTATGACGGCGAGGCCGCACCGGAAACGGCCCCAGCCGTGCGCAATCTCTCCGTCAGCGGCAGCATCTACGGCCGCCGCATGGTCGGCGGCATCGTCGGCCGCACCGGCAGCATCCCCACGGGCATCTATCTGGAGAACTGCGCGAATCACGCCTCCGTCAAAAATACGGACTCCAAGGGCGTCGGCGGCATCGTCGGCGCGGGCTGGAGCAAGGGCGCGATCGTCAACTGCTACAACACCGGCTCTGTCACGACGGTCTATGCCTGTCCGGCGGGCGGCATCTGCGGCAGCAACGGCGGGCTGGACATTTATAACTGCTATAACGCCGGCACGATCGACTCGAGCGGCAGCCAGCGCGGCCGCGCCATCGGCGGCCACAACAACGGCAGCTACACCGTCTCGGACTGCTATTATCTCGAGGGCTGCGACGACGATCCGGCCTCAAACGGCTGGTACAGCGGCACGGCGCTCTCGTGTGTCGTCTCCGTCACGGCCATGCCGAAGGCGGACATGCGTTCGCAGAAGCTCGTTGACGCGCTGAACTGCAACGGCGCGGCCTATGCCGCCGTGCAGGGGAGCTATCCCGTTCTGGCGTGGGAGGCTGAGCGCAGCCCGGCGGCCCACACCGTCCGCATCACGCAGCCGGAGGGCGGTACGATCGCCGCCGATGCAGGCGAGACTGTGGCCTTCGGCACGGTGCTCCATCTTTCCAATACGCCGGATATCGGCTGGGCCTTCCGAACCTATACGCTGGACGGCAGGACCCTGACCGGCCCTTATGCGACCGTGACGGCGGACGCGGCCGTCAGCGGCGTGTTCTCCCGCATGACGGCGGGCGCGCTGTACATCGAGAACGCCCCGGCCTTCTCCATCACGGTAAAGAAGGACGGCACGGTGATGGAAAACGGGACCGCGCGGCGCGTGACGGACTATCCCGTGGCGGACGGCGACCCGCTCTATGAGGGCGACATGCTGACGGCTACGGCCACGCTGGCGGAAGGCGCGGAGCCGGAGGATCTGAGCTATGTCTACAACGGGAAATTCCGTTACTATTTCACCTTCCAGAATGCGGCCCAGACGGAGAAAAGCACGGACACCGGGAAATTCACCGTCACGAGCCGGATCACGAGCGCCTCACTGCGCCTGCGCGCCACGGCCTACACGACGCACAAGGTCTGGACGCAGCTGGCCGAGACGGACTGGTATACGCCGTCTGCCGACCGCTTCACCCTGACGTCCGCGCGGCAGCTGGCGGGCCTGGCCCATCTGGTCAAGCAGGGCAATTCCTTTGCGGGCAAGACCGTCCTGCTCGGCGCGGATATCTCGCTGGCAAACGATGACAAGACCTTCAACCGCGGTGTCCGCTGGTTCGACGGCATCGGCAGCACGCAGGCCCCGTTTGCGGGTACATTTGATGGCAACGGCTACCGCATCACGGAGATGACGGCGGAGACGACCGGCA
>OKSB01000236.1_pt1 | contig 61365 bp, 54 predicted proteins | sample 1601171 | NCBI WGS metagenome assembly OKSB01 (sample SAMEA3541496, study PRJEB24748) | human gut metagenome | biome: human gut; feature: human-associated habitat; material: faeces | place: China | collected 2012 | reverse complement strand
GCCTTTGGCGGTCGAGCGGCACGGTCGCCCACGTTTTACGAAGTAAAGCATAGTGGGCTATACTTCTGCTCTCCGCAAAGACGCGGCGCGGACTCAACGGCTCATACCCTTACCGCGCGGCCTCCGTTCCAGTGAACGCGCTTTGGCTAGTTCGCGTTCCTCTCGCTGACGCTCCGCTTCCAAGGCTTTTTGCTGCTCAAGCTCTTTGGCTTGGCGGGCCTGTTCTTCCTGGCGCTGACGTTCCCGCTGCTCGATTTCCCATTTTCGCTGCCGTTCTTCGGCTGCTTTTTGCTGTGCCTCCCGTTGCCTCTCCTGCCTGTATTCAAGATGCCTCCTGTTTGCCTCGGTATCCCACCGCAAAAACTTCTCAAATTCTTCCAGGCGAGCGGCAAGGTTTTCATTAGCATCCATGTATTTTTTCAACGCGGCATTGCTCTTTTTCTGTTCCTGGGCTTTATCAACCGTCAGGTGCATTATCTGGTCGCTCTGGGCAGAAACTTTTTGATTCAGGCTTTGAATCTCGGTTTGCTGTTTTTGGTTCTTGGCGGTCAAAATGCTTCGGTCAGCCAGTGCCTTTGATTGCTGCTCAATTATCTCCTGCGCTTTTTCCAGAGCAGTTTTGAAGTTGAGGATTGTCGCCTTAGGAATTTCCGGTTGCTCGGCAAGTATTTTATCCGCTGCCTGAGCTTGCCGCTCGATGGACTGCAAACGCTCCTGCAACTCGGATTCTTCCCGCTGGCGTTGTTCCAGCTCGGCGCTCACGGCCTGGGCTTCCTTTTCCAGATTGTGAAGCGCCTCCTGCTGCTGCTTGAATTCCCGCGTATTCAGATGCTTTTTCGCCGCTCCCGGTTCCTGTTCCACGCCACGCTGCAACTCAAAGCCTTTGCTTTGCAGATAGGCCGGAAGCTCAGTTTGCAGCCTTTTCAGACTTTCCCGCGTATAGATTTTATTCGCGTTGAGCCGTCCGTCTTCCGTCACCGGAACATGCAGAAAGTGCATGTGCGGTGTTTTCTCGTCCATATGGACTTTTGCGGAAATGACGTTTTCAGCGCCAACAAACTCCGTCAGGAACACCCTGCTTTCCTCAAAAAAGCGTTTTGTGTGATATGGCGATAGCTTCTCGAAAAAAGTGCTGTCAGAGGACACGATAAGACCACACATGTGGACGGCATCTTTCCGCACGGCTTTGACCAGCAAGAGGTCGTCAATGCGATTCTGGATAGCCTCAGCATAGTTCTCGACGGCGTGATCGCAAAGCTCGTAATTTCTCGCGCTACGCTCATAGTCGATATCCGGGTTGGAATGGCTTTCGCGCTCCCTCTCGTTGTGGCTCTGGATGCCCCGGACGGCCTCTTTCTTGAATTTATCCATATGCAGAACGAGGAATGACATGGTTATCGCTCCCTGGTCACGGCTTCCAGCAGACCGGACAGGTTGCGGATTTCGCCGCGCATGTTCTCCGGGCCTCCGGTGAGTGCAAGTGTGCTTTTCCCGGCTTCCAGCACGGCGCGGGCCTTGTCCGGGTCGCCTATCAGCTTTGGCGGCTCAACATGGTCGTGATAGCCGTTGCTGCAATTCGTAATTTCAAACAAACCGGGAAGATGCCCGGATTGCTTCACGCCCTGGCGCGAATACGCCGCCCACGTTTTTGCGAAGTTTTTACGGAACCAGTTTTCAGATTCTTCCACCCCGCATTCCTGGCAGAGTTTCACCCAACCGCCATAGGCTTGCACAATAACGGCCTGGGTTACAGCATCGTCAAAAACGACACTGGCGTACCCGCCATGCTTCCCAATGGCGGCAAGCACTTTGCCCGCTTCCACCTCGGCTTTATCCTCGGCGCTGCCGCCGCTGATGTGTTCCAGAAAGTCCGCCGGTGTCGGCATGGATGTGTATTTTCGCGTTGCCATGATGCACAGCGCGGCTTTTTCCACTTCCGCATAGTCGAACTGCGCCAGCAATTTGAAGCGTAGGGCAATGCCCTGGGCGCTCAAACTCTGACCGTAGCACTCGGCAACGCCCTGGATGAGCGCGTCAAAGCGGTCAAAATCAGCTTGCCTCATAGGCCGCCTCCTGCGGAGAACTGCCAAACAATATTTCCTTTGCCTCTCTTCCGGCCTCGATATTAGCTTCAACACGGCGGACGGCGGGAGACTTCCACTTTCCCTGCGCTGTGTTAGCTTTTTCCGTTTGGACCTCCATTTTTGCCGTGAGTTGGTCGAACTTCTCTCGCAGCTTGTCCGGGCTTTGGATGTTTGCCCGCCAAAATGCGTCAGAACAGGCCCACACGACGACTTGAGACACAAAGGCGGGTTCCGCCATTCGTTTGTCGTTTCGGAGCGCCACGGCGAAGCTCTGCGCCCATTTTTGCAAATTCGGCTCCTTGAGGGTCGGCACGTTGGCCTTGAGGGTGTCACGCATCAGCACGGCCAGCCTGTAAGCGTCCGAATCTTCCGCTATCGGCTCCGGTGCCGATTGCGGTTTAGTTGTTTTTTTCTCCTGGTTTTTTGTCGGTGGATTTTCAGGCGGCGCGTCCGGGCCGTCAGGCTCGGACAAAGAGACTGAACGTAGTGAAGTCTCTCTTTCTTCCCCGGTAGGAAAGGAAAGGCAGGGAGAGGAAAGGCTAGGTAAGGTAAGGAAAGGGCTTAAAGGGTTCGTTAAGAGCCGTTCAACAGTGGCTTTAGGGTCGTTGGACGTCGTTATAACGGCGTAAACCTCTTTTGAAATGCCTTTAATTCCAGCATCATCCAGCATTTTGTATATTTCCGGGTGGGTCTTCGCCATGCGGGAAAGCCGGGAAGCATTGGAACGGTTTTCAGCCTCCGATTGCCATGTGTTATGTTCCTGCCAATCGTGAATCTGGAACATACCGCCTACGGTATCGAGCAGCTTCAAACGCGTTACAACGCCGTTGAACGCCCCTGGTTCGTTCTTCCAGCGAGCCGCAATTTCGATATCCTCTTCATCCATGCCAGAAAGAACACCGCTTGGCCTGTTCTGTACGGCCCACAGCCAGAGGCGCAAGAGGGCTGTTACACCCTCAAGGCCAAGCTGACGTTCAAGTTTAATGATTTTGGGATGGTCGAAAAAACCGACTGACAGCCGAATATCGCTATTCATTGCCAGCCTCGCCTTGCTGTTCGTTGCTTACACGCTCGATGAAAGCCCGGATATCTTCGGCTCTCCATACCGTTGTACGCGGGCCGAGCTTGATAGGCTTGGGATAGCGCCCGGTGCGGCAGCCATCCCACCATGCGCTTTTGCTGATGGGGAAGATGGCAAGAACCTGGGGAAGACGAAGAAAACCGAAAGCGGGGATTGCGGGTTGATTCTGATACATAAAAAGCCTCCTGAATCTTGTTGGATTTCAGGAAGCCACTACGCGGGAATGTTATAACCCGTCCGGGAGTTTCAAGGGAATCTCACGGGAAAATGAACAAAACCGGGAGTATTACGGGAATCAAGCCTTAACGATGGTCAAAGAGTCAGCTTCTTTCAAAAGTTTATTGGCAAGATTTCGATATGTTTTGCCGTCCGTAGGCTTTTCGTCCTCTGGATACTTTTTCTTCCAAAGTAGGCTACCAATGCGGGTTTTCTGGACTTTACACCACCTGAAAAGGACATAAGCGATCACAGAATCGTCAAATTCGGCTCTCATGGCCTCACGGACGGAGGTATCCGATTTTCCTTCCCATAGCGCGGCGGGAACACGAATAACATTGCCCTGTTCCTTAGGCGGAACATCGGCGGTTGGTTCATCCAGGGCCGGGGCCGATTCGGGAACTGGCAGCGCTTCTTGTGCAGCGGCTTTGATAACCGAATCCACAAGGCTTTGTGTGATGCCTTTTACTTCTTGGTGCAAAGGGAAACCACAGGCGACAAGGTGGCGGATAGCATCGGCTTTATCCACGACGATGGTATCGGCAAACATTTCATGCAAAAAGTTGTAATATTGCGTGGCTTGATGGAAGCGTATCCACATTGTAGCATTTTCTTTATTCTGCCTGTGGAATTTATCAGACTCTTTGCGAAGAAAATGAAAAAGGGTACTTTTCTCTTCCGCATAGGGGAAAGTCGAATCATCGTAAGTCGCCTGAATAACGTAATCATAGCCTCGTTCCAGGTGAGAAACTTTAGTGAGTCGGGCAGGTTCTATGACGCTTGCAACGATTTCAATGGCGTAAACTCTCGTTGGGCAATACTTGGGCAAATTTTCAGGAAGTATGTAATTGCAGTAAACTTCTTGCCCTTGCCGCATGTTTCGATGGAATACGCTCATCCCAAGCGGTTCATACGCTTTATGCCATATTTCAAAAGGGTAAACGCCATCAGGATAGATGCTATTCAAAAGCTCATCGGCCTCCTGCCCGTTGAGCCTGAAAGCTTCTTTGATTTTGAAGATAGCCGTTTTTTGTGTGTCTAGCATGTCCTTATTGGTACAATAAAGAGTATAGGCTATGCAATAAGCAAAAGGGCGGCGCGGTTTATGCGAGTGACACCCTACGGAAAAGTGTCACGCTGCCTAAAGCCGTGTCGCCCTGGTTGACTGGCGATAATCTTACTGTTCAGGAAATTGGCGACTGCTGTGCATCACGCGCAAAATTCGTATTTTATCTCCGCGCACGGCGTAAATGAGAGCATAGGGCGTATCTTTGACAAGCCATTCTCTGGTGTTCGGCATTCTGCCCGGCTTACCCGCTCCAGGGAGTGTGGCAAGGTGTTTAGGCGCATCGTAAATACGCTTCACATAATCTTCTACAGCATCAAAGGACAAGCCCTCACCCAACAGATAATCGGCTAAGTTGTCCATGTCTTCCGATGCGCTGTCCATCCACCTGATAGGCAACGGCTCACGGGGTGACATTGAAACCCTTTGCCCTTAACCGTGCTCCCATTTCCTCATGGCTGATTTCCCGCCCGGCCTCCATGTCGTCTATTCCCTTTTGCACCTCGGCGAGATACCATGCTTCACGCTCAAGGTATTGGGCCACGGCTTCCTTGATAATCCAGGCGCGGGGCCTGTCTATCTGCTCGGCCATTTTGTCGAGCTGCGCTCTGGTTTCCGGGTCAAACCGGACTGTGGTTGCTGACTGCATAGGCACTCCTTGCATTCATATGTATTCTCTTGAGTGCTTAGAGAATATATCGCATGGAATGAAAGAGCAAGTCCTGCTTTTCATTTCTGGTGGGAAATGGCATATGGAGAATTGAACTCGGTTCCGTACCACGCTACCGAACAGAAGAAATTTTCCATTTGAGTACGAATTTGAGTAATTTTTTTTGATAAATTTTTTATCTCTATAATTATCAGTAGTTAGTGTGCATTTTCTGTGGACGCCGCCTCCACCACCCCCTGTTTCAGCAAGGCTCACGGTGTTTCAATGAAACCCGTGAGCCTTTTTGTTTATGGCTTTAGCCAGTTGAGCGCACAAGCGCGCAAAAAGGCCCCCCGACTATGCCGGGGGGCCTTTCTCTAACAAATTTAGGAGCCGCCTAAGAGGTTACCCCGATAGTCCTCCTACAAACTAATTCCCAATCCACAATCGTGGAACAAGCAAGACTCAGCCTGTCCAAGGGTTTTTGGAGGTTTTGCGCAAGCAGAAAATAAGTATAATCTTCATCGTTATTGTTTTCCGCATAGCCCCGCATTAGCTCTATCATCAAATAAAATTCATTGTAGATTTCCCGCAAAGCGTGGGCGAATCTATCCGTTTCGTATTCTTCCAATAGTTCCTGTTCTTCCTCAACGCTTCTTATCGGGATGTAATATTCCCGGTACTGGTCGCCGTCTCTGGGATTGCCTGGGCCGGATGGGGAAGAAAGGGAGATGGGTTCAGACATGAAAAACTCCTAGATTTAGTTTTCGGCATTAGAAATGAGAAATGCCGGGACTCAACTACGTTCTAGGAACGCTGCTCTTATTCCCCATGCAGGTATTGTATTAGGAGCTATCGACCCGGCAATAGTATGCTGATGGCGACAAGTCGCACAAAAGAAAACCCAGCATAAAACGCCGGGCAGTGTGCACGATAAAAACCAGCCGTACACCCGCTGCCTAGAAGTAGTACGAAAAGTCTATGCGGGAAGATTGGAAAAAGTCAAGCTGCACGCCGTTAAAATAAAAAAGGCACCGTAAGTTGGCGCCTTGCAAATTTTCATATAAAAAACAACGTGTTATCCATTTTTCATTATTCCCATAAGGTCACAGAGTTTTACCTGGCTCAAAGGAGTTCCAGCATGAAAAAATTCATAGCGATTTTTGTAATGGCCTTTTTGGGCTTTGTGGCGCGTCCGGAATGGCGCTTTCCGCACCGACTGAGCCCCTTGTTCCCGAAAGAGGCGAAGCACAAGTCGCAGCCGCCCCGAACAAGCCCGCCCATGCAACGCCGCGCCGGACAAAAAGTCTCATCCTGATATGAAACCGCAACCGGATAAGCGGTCGGACCAGAAGCCGGATCATCCGAACATGCGTCCTCCGAAACCGCGTGAAGAAATTCCAACGAATAATGAAGAGCCCCCGGTTCCGGTGGAACCGGGGGCCTGCGCAGATAAGGACGATCCTCCAGCGCTCCGGCTTTCTTGATTATTCCTTCTCATTCTTTGGGAATACGGTGGAAAAAACCTGGCATGCATCGGCTACCGCATCTTTGGGGGACAGCTCCCGGTCCAGCGCCAGCATCAGGCAGGCTGAATGGGCCAGGGCAAGACGAGTTTCACGGTCGAAGCCAGCTACCAAGGTTTCGCATTCCGCTTCCATCAACATAAACACCCTCCTTTGAATAATATCATCAGATGGGTCTGATGGTTTCAATATAGCAAAACATAGACAGATTGCTATAGAAAAATAGTATTCCCCGGTATTTCTTTTTTTCTCTATCCAACCGGGAATCTTCTATTTATAACGGCGATTCTGCCGGATCAGGCGGTGCGGAATGATCCTGTAAAAATGCCCTGATGAAAGCAGGTGACAGGACCGTTGAAGTAGTGAGGATCTTATGAAATACTGAAAGGATACGGGAACGACCGTTCGTTTTCGTCCCCTATGGACCAGGGAGAAAGTAATGCGCATATTTACACAAGAAATTATAGTCGAAGCTCAAGATATCGACATTCAAAAGCGTGTGAGCAATCTGTGCTATGTGCAGTGGATGCAGGATTTGGCAATACAGCACTCCACTTCCGTGGGCTGGAGCATGGAGCGCTACGAGGCCGTGGGCCAGAGCTGGGTGGTCAGGCAGCACACCATTTCCTACAAGCGCCCGGCGTTTCTGGGCGAAGTCATCACGGCGGCCACCTGGGTTTCTGCATTCGCGCCACGGCAGAGCCTGCGCCGCTATCTGTTCTGGCGCGGCGCGGACAAGACGCTGCTTGCCGAGGCGGAAACCAACTGGGTCTATATCGACCTTAAAAGCGGCAGGCCGATCCGACTGCCCGACGAGCTGCGCGCAGCGTTTGAAACAGTTGAAGACAACAGCGAGGTTTTGAGGCTGTTGCGGAAATAGGGATTGCAAACGCGGTCGCGTCTCTAACGGGCGGCAAGCCCCTCCTTGAGCAACTCCACGCCCCTGTCCAGCTCTTCCTCGCTCAAGTGCGCATAGCCCAGGATAAGTTCGTGCCCGTGCGCGCCGTCCCGGCAGAGGGAATATGCCTCAACCGGCACGACCGAGACGCCGCGCTGATGAAGCCGGGCCAGAAGTTCCTTTGTAAAAACAACACCCGGAAAAGCCGCCACCAGATGCAGGCCCGCAGCCTGTCCCTTGAGCTCGAAGCGATCGCCGAAGTGCCGCGCCAGGCTTTGCAGCAGGCGCGCCCGTTTGCGCTGATACAGCTTTCGCATTTTCCAGATATGCCGTTCCAGACCGCCCCCGCTGATGAAAGCGGCCAGCGCATGTTGCGACAGGGCGTCTGTGTGCACGTCCGTGTATAGCTTTTCCCGCCTCCAAGGCTCTTGCAGAGTTTCCGGCACGATGGCGAAGCCCAGGCGCATGGCAGGTGCGAGTATTTTGCTGAATGAGCCCAGATAGACCACTGTCTCAGGAGCGAGTTCATACAAAGAACTGAGGGGAGCGCCTTCATAGCGGAATTCGCTGTCGTAATCGTCCTCCACAATGCGGCATCCAAACGCTTGGGCAAAACTGATCAGGGCTTGGCGGCGTTGCACTGGCAGCACACCGCCCAAGGGATATTGGTGTGATGGCGTCACATAGGCAAAGGCGATGCGTGCCGCTTTTTCCCGACTGAATGTCTCCAAGGCGGAAGTATCCATGCCGCGCTCATCAGCCCGCAGCCCCTCCACGGCGTATCCGGCCCTGGCGACGACCTCCAGCAGTCCCGTGTGGACGGGATCTTCCACCAGCACCGTGTCGCCATCCCCGCGCAGGAGCCCGGCCACAATCCGTAAACCCTGCGTGGAGCCGGAAGTGATCATCACCCTCTCCGGCGGCACGCGGATGCCGCGCACCCTGAAAAGATAGGCCGCAATGGCTTCACGCAACTCCCATACGCCGCCGGGACTGCTGTAGCGAAAGGCGCGGCCGGGCAGACTCTCACAAATACCCCGGTACAGTCTGCCCCACTCCTTTTGAGGAAAGTTCTCCAGGGCCGGAATGCCTGAACGGAAATTGACGCAGCCTGTTTCAATAACGTGGGCTTGCGGCCGTTTTTGCGCCGGGAGGGGGACGGCGGTTCCCGGCTTCAGCATGACGGCGGCTATGCCGTGGGCAACGCGGGTTCCGGAGCCGTGGCGCGCTTCCAGATAGCCCTCGGCAAGCAACTGCTCGTATGCCTCAAGCACGGTGTGCCGCGCTATTCCCAGATCTTTGCCCAGGGCGCGGCTGGAGGGCAGTTTTTCTTCCGCTTTCAGATCGCCGCGCAGAATCAGGGCCTTTACCTGCTCGTAAACCTGCCTGCTCAACGGTACGCCAATGCCTGTTTGCAGCTCCAGCCACATAATCAACCACCTCAAGTGGTATGGTCAAAGTTCTTTGAAAGTGGATCTTTTTTATCCACTTTGTCCACACTACAGTGGCCGCCGGAAAGAGGCAAGGCTGCTCTGGCAGGATGCCGGAGCCTTCCCTCGGATTTTTTAGCATCACATCCGGGCTGGACAATGAAAAACAAGCGAATAAAGGCGTATCTTTTTCTCGCAACGGCTATGAGCATTGCGGGGAGCGCCGTAGTGGCCGGAAAATGCATGGTCGCGTCTATGCCGGTCTTTCTCGCCGCGGAGCTGGGCATCTTCGTCAGCCTGCTGATCCTGCTGCCTTTGGCCTTCCGGCAGCGGCACGGTCCATGGAAAACAGACGGCAAAACCCATCTTGCGCTTCTGTTGCAGGCCCTGTTCGGGATCGTTCTGTACCGTGCATTCATCTTCCGGGGGCTGCGCCACACCACAGCGGCGGCGGGCGGGCTCATCAGCAGCGCGGCCCCGGCGCTCATCGCGTTTCTGGCTTTTGTGCTGCTGCGCGAAAAAATATCCGGAAAGCGCGTGATCGGGGCCATCAGCGTGTCCATCGGCATTCTGGCCGTCAATCTCCATCCTTTTTTGAATGACGCCTCTCAGGCGGCCGATGCCATTCTGGGGAACTGTCTGATTCTGGCCGCCGTTCTCTGCGAATCCGGCTTTTCAGTCATGAGCAGGGCAAAATGCGGGCAGCTGACGGCGCTGCGCAGAACCGCGCTGATTTCCCTGTACGCCTTCCTCTGTCTGCTGCCCTGCGCCGTGTATGAGGCCAGAGAATATGATTTTGCGGCCATGCCGTTTTCCACGGCTCTCTGCATCGGCTATTACGGAATTTTCGTGTCCTTTCTGTCCTATGTGTTCTGGTTTAAAGGTATTGCCGTTGTTCCGGCGGGAATTGCCGCTTCGTTCACCGGCCTGGTTCCGCTCACCGGCGTGTTGCTTTCGTGGGCGGTGCTGCATGAGAGTATCAGCGGAGCCTACTGGTTCGGTCTGTTGTTTGTGCTGCTTGGGATCGGGCTCGCATGCCTGCCGGACAAGAGGCGCCCCGCAGGCGCGCCGGACGGGAGCGATGCACACGCTTCCGGCGGCGGGTGAGCGCCGCGAAGCGTTCACCCGTCCGGATTGCTTTGTTCAGGCCTCAGCGTGAACCGCAAAAACCTCCCTGGCGGCGAACAGGCCGTTCAGAGCCGCCGGGAATCCGGCGTATACGGCCATCTGCATGATGACTTCCACAATCTCTTCCCGCGTGCAGCCCACATGCAGCGCGGCGGAGATATGCACCTTGAGCTGTGGACTTGCGTTGCCCAAGGCGGTCAGGGCGGCGACCACCGCGATTTCCCTGCTCTTCAGATCGAGGCCGGGACGGGCGTAGATGTCTCCAAACGGAAATTCAATGAGGTAGCGGGCAAAGTCTGGCGCGATATCCCGCAGGCTTTCCAGCACGACTTCGCCGCTCTTGCCGTCCACTTGACGCAGAATGTTCAGACCGGTCGCGTAACGTTCGGAATGCATGTCTTTCTCCTTTTTCCCCGTTATAGGAGCCTGTCCAGGCTTTTCATCGTGCGTTGTTTGCGATACCTTTCAGGTATGACAAATATTCCGCCCAATGCATCAGACATGCACGCACTGCGCTGTTTTGCCGTCGCGGCCGAGGAAAGCAATCTGCACCGGGCGGCGCAACGGCTGCTGATCTCCCAGCCTCCCTTGAGCCGCTTGATCAAAAAGCTGGAAGAGCGCCTGGGGCTGACGCTCTTTGTCCGGCATACCAAGGGGCTGACCCTGACAAAGGACGGCGCGCGGGTGCTGGAGATCATCCGGCCGCTTTTGCGCCTGCAGGAAAAAACCTTCGCGCGGTTGGCGGATCTGGCGCAGCCCGTGGGAAACATTATTGCTCTGGGTCTGACCACCGCTTTTGAACAGGGAGTTTTTTCCGGCATGGAAGCGCATTTGCGCGGCCGGTACGGCGAACGGCTGCGCGTGACGCGGGAAACCTCGCCCCGTCTGGCGCGGGCCGTGCGCAGGGGCGGGCTGGACGCGGCGCTGGTGGCTCTGCCTTTGGAAGCCCCCGGCCTCGCCCTCCGGCCTTTGCCGTATGCCGAACCGCTGCAGGCGGTTCTGCCCGAAAGCTGGCCCGAAGCCCGGCATGGCAGCCCGCCTCTCAGGGCGTTGAGCGGCAAGTCTTTGTTCTGGTTCCGCCGGGAGAGCAATCCGGCCTTTTTTGATCATATGCGGGGCGTGTTCGCGCATGTGGGCTTTGCCCCCACCTATCTGGAAGAACCGGCGGAATATGATGTTCTGCTGGCGCGCATTGCTTCCGGCGAGGGCCTGGGACTGCTGCCGGTTTCCTTTGCGGCCATCCAGCGGAAAGGCCTTGTCTTTGCGCCGTTGGCGGAAGCCGCGCTGCTGCGGGTTCAGCTTGGTCTGGCCGCGCTGCCGGGCAGGGAAGAGCTTGCGGACGAGCTTACTCGGGAGCTGAGCGCGATGAATTGGCCGCATCAGCGGAGCCGGAGCTGATTCGCAGTGCCCCCACATTCACCCCTGTGACGCTCTCCCCATCGTAAGCATCTGCTGAACCGCGCCTTTCCGGATCAGGACTCTAGGCAGCGCAGATGCCTCAGCCCGGAGCGCATGACCAGACGGCGCAGGAAGGGGCGGTAAAGCACCTGCCGCTTAAGGCATTTCGCTGTCCAAAGCTCTGGCGTCCAGCAGAGCGATGCGCAGACCCGGCAGCCCGGCGGCGAGACGGGCCAGACAAGAGCCCGCCGGTCCCGCGCCGACGATAATGATGTCGAAATCCTCCACAGTCGGCCCCCTTGGCAGTTGCAGCAGATCGGAATGCGACCTCCTACCCCGAAGCGGGGCGCAGGTAAATCCCTTGCTGTAATCAACGCGGGGGCCGGCTGGGACAATCTGCAAAGTCGCCACTAGCCAGTGCCATAATTGATCTTATACCTATCGTTGAGGCTCCTGCACGACTCTCCACGAGAAAAATTTTTTTCGTTTTTTCTTCTTCTTTGTCACTACCGTGGCGGTGAAAATTTCCGAGTAACTTCGGATTTTTTACTTGACGAAAGGGAGGCGGGCCCGGAGAATAATTCACTACATACAGCATCAAAGGGACGGAAATGGACCATATGCGCAACGATGCCGCGCTGTTCGGCTTTATTGATGCGGTAACCGGGCGATTGGATTATGAAAAATCCCTGACCGCCCTTCTGCCGTCACTGGTCGAAATTCTGCGCGCATATCTGCCCCTCAACGCCCTGATTGTTCTGCGCCGGGACAAAGACGATCTCCACCTCAACCCGGTTGCCTGGAGCGTCTCGCCCGATCTGCCGGAGGAGAAGCTCTGCCGGGCATTCAGCGGGCAGGAAATTTTTGAACGCTTGTGCGGCCTGCAAGATCAGCCGGACGCCACAGCGGGCGCATTGCGCGCCTGTCTACCCGGTTCCCTTCAAAAAGCTTTTCAGGGCATGGCATTGCCACTGCGGGATCAGGACAGGCAGGCGCTGGGCTTTGCGCTTTTCAGCCGCGCGCCGGATGACCAACCTTGGGATGCCGAACAGCGCCGCTATATGGAATTGTTCGCCACACTGCTGGGTCTTTTCAGCGCCGGTCAGGCCTACTGCTCTCACCAAGCCTTCCATAACCGTATTTTCAATGCCGCCATGGACCGGGTAAAGGTCTGCATTTATATTACGGATCCCCAGACGGACCGTATCCTTTACATGAACCAGTTCATGAAGGATATCTTCCAGCTTGAGAAGCCTGAGGGTAAAATCTGCTGGCAGGTTTTGCAGAACGACAAGTCACGGCGTTGCGAATTCTGCCCTGTGAACCATCTGAGCGCTCATCTTGACGATCACTCCGTATACCGCTGGGAAGAACATAATACGCGGACGGGCCGTTTCTTTGAAAACTACGACAGCCTGATGCGCTGGAGCGACGGATCGCTGGTGCATTTGCAGCAATCCATTGACATCACCGACAGCAAACGCCTGCGGCGCGAGGCCTCCCGCGACGATCTCACGGGCCTGCTGAACCGCCGGGCCGGTCTTGAAAGGCTGGCCCAGGCTATCGACGAGGCCAGGGCCGGAGACGCGTCGCTTATCGTGGCCCTTCTTGACGTCAATGACCTTAAAAATATCAACGACACCTTCGGGCACATGGTCGGCGACGCGGCCATCAACCTTGTGGCGCGGGAGATTGAAGCCGGTCTGTCCGGGGCGGATTTCTGTTTCCGCCTGAGCGGCGACGAGTTCGTGGTTGTTTTTCATGAACTGGACCGCCACACGGCGGCCCTCAGCCTTAAAAATGTGCTTCATAATCTGGAAGCGAGAAGAGCCGCGCTGCGCTTGGAACACGAATTGAGTTTCTGCTTCGGCTGTTTTGAGGTACGCCCGGACATGCAGCTGGCCCTGACGGCCATTCTCTCCAAGGCCGATGAAAGCATGTATGAGCAGAAAAAACAGGCTCATATCAAACTGGCCGCCCGGCGGCTGCGCGAAGCATGCCCCGCCGCTGTCGAGGACAGCCTGAGCTGCGGCGCCGCCCAGCTTTACGACGCCCTCTCCCGCAGCACGGACGCCTATGTCTATGTCTCCAAAGTGCCGTCGGGCGTCTTCCGTTATTCCAAAGCCATGGTCAATGATTTCGGCCTGCCGGGCGAAGTTGTTCCCAATGCCGCCGCAGTCTGGGGCGAACGGGTCCATCCTGACGACAAGGCCGCCTTTCTTGAATCCAACCAGATCATCGCCGACGGCCGGTCCGACACGCACTGCGTGGAATACCGGGTGAAAAACCGCGACGGGCAATGGGTCTGGGTACGCTGCCGTGGGTATCTGGAACGGGATGAAAACGGTGAGCCGGCGCTTTTTGCCGGTTTCATCACCAACCTGGGCCAGAAAAACAAAATCGACCACATTACCGGCCTGCACAACAAGATAAAATTTGAAGAAGACGTCACAGAGGCGATACACAACCGCCCGTCCGCGTCTCTGAGTCTCATGCTGCTGGGCGTGGATAACTTCACGCACATTAATGACCTGCACAACCGGACGTTCGGCGACGAGGTGTTGCGGATCATTGCCCAGAAACTCCAGGTCATGCTGCCTGAAGCCGCGTCGCTCTACCGCCTGGACGGAGATGTGTTCGCCGTCGTCCGCTACGAGAATTCGGACGACGCGCAGAAATTCTACAACGCCGTGGCTGAAAGCTTCCGCTATCAGCAGGAATATGACGGCAAGAAATACTTCTGCCCGCTTTCCGCCGGTTACGCGCGCTATCCTGCCGACGCCTCAAGCCACGAAGAGTTGTTGCAGGCCGCCTTATGCGCTCTTGCCAGCTCCAAACGGAACGGACGCAACCGGATCACTTTTTTCAACAAGCAACTCGGCAAGGACCAGAAGCGCGCTCTGGACCTTACGGAATTGTTGCGTGAGAGCATCGAATGCCAGTTTGAAGGCTTTGAGCTTTTCTATCAGCCGCAGGTTACGGCGACCGGCGGCCGACTGGTGGGTGCCGAGGCCTTGGCGCGCTGGAACTGCAAAAAATACGGCGCGGTCTCCCCTGCCGAATTTATTCCGCTCATGGAGCACAGCGGCCTGATCGTGCCTTTCGGCCAATGGGTTTTCAAGGAGGCTCTGCGCCAGTGCAAGGAATGGACGCAATGGCGGCCGGATTTCATCATCAGCGTCAATCTTTCCTACTTGCAGGTTATTTCCAGCGATATGCTGCCCTTCATCAAAACTACCCTGGAAAAGACCGGCCTCAACGCCGCCAATGTGGTGGTGGAATTCACCGAAAGCTGCATGATCCGGGAAAATGCGGTCTTGCAGGAGATTTTCAGAAAAATCCGCAGCCTGGGCATCCGTATCGCCATGGATGATTTCGGCACCGGCTATTCCTCGCTGAGCATGCTGAAAACTTCCCCTGCTGATACCGTTAAAATTGACCGCGCCTTTGTGCGCGATATCCTCAACAGCCGCTTTGACGCCACATTCATCCGCTTTGTAGTGGCACTCTGCCACGATCTGGACATCAAGGTCTGCCTCGAAGGCGTGGAGCGGGAAGAAGAACTGCAACTGGTGCGTCCCATGCAGTTGGACTATATCCAGGGCTACTTTTTCGGGCGGCCCATGCCCGCCACGGTTTTTCAGAACCGTTTCCTGAACGGCGGGGCGGCATAGTTGCGGGCTTGCTTTTCTTTTTAGGAAAAGTCTTGCCTTTTTCCGCCCCATGCGCTACAGAATCGTTTCGCGCGGTCATGCCCGCTAATGAATGCTGTTGTCGTCACAGCGCCGGGCCACGGTTTTGCCGCATTGAAGTGAACTGTTTTTTGCATATACGGAGGATTGTATGAGCAAGGAATGCGATTTCTGCGGCAAAAAGCCCCAGGTCGGCAATCTCGTGAGCCATTCCAATATCAAGACCAAACGCCGCTTCAACCCCAATTTGCAGCGCGTGCGTCATCAGTTCCCGGACGGCAGCGTGCGTACCCTGACCGTTTGTACCCGTTGCCTGCGTTCGGGTGCCGTGACCAAGCCCGCGGCGCGCAAGCAGGGTTAGTTTTTCTTTAGGCTGTCGCAATAGGCCCCGTCAGTCCGCTGCCGGGGCTTTTTTTATCAATGCCCGCATATTCCCCCTCCTCACTCCGTCTTCATGCCCGAAGCCGTTGGGCCGTCCGGCGCAGGCCGGGCAGTCTGCCGTCCTTCTGGCGCAACATTACCGGCCCTACCGGCCTGGCCGACTATACCCAGCGGCGCGATTGGCGACTTGTGCTCAGCGCCTGCAGCATACCGCATGTGCTGAGCGTGTTTCAGGGACGGGAATACATCTATGTGCCGCCTCTGCTGGAACAGGCGGCGCTCAAGGAAGTGACGGATTTCGATGCCGAGCGCGGGGGGTCTGCCTCTGCTCTGCCCCCTTTGCCCGTGCATCCCTATGGCGGCCTAACGGCCTTTTTCCTTTTGCCGCTGATCCTCTGGCACGGCCTGCGCATGGGCTGGTGGCCCGCACCGGATTTTCTGCCGCCGCCGCAAACCTGGTTCAGTGTCGGCGTGCTGGACAACGTGCTGGTGCGTGTTTACGGACAATTCTACCGCCTGGCCACGGCTTTGACCCTGCACGCCGACCTGCGCCATCTCTGGGGCAATGTGGCCTTCGGCGCGCTTTTTCTGGCCCTGCTGGCGCGTCTTACCGGTGTGGGCAGGGCCGTCTGGCTGACAATGTTGGGCGGCATCCTGGGCAACGCTTTGACCGTGCTCCTGCGACCCCGGGCCGTCGTGAGCCTGGGCTTTTCCACGGCCCTGTTTGCGTCGGTGGGCGCTCTGGCGGGTCTGATGGCCAGCCGCGAAGCGCAACGACGCAAGGCTGTCCTGCCCATTGCGGCGGGCGCGGCCCTGCTGGCCATGCTGGGAACAGAAGGTGAAAATACCGATTACGCGGCCCATGTGGCAGGCTTGGTCTGCGGGTTGGCTTTGGGCCTGGCTGAAGGCTGGCGTTTACGGCGCGGTTGGCCCGCACTGCCGCAGATTCCGGCTGGCCTGTTGGCCCTTGCGCTGCCCGTACTGGCCTGGTGGTGGGCTTTCGGCACCATGTAAGGAGATATAAAACGAGCAGCGGCCGGGACTTCACAGCCCCGGCCGCTCACGTTCTGATCGAATAAGGGGCTACACAGCCGCCGTGGGGCGGCCGATGCAAAAATAGGCAAAGCCGCGCTCGGCCATGGCCGAGGGAGAATAGAGGTTGCGCCCGTCAAACAGCAGGGGCGCGGTCAGAAGGGATTTGACGCGGTCAAAATCCGGATTGCGGAACTGGTTCCACTCCGTCACCACCAGCAGAGCCTGGGCATCCCGGCAAACGCCGTACTGGTCGTCCAGAATCTCCACCAGGGCATTATCCTTGAAAATACGGCGCGCGTTATCCGCAGCCACAGGGTCGAAAGCGCGGATCTTCATACCCGCGGCGGTCAGCGCGTTCACAATGCTGATGGAGGCCGCCTCGCGCATGTCATCGGTATTGGCCTTGAAAGCCAGTCCCCAGAGCGCCAGGGTTTTGCCCTTGACGCCGCCCTGGGGCGCGAAATAGTCCTGAATGCGTTCGGCCATATGCTTTTTCTGCCGGGCGTTGACCGCTTCCACGGCATTGAGCAGCATGGGCTCCACCCCGGCACTTTCCGCCGTCTGGATCAGGGCTTTGACGTCCTTGGGGAAGCAGGAGCCGCCGTAGCCCACGCCCGGATAGATGAACTGGTAACCGATGCGCGAGTCAGAGCCGATGCCCGTGCGCACGTCGCGCACATCGGCTCCCACCTTTTCGCAGATCGTGGCGATTTCATTGATAAAGGAAATCTTGGTCGCCAGCATGCAGTTGGCGGCGTATTTGGTCATTTCCGCGCTGCGCACGCGCATCACGATGAGCTTTTCGCGGGTACGGGCAAAGGGAGCGTACAATTCGCGCATAATGGAAGCAGCCCGCTCGGAATCCGTGCCCAGAACCACGCGGTCCGGTTTCATGAAGTCCGAAATGGCGTCGCCTTCCTTGAGGAATTCCGGATTGGACACCACATCCACCCGCAGATCCAGGCCGCGCGATGCCAGTTCTTTCTCGATAATGCCGCGCACCATGTCGGCGGTGCCCACGGGCACGGTGGATTTGTCCACCACCACCAGTTCCTTTTGCATATGACGGCCGATTTCAGCGGCTACCTGGCGCACGTAACTCAGATCGCAGGAGCCGTCCGGCTGCGGCGGCGTGCCCACGCAGATAAAGGCGCAGTCCGCGTCGGCAATGCCCTGTTCAAGGCTGGTGGTGAAGGACAACCGGCCGTCGGCGCGGCTGCGCTGCACCATGGGCTCAAGGCCGGGTTCAAAAATATGCACGGAACCGGCATTGAGTTTTTCCACCACGGCGGGGTTCACGTCCACGCAGGTCACGGTATTGCCCATTTCCGCAAAGCAGGCGGCGCTGACCAGTCCCACATAGCCTGTACCGACAATGCACAATTTCATGGTATGCTGTTCTCCCTGTGTTCTCCGGCCTTGCGCCACGCTTGACGTCCCGGCCTTGAACGGGTCAGAATAGTGTTCTTGAATATCATAGTATATGTTAATTTTTTTCAGCGGGCAACCGTCGGGTAAGCAGACTGCCGGGGGTAGAGTCATGATCGTCGGACTGGGCATCGACATTGCCGAAATGGCGCGCCTTGCCAAGGTGTACGACAAATTCGGACGCCGCTTTCTGGAAAAAATTCTTACCCCGGCGGAGCTGGCTACCCTGCCCGTTCAGGCCCTGCCCTACATCGCCGGGCGCTTTGCGGCCAAAGAAGCGGCGGTCAAGGCTCTGGGCACGGGCTTCAGCCAGGGCATCGGCCCCCGGCAGATTGAAACGGGTCGCACTGCGCTCGGGGAACCCCTGCTCCGCTTTCTGGATCAGGCCCTTGAGCGGGCCCAAAGCCTGGGCGTCCGGCACTGTCGTCTCTCTATCAGTCATGAGCGCAGCGTGGCGGTGGCCGTCGTCATTCTGGAGGCATAATGCGCAGTCTTCGCGAATTTCCGAACGCTCTGCCCCCCTTGCCGCTTCCCGAGGAAATGCGGGCCTGGGACACGGCGGCCATACGGCTGGGCCTACCGGAAGTCATGCTGATGGAAAATGCGGCCCGGGCGGCCTTTGACGTGCTGCGCGCCTATTGCCCGAAACTTTCCGGGCAGACGGTCTGGCTGTTCATGGGCAGCGGCAACAACGGCGGCGACGCCGCCTGCCTGGCCCGCCATCTGCTGGATGCCGGAGCGCGGCCGCAGGTACTGCATGCCAAGGCCCTGGGCGCTTACAAAGGCGTTACCGCCAAACACATCCGTATAGCCAGGGCCGCCGGGGTGCCGTTCTCTTCGCTGGGCCGTCACGATTGGCACGACCGGCATGAGGCTCCGGCCATCATGGTGGACGGCCTGCTGGGCACCGGCTTCAGCGGTGAGTTGAGGCCCGCCCTGCGGGAGGTTATTGAACGCATCAACCGGCTTGCGCCCTCCTGCTTTGTGCTGGCCCTGGATATTCCCTCCGGGCTTAACGGCGTGAGCGGGCGGCCTTCGCCCGTAGCGGTCCAGGCCACGGCCACGGTCAGCTTCGCGGCGGCCAAGCCCGGTTTGGTTCTGCCTTGGGCGCGTCCCTGGACCGGCCGCCTGCATGTCCGCGCCATCGGCATTCCGGCTGTGGTGCGCGCCACGAGCCCCTGCAGCGCATATCTCCTGGACGGGCATTGCCTGAACGCCCTGTCCGCGCTGCCGGAAAACAGCTATAAAAACAGTTTCGGCCATGTGCTGGTGCTGGGCGGAGCGCCGGGACTCAGCGGCGCGGCTCACCTAGCTGCGCGGGCCGCCTTGCGCGCGGGTGCCGGTCTGGTGACGGCGGCGGCCCCTGCCGCATCGCTGCCGGAGATCAAAAGCGGCTGGCCGGAAATCATGACTCTGGCCTTGACCGAACCCGGCGAGCGCCAATGGCCCGGCACGCTGCCCAAAGAGTTCAGGGAACTCTGCGCGCGTTGTACGGCCCTGGTCGTGGGCCCCGGCATGGGGCGCGGTGAGGATGCCGCCCGCTTCCTGGCCGCCCTGCTGGATATGCCCCGGCGTCCGCCCACGGTTTTCGACGCCGACGCCCTGATACTGCTGGGCCGCCGCCCGGATTTGCTGGAACGGATAACAAGCCGTGACATCCTGACGCCGCATCCCGGCGAGGCCGCCGCCCTGCTGGCGTGCGACACGGCCGTTGTCCAGGCCGACAGACCGGCCGCTCTAAGCACTCTTCGCACTCGTTGCGCGGGAGTTATAGTTCTGAAGGGCGCGGGCACTCTCGTCGGCCAAGCTGACGCGCCTCTGCTGATCAGCCCCTACGATGTGCCCCAGCTGGCTATGGGCGGCTCGGGCGATGTACTGGCGGGTTGTTTAGGCGGACTGCTGGCACTCGGCGACGCCTCGGCCCGGCCCAGCCTGTGTACGGCGGGCCTGGGCGTGGCCTTGCATGCTTTGGCGGGACGGGCCTGCGCCGCCTTCTGGCCGGAACGCGGCAACAGGGCCTCTGAACTGGCCGACACCCTGCCTCGGGTGCGGGCGCGTTTCGCGCACGGCAATCCGGACCAGGCGGAGCGGGAGGTGCTGCCGTGGCCGGAATAAGACTGGACAATCTTGAAGAGACGCGCCGTCTGGGGCACTGGCTGGCCGATCATCTGCCGGGCTCCGGCGTGCGGGCGCTGCTGCTGCGCGGTCCGCTGGGCAGCGGTAAAACCACTCTGACCAGCGCGCTGGTCCAGGCTCTGCCCGGCGGCGACAAAGCGGAAACAGCCAGCCCTTCCTTCACACTCTGTAATCACTACCCCACCACACCGGCAGTACTGCACTGCGATCTGTACCGCAGTGTCGGCGGCCTGCCCGATGAAATTCTGGACGGTCTGGAAGATCCCGCCGTCCTGACCGTGGTGGAATGGGCCGAATACCTTTCTCCGGCGGATCTGCCGGAAGAAATTCTGGACATCTCGCTGAAGGCATGCGAAAAAAGTCGCCTGTTGACGCTGCAAGCCCACGGTTCCAGCGCTGCGAAGCTTTTGTGCGACCTGTGCGCGCAGTGGCCGGAGGGCGACGGATGAGTCCCGATGTGCAGGGAACGTCTGCACACTGTAACAAATCGTGGACAATGGATACAGGCATGAAAATTCTCGTACAGAAATTCGGCGGCACTTCCGTGGCTACTCTGGAGTGCATGAAACAGGTGCGTGAAAAGGTGCAGGACGGCCTCAAGCGCGGCAGCAAGGTCGTCGCCGTGCTTTCGGCGCGCTCCGGGGACACCAATAAACTGCTGGCCCTGGCCGATGAGTGGTCGCCCGCGCCGGACAAGGCGGAATGCGATGTGCTGGTTTCCACCGGCGAGCAGGTTTCCATCAGCCTTTTCACCATGCTGCTCAAAGATGCCGGAATCCGCGCCCGTTCATTGCTGGGCGGGCAGATTCCCGTCACCACGGACGACGATTTCGGCCGTGCGCGCATTCTCGCCATTGACAGCAAGACCCTGCGCAACTACCTCGACCAGTACGATGTGCTGGTGGTGGCCGGTTTCCAGGGCTGCACCCAGGACGGGCGCATTACCACCCTCGGCCGCGGTGGTTCGGACACCTCGGCCGTGGCTCTGGCAGCCTCTCTGGATTCGGCGGAATGTGAAATCTATACGGATGTGGACGGCGTTTACACCACGGACCCCAACATCTGCTCCACTGCCCGCAAAATGGACCGCGTGGCCTATGAGGAAATGCTGGAAATGGCCAGTATGGGGGCCAAGGTTCTGCATATCCGTTCCGTGGAATTTGCCAAGAAATACAAAGTCCCTGTACGCGTGCGTTCCACATTCAGTGATGATCCCGGCACTCTTGTCACCCAGGAGGACTCCAGCATGGAAGCTGTGCTTGTTTCCGGCATTGCCTATGACAAAGACCAGGCCCGCGTGACCCTGCGCGATCTTCCCGACGTGCCGGGAATGGCTGCGGCGGTATTCGGCCCGCTCTCTGAAAAAGGCGTTCTGGTGGATATGATCGTCCAGAATACCAGCCAAGACGGCCATACCGACATGACCTTCACCATCTCCCGCAAGGACCTGCCGCAGACCCTGGAGCTGATGACCGAAGTGGCCCGGAAGACCGGAGCCTCAGAAGTGCTGCACGACGTGAGCGTGGCCAAGGTTTCGGCCATCGGCGTGGGCATGCGCAATCATTCCGGTGTGGCGGCGCGGGCTTTCGCGGCCCTGACCCAGGAAGGCATCAATATCCTGATGATCAGCACCTCGGAAATCAAGATTACCATCCTTATCCAGGAAAAATACGTTGAATTGGCCGTGCGTATTCTGCACGACACCTTCGGGCTGGACTGGGACATCGGCTGTTAGCCTTTTAGAGCGTTTTGATATTGAAAATGTCTCAACGCTCTGTGCGGATTTTCCGTGAAAATCCGCACCGCGAAATTATCGCAAGGCCAATTTACTCCGCCGTTAAGCGATAATTTCAAGCGCAAATTGCTCTAACCCCGCGAACGTAAAAATGATGCGTCCCGCTGTCTATAGACAGCGGGACGCTTTTTCATTCTGTTTCCGGTTCAGGCTCCCGGCGCATCGGCCAGCAGTAACTTTTCCAGATCGTCCACGCTGGCGCACAGATACTCCGCACGGGCTTCCGTCAGTTCCTCGCGCGGGCCGTAGCCATATAAAACGCCCGCGCAGGCCATGCCCACGTTATGCGCACCGCGCACGTCGTATTTGCGATCCCCGACCATCAGGCAGGGATTCATGTCCTCAATACCCAACTGTGTACAGGCATAGCGCAGGACTTCCGTTTTGTTGTTGCGCGGGCCGTGCAGTTCAGCCCCGGCCACAAAGGAGAAAAAGCCGTCGATCCGGAAATGCTCCAGAACCCGCCTGGCAAAGGGTTCCGGCTTCGAGGTGGCGACGCAGAGTCGGCGGCCCAGAGCCTGAAGCCCGCGCAAAAGGTCCGTAATGCCGTCATAAAGGCTATTTTCAAAAATTCCCTTGACGCTGTAGTATTCGCGATATTTTTGGATAGCCAGATCCACGCGCGCTGTGTCATTGTCGAAAAAAGGCGCAAAGGAATCGTGTAGCGGCGGTCCGATAAAGGGGATCAGCTGTTCCGGCGGCACATGAATATGAAAAAAATCCAAAGCATGCTCCACGGAACGGATGATGCCGGGCTTGGAATCCGTCAGCGTGCCGTCCAGATCAAAAAAAATATCTGTGTACGTCATGGAAAGCCTTGTCATGGATAAAAGATAAAAAAACAGCTTTGCTAATGTTCTAAATAGACATCCAAGGCGCCTCCGTCAATGCGATAGCCTTGAGCGGCGTGCGCTCACCGCGTGGACAAAACCGTGCCCCGAGGCTATCTTTCGCAAAAAGTCGGTCTGCAAACGGTGCGTGGCAATATCGTTCGTTTATGGTGTTGAGGCAGGAGGAAATATGAATCGGCGCGCTTTTTTATGGATGGCCCTGGGCACCCTGGCGGGCACTGGCTGCGTATCCCGTACGCAATCCGGGGTCGGCACGACAGACTCCGGCCTGCCGCCCACTGATGCCGGTGCGGCGTACAGTCCGAATTCTTCCTCTGAAGCCAAGGAGATTTTTAAGGAATTCACGGACGCGACCTGGGATGCGCCTTCCCCCCTACATGCGGAAGATGTGGCGGAAGATACGGAAGAAAGCCGTTGGCTGAGCAATGCCGCTACGGAAGTATCCGGAGACAGTGCCGCCCAACCACCCGCCGCGCCGGAAACGGGCACAGTACCCGCCCACGGCGCTCAAAAGGGCAGATTGGCAGCCAAGCCTGCTGAGAAAACCGCCCCTGCCGCCCCCAAACAATCTGCTGGACGCGCGGACGCGGCATCCGGCCGGAAAGCGCCCATCCCAAAAGAGAACAAGCCCGCTGTTCCTTCGGTCGCTTCACGTGCCCGCGTGGGCGACGTCCGCAGTGAGGTGAACGGCGTCATCACGATCCACCCCGGCGAAGTGCTCCAATTTGAAGCCCAGGGCTACTGCCTTGATCCGGACCGCCCGGCCCCATCAGAAGGCGAACCCATGCGTTTTGTGCCCATGGCTGGCCTGATCAACTTCCGCTTGCGCCGCCTCTTTTATAAAGTGCTGCACATGGCTGGCAGGCAACATGCGGGTTATGCCGCCGATTTTCAGAATGTGGTCTGGGCCATCCGTACGGCGGACGCCAAACAAAATTCCTGGGGCGATGAATTGGGCAGCGCTGAAAAGCGCCTGCTCAATGCGGCCATGCCCGGCGGCGCTGCTCTGCTGCGGCAGGTGCGCCGCACGGCCACCGGCAGGACCGAAGGCGGCCGGGGGCTCGCTCCGCTGGTGCCGGGGGTGAATTTTTCCGCCGACAGCCGGGTGCATCTGGAGCAGCTTTTCCGCCAGACGCCTCCGGGAGCCATACCGCACAGCGATGCCCAATTTTCCATGCTTTCGGCCGGGGTCGCCGGGCGGGCGGAAAATCTCGGAAGGCTGCGCGTGCGCTGGCAAATAGCCAACAGCTCAAATAAAGACTTCGCCTTTGACGCCGCCCAGTGGGCGCTGGACCCGCAACGGAAAGTTCAGCGAGAAGCCCTTCCCCCACCATCCCAAGGTCTGGTGATCAAAGCCTGAGTCTGAGTCATAATACGTAACAAGCCTCGTTTCCGAGGCTTGTTACGTATTATGACCCTCCGCATTTGTTACGAAATTGGAAGACAGGCCGCCGCATTCTTCTTGAGTTGCTCCGTGCTGAGCGCCAGGGGCTGAATCCATTGCAGGCCGCAATACTGGTCATCCTTCCAGACGAGCGTGGCCTGCTCGTGCAAATGCCAAGGGGACTGTTCCACTACGATCTCCACCTGTTCGTCCTGTTTTGCCCGCAACGGATCCAGATACTGCACGCAAATGCCGGTAGTGCTGATGTTGACCACAAAAAGGCGCACCTTCCGTCCCTGGTATTGGATATGGCCTTCCGTGGGGCTTTCCAGTGGAATGCGCTCGGCTCGGCGCTTGTCGTCGCGCATGGAATCAATAATGCGCCTGAGCTGCTGGGAGAGTTCACCCAGTTCCGTCACCTGCTGGGTGCTTTCCGCCATATTGGCGGCGGATTCCTGTGCGCTGGAACTCAGGCTCTGCATCCGCTCCCTGATGCTGCCGGTAATGGAACTCTGCGTTTCGGCGGCGGACGCGATGGAGTGGATTTCAACAGCCGTTTTACGGGCCATGTCCAGAATGCGGTTGAGAATCGCTCCGAACTGACTGATAAATTCCTTTGATTCCGTGGAAAGCTCCACAGCCTGACTGGTGGACCGCGAACTTGTCTGCGTGCTGGACTGGATGGCTTTGACCGCCTGGGCCACCTCTCCGGTGGCCTGCATGGTCTTTTCCGCCAGCTTGCGCACTTCGTCGGCCACCACCGCAAAACCCCGGCCGGCTTCTCCGGCCCGCGCCGCCTCAATGGCCGCATTCAAGGCCAGCAGATTGGTCTGGTCCGCAATATCCTCAATGAGTGTGATCACATGGCTGACATTGGTGGAATGCTCATTCAGCTTGCCCATATTGCCCGCCAGAGCATGGATCTGCTCCGTGAGCCGCCCGACGCCCTCAATGGCTTGCTCGACCATGGCCGCGCCGCGCCCAGCTTCCTCCTCCGAAGCCTGCGCATTGCGCGTGGCATCCGCGGCACGTTCGGCGATATGCGTCATGGTCGCGTTCATGTCCTCGACCTCGCCGGAGGTCTGCCTGGAGGCTTCGTCCTGCTCGCGGGCGATGCCGGAGGTGGTGGCAAGTTGGGCAATGACCGTGTCGAAGACCTGAGACTGACGCTGGGCAATTGCCTGTGCCTCGCTGGCGGATTCCGCGATGGTGTCGTGCAACGAGGCAATACGCTGACGGTTGCTGTATTCCTCGGTAATATCAAAAACCATGTCGATATAGCCGACATGCTCTCCCGCGCGGTTATTCAGCGGGACCACCATGGCTTTGAGCGTACCCATGCCCGGCTGCTGGAAAACCACATCCTTGATGCCGCGCAAATAGCATTCCAAGGCACAGTGCTCGGTTTGGCAGACAACCGCCCCCCAGGTGGAGCACTGTTTGCCCAGCAAATCCCCGCACAGCATGCCGAACTGCTTTTCCGCCGCCGTGTTGACAAAGGTGAAATTTCGCTCTTTATCCAGCGTCGCCAGAGGATTGGGCAGTGAATTGAGAATATCCCTGTACTGCGACGACTGATCCAGCACGATATCCAGAGCCTGATTCAGGGCTTCGGCCATATCGCCCAACTCGCTACCGGCCGTCTCCTGCCAGCGGACTTCAAAATTTCCGGAGGCCAGCTTCCGGGCAAAGGCTTTACCGCGCTGGATGGGCCTGTCGATATCCATGCCCACCAAAAATCCCATAAGCAACACACAGACGCAAAATACGGCGGCCCAAACCCAGAGTCCTAACCCATTGTCAGCTTGGGACGTGGACTGTCCCGGCATTTGCTGCAAGCCGGATGTGGCTATGCAGACTAATGTGATGATGAACGCAATGCAAACCGCATTACAAGCCAGCAGCTTGTAATGAACCCGCAATGACCTCCACATGATGTTTTACCTCTTTCGGATAGCGCATTAAAGAACACCTGAGAAATATGCCGTATATTTCCCAGACATGGACAGCAAAAAAACCTCCTCATTCTGAGCACAGCCACACACTGTTTGACAACGACAGCGCATAACCGCACAGTTATACTATTGGGTATAGAGAAAACGGATCGTTGGTCGATCCAGTGCAAAAACACTTTTTTCTTCTCCGTTTGCGTCACCAACCGCTAACTTATGGCGGTCAAGCCAAACGAGGCAATCCCAACTATCCCGCTGGCCCCAAATTATATCCTACGCTCAAAGAATAGTTTTTTACTAAGATTATATTTATGAAAAACTTTTCCAATCCTATCGGCAGCAAAAACAATCCCTATAGGCTAACGCCTTTCAATAAAGACAAAAGCCGGAAAAAATTGTCACACTTGCGTTAAATCTATATTTTTTGAACTATTTTAGCAAATTAGGAATATTAAAAATTTGAATATAAATATAGATTATTATACGTTTCAGATGATTCCCCCAGGATTGGATCTATGCGATCCGTGAAGGAAAAGGTCAAAGAAGATAAAAAAGTTTTGAGAAAAAACGGAGACAACGCTCCCATGGGATAGCACAAACCGCACCGGAACCGGTGTTCAGAGAACAACTGAGAATCCGGTGATGGGGCGGCTACTCCGCCTTTCCTTTTGTGGACGCCCTCCGACCAGTGCCGTCCACGCCAAAGCGAGTGTCCAGAGCCTTATTGTCGCCGGGTTTGTTAAAGTAACCGTCTCGCGTGCGCCAAGGCTGCCCCATGGCCAACAGCTTTCCCGCAGTCACGAAATGATATCCTCTGCCGCGTAATTCACGCACCACACCTGACAACAAGGCCGCTGTGCCCTTGGGCACGCGATTGGCATGAAAGAGAAGAATGGAACCGGGACGCACCCGGCGTGCCACATCCGCAGCCAGTTCAGGACGGCTGTTATCCGCAATGGTCTCAGCCACCACATCCCATTGGATGACCTGCAGCCCCAGATGGGCCAGGAGTGCCAGGGCCTGATCCGTACAGCGCCCGTACGGCAGGCGAAACAAATTCGGTACAGCGGCTATGTCCGGCAAGGATGCGCCTTTTTCCGCTGCGCCCCGGAGGAGTTCCCCGCGCAGAATTTCATATTCCGCCTGCGTCCAGAGAACCTGATCACGCATGTTTGGCGGATCCATAATCCCGAAATTACCGTGCGACCAGGCATGGTTGCCGATCTCGAACAGAGGGTCGGCCATGAGCTGCTTGGCGCGCTCCGCATGGGTGCGCATCCATTTGCCGCCCATGAACAGCGTGGCCGGGATATGTTCGCGCCGCAGGAAATTGATGGCGTCCGCGTCATAGCCCGTGGTGGTCGTTGCCAGTTCGCAGAGATCAAATGTCAATGCCACGGCCTTCGTGCCCTCAGGCAGCATCACCCGCCGAATGGTCCCCTCTTCCTGAGGCGGCAGGGGCGGCAACTGCATATGCGGCAGACGCCGTTCCGGTGGGGCGATGTTGTTGGGCAGGGCACGCCGCTGATCGGCGGGCGTGCCCTGCCAGAGATGTTCAAAAGTGTATGCATCCTCAATGTTGGCTGGCTTATCGGTCCGGCTCCAGACCGCCAGAGGAGACAAACAGCAGGCCACAACGACGCAGAAGATAAAGCAATAAAGCCGGATTTCGGTATTCGCCATGAGTGTTCCCTTTTCCGACGCTTGAATTGCCGGCCGTATAAAAAAACAGGCAGCCGCAAAAATGCAACTGCCTGCGTTCATGACTGGTGCGCCCGGCAGGAATCGAACCTGCGGCCTACAGCTTAGGAGGCTATCGCTCTATCCAACTGAGCTACGAGCGCGTCGCCCCACTTGTAGGGGCTCTTTTTACGCATGTCAAGAACAGGGCCTGCTGGAGGCTCGGCCTTGTCCCTCCGTATCGGACAAAACGGGGCGTGCAACACTGGGAGAACGGTATCCCGTGCCCTCAGGGCAGGCTTTTCTGTCCGGCCCAGATCAGCAGGGCCAAGGCTCCCAGGCTGCAGGCCAACACCATGTACGCGCGTCGGGTTCGCAACGAAAGTACCGCGCCCATCAGGGCCGCCCCGTACAGCATGGGCCAGCTCAGTATCGACAGTTGCGGCAGGGCCTGGCGCGCCGACAGCACGGCGATCAGGCAAAATAACAGGGCGTAACATACGACGTACAGCATGAACTGCCAGAAGGCCCGAAGCAAAACAACATGCAGAACAGCTTGACCGGGCGTAAGGGCAAAACAATCACCGGCGCACCAGGCTTCTACCCTATCCACCAAATAATTTTCATGGATGCGCAAGCTGCGCTCCATAAAACCGCCCAAATAGGCGGCCAGAATGACCAGTATCAGGGGCAACAAAAGAGGACCCGGCCGGTTCAGCCCGAAATGCGAGGCCAGAGGAAAAAGCAGCAGAAAGCTCAGGCTGCCGAAGGGAGGCACTACGCTGCCCAACTCCAACACATCCAGCCAGAGCAATTCAAGAATGATGCCGAGTGAGAGCGCCAGAGCCCAATCAGAGGTGTAAAAGCCCGTGATCAGCGCGAGGCATATGGGCCTGTCCAGCAGGCCGATGATGCATGAGGAACGAGCCGCCCCAGCCAGGACAAAAAAAAAGCGTACGGAAGCCCCGTGTATATCAGCTCAGAAAAGTTGATCATAAGAGCCTCGTACGTTTTCAGTGGGAACGCAGCGGAAGTCCAGTTGCACAAGGTGCTGCTGAATAATGCGTAAATCTTCCCTGTCCTGTGCTGAAAGCGCCACATGGGGCAGTAATTGCAATTTGTCCGGCCCGTAGTGCAGATTGCCCATATTGAGCACCGGCATTTCAATGCCCTCATCACAAGCCCGGCGGGCATCCTGGCAGTTGGCGAAAAGCACGAAGCTGTCGTCTCCGCAGGCATCCAGTGTGGCAGCCAGTTCGCGCACCGGGATAAAATGAGTGATTACGCGCTGGGGTATGGCCAGCTCCACAATCTGCCGGCGTAATAGATCCGTAGCCAGTTCGTCATTGGCCACTACCAGATGTTTGGCGCCGGTATATGGCAGCCATGCCTCGATCACCTGCCCGTGTACCAGGCGATTGTCCACACGAAACCACATTGCTCAGTCGCCCGTTTTGTCACGGGCCTTGTTCCGCAACATGCTGCCGGCCACCACAATACCTTTGGCCCCGGCTTCACCGGCGATGCGGGCCAGTTCGTTCAGCTCTTTGTCGCGGGACGTGAACACCTTCAGAAGCATGGGCAGATTGACGCCGGTCACCACTTCCACCTTATGGCTGCCCAACAGGGAAAGGGCCAGGTTGGTGGGGGTGCCGCCGAACATATCCGTAAGAATAATAACGCCCGCGCCCTTATCCAGGCGTTGGGCCGCGTCGTCCAAACGGCGCACTGTTTCAGAAACTTCATGCGCCACGTCAACGCTGATGGAACTGCAATCGCTCAGCGGTCCCAAAATAAATTCGGCCGTACGCAGCATGGCAGAACCGTAGTCCGCATGGGAGACCACAATGATCCCGACTTGTGTCGTCTTGCTTTCATCCGTCATGGCATTCCTCACGGTTCACAATCTGCCAGCTTTTTCAGCCAAGTTCAAGGTGCCGGTGCTCCAGAGAGGTCGGGTAGTCCGCCTGGCGAAGCGCCTGTGACAATTCTTCGGCCATGGCCACCGAGCGGTGCCGCCCGCCGGTGCAGCCCACGGCGATGGTAATCCGGTAGCGGCCTTCGGCCTCCATCAGGGGCAACATGAAAAAAAGCAGGTCCAGCAGTTTCTTGCGGAATTCCACCGCGCTGGGCGAGGCGAAAACATAATCGGCCACGGCCTTGTCCTTGCCGCAAAGGGGACGCAGCTCTTCCACAAAATACGGGTTGGGCAGAAAGCGCAGATCAAAAACCGTGTCGGCTTCTCGGGGCACGCCGTACTTGAAGCCAAAGGAAATCACATTGACGCGGATAGCCCGCAATTTGTCCTTGTTGCCGCTCCAACGCTTTTGAATGGAACGCCGCAGGTCATGGATGGAAAAACGCGAAGTGTCGATAACCAAGTCGGCCATTTCCCGCAAAGGGCGCAGGCGGTTGCGTTCGGCGGCCAGGGCGGCTTCAAGGCCCATGCCCTCCCGCTCCAGCGGATGCGGGCGGCGGGTGGTGGCGTAGCGGCGCATGAGCTCCTGCGCGTCAGCCTCCAGAAACAGCAAAAGCGGACGGATACCCTTGGCGGCCATAACGCTCAATGCGTCGTTGATTTCATCCGGGAAATTGCTCTGACGCATATCCATGCCCAAGGCAATGCCCATGAAATGACTCATGGAAGGGCGTTCCATCATAGCGGCCATTTCCGGGGCCAGACTTGCGGGCAGACCGTCCACGGCGAAATAGCGCAGATCTTCAAAAACCTGCACGGCCGTACTTTTGCCCGCGCCGGAAAGACCGGTGACAATACAGACCTGCACAGGGCGATCATGGGCGACTTTGGGCGTGTCAGCAGATGAATCCGGATCGGACGGACTGCGGCAGGGGGGCTGCTGTGACGTGCTCATACGTATACTTCACTGGGAGCCACCGGGCCGATCTTCGTGCGAAGACAGGCCCGGCGGAAAAAGTATGGCGGAACGGCTACAACACGGGATCAATCAGGGCGTAGCCTGTAGTGCGCCGTCGGTAAACCACATTGACGCGATTGCTTTCGGCATTGAGAAAGACCAGAAATTCGCTGCCGATGGAATCCAGTTGCATCAGCGCCTCATCCAGGTGCAGCGGCTTTGGCGCGAAGCGGTCCGTGCCCACCACGGTCTGACTTTCCTCGGGCTGGGCTTCCAGATTGTAGGTAAAGACGTCCACATCGGCATTGCGGGCCTTACGGCGCTGTTCCTTGACGCGGGACACCTGACGCTTGATCTGGGCTTCCACCTTGTCGGTCACAAGGTCGATAGCCGCGTACATATCGGAGGTCTGCTCGGTGGCGTTGATATGCAGGCCCTCGCCGGAAACGGTCACTTCGCAACGATGGCGGAATTTATCCACCGTCAGCACGACGCTTACTTCCAGACCCGCGGACTTGCCATAAAACCGCCCCAACTTTTCCATGCGGCGGCGGGCATACTTCTTCAAATGATCGGAGGCCTCAAAATTCTTGAAGGCGAAAGAGATATTCATGCGTTCCTCCTTGGGATTGCAAAGCACCGCTGTGAGATCAGAAGTGCTCCTTACGCCGTGACGACGAGGGAATGTCCAGCGCCGTGCGGTACTTGGCCACCGTACGCCGGGCAATATTCACTTTCAGGCGCTCCTTGAGCATTTCTCCGATGCGTTCGTCACTCAAGGGGGCCTTGGAGTCTTCATCGGCTATGAACTTCTTGATCAGCGCCTTAACGCTTTCCGAGCCGACCTGGCTGCCGTCGTCCAGCTCAAGGCCGCTGTTAAAGAAGAACTTCAGCTCAAAAATCCCGTGGGGCGTCGCCACGTATTTGTTGGTAGTGATCCGGCTTACGGTTGATTCGTGCATGCTGATATCGTCGGCAATGTCTTTCAGAATCAGCGGAGCCAGTTTGGTGACGCCGCTTTCAAAAAACGGCTGCTGGTGGCGCACAATGCTCTCCACCACCTTGTACAGCGTACGCTGGCGTTGATACAGGCTCTTGATCAGCCAGGAGGCCGAGCGCATTTTTTCCGTACAGTATTCCTTTTCCTTATCCGAGGAAGATCCCATATTCATCTGGCAGAGCGAGGAAAGCTGCAACTGCGGCAAACCGTCTTCATTGAGCAGAATGACGAATTCATCGCCCATCTTGTACACAAAGACGTCGGGGCTCACATAGGTGGGTTCGCCGCCGCCGAAACTGGCGCCGGGCAGTGGATCAAGGCTCTGGATGATGTTCAGATATTCCTTGAGTTCCTCCATATCCAGCTTGAACTTGCGCAGCAGAGGCTTGTAGCGCTTGGCCTCCAGATCTTCCAGGTGAGACTGGACCAGATCGAGAAGAATGGGATCCCGGTCATAGTTCAGACTTTTCAGCTGGATCAGCAGACACTCGCGCGCGTCGCGCGCGGCCACCCCTATGGGATCAAAAAGCTGCACTCTTTCCAGTACCGCCCGCACCTCGTCGGGCGTGGATGTGGTCATCTCCGCGATTTCTTCCAAGGTGGCCTGCAAATAGCCGGAGGAAGCCAGATTGCCGATGATGACCTCGCCGATTTCCTTTTGCGCCTCGGTCAGCATGGAAAGGCGCAGCTGCCAGAGCAGATGCCCTTCCAATGTGGGCTTGGCGGCATAACGGGCTTCCAGAGGAGAAATTTCTTCAGCCGCTTCAAAGTCACGCGGCTGTACTTGGCGCGGAGTGCTGGCGAACTCGCCGAGATAGTCCTCCCACGAGGCATCCTTGGCGAGTTCCTTGTCGTAGACCTCTTCTTCAACGGCCTCCCGGCGCTCAGTCTGGGCGGCCTGATCCGAAGAAGACTCATCACCCGAGAGCTCCTCAAGAAAAGGATTGTCCAGCATCTCCTGCTGCACGGTTTCCAGCAGTTCCACGCGCGAGAGCTGAAGCAGCTTGATGGCCTGCTGTAACTGCGGCGTCATGACCAGTTGCTGAGCCAATTTCAATTGCTGACGAAGTTCCAGTGCCATGTCTGCTCTTTTAGGCTGATAAGCTACAATGTCTGAACGGAGTTCTCATTTACAAAAATTGTGCCATATGCTGAAAAATTATGCAATAGACGGAAGCTGCGAACAAAAAGGGAAAGGCCGCAAGGCTTGCGCCGGGTGGCCCGCCCCTACGGAAACCGCAGGGAACCAAGTCTCAGTTACGGCAAAGGGGAGGCCTCAGGCCTCCCCTTTCAGACATCACAAGCCAAGCGACAAAACGGCGCTCAGGCTTTGGATTGCTTTTTGGCCGCCTTGATGAATTCGCGGAACAAAGGATGGGCTTCCATGGGGCGGGATTTGAACTCGGGATGGAACTGACAGCCCAGGAACCAAGGATGGTCGGGCAGCTCCATAATTTCCACCAGAGAGTCGTCCGGCGCCGTGCCGCTGAAGGCCATGCCCTTCTGGCCCAGAATTTCCTTAAAGGCATTGTTGAACTCATAGCGATGGCGATGCCGTTCGTCCACCATATCCTTTTTGTAGGCTTCGTGGGCCTTGGTGCCGGGCAATACCTTGCAGGGATAGGAACCCAGACGCATGGTGCCCCCCTTATCACTGCTGGCGTCGCGTTTTTCCACATTTTTGGTGCGGAAGTCGAACCATTCGGTCATCAGGTAAATAACCTTGTGGTCGGACAGGGGATTGAACTCCTCGGAATTGGCGTCGTCCAGACCGGCCACATGGCGGGCAAATTCAATGACAGCGCATTGCATGCCCAGACAGATACCGAAGAAGGGCACGTGTTTTTCGCGGGCGTAGCGGATAGCCGCGATCTTGCCCTCCACGCCGCGGTAACCGAAGCCGCCGGGCACCAGAATGCCGTCACAGCCCTTGAACACTGAAGCCGCGTTGTGTTCGGTCACATTTTCGGAGTTGACGTAGCGCAACTCCACAGCCACCCGGTTGGCCACGCCGCCGTGGATCAGGGCTTCGTGCAGGCTCTTGTAGGCTTCTTTCAGGTCAACATACTTGCCCACAATGGCAATGGTCACCTTGCCCTGGGGATTGGCGCTGTCGTGAACCAGCTTTTCCCAGGATTCCAGGTGGGCGTTGCGCGCGGGCAGGCGCAGCATGATGGCGACTTTCTGGTCAAAACCTTCCTCGTAGAACTTGAGGGGCACTTCATAAATGTTGTCCACGTCCACGGAGGAAAAGACCGCGTCCTGGTCCACATTGCAGAACAGGGCGATCTTTTTGCGCATTTCCTGGGGGATGCTCTGTTCGCAGCGGCAGAGGATGATGTCCGGCTGGATGCCGATGGAAAGCAGCTCCTTGACGCTGTGCTGGGTAGGCTTGGTTTTGTGTTCACCGGCACAACGCAGATAGGGCACCAGGGTCAGGTGAATGTTCAGGCAGTTGTCGCGCCCCAGTTCCGAACGCAACTGGCGGATCGCCTCCAGGAAAGGAAGGCCCTCAATGTCGCCCACTGTGCCGCCGATTTCTATGATAGCCACGTCCGGCGCGCCCTCGCCCTCGGCCAGGGAAAGCACGGTATGCTTGATCTCGTCGGTGATGTGCGGGATCACCTGCACGGTGGCGCCCAGATAGTCGCCGCGCCGCTCTTTGGCAATGACGTGATTGTAGATGGAGCCCGAGGTGGTGTTGTTTTTGCGCGACATGGGCACGTTGAGGTAGCGCTCGTAGTGGCCCAGATCAAGGTCGGTCTCGGCCCCGTCGTCGGTCACGAAAACTTCGCCGTGCTGGAAGGGGTTCATGGTGCCCGGATCCACATTAATATAAGGATCCAGCTTCTGAATGGTCACCGACAGGCCTCGCGTCTGTAAAAGCGCGCCCAGCGAAGCGGCCGCCAAGCCTTTGCCCAGTGAAGACAAAACCCCGCCCGTCACAAAAATAAATTTGGTTTTCATGGCCTCCCACCTGTTTTGCTTGAATGCACGGTTCCGCGTAACCGCATGCTGATACACCCAATTGATTTTTTTGGCTAGCATTGACTAAGTCTGATAAGGCAAGTAGTGTAATTTTCCCTTTTTCAGCATGCGTCCCGCCGTGTGGTTGGACGCGCGGCCCTACCCCGCTCCGGGCCGGGCGTATTTCAGGCTGCTCCTAAGGAGGCTCCTCCCGCATGGCTACAGTCAATACTCTGGTCATCACCGGCTACGGTACCAATTCCCATCTGGAAACCGCGCACACGGCCCGCTTGGCCGGTTCCGACAGGGCCGACGTGGTGCATTTCTCCGATCTGGTGGCGGGCAACGTATGCCTTGCGGGCTACCATTTTCTGATTTTCCCCGGCGGCTTTCTGGACGGCGACGATCTGGGCGCGGCCCAGACCGCGGCCATGCGCTGGCGCTATTTGAAAGACGCCCAAGGCACGCCGCTGCTGCAAAGCCTGCGGGAATTTCTGGACCAGGGCAAGCTGATTCTCGGCATCTGTAACGGCTTCCAGCTGCTGGTCAAACTGGGCGTGCTGCCCGCGCTGGGCGGCGTCCGCTTCGAGCGCCAGGCATCCTTGGGGCACAACGATTCCGCCCGCTTCGAGGACCGCTGGGTGCACCTGCTGCCCAATTCCGACAGCCCCTGCGTGTTCACCAAAGGCCTGCCCCTGCTGGCCATGCCCGTGCGCCACGGCGAAGGCAAGCTCATTCCCCGTGACGAGGAATGTCTGCGTCGTATTGCGGCCGAACAGCTCATCGCTCTCCAATATGCCGACCCGGAAAGCGGCAAGCCCACGCAGGAGTATCCTTATAACCCCAACGGCTCGCCGCTGGCCATTGCCGGACTCACCGACCCCACAGGACGCGTGCTGGGCCTCATGCCGCATCCCGAAGCCTTTCACCATGTGACCAATCATCCCGCCTGGACCAGGGGCGAACTGGACCCGCCGGGCACCCTGCTGTTCGTCAATGCCGTGCGCTATCTGCGCGGCCAGTAGCTGGCCCGGCCTTGACAAAGCCGACTTATACGGACAAAATACTAAGATTAACCACAACATCGTGCAACAGCCGCGTGGTTCGCTCAGAGCCGCACGCGTCAGACAAGGTGTGTACACGTTTGCCGCACATTCCCGCTTTCTTTTTTTACGCCGGATGATTTTTTAAGGCGCTTTCTCTGTTCAAGTGCAAGAAAGTGCCTTTTTTATTGAGGGCAATATCAATGCAACTCATTGAAATATTTAGCGCCATTGAAAAAATCGCACCTCTGGACGCCGCCGCCCCCTGGGATATCTCGGGCCTGCAGGTAGCAGCGCACAGAAGTGAAGCCGACATGCTGGCCGTCTGCCTGGACCCCACGCCCGCCTCGGTGCGTCAGGCGCTGGAACGGGGGGCGCAGTGCATTTTGAGCCACCATCCCCTGGCGCTCAAGCCCGCCCTGCCCCGGCATCTGGACGCCTACCATGAAGTTCTGTGCCTGTTGCTCGCTGCGGATGTGCCGCTCTATGCCGCCCACACCTCGCTGGACGTCAACGCCGACGGTCCGGCGGGCTGGCTGGCGCGCGAGCTGGAACTCGGCAACCTGGCGGTGTTGGAAGCCACGGCCCCGCCGCTGGCTGCGGCTCCCCTGCCGCTGGGCTTCGGTTTGGCCGGTGATCTGCCCGCGCCCTTGAGCCTTGCGCAAATCACATCCGCTCTGGCCCGGCACATTGATCTCTCCACGGCCACGGTCTGCGGCCCCGTACCGGAAAGCATCTCGCGCCTGGCTTACTGCACCGGTTCCGGTTCTTCCCTTCTGCGGGAAGCGCGCGCGGCAGGCGCCCAGCTTTTCATTACCGGCGACGTCAAATACCATACGGCGCTGGAGGCTGAAATCTGCCTGCTGGATGTGGGGCACCACAGCCTGGAGGAAGAAATGATGCGCCGCATGAGCGGCTTGCTGGCGCAACGCCTCAGTGGCCTGAACGTCGTTTTCGTGCCTTCGGTTTCACCGTTGCGCCCCGTCCTTTTGCCATGACTCCCAGGAGGAATATATGAGCAGTGCCGTTTACTTGGATCAGATAAAGCAGTTAGTGGAATTGCAGAAGGTGGATGACGCCATCTTCGCTGTCAAGCAGGAGCTGGAAAGCGCGCCCCGCGAGCTTGAGGATCTGGAGCAACGCTTTGAGGCCGCCGAGGCTCAGCGCAATCGCGTCCTGGACAAGCTGGCGCATCTCCAGGAACAGCAGAAACGCCTGTCCCTGGAGATTGACGACGATTCCGCCAGGATCAAAAAGAGCAAAAACAAGCTCATGCAGGTGGGCAATACCCGCGAATATCACGCCATGATGCGTGAAATGGACAGCATGGAGAAAATCAACCGCTCCCGTGAGGAAGAAAAGATGACCCTCATGGAAGAATTGCAGTTGCAGAACGACACGCTGGCCGAAATTGATCGGGATTACTCCGCCCTTAAAGCCGAGCTGGAAGTCAAACGTGAAGGTCTGGAAGAAAAGCTGAAGAAAGCCGGAATCAATCTGGATTCTCTGAACCAGAAGCGTGCTCAGGTCAGCAAGGCCATTCCCCAGCCCGTGTTCATGCGCTATGAGTTCATTCGCGTGCGTCTGGAACATCCGGTCATTGTGGCTGTGACGGACGGCATCTGCTCCGGCTGCAATATCGCGGTGCCCCCGCAGTCCTTCATTGAGTTGCAGCGCGGCCAGCAGATTCTGAGCTGCCCCAACTGCCAGCGCCTGATTTTCTGGTGCGAGCATTTCAGCCTGCCGGAAGAGGCCGTTGCGGCTCCCAAGCCTGTACCCCTGACGGATTAGCTTGAGCCTTATTGGGACGCTTTGCCTCCGGCCGGTAAAGCGTCCGTAAAAATCTCCGGCCGCAAACAAGCGGGAGCCGGACAGACCGTCGCTGCGGGCCATTGGCCCGGAGAGGAAAGTCCGGGCTCCACAGGGCAGGACGCTGGGTAACACCCAGGAGGGGCGACCCTCGGACAGCGCCACAGAAAGCAAACCGCCGTGCTTTGCGCGGTAAGGGTGAAACGGTGGGGCAAGAGCCCACCAGATGCCGCGGTGACGCGGCATGCTCGGCATACCCCGTCTGGAGCAAGACCAAATAGGGAAGGCGGCCGGCCCGGCCCATGCCTTCCGGGTAGGTTGCTTGAGGGCGCGGGCAATCGCGCTCCTAGAGGAATGACGGTCACATGCGGCTTGTCGCATGACAGAACCCGGCTTATCGTCCGGCTCCCGCTTGTTGTCAGAGGCTTGCCATGCCTGAAAATTCCCAGCCGGAAAAACCCTGGGGCCTGATCCTGGCCGCCGGGAGCGGCAGCCGTCTGGCGGCCGTTGTCGGCGGCTGTCCCAAACAGTTTTTATGCTGGCGGGACGTCCCGCTGTATTGGCACGCGGCGCGCGCCATGAGCCGCAGCGCCGTGGTGGCCGGTATTGTTTTTGTTTTCCCACCTGACCGGCGTACCGCCGAGGAAGAGCGCTTGCATGCCCTTTACGCGCGAGAGGATCTCGGCCTGCCTTGGCTGGCGGCGGCTGGCGGCGCGTTGCGCCAGGATTCCGTGCGCCTGGGTCTGGCGGTCCTGCCGCATCGGACGCGGTACGTGCTGGTGCATGACGCGGCCCGCCCCTTTCTGAGCCCGGCCCTGGTACGCCGCGTTTGTGAGGCCCTGCGCCGGGGCGCGCCCGCGGTCGTTCCCGGTCTGCCCGTCACTGACACTATCAAAATGGTGGACGACGGGCGTGTTGCGGCTACCCTGCCGCGCGCCCGGCTGGCGGCGGTGCAGACACCCCAGGGATTTAACCTGACCTTGCTGCGTCAGGCCCACCAACATGCCTTGGATGAGGGCCTGGCCGTCACCGACGACGCCGCGCTGATGGAAGTTCAGGGCCACGAAGTGCTTATTGTGCCCGGTGAGGCTGCCAACGTGAAAATCACCCATCCCGAAGATCTTTCCCTGCTGACCGGAGAACAGGCTATGCCCCGCCCCTGCGCGGGCATGGGCTACGACGTGCATCGTTACGGTCCGGGGCGCCCGTTGAAGCTGGGCGGCGTGCTCATTCCCGGCGGCCCGGAAGTTGTGGCTCATTCCGACGGCGACGTGCTGCTGCACGCGCTCATGGACGCCCTGCTGGGCTGCGCGGCCCTGGGCGACATAGGCCAGCACTTCCCCGACAGCCAGGCCCGCTATGAGGGCATTTCTTCAGCCGTGTTGCTGGATCAGGTTCTGGAAATGCTGCGCGGCGCAGGGCTTGAGCTCAGCCATGTGGATTTGACCATCGTGGCCCAGACGCCCCGCCTGTCGCCCTTCCGTGAAGAAATACGCAAGAATGTGGCCCGGCTGCTGGGCCTGGACACGGCGCGGGTCAACCTCAAGGCTACCACCGAGGAAGGCCTGGGCTTTACCGGGCGGTCCGAGGGCATCAAGGCCTATGCCGTGGTCAGCGCGCTGGCCGACGGCACGCCGTCCTTTTCCGCACAGGCTGTTCCATCCCCCGATCTCTGATCTCCATAAGGATGCGCCATGAACACTGAGTTGTATCGGCCCTGGTTCGCCCATTATGAGGATTTCGTGCCCCGTACCGTGGAGATCTGGGACAAGCCCCTTTATTCCCTGCTGGACGAGGCCGCCGCGGCCTATCCCCATCGTAACGCACTGATCTTCCAGAACACGCGCATTACCTATAAAAGCTTGCTCGAACGGGCGGAACTCTTTGCCGGGGCTCTGCGGCGCATGGGCGTGGAACCGGGTCAGCGGGTGGCCATCATGCTGCCCAATCTGCCCCAGACCATGATCGCCTTCTGGGGAGCCATCAAGGCCGGGGCCGTGGTGGTCATGACCAATCCGCTCTACATGGAAAAGGAACTGCGGGAAAACATGCAGGATTCCGGGGCGGAACATATGATCCTGCTGGATCTGCTCTGGCCGCGCGTGGCCGCGTTGCGCGACCGCCTGCCGCTGCGCAATTTCATTATTACCGGCGTGGGCGACGCCCTTTCCTTTCCTCTCAACTGGCTGTACCGCTTCAAGCAGGCCCGGAATCCCAAGGAGCCCATCCCCTACGACGGCAAGCATGTCTTTGAGTGGAAGAGCTTTTGCAAAGGCGCGCAGCGCCATACGGAGCCCATTGCGGACACGCTGCACGACCCGGTCATGCTCCAGTATACCGGGGGCACCACCGGTCTGCCCAAGGGCGTCACCCTGACCCATGCCAATCTGGGCACCAACTGCCGGCAGGTGCTGGACATCATCCACGTCTCGGCCAAAGAGCACCATACTTTTATTTCCCTGCTGCCCTTCTTTCATGTCTACGGTCTGACCACCGGCCTGATCATCCCCGTGGCCCTTGCCGCCACCACCCTGCCCCTGCCGCGCTATGTGCCGCAGGACGTGCTGCGCATCATCGCCCGCCACAAGCCCACGATTTTTCCGGGCGCGCCGTCCGTCTATATTTCGCTCTTGCAGCAGAAGGATCTGGCCCGTTATAATCTGCACAGCATCCGGATCTGCGTTTCCGGCTCGGCCCCGTTGCCGCGTGAAATTTTCCGCCGCTTCCAGGAGGCTACCGGCGCCGCCATTCTGGAAGGCTACGGCCTGACCGAGGCCTCGCCCATCACCCATATCAATCCCCTGGGCCGCCAGGGCCAGAAAGAAAATTCCATCGGCATGCCCTTGCCCGGCACGGACGCCCGCATTGTGGATATGGAAGGCGGCTCCCTGACCTTGCCCCCCGGCAAGATGGGGGAACTGGTCATCCAGGGCCCCCAGGTCATGAGCGGCTATTGGCGGCGACCCGACGAAACGGCCAGCGCCCTGCGCAACGGCTGGCTTTATACCGGCGACTTGGCGACCATGGATGAGGACGGTTATTTTTATATTGTGGACCGCAAGAAAGACATGGTCATTGTGGGCGGTTACAATGTCTATCCGCGTGAAGTGGATGAGGTATTGCTGGAGCACCCCAAAATCATGGAAGCCGTCACGGTGGGCATCAGCGACGATGTGCGCGGGGAAGTGCTCAAGGCCTATGTGGTGCCCTGTCCCGGCGAAAGCCTGAACAAATCCGAGATCATTGCCTGGTGCCGCAGCAAACTGGCTTCCTATAAGGTGCCGCGCCTGGTGGAGTTCCGCGAGGAATTGCCCAAAACCATTGTGGGCAAGGTCTTGCGCCGGGCGTTGCGTGAAGAGGAAGAGCGCAAAGCCGGCCGCAGGAAAAACCGGCAGGCGGGCCAGAAAAACGCGGCCTCCGCCGACGCGTCTCCACGCCGGGAGGTTCCGACCGAACGTACGCCGAGGGAGGGGGCCTGATGCGCATAGTGGCCCAACGGGTTCGCGAGGCCTCGGTCAGCGTGGACGACCGCGTTGTGGCCGCCATCGGCCAGGGGCTGCTGGCCTTGGTGGGTTTTGGCCGGGATGACGGGCCGGACTTTCACCAAAGTCCGGCCTTTGCGGGCATGGCCCGCAAGCTTCTGGATCTGCGCATTTTCCCGGGCCAGGGCGACGCGGCTCACAAGTTCCACTGCTCCCTTCAGGACTTCAGCGGCCAGGTGTTGCTGGTGCCCCAGTTCACCCTGTATGCCGATTGCCGCAAAGGCCGTCGGCCTTCCTTTACTGACGCCGGCGACCCGGCCTGGGCCGCCGCGATGTTCGAACGTTTTGTCAGGCATGTTGACGAAGCATGTCACGGAAGCGTATCTTCAGGTATATTTGGAGCCGAAATGGAAGTGCGCCTCTGCAACTGGGGGCCTGTGACCATTTGGCTGGATTCCACCCGGCTTTTTTCATAACGGCGGCACGTCGGACCCGGTTCCAAGCTGACGTGCTCCCCGTCCACCCGGGAATGCGGGTCGGCGTCGACTTCCGGCGCGGATGACATCAGTTCGCGTTGCCGTCGGCAGCATTTCAAGATTTCCAACCTTGCCACGCTGCGCAGAACTTTTTGCCGGTAATAATGCAAATGCCCTGCGGTCGCGAAGCAAGCATTCGTGTCTGCAATCCGGGAAAAATGCACTTTGCTTCAGCCGCGTTGGCGTTGTGAGTTCTAAATATGACGACTGAGCGTAACGACGTGGTTTTTACGTCTTTGGTCGTCGCTATCCGTGAAATAAAGGCAGTGCCGCCACATTGGGAACACACCATCCCCGATGAGAAAATGCTTCGGAGGCTCGGTCATGTTTGATCTGCAAGCGGAGTTATATAATAAGATCATTATCCTGCGCCTGACCGGCGATATACTTCTGGCTGACGTGGTCGAGTTCAATCAGCAGATGGAAAACCACATAGCGGCACCGGACATCGCCCAGGTGGTGGTGGATCTCAGCCGGGCGGGACGAATGGACAATGCCGGACTGGGCGTCCTTGTGAGCATCAGCACCAAACTTCAGGGGCGGGGGCGCAGGCTGATTTTGCTCTGTCCCGCGCCGCATGTGGCACAACTTTTGAAAGACGCTGAAGTAGAAGGTTTTTTCCCCACGTATGAAAGTGAGGAAGAGCTTAAAGGGTACGTTCCGGACGCGGCGGAATAGCGTTTCGCGCCGCCGGTAGCGGCAGTTTTTTCAGCCCAGACGGATGGTGCAAGGTGCAATACTATCTTCGACATTATTTCAACCCGGACTTTGACTATCTGCGCCCGAAACCCGGCATCGGCGAAGACGGCGAGAGCTCGGACCTCTACAGTCTGGGCTACGTGCAGAATGTCATTGCCGGGCAGCTTCTGGCCGAGGTCATCCCTCTGGAGCAGGCTGGGGCGGAACCGGATCCGCGCTTTGTGCTTTCCAGGCCTGCGCTCCCCGGTGGAGCCAATACCCGGGTGGACCCGGCCTATCCCAACTATCTGCTCTCAACCTCCAACGGCTACGTTTTTTACAACAACGGGAAAATCACGGTCAAGCGTCTGCTCAATGTACGTCAGGACGTCAGCTTCCGCACGGGCAACATTTTCTTTGTGGGAGACATGGCCGTGCACGGTTCGGTACGTTCCGGTTTTTCCGTGCAGGCCAACAATCTCCGGATCATGGGCATGGTGGAGGGCGGCGTGGCGCGTGCCTGCCGTGATCTGATGGTGGACGGCGGCGCGCGCGGCGGCGCGGGCCAGCATTGCCTTCTGGACGCGGGGGACAAACTGCTCACGCCCTTTCTGGAAAAGATCGAAGCGCGCGCCCGCGGCAACATGGTTGTCGAAAAATACTGCCTGTACAGCACGGTTTACGCCGGGGCCAACATGGTGGTGCGCGAACAGGTCTACGGCAGCACCATCAACGCCTACGGCAGCGTCTATGTGGGCAGACAGCTGGGCAACAAGGCGGCCATTTCCACCAAGATATATCTGGGGTACGATCCTCTGAGCATTCGCCAGCTGGAAAAAATCGACAAGATTATTTCCGGCCTGTCCCAGTCCATCACCCACCTCAAGGCCGTGGCCGGGCATCTGCCGCCCGACGCCAATGAGGCCAGCCGCAAACTGGCCCGGCTCGTCGAGCAGCGCGAACGGATCATGAAGCAGCGTACCGAGCTCTGGTCAAAGCTCTACCTGGACGAAAACTACATGCAGAACTGCCGCCTGATGGTACCGGGAAAGGTCTATCCCGGTGTGGAAATCTCCGTGGGCCGGGCCTTCATGCTGGTGGAGCGGCCTTATGAAAACGTGCTCTTCCGGCTCTGTTACGACGATATTATTGTGGAGCCCCTGCCTCCGGCCGACAAGGGCAAGAGAAAATGACCCGTCACCGCGCTCCGCTCTTTGAGGCGGTTTTCGCGGACGGCCAATGCCCCGGCGACGTCCCGGCCGACATATTGGCCCATGTGGATGGCCGCTCTTTCGCCATGCTCGGCCCCGGCGGCGCGGAGCGGGAGAAATCCGTGGTCAGCAGCCTTTCACCGGAACAGTGCCGGGATGCCCTGCCTGTGTTGCTGGGCGCGGGTTTGGGACACGCCCTTCATCTTTTGCTTGAAGAGCACGACGGCCCCATCGCCGTGGTGGAAAAAGAAAATAGTTTGCAAGAGCTGACCGGCGTGTTGGCCTCTTTGTCTGTAGACCTGCGGCAGCGCGTGCTTCTGGTGGCTGCGTCTGACCCCCAAGCGGCGCTCAACGAATTGACCCACTGGCAGACGCGCCACAACGGCAAACGCCTGCTACCCTTGGCCCTGCCTTTTTACCTGCGTCTGGACCGCGCCTATTACGGCGAGCTGCGCGAAAAACTCGCCGCCAGCGCCCGTTTTGACTTCTGGAGTCGCGCGGTACACCCCCGTTTCCGCGAGGCCGCGCCGCGCGTGCTCCTGCTGACCAGCAAATATTTCCTGATGGGCGAACTGGAAGGGGCCTGCCGCAAGCTGGGTCTCGCCTATAAGCTGATCACCCTCAAGGACGACACTCTGGCCCGCGAGGATTTTGTCCAGCAGTTGCTGGAGGCCGTGGTTTCGTTCAAGCCCGACTGCTGCATCACGCTCAACCATATGGGTGTGGACGTGGAGGGAGTGCTCATGGACCTGCTGGCCCGGCTGCAACTGCCGCTGGCCTCCTGGTTCGTGGATAATCCCCACCTGATCATCCACCTCTACTCGCGTTGTGTCAGTCCCTGGACGGCTTTGTTCACCTGGGACGCGGACAATATCGAAAGTCTGCGCCGCACAGGCTTTGAGCACGTTTTTTATCTGCCCCTGGGGACGGACCCGGATCGCTTCCACCCGAGCCGCGCGGCGGTTCCCGATGCCTGGAAGGCTGACATCTCCTTTGTGGGCAACTCCATGCTCTACAAGGTGGGCGGCCGCCTGAAAAACGGGCGCTTCCCGCGTGAACTGCTGCTGCCCTTCCGCGAGGTTTCCCAAGCCTTTATGGACAGCGAGCAGCGTTCCGTCGCGGATTTTCTGCGCCTGTCCTTTCCCGAGGTCCATACCCGCTACGAGGCCCTGCCCGACAACGAGGCCCGGCTGGCCTATGAAACGGCCATCACCTGGCAGGCCACCCGCCTGTATCGCAACGGATGCGTACGCCGTCTGCTGCCCTTTTGTCCCCTGATCGTGGGCGACCGGGGCTGGCGGATCGAATTTCGGCGCGAGCCCTGCCAGCCCCGCTATCTGGACGCCTTGAGCTACTATGCGGAGTTGCCCGCTTTTTACGAGCATTCCGCCATCAATTTCAACTGCACCAGCAAGCAGATGAAAGGCGCGGTCAACCAGCGCGTTTTCGACGTGCCCGCCGCCGGGGCTTTTGTGCTCACGGACTGGCGGCCGCAGATGGAGCAGCTTTTCGAGCCCGATGAAATGGCCTGTTATCACGATCCGGAAGAAATCCCCGATCTGGCGCGTCACTATCTGGCCCACCCGGCCGAACGCCGCAAACTGGCCGCTGCCGCGCGCAATCGGGTGCTGGCCTGCCACACCTGGGAGCACAGACTTCAAGCGCTGCTTGAACATATGCGCCGGATCTACGGAACTCCCCAGGTGGGCAAGGCGCGTTCATGAGCGCGGATCCCCTGCTGGTTCTGCAATTGCAACGCATGGGGGACTTGATCCTTACCTTTCCCCTGCTGCTTGCCCTTAAAAAACGCTGGCCGGGCCATCCCATCTGGGTGGCGGCCGAGCCGCAGTTTTTCCAGGAACTGATGCCGCTGGCACCGGAGGTGGTTTTTTTCCCCCCCTCGCATTGCCCCACCCTGGCGCGCGGGCACTACGCGGCGGCCATCAATCTGAGCGCCCGGCCCGAGGCCGCCGCCTGTCTGGCCGGTCTGGAAGCCGGGCTCAAGCTGGGCCCGGCGGCGCTGCCGGACGGCCTGCACGTCCATGGTTTCTGGCAACTCTATCGCACTGCCCTGACCCAGAACAATCACCATAACGCTTTTCACTGGTCGGATCTGTACCGTCTGGATCTGGAGTCCGCAGTGCGCCCCGGCCAAGCGGGACATATTCTGCCCAAGGGCGCGGGCAGCGGTCGCGTGGCTCTGGTGCTGGGGGCCAGTGAAGCGGCCAAACGCCCGGATGCCCTGTTCTGGGCCCGGCTGGCCCGTCGGCTGGCCGGTGCCGGGGCCATGCCGGTCTTTCTGGGCGGCCCGGCCGAAAGCGCGCTGGGGCAGGAAGTGGCCCGTCTGGCACAATTGCCGCATGCCAATCTTTGCGGCCGCCTGCCGCTCAGGGACGTGGCCGCCGTCCTGCGCGGCCTGGACCTCTGCATCACCCCGGATACAGGCCCAATGCACCTGGCCGACTGGCTCGGCGTGCCCGTGCTCAACCTTTCCATGGGGCCGGTGCATGCCCGTGAAACCGGCCCCACCGCCCCCGGTCAATGGGTTTTGCGCGCGGCCATGAGCTGTGTGGGATGCTGGCAATGCCGACGCTCGAAACTGTACTGTAAGCAGGCCTTCAGCCCGGCCTCCGTGGCGCGCGCGGCTCTGGCCGTTCTGGAAAATCCCCAGGATGCCCGTCCGCCGGCCCGCAGCGGACCGCTGCCCGGCTTGTCCCTCTGCCGCACGGGCCGCGATGCCCTGGACCTCTATCGCCTAGAAGCCGTGGAAGATCAGGAAGGGCGCCCTGCGGCGCGCTCCTGCCGCTCTTTGCTGGAGGATTTCTGGCAGGCTGCTTTTTTGTTTCTGTATGATCCCTCACTGCGCCCTCTGGCTCGGCAACGCCTGGCGGCCCTGGAAAATGCCTTTCCGCAATTGGCGCAACGCCTGGCTTTTGGTCTGGCCCGCCTTTGCGCGCAATGCGCCGACGGCCTCAAGCAGCGCAGCCGGGAGCTGCCCGCAGACTTTTGGCGTGCGGAACCGCCCTTGCTGCGCCTTTTTGCCGGACATACGCATATGTTTCTGCAAAATGCCGATTTCACGCCGCAAGGCTGGCAGACGGCCGTGGACCGTCTGACCGCGCTGTGCGGCCTTTGCTTTCCCGATAAAGCGCAACAGTAAGAATTCATGTCACATCGCCCTTTCCGCTTCCGGCAAGTCTTGCCGCGTTGATCATTCCTATCTATTAACAATCGTTAGATTTTTATTTTTGGAACACTCCTTGAATACCAGCAGGCGCAAGGAGTGCGACAATGCAAATTCTTCCCACCGACACTGCTGATACCACGTTGAATTTTTGGGGCAGCATGGGCAACCAGTCCGATGCCTCCACTGATTTCATGCAGACCATGCAGGATGCCATGAATTCCGTGGAAAACGGGCAGGACGTGTCGGTAAACGCGGCTTTGCAGAACGGCTCCGGGCAAAAGCAGGCTATGGTGGAAAGCCCCTACAGCCGCCATACCACGGACGGCGTCACCTATACGCTGGATGAAGTCTGCTTCACCAAGCAGGAATTGCAAGAGTTACGCGAGAAACTGCTCAAAGCCGGTGCCCCCGAGGAAAGCCTGAAACAGTTCGACGTGCTGGCCGGTCAGCCTGACGGAGCCACCCTGGCCCAGGTCATGGCCAGCCTGATGGGCACGGAAAAGGCCGCCGGGGTAAGCGATGAAGACGCCGAAACCATCACCGCTCTGCTGGGCAAAATTGACCCCACCGGCGATCTCGCCGCTTCTGTTCTGCAGTGCATGGGTGAAGGCAAAGGCGAGGACGCGCTGGCTCTGATCACCGGCGCCTTCGCCAAGCTGGACCCCGACGAAAGCATTGAAATCAGCCGTGACGACGCTCTTGCTCTGGGCAGGGGCCTGGGCCTGAACAAGAACAGCCTGCAAAGCCTTGCCGACAATTTCGGCAGATACGACGCCTTGCGCGTCACCGGCGAGCAGTTCGGCAACCTCATGAAGCCCGCCTCCATGCAGTTCGCCACGGACAAGGCCAATCGAGAAAAGCTGGACGCGGCTCTGGAGCAGACGCTCAAGCCCATCATCAGCAAAGCCCGCGACCGCATGGAAAAGGAAAAGGCGGCCAGCGCCCTGCAAAACCGCAAGGTGGAGCAAAGCCGGATTCTGATCGACAAGACCGTGCAGGAGCAGAGCCGGGAAATCCTCAACCAGACCTTGCAATCAGGCCAGCAGGCCGACGCCAGTCCGGATGCCGCTGAAATCGCCTCCCAGAGCGAGGCGGTGAGCCGCAAACTGAACGGCAAGCAGAGCGGCGCCGTGGGAGAAGCGGGCGGCGCTGAAAACCATGACAACCTGGCGGACAAGCTGGCTCGCGCCTCGGCCAATACGGATAAATCCCGCAATGCCGCTTCAGAGGCGGTCCCCGGAGTCGGCGCGGCGCGTGTGGAAACGGCGGAGAGCGGTAAAAACGGCTCCGGCTCCGACGCCCCTGCCTTTGAAAATAACAGTGGACAAGGCAAGAGCAAGGAATGGAGCGAACTGCTGGGCAAAGTTGAAACGCGGGCCACGGCTCCCCAGGCCAATACCGGCAATTCCATCGTCTTTTCCATGCTTCAGGGCGGGCAGCGCCTGTCTGAAGCGGACCCGATTCAGAGCAATGCCGCCGAGGACCAGACGCTTTCCCGCCAAGTGGCCCAGCAGGTGGAGCGCGGCCTGCTTTCCGCGCTCAAGGACGGGGGCACACGGCTGGACCTCCAACTGCATCCGCAGGAACTGGGGGCCATTACCCTCACGCTTACGGCCCGCAACGGCGAAGTGAGCGCGCGCATTCGTTCCGAAAAAAGCGAAACCGCTGAAATGGTCACCCGCCAGTTGGACACCATCCGCGCCAATCTGGAACAACAGGGCATCAAGGTGGACAAGATTGAAGTGCAGCTCCAGAGCCAGCAGGGGGACGACGGCCGCCAGTGGCAAAATCTGGATCAGCATAATTCCCGGCAGGAAGAAGATGCCCGCCGGGAAGAACTTGCCCGCCTCAAGAATCTCGCAACCCTGCGTAATTCTGGTGAAAATATGCAACCAGAGATTTTGGAACAGCCTGTGCATTCTCTGACGCAAACGGCAAGATATGCCACGCAGTCCCTGCATGTGGTGGCCTGAATTCGCCGACGCGGAGTAAATCATGTCCAGTATTACGCAAGCCCTTAACCAGACCAACAATGAGTTCAACAGCGCCCTTTCCAAGCAGAAGGGCAGCAATATGGACAAAGATTCCTTCATGCTGCTGCTGGTCACCCAGTTCAAGTACCAGGATCCGCTCAATCCCATGGAGGATAAGGAATTTATTGCCCAGTTGGCGCAATTCTCCAGTCTGGAACAGCTCATGAACCTGAATACGAGCATGGAAGGGCTGACCGATGCTACCAATAATCAGCAGATGATCAACGCCACCTCGTATATCGGCAAAAACGTCTCCGTTTCCGGCAATGCCATCGGCAAGAACACTGACGAGAAGACCAAGGAAGTCACTATTTCCAAGTTCCGTTACGCTCCCAACGACAACGTGGTGGCGGGCAGCCAGATCATTGTGCGCGACGCCGACAACAACCCGGTCTATGTGGCGGAGTTGAACGAGAACAAGGCCGCAGGCACCACCTACGAATTTGAATGGGACGGCAAGAGGAATGACGGCAGCGTGGCGCCGGACGGCGTGTATACCGTCAGCCTGGCGCTGCTCAACTCCAACGGTGAGTCCGTGCTCGCGGACCAGGTGGTGGACGCCAGGGTGACCGGCGTGGTCAATAACAACGGCTCCGTCTGCCTGGGCCTTGACGGCGGGCAGTTGATACTTCTGGCCAATGTGCGCCAAGTCACGGAACCCGAGGCGAAGAGCAGCGGCGGGGATGAGAATCCGCCCGACGGCGAGGACCCTGACAAGGAAGATCCCGACGGCGAAAAGCCCGGTACTGGGGGAACTCCCGACACGGAAGAAACTCCGGGTACAGAAGAAAATTCCGGCACGGGCGAAACCACCGCCCAGGCCGCCTGAATATAACAACTGAACTATCCCGGCGGCCACGGCCGCCATACAACTGCTATCCCAAGCATACACGGAGGAAGTCATGGGTCTTTCAGCCAGCATGTGGACCAGCGTTTCAGGCCTGCTCGCCCACGGCAACAAGATGAACCTGGTGGGCAACAATATTGCCAATGTCAGCACCATCGGCTTCAAAAGCCAGCGCATGGATTTTAACGACTATCTGTACATGAGCGGCAGCAGCGCCAGTGGTCCCACCCAGATCGGCGCGGGCGTAAGCACCTATGCCGTGCTGGGAGACTACTCCCAGGGCGCGTTGGAGACCACCAATTCCGGCACCGACCTGGCCATTGACGGCAACGGCTACTTCGGCGTGCGCAAGACCGGCAGCGACCAGAAGTACTACACCCGCGCGGGCGACTTCTTTTTTGACAAAGAACGCAAGCTGGTCAACCCGGAAGGCATGGTCGTGCAGGGCTGGAAAGTGGAAAACGACAAGGCCCTGACCTTCAGCAGCGGCGCCACCAATCTCGGTACGGGCACCAGCTCGGAATCATCCTATGTGGGCAGCGGCTCGCCCACGGACATCGTTCTGAGCAGCTGGAATCTGCCCCCGCAGCAGACCACCAACGTCAGCTTCACCATGGGCCTGACCAACGACGGCAACGGCGACAAGACCACCAGCGCCGGCAGCCCGCTGACAGCGCTTTTTGACCTCTGGGACGCCACCAGCAACCCGCCGATAGCCAAGGATGCCTTCTCCGCCAAGTCCGAGATTAAAGTCTATGACGAGGGCGGCAACGCCCATCAACTCTCCGTCTATTATGACCAGGTCGCCACCAGCAAGGAAGGCACCAACGGTTCCACGGCTTATACAATTGAAGGCCTGCCAGCGGGCTACACGGTCTATGAATACCTGGTAACCATTCCCCCGTCCGAAGACAACCGCAGCTTCGGCGGCGAAGGCTACGACGAGGCCACCAATACCTGGACCAGGGACCCCACCAAATTCTACGACGACCCCACAACCGGCACCAACAAGCAGGCCGGCGTGCTGATGAGCGGCCAGTTGATCTTCAACGCCAGCGGCCAGCTCGTGAACCAGACCGCCTATACCTTCGGGGCCACCGGCACTCCGGCGGCCAACGACCAGTATGCCGGTTCCCCGGACAGCAAGGAATCCTGGCAGCCCACCAAATTGTCCAGCAACGGCCTGCCCGTGTTCACGGCCAATTTCACCGGCCAGCCCCTGGCCAACAGCGTCAGCGAAACCATGACCACCACGGGCACCACCACGCCCTTCAGCCAGGCCCAGAACTATATCATGGAGCTTGACCTGGGCCTGAAAAACATCGGCAGCCCGGCCTGGACCAATCCCACTGCCACCACCATCAAGACCGACGCCCAGGGCAATCCCGTGGACGCGGGCGGCAATGCGCTGGGTGTGAGCAAATACGGCTATTATAACCTGGCCACCGGATTCTATGGCAAAGATGCCGCCGGCCATGACCTGCTGGCGGATGACAAGGGCTTTTATTATATGAATGGAGCCGAAAAGATTTACGGCACCATCAATGTCAATGGCGGCACTCCGAATGTGGCCTACGACGACACCACCAGCAGCTATTACTTCACGGACACCACAGTTACACCCAATGCCAAATGTTATGATGTCACTGTGGACGGCGGGGGAACAACACACCCTGCCTACTCGGACGCCGACGGTGACTACTATAACGGCACGGTCCCGCAAGCCGGCGGCGGTACCACGAACGGCAAAATTTACGGCACGTTCGACGACGCTGGTGTTACTCGCCTTGTGCAGCATGACGCCACGGGGTATTTTTACATTGACGGCACCGACACCAGGCAGGCAGTCACCAACTTTAACAGAATCGCTACCAGCAAGGTTAAGCCCGACACATATGTCGCGATTGATAATACCACGCGTGTCGCGCCTGATTACGAGACCAAGGCCAGCAGCCTGGACAGCCTGAAGACGCAACTGGTGGCCGACGGCGTCACGGCGGAGGGGAATCCCAAATACAAGGCTGTCGTCAACTTCGCCACCAACGCCGCCAGCATGACGACCACGGAACGCCAGGACGGGGCCAGCGCGGCCAACAGCAAGACCAGCGTGACGCAGAATGCCACGCAGGACGGCTATGCTTCGGGCACGCTGAGCGACGTGCGTATCGACACCTCAGGCATTATCTACGGCGTCTATTCCAACGGCACCACCCTGCCCCTCTACCAGATAACCATGTACGACTTCCAGAACAACCAGGGGCTCTGGCGCGATGGCGGCAATCTTTTCTCTTCCACCAACGATTCCGGTGAGCCGCGCATCGGCGTGGCCGGGGATAACGGCTTCGGCACCACCAAGGCCTACAACATCGAACAGTCCAACGTGGATATGTCCCGCGAGTTCGTCCAGATGATCACCACCCAGCGGGGCTTCCAGGCCAACTCCAAGGGCATCACAACCGTGGATACCATGCTTGAAACGGTTATCGGCATGAAGCGGTAGGCTGAGGCCGCCGCCCGGAATATCGGGCGTTCACATCGGGTGGACGCCCGACAGCGAAGGGATAGCGCTGCAATCCGGCTTTCTCCGTACAAAGCGCCGACCATTTGGTCGGCGCTTTTCGTGTTTCCGGCTGGGAGCGCGGAATCACCCTGCTCATTTTTTCTGAAGCTCCAGCCTTGGGCATGCTTTCCCCTCCGCGCCGTTAGCGCTTCATACCTATGACCGTCTCCAGCATGGTATCCACGGTTGTGATGCCCTTGGAATTGGCCTGGAAGCCCCGCTGGGTGGTGATCATCTGGACGAACTCGCGGGACATGTCCACGTTGGACTGCTCGATATGGTAAGCGTTGGTTGATCCGAAACCGGCGTCATTGGCTACGCCCTGACGCGCCTTGCCGGATTCTTTGGTTTCGGAGAAAAGATTGCCGCCTTCCCGGTAAAGCCCCTGAGGATTGTCAAAATCGCAGAGAAGCAGTTGCCATAAGGCCAGGGTTTCGCCGTTGTCATAGGAACCAGAGACGATGCCGTTTTCGTCAATCTGATAGGTGCTCAAAATTCCCGCAGCGTAACCATCCGCGTCCGAATCCTGCACGACGGACTTGCCCTGCTTGAGGAAACTGGCGGTGCTTTCTCGGTTGGGCGACGTCATCGTGGCGCCCGTAGCGGAAAAGTCGAGAGTCTTCTGCGTGGCGGGAGGAACAGCAGCCAGGGTCGTCAGACTGGCCTGGGATGTGGCGGGGGCGGCATTGTTCCAGGCCGGATTATTGGCGGTATTTCTCAACCCCAGGTCAAGTTCAACGATATAGTTTTCCGCAATGCTGTATGGGGTGCCGCCGTTGGCCGCCGTTTCAGACACGCAGTTGGCCAGAGGCTTGCCGTCGAAGTTGGCCGTGAACACGGGCAGACCATTGCTGGAAATCTTGGTGGGCTGCCAGGAGGCCATCTCGTCGGGATCCTGATCGCAGGGTGTATCCGCAGCCAGAGGGTCGTCAGCCGTATCCAGGCCGTTGGCGCCATAGGTGTAGGCCGTCTGATTGACCAACTGGCCGCTTTCATTGAAGATCAGATGCCCTGTCATGAGCACGCCAGCCTTTCTGGTGCCGGCAAAGGTATCCTCGCCGGCTATCTGCGGGTTGCCCTCGGCGTCGTAGGTGATGGTGCCGCCGTAAGTGCGCTTGTCCTCGGACGGGGGAATGGTCACCAAGTACTCGTAAACCGTGTAACCTTTCGGGAGCCCTGAAATCTTGTAGCCGTCGTTCTCAAGGGCCACCTGATCGTAATAGACCGTCATGGTGTGCTCGGTACCGCCCTCGTCGTAGACGTCGATACTGGAGTGCCCCACATAAGCTTTGTCGGACAACGGCGTTTCAGCCGTACCGTCCCACTGGTTCCAGAGCGCGGACATGGGATTGTCCGCATTGGTGGTTTTGTCGCTGCCCGCGTCGGTGGTCAGGCCCATGGTAAAGGATACGCTACGGGTCTGCTGCGGCGGCAGGTTCCACATATCCAGCACAATATCCGTAGGCGTGCCGCTGCCCACATAGGACGATTCCGTTGCGGAGGTGCTGCCCAGACTGGTAGCGCCGCGGTTGAAAGTCAGATTTGTGGAATTGTCCACACGCCAACCCTGTACATGCAACCCCTGAGGATTGATAAGCTGGCGGTCTTTATCGAAATAAAAATTGCCAGCGCGGGTATAGTACATTTCATCGCTGTTGGGCTTACGCACCTTAAAATAACCGTTGCCGTCAATGGCCAGGTCGGTGCCGGAATTGGTATTTTCGAGCGCGCCCTGGGAGTAGTCACCCAGCACGGCATAGGTGCTCACGCCCGCGCCGATCTGGGTGGGACCACTGGCGCTGCTGCCGCTCATGTACAGATAGTCGTTGAAATCCATGCGCTGGCTTTTGAAGCCACCGGGACTCCGCGTTTTTGCCTTGGCACGGCAGCGGGGACGCTGTTCTGCGCGTCAGAATCGCCGAGCCGCAAGAGATGGGCGGCACAGCGGCGGCATAATGACCATCGTCTAACGGAGCAGAACAATGGTTGAATGGCAGAGGCTGGAAGTCGGCATTCGCGTCCGCATTCATCCCACGCGCAGACACGGTGCGCTGCCGGACAGATATTTTGTATTGCGCTACAGCGTGGACGGCGTGAAAAAGCAGGAGGCCCTCGGCTGGGCCAGCAGGGGCTGGACCCTGGCCAAGGCCCGCGACGAACTGGCCAAACTGCGGGCGGCCGCACGTCTTGGCGAGGGGCCAGTGACCCTGAAAGAAAAAAGGGAATTGGCACGGACCGTCCGGGAAGCGGCCCAAGCCGCCGAACAACAAAAAATGGCCATTTCCGGCCTCTGGGCGCGTTACCGGGCCGCGCACGACCAGAGGGCGGGCATCATGCATGACGCCTGCAATTACAAACATTTTGCTGAATTGCACGGCCTGACGACGGATCAACTGCGCACCGTGCAACTGGACGCCCTGCGGGAAAAACTGTTCGCTCAGGGCAAAGCCCCGCAGACCATCAAGCACGTTCTGGGCCTGCTGCGCCGCATCATCCGCTGGGCGGTTTCACGCGGCCTTTGCCAGCCGCCGGATCCTTCCCTCCTGCGTTTTGAGATGCCCAGGGTGGACAATCAGAAAACGGAATGTCTGAGTCCGGAGCAGGCCAAACGGCTCTTCCAGGTGCTGGACGCTTCATCCGAGCGCAATCTGGCCGCCCTGTTGCGCCTGGCTCTGGCCACAGGCTTGCGCCGCAAGGCGCTCTTCGGTCTGCAATGGGACGATCTGGACTTTCGGCAAGGCGTGCTCATACTGCGCGGCGAGCACGCCAAAAAAGGACGTACAGCTTATCTGCCCATGACGCCAGTTGTCCGTGCCATTCTGGAACATATTGAACGGACGGATTCTCCTTACGTCTTCCCAGGCAAAAACGGCGGCAAGCGTGTTGAGGCGCGCGCTTTTTGCCGCCGGGTGCGGGAACTCTGCGGTCTTCCCAAAGACTTCCGCATGCTGCACGGACTGCGGCATACCTATGCCTCCTGGCTCGCCTCCAGCGGCCAGGTGGATCTCTTCAGCCTCCAGCGCCTGCTGACCCATGAAAGCCCACAGATGACCTTGCGCTACGCCCACTTGGCGGACAGCGCCCTGCGACGCGCCGCGTGCGTCATTGACGACTGCCTGCGAGAAGCCTGCGCGGTTCAATCCGCCGTTCCGCCGCGTGGCACAGAGGCGGCACAGGCGATCTCCTTCCGGACAGCGCGCCAAGCCCCCAAAAGCAGCGCGCATCAGCGCCAAAAATGCAGCACTCAACAGGAGGAAAAATTTTCCCCACCCGCAACATAATTAAATAACATATTAAAATATAATAATAAAATGAAATTGGCACATGGGTTGCAATCGATGGGTACAGCTTAGTAACCACCCAAGGAGGTGTCCCATGTCTTTGGTCATAAACCACAATATGATGGCCGCCAACACGGCCCGAAACCTGAACGCGCATTATTCGCAACTGAGCAAGTCCACCGAGCGCCTTTCCACGGGCCTGCGGGTCAACAGCGCGGCTGACGACGCCGCCGGACTGGCCATCCGCGAATTGCAGCGCGCGGACATCGCCACCCTGCACCAGGGCGCGCGTAATGCCAACGACGCCATTTCCCTGATCCAGACCGGCGACGGCGCGCTGGGCGTCATCGACGAAAAACTGACCCGCATGAAGGAACTGGCCGAACAGGCCGCCACCGGCACCTATGATTCCACCCAGCGCCTGATGATCGAGTCCGAATACCAGGCCATGGCCTCGGAAATTACCCGTATCGCCAATGCCACGGATTTCAACGGCATCAAGCTTCTGGACGGCACTCTTTCTTCCAGCTCGCACGACGGCAGCGGCATGACCGCCACCGGCAAGCTGAAGGTTCACTTCGGCACGGGCAATGATTCCGCCGAAGACTATTATTACATCACCATCGGCAGCTGCACGGCCTCGGCCTTGGGCGTGGGCAACCAAGCCATCGACGCCGCCACCGGCCAGTTGCGCGCCGGAGGCACCATTTCGACCCAGGAAGCGGCCCAAAAGACCCTGGTGGCTCTGACCGACGCCATCGTCTCCAAGGACAAGATCCGCGCGCACCTGGGCGCCATGCAGAACCGCCTGGAGAATACCATCACCAACCTGAACACTCAGGCTGAAAATCTCCAGTCCGCGGAATCCCGCATTTCCGACGTGGACGTCGCCACGGAAATGACGCAGTTCGTCCGTACCCAGATTTTGAGCCAGAGTGCGGTAGCCATGCTTTCGCAAGCTAACTCGCTGCCCCAGATGGCCATGCAGCTCATCGGCGGCTAGGCCATCTCTACATAGGCTGTGGCAGACCAAAGACGGGAGGCCCGGGGGCCGTGCCCCCGGGCCGGGAAAAAATTCTCCGGCCCGGCTTTCGCGTAATACACCGGCTTATGGCGTCAGGAAAGGACGGGCATCCGGGTTTTCTTCAGCATGTTCCAGCGAGTTCAGGGCTTGGCGGGCTGCTTCCTGCTCGGCTTTTTTGCAGCTTGTGCCGCTGGCCGTAAATTCTCTGCCGTCCGGCAGATGCAGGGAAACTTCAAAAATTTTGGCGTGTTCCGGGCCATGGCTTGCCAGTTGCACGTACACTGGCCGTTCCCTGAATAATTGCTGCGCCACTTCCTGCAAGCGTGTCTTATAATCCTTCCTCTGCGGTTCCCCGGCCGCTCGCGGCCAATGCGGCGCGAAGATGTGGGCCACCGCCGCCTGCGCGGCGGTAAAACCGCCATCTTCGTATACTGCGGCAAGCACCGCCTCCAGCACGTCGCTGAGTACGGAATCGCGGCTGCGGCCGCCTTGGCGTTCCTCGCCCTTGCCCAGCTTCAGCAGGCTGTCCAGGCCGAATTCCCGCGCCCGTTCAGCCAGGCTGACCGTGCTCACCAGACGCGCGCGCAGCTTGGTCAGCTCCCCTTCCCGCGCCTCCGGAAAACGGCGGAACAGCTCCCAGGAAACACAGAGTTCCAGCACGGCGTCGCCCAGAAATTCCTGCCGTTCATTATGGTGCTGCCCGCCGGAATACTCATTGGCCCAGGAACTGTGGGTCAGGGCCAGATCCAGCAGTTCCGGGCGGGCGAAGACATGGCCCAGCTTTTCTTCCAGGGCGATACGGGCCCGCGGCGGCGTCGCGCCGATAGGAAAATCATCCTTGCTCATGCCCCCCAATGTAGCCGTTTCGCGGCTGATGGCAACAGAAAATCCCTTGACATGCGCTCCGCCAATGCCTACCTAAATCCAACTACTTATGAGGAGCAAAGCATGGCTTATGATATCCGCTTGATGAAGCTGGTGACGGGTGAACTGGTCATCGGCAAATATGATCAGGAAAAAGACTGCCTCAATGACGTGGCCGCCATCCAGAGCATCCCCACTCAGCAGGGCGTGCAGATGATGATGCTGCCCTACGGTTATCCCTTTGAACCCAATTTCAGCGGCACGCTGGAGGGAAAAACTTTCCTCTACCGCTATGCCGATACGCCCAAGGAACTTCAGGACAAGTACATCGAAGCCAGCACCAACCTCACTGTGGCCGGTGGCCTCGGCAAGATGCAGTTCGGCTCCGGTCCCCTGCCCGGCGGCAACGGCAGCGGCCTGATCAAGTAAAGCGGTTCCGAACATCCAGTCTTAGTAAAGGCGGCGTTGAGCGCCGCCTTTTTTATACCCCGGCTCAAATGAGGATACCATGCGCGACCTTCTGCCCTTGCTGCCCAGACCCAGCCGTTTTGCCGGTATAGAAGACGGCGCCTGCCGCAAAGACCCCGCGCGTGTGCGCTTGCGCATGGCCCTGGCTTTTCCCGACACCTATGAGGTGGGCATGTCCTACCTGGGACAGAAGATCCTTTACGGCATCGTCAACGCCCACGAGGCTTGGTGGGCCGAGCGGGCCATGGCCCCGGACCGCGAAGCCGGGGCCGTTCTGCGCGCCAATAACGCTCCGCTCTGTACCTTGGAGTCGGACACGCCCCTGGCCCGGTTGCACTGCGTCTCTTTTTCCATCACGCATGAGCTCTGCTATACCAATGTGCTCTACATGCTGGATCTGGCGGGCATTCCCCTGCGCTCCGCGCAACGCGGCCAGGACCTGACGGCCTGTCCCCTGGTCATCGCGGGCGGCGGCGCGCTGTTGAGCGCCGAACCTTTGACGCCCTTCATGGATCTGATGGTTCTGGGAGACGGCGAAGAAAGCCTGCCCGACGTGCTGCGCCTGCTGGAACGCGCTCTGGATCACGGCTGGAGCCGTGATCAGCTGCTGCGCGAGGCGCGGCTGATCCCCGGCGTCTATGTGCCGTCGCTTTTCGCGCCCGGAGAAGACGGCGCGCTTGTCCCCCTGCTGCCCGATTACACCCGCCCGGCGCGGCGTATTGTGGCGGATCTGAACACGGCAGTCTATCCCACACGGCAGGTGGTACCCGTGGGCGCGGTGCACAACCGCCTTTCCCTGGAAATCGCCCGTGGCTGTACGCGCGGCTGCCGGTTCTGCCATGCGGGCATGGTCTACAGGCCCGTGCGCGAGCGTTCCCTGGCAAATATTACCAGCCTGCTGGACGACTGCCTGCATGAAACCGGTTTTGACGAAATATCCTTTCTTTCCTTGAGCACCGGAGATTTTTCCGCCCTCAAGACACTTTGCCACGGCGTGCTGGACCGTTGCGCCCGCGAACAGATCAGTCTTTCCCTGCCTTCTCTGCGCGTGGGCTCCATCGACGACGAGATCATCGAACGCATGGCCGATCTGCGGCGCACCGGCTGCACCCTGGCTCCGGAAGCGGGCAGCCAGCGCCTGCGCGACGTCATCAACAAGGGCGTCAGCGAAGAGGGACTGCTGCTGCACGCCCAGAAACTGCTGGAACACGGCTGGCGGCTGGTCAAGCTTTACTTTATGATCGGCCTGCCCACGGAAACGGACGAAGACTTGGCCGCCATTGCCGATCTCTGCCGCAAGGTGCGCGACGCCGCCGGGCGCGGCGGACCCCGCCTGCAAGTCACGGCCGCCCTGTCGCCCTTTGTGCCCAAGCCCTTCACGCCCTTCCAGTGGGAAGCCCAGATCAGCCGGGAGGAGATCAGCCGTCGGGTTCATCTGGTGCGCGAATTGTTCAAGGGCCAGAAATGCCTGAAACTGCGCTGGCATGAACCGGCCATGAGTCATCTGGAAGGCGTGCTGTCCCGTGCGGACCGCCGCATGGCCGACGTGGTGGAGAAAGCCTATCACAAGGGAGCGATTTTTTGCAGCTGGATGGAAGGCTTTGACCTCGCGCCCTGGCTGGAAGCCCTGGACGAATGCGGCATCAATGCCGAAGCCTGCATCGGCGCGCGCGAGGCGGGCGGCCCCCTGCCCTGGAGCCATCTGGAGGCCGGAGTTTCCGAGGAATTTTTACTGCGCGAACGGGAGCGCGCCCTGGCGGAAAAAATTACCCAGGATTGCCGCTACGGGGCCTGCCGCCAATGCGGCGCGTGCGACACCAAGGCCGGGCCTTCGCGTTTGCCGCACGCCACCGTCGCGGCGGAACCGGATGCTGCCCTGCACCGCAATCGTCTGATCTTCAGCCAGCGCGACCAGAATGCGCACGAAGCCCGGCGCGATGCCGAAGGGCGGCTGATCTGCCGCCCCCAGTCCAGCCGCCCGCCCCAGATCGCGGCGGAGCTCACCCTCAAGGCGGCCCAATACCGCATCTGGCACAGCAAAATGGGCGGCAGCGCCTATTTGAGCCAACTTGAGCTACAGGCCGTGCTGGAGCGCGCCCTGCGCCGGGCGGGCCTGCCCCTGTCCTTTTCCCAGGGATTTCATCCGCTGCCCCTGCTTTCCTTTGGCCGGGCTCTGCCCGTGGGCGTGGAAAGCAGGGCCGAATGGTTTGCTCTGACCCTGCATCAGGCTCTTGCGCCGGAAGAAGTGGCCGCCCGTCTGAACCCGCTTCTGCCGCCGGGCATGTCCGTGCTGCGCGTCGATGCGGTGGACAAAAGCCGCCGCACGGAACAGGCCGAGGCCGAGGCATTTTCCCTCGTCCTGCCCACGGTGGAGGAAAATGCCGCCGCGGTGCGCTGTTTTACGGATTTTGCCGCGCTGGCGTCCTTCCCCCACACCCGCCAGACCAAGAACGGGCCGCGCAGCGCGGATCTCCGGCCCCTCTTGCGGCAGTGGAAGGCGGGCTCCGCAGGACTTGCCGACGCACGGGCGGAAGCGCCCGCGGCCGTGACATTTGTGGCTGACTGGCATACCCTGTATCTGTCGCCCCTGCTTTTCTGTCTGGCCGTTCTTGCGCCGCTGGGGCCTGAAAGTCATCTGCGTTCCCGTCTGCGCCTGCTCAAAACGGCACAGATTTTTGCGAGCGCGCAAACATATCCGTAGGATCACATGCCACGCGCTTTTACCCATACTTGGTTCTTTTTCGGCGATTCCCTGACGCTGGGCGTCAACGATAATCGTATGCCCGGCGGCTGGGTCAGCCGTCTGGTCCTGCTGGGGCAAGAGGCCGGTCTCTACCGTTTCCCGCCGGCCACCTTCTATAACCTGGGCGCGCGCCGCCAGTCCACGGCGGATCTGGCCCGGCGCTGGCGGCAGGAAGTGGATTGCCGTCAGATGCCCGGCATGGTCCCGCATCTGGTCTTTTGCGCGGGCGTGGTGGATATGGCCGCTCCGGGCGGCGGTCAGCCCGTGGCCTTGGACAAGGCCATGTACTGCCTGCGGACCATGTTGACCGAGGCCGCGCCGCTGGCCCCGACTCTGGTCATAAGCCCGCCGCCGGTGGCGGACCCGACCGTGCGCCGACGCATTGCCGAACTCAGTGCGGCGCAGGCCGCGCTCTGCGCGGAATTGGGGCTGCCGTTCGCGGATATTCACGCCGCTCTGGCGGCTTCCCACAGCTATATGGACGAGTTGAGCGACGGCCTGCATCCCGGCCCGGAAGGCTGCACGGTCATGGCTGAAACGCTGCTGACGCAAAACACTGTGCGTGATTTCCTGCATGCGGATATAGGCGAAGAGGGCAACTGAGATGGGTTCATGTATTCCTTTCAGTGACGAAGAACCTTTTGCGGAGCGCGTCAAGAGCCTGGCTGACGACGAATTGCTGGAAATCTGGGAAGAAACGCAACAGATTGAAAATCTGCTTTGCACAGAGATGAATGCGGACTTCTCCATTGCCCCGGATTATGAAAAGGTCATTGTGGAGGAATTGCGCCTGCGCTCCAGCCGCAAGCTGCGCGTTCCCCGCGCCGCCAAGTAAAGACCGGCGCTTTTTCCGCTGTTTTGCGGCGGTGCGGGCAATGCCGTGCCGCCGCTTTCTTGTATGGAGAAAACCCCCCGCTAGGCGGGGGGTTCTAAAAAGCTTACAGCT